>Ga0208586_1000096_pt1 | contig 34221 bp, 25 predicted proteins | sample NGESurshal072012_6_FD_184471 | JGI IMG/M metagenome (GOLD analysis project Ga0208586, IMG submission 184471) | Arctic peat soil microbial communities from Barrow, Alaska - NGEE Surface sample 53-3 shallow-072012 (SPAdes) | ecosystem: Environmental > Terrestrial > Soil > Wetlands > Peat ... | reverse complement strand
CCGGCCGGCCGAGCGCGGGCGCGGCCGGGGTTGGTGCTGGCGCTGATCGTGGCGGGCGGGCTGGCCGCGATCGGACTCTGGTGGGACGAGACTCCCGCGATCAGCGGGCTGGGTGACTGGCTGACCAACGCGGGGCGGATCACCGGGCTGCTGGCCGGGTACGGGGTGGTGGTCCTGGTCGCGCTGATGGCCCGGCTGCCGCCGGTCGAGCGCGGGGTCGGGGCGGACCGGCTGGCCCGCTGGCACGCGATGGGAGGGCGCTACACGGTGTGCCTGGTCGCCACGCACGCGGTGCTGATCATCTGGGGTTACGCGGTCACGGCCCACACCAACGTGATCAGCCAGACCAAGATCCTGCTCATCAGCTACCCGGACGTGCTCGCGGCCACGGTGGGCGGCCTGCTGCTGGTCGGGGTCGGCATCAGCTCGATGCGTGCGGCCCGTCGGCGGCTGCGCTACGAGACGTGGTACTACCTGCACTTTTACACGTACCTGGCCGTCGCGCTGGCGTTCAGCCACCAGTTCGCGGTCGGGGCCGAGTTCATCTCCAGCCTGCCCGCGCGCATCGGCTGGGGCGCGCTCTACATCGTGGTGTTCGCCGCCATCTTCTGGTACCGGTTCGTCACCCCGGTGCGGCAGGCGTTCCGGCACCGGATGCGGGTGCAGTCGGTCCAGCCCGAGGGACCGGGCCTGGTCAGCGTGGTGGTCAGCGGGCGGCACCTGGACGAACTGCGGGCCGAATCGGGCCAGTTCTTCCGCTGGCGGTTCCTGGCCCGCGGCCGGTGGTGGGTGTCGGCCCCGTACTCGCTGTCCGCGCCGCCGCAACCGGACCGGCTGCGGTTCACGGCCAAGGCGATCGGGGACCACAGCCGGGCGCTGGCCGAGTTGCGGCTGGGGACGCGGGTGGTGGCCGAGGGCCCGTTCGGCGCCCTGACCGCGGCGCGCCGCCGGCAGCGGCAGGTGCTGCTGATCGCGGGCGGGGTGGGCATCACGCCGCTGCGGGCCCTGTTCCAGACCCTTCCGGCCGGCGCGGGCGACCTGACCCTGGTCTACCGGGCCAGCCAGGACGCGGACGTGGCGTTCCGGCGGGAATTGGAGCAGCTGGCCCGGCAGCGCCACGCCCAGCTGTGGTTCGTCGTCGGCCGCCGCGCGGACCTGGGCGAAGACCCGCTCAACGCGGCCATGCTCAGCGCCAACGTCCCCGGCCTGGCCCAGCACGACGTCTACGTGTGCGGGCCACCCGGCATGACCGACGCCGTTATCCGCGAACTGCTGGCGGCCGGGGTCCCGCGCCGGAACATCCACCGCGAGGCGTTCGAGTTCTGACCGTTCCCTGCTCTGTCCCTACTCTCGCCCTACTCTGGCCGTCAACGAAAGGCACCGCTCATGCGCCGGGTCATCCTCGCGATCGTCAGCACGGTCGTGGGCCTGGTCCTGCTGCTGACGTTCAAGACGCACAGCATCAGCGGCGCCGGCTCGCCACCCGCGGCCATCGGGACACCGAGTGCTGGCCAAGGCGGGGCGGGTCAAAGCGGGACTGGCCAAGGCACCGGGGGCAGCACGGCCGGGGCCACGACCGTGACCGGCGCCGCCGCCAGCACGATCTACGGCCCGGTCCAGGTGCAGATCATGGTCAAGGGGGGCAAGGTCACCGCGGCCAAGGCGGTGGAGTATCCCCAGGACACCCCGCGCGACAGCCAGATCAACGCCTTCGCCATCCCGGTACTGGACCGGGAGGCGGCCAGCGTCGGCAGCGCCAAGATCGACATGGTCTCCGGCGCGACCTATACCTCACAGGGGTACATCACGTCATTGCAGAATGCGCTGGATCAGGCGAAGATCGGGGCATGACCAAAGGCGGCCCGGGCCGATGACTCTCTCCGCCCGCCAGCAGGCGATCCTGGACCAGATCGAGCGGGCGCTGGCGGCGGCTGATCCGCAGCTGAAGTCGAAGTTCAGCATCTTCACCCGGCTCACGTCACGGGACACGATGCCGGAGACCGAGACTGTGCGGGCCGACGAACGCCGGCGCAGCCCGGTCAAGTCGATGGTCGGGCTGCTGGTGGTTTCCGTCATGGCGGCCAGCCTGGTCGGCGCGTTCCTGTTCAGCGTGATCGGCATGCGTAACGAATGTCCCGGGCTGCCGTCCGACCAGACGATGGCCAGCGCCGCGGTGCGGTACGCGGCCTGCAGCCACGACACGGCCGCCTGGAGCAAGGGCGGCCGCTGACGTCGGTCAAGCGGTCTCTGTGCCGGTGAGGCCGAACAGCGGCTCGTCGGGGGAACGCAGGTCGGCCGTGGGCAGGCCGCCGGGGTACAGGCGACGGACCTTGTCGGTCACGGTGATCGCGACCTCGACGTGCTGGCGGCGGCTGGCGGCGTAGAACTCCTGGGCGTCCGCGCTCAGCTTGGGCAGGGCGTGCAGGGGCTTGTCGCTGACCGCGAGCAGGGTGGCGGTCGGTATCCGGTACCGGAACCCGTTCGCGGCGACCGTGGCGGACTCCATGTCCACCGCCAGCGCGCGGGAGACCCGCAGCCAGTCCTCCACCGCGGACAGGTTCAGCTCCCAGTTCCGGTTGGCGGTGGTGAACACGATGCCGGTCCGGCTGCGCAGGCCACGCTCGAGCAGTTCGCCCAGGAGCAGGTTGTTCAGCGCGTAGTTGGAGATCACCGGCACGCTCAGCGGGAGCATGTCGTCCAGCACCCGGTCGTCGCGCATGAACGCGGTGGCCAGGACCAGGTCGCCGACGTCCTGGTGGTTCCGGAGCCCGGCGCAGTGCCCGATCATCAGGATCAGATCGGGGCGGAGCACGGCCAGGTGATCGGTGATGGTCTTGGCGTTGGACGGGCCGACCCCGATGTTGACGATGCTCACGCCCGCGCGGCCGGGCTGGGCGTAGTGCCAGGCGGGCATCTGGCGGCCGTCGCTGTCGGGGCCGACGCAGCCCGGGAGCGCGGCGCGGAACTCCTCCACGTGCCAGGCGTAGTTGGTCAGCAGCACGTAGCGCTGGAAGCTCTCGGCCGCGGTGCCGGTGTAGTGCTCGAGCCGGTCGATGGACAGCGCCATCCGCTCCGGGCCGAACAGGAACAGCTTCTTGCGCCGCAGGTCCCAGCGGGTCTCGTCGACGGCCGGCCCGAGCCGGGGATCGCGCAGGCCGATGACCTTCCGGCCGCGGCAGACCGAGATCCGGGCGCCATGGGCCGCCAGCCGTCCCAGTTCGCGCTCCAGGTACCAGCGGATGGCGTTGGGCGCGGCGAACTCGCCCTCGAGCACGCGGTTGTCCACCGACCAGGGCCGCTCGACCGTCAGCCGCGGATAGTGGCCGTCGATGTAGGCCGTTTCCATGGCGTCGCAGAGCCGCGCGATCTCCGGGCCGCGGCGGTCGCCGTCCACCAGGGCTGAGAAATCCATCGTCAACGTCATGGGCCCATATTCTCAGCCGTTCCCGGCCAGCGGCGGCCGATAATGGCGTGCGCGGGGCGTGGCCGGCGAGTACGACTGGTGGCATGCCGGAGCTGATCCTGCCCGACCCTGCTGTGCACCGCTCGTTCCTGGCCGCCATGGCCGAGTTCCAGGCCGAGGGGCGCGGCGGCCCGGACGACAACACGATGCTGGGCCGGGAGATCTACCGGTGGACGGACCGGTGGGACGACCCGGCCGAGTTCGCGGCCTACGTGCGGTGGCTGCGGGCGGACGCCGACAAGGAGTCAGCGCGCCCGCCGGGGTACGTGCCCGGGACCACGATGTGGTGGGCCGACGGCCAGCAGTACCTGGCCAAGATGAGCGCCGCCCTGCCGGTCGGCCTGGTCGGCAAGATCCCGGCCGTTCCGCTTTGCCCCGAACCACAGGCATCCGCTGGGACCTGCGGTGCGGAAAGCGCGATTGGCGCGGTCAGCACGACGGTCGGCTCCGGGCCCACCCCGTATCGCTTCAACGGGTCGGTCTATCTGACCGGTCCCACCAACGGAGCGCCCTATGGGATGACGTTTGAGGTCAACGCCGTCGCCGGGCCATTCAGCCTGGGGACGGTCGTGGCGCGCACGGGCATCTTCGTCGATCCGCACACTGCGCGGGTCACGGTCGCCGGTGAAATCCCGACGATCCACGACGGCATCCCGTTGCGCCTGAAAACCCTCACGGTGTCGATCAACCGCCAGGGCTTCCTCGTGAATCCCACCAATTGTGGGCCCTTGTCCACGAATACGACCTTGACCTCCACCTTGGGGGCCACCCAGGCCGTGGCGACCGGATTCCAGGCCAGCAACTGCAGCGCCCTGGCCTTCGGACCCAAATTCGGGGCGACGTCCAACGCGAAAACCTCGCGTGCCAACGGCGCGGCCCTGGTGACCCACGTCAACTATCCGAGCGGCGCCCAGGCGAACATCAAGTCGGTCGTGGTGCGTCTGCCCAAGCAGCTCCCTTCGCGCTTGAGCACCTTGAAAAATGCGTGCCTGGCAGCGGTCTTCGTGGCCAACCCGAGCTCGTGTCCGGCCAACTCGAAGGTCGGTACGGCCCGTGTGAAAACGCCGGTCCTGCCGGGCCAGTTGAGCGGGCCGGCCTACTTCGTCTCCCACGGCGGAGCGGCCTTCCCCGACCTCGACCTGGTTATGAGCGGCGATGGCGTCACGGTGATCATGGAAGGCAACACCAACATCAGCAAAGGCATCACCACAACCACGTTCGCGGCCACGCCAGACGTGCCGTTCACGGGCTTCGAATTGAATCTGCCGTCCGGGCCCAACTCGGCGGTTGCGGCGGTCGGCAACCTGTGCAAGCAGTCCTTGATCATGCCGACCACGATCACCGCCCAGAACGGCAAGGTGATCAAACAGAACACTTCGATCATGGTCCAAAGCTGTCCGGTGACCGTCGTCTCCTCGCATACCAAAGGCAATAAGGCCGTGGTCACGGTCAAGGCGCCCTCGGCCGGCCGGGTCAGCGGGAGCGGCTCCAACCTGAAGACGGTCTACAAGCACCCTGGCAAAGCGCAGAAGGTCACCATCGAAGTGCCGGTGAAGACCTCGAGCCGCCCGCTCACGGTGCGCGTGCGGATCGGCTTCATCCCCAAGTCCAAAAAGGAAAAAAGCTCGGTTGCCTACGCGACCGTGCGCTTCGGCTAGCTGAGGGGTCCTCGCGGGGCGGCTCAGGTCGCCCCGCGAATCGGTGATTAGTACGGACGGGGCGGGGTATGTGTCAGTGTATGGAGGGGTTCGCTTGTAGGTCGAGTCGGTGGGGGCTTGTGGCGCTTCTCGCCTCGCTGCTTGCCTGTGTGGGCGCTCCGCTGGCGACTCCAGCTCTCGCCAACGCCTTCGAACTCACCAAGTGGGAAGCCGGCACCTGCATCAACTCCGGTTGCACCGCCTCAAAACCCTCGGAATTCTATACCCAGGCAGCCGGGCATCCCCCGTACGGGATCACCGACTTCCGGCTCAAGACAGAAGGCTCAGGTGCGCCCGAAGGACACATCGAACAAGTTCGCGTCGACATCCCAAAGGGTCTCAGCGTGGACCCGCTGGCCACACCTCAGTGCAAGCTCTCCGAACTGGAAGGCGCCGGCTGTCCGCCCGACACCCAAGTCGGCAAAGTACAACTCACCGCACACGTCGGCCTTGAAATCCTAGGCCTCAAACCGGGCGTCACGATCGAACCGCCAGAGCCCGGCTCCGAAGCGATCGTCTACAACATGGAACCGCCGCCGGGGCACCCCTTGGAAGCGGCGTTCAAGGTGAGCATCTTCGAAACGATCGTGCACATCGTCGGGGGTATCCAATACGTTGGGGGAATCGACCACGAGTTCTTCACCATCAAAGAAATCCCCAAGAACCCCGAACTGATCGAGTCGCGCTTGATCTTCGAAGGCACTGCGCTCGGACCCGGCGGCACCTTGCCCTTCATCACCATGCCCTCCACCTGCCTCGGCCCGCAGACAACCTACGTCTCGGCCCGCTCCTATGAAGGAGAATCTGCTGGCGGCTCTTTCACCACTCCCGTGGGCGCCAGCGGCTGCGGTGGCATTCCCTTCAAACCGACGGTCAAAGTGACGCCCACCGAATCGAAGTCCGACGCGCCCGACGGCGCCACGATCAAAGTGGAAGTGCCCCAGAACCCCGACCCCTCGGGCCTTGACTCCTCGACGCTCAAGGACGCCCATGTGACCCTACCGGAAGGGATGACTCTCAACCCCGCCGCGGCGAGCGGCCTCGAAGCCTGCGCCGACGCACCACCCAGCCCTGGCAGCGGCCGCCTGATTCCGGTCTCCTGCCCGCCCGGTTCGATAATTGGCACGGTCACGATCGAAACGCCGGATCTACCACCGGGCTCGCTGACGGGGAACGTCTATGTAGATCAGCCGTACAGCACCAATCCCGAATCGGGTGACGAGTACCGAATCTTCATCGACGCCGAGGCGCCCCGCTACGGCGTGTCGGTGAGTCTCGAAGGCCACGTATTCGCCGACGCCGCCACGGGACGGCTCACGACCGCCGTGCTCGAAAACCCGCAGGTCCCCTTCAGCGACTTCATTCTCGACCTCCGCGCCGGTTCCCATACGCCCTTGGCCAACCCGCTCGCCTGCGGGCTGGCCACGACCAACTCGAACCTCACCCCCTACAGCGACGCCCCCGCCGCCGAACCGTTCAGCGCTTTCGTGGTCGACTTCGACGGCAAAGGGGCGGCCTGTCCGCCACTGCCGTTCGCGCTCACCCAGAGCGCCACGACCTCCCCGGCGACCGGTGGCGCGAACACGAGTCTCTCCTTCGGCTTGATTCGCGGCGAAGGCCAGCAATACCTGTCCAAGCTCTCAACCGTCCTGCCCCCTGGCCTGGTCGGCAAGATCCCTGCGGTCACCCTCTGCGGCGAACCTCAAGCCGCCGGCGGGGGCTGTACCGCAGCCAGCCAGATCGGCACCGTCGCGGTCACGCTCGGCTCCGGTCCCACTCCGCTGGCCCTCACCGGGACCGCCTACCTGACCACCTCCTACGGCGGCGCCCCCTACGGCCTATCTGTCGTCGTGCCGGCCGAAAAAGTGGGTCCCTACGACTATGGCCGCATCGTCACGCGGGCAGCGATCAACGTCGATCCGCACACTGCTCGGATCGTCGTCACCAGCCAGCTGCCCACGATCGTCGGGGGCGCACCGCTGCGGTTGCGCAGCCTCAGCGTGAACGTCAACCGCCCCAACTTCACGATCAACCCCACCGACTGCAGCCGCCTTACGACCGACACGAGCCTGACCTCGACCTTCGGTGCGGTCCAATCGGTGTCCTCGCCGTTTCAGGCGAGCGGCTGCGAGGCGCTTCCTTTCGCGCCCAAGCTGAAGGCCTCCACGAACGCCAAGACCTCCAAGGCAGACGGAGCCATCCTGGTCGTCAAAGTCGCCTACCCGCCTGGCGCCCAGGCCAACATCGAGTCGGTCAAGGTGGTCTTGCCCAAGCAACTGCCTGCCCGCATAAGCACCCTCAACAAGGCATGCCCCGCAGCCACGTTTGAAGCCAATCCGGCTGCTTGCCCGCCCCTTTCGCGAGTGGGGACGGCCACGGTCGCGACGCCTGTCCTGCCGGGCAAGCTGACCGGCCCGGCCATCTTCGTCTCCCACGGAGGCGCGGCCTTCCCCGACCTGGACCTCGTGCTCAGCGGCGACGGCGTCACCGTGATCCTGGTCGGCAACACCAACATTGCCAAAGCCGTGACCAGCTCCAGCTACGCCTCGGTCCCGGATGTGCCCGTGTCGAGCTTCGAAGTGAGGCTCCCCCGCGGTCGCGACTCGGTGCTTGGAGCGGTGGGCAGCCTTTGCAAGAAGCCACTCTTTATGCCCACCACGATCGCCGCCCAGAACGGCAAGGTGGTCAAGCAAAGGACGCGAATCGCCGTCTCTGGCTGTCCTAAGCACAAGTCACGACATCGCAGCAAGCACCACCACAAGCGGCACGCCCGTCGGCGAGCTGTTCACAAACCGTCGCGGTAGACCGCTAGATTTGAGGTGTGGGCACCACCGCCTCCATAAACGGTCACGACTCCGAGCTCGATCTGGCCCCCGTTCTCGCGGGGGTGCGGCGCCTTACCCTGCTGGCCGATGCGGCCGAGGATCCTGGCGCCGTCTTCGCAGCCTTGGCACGCGAGCTGATCGCGACGATGGGCGCCGAGGAGGTCCACATCCACCGTCTTGCTCCCGCGGCCGAGGAGGAGCTGGTGATCGTTTACATGCTCGGTGGCGATGGGCGCCTCAGCTACCTGCAGCCGCGCTCGGAGCGCCCACCGGGGGTTAGCTGGGTGGCGAGCACCGGTCGCAGCTTCCTCGCGGTCGGCCCACGTGAGCTGACCGCGAGCGTGCCCCGGCTTGCGATCACGGCTCCCTCTGCGAGCGGGGTCGCCGGGTGCGCCCTGCTTGCGCCGCTCTCCCTTGCCGGACAGGTGGAGGCGGTCGTGGTGCTCGTCAGGCGCGAGTCCGAGCCCTACGGCGAGCGCTCGATCGAGGAGGCCACCACGCTTGTGGATCAGGCCGCCACCGTCCTGGCGCTCGTGCAGGCCAGGGCCGAGGCCGGCACCGACTCGGTGGCTGGCTGTCTCAACCACCGCGCTATGCGCCGCCGCTTGCAAGAGGAGATCGGACGTGTCGAGCGCTCAGGTGGGCGCCTGTCGTGCGTGATCGTGGATCTCGACGACTTCAAGCTGGTCAACGACCGCTACGGCCATCAGGCCGGGGACTCGATCCTGCGCCAGGTAGCCCAGGCCCTGATGGGCGAGTTTCGCGCCTTTGACCGGGTCGCGCGCTACGGCGGCGACGAGTTCGTGGTGATCCTGCCCAACGCGGATCTCGAGAGCGCCGTGGCCGCCGCCGAGCGTGCCCTGGAGCGTTTGGGTCAGGTGTTCGTGCCCGATGGCTCGCGGGGCGTCTCGGCCTCGATGGGCGTGGCCGAATGGCAGGCCTCGATGACTGAGCAGGAGCTGCTCGAGGTCTGCGACGCTGCGCTGTTGCAGGGCAAGCGCGAGGGCAAGGGCTGCGTCACCGGGGCGGTCGCTCGCCTCTCATGAACAGCTTTGGCGCAAAGAGTACGCTCCACGTCGCAGGGCGCGAGTATGAGATCTTCCGCCTGGATGCGCTGCAGGGACGCTTCGACGTGGCGAGGTTGCCCTTCTCCTTGAAGGTGTTGCTCGAGAACCTGTTGCGCACCGAGGGCAACGGCTCAGTGCAGGCGTCCGACATCGAGGCGCTTGCCTCCTGGGATGCGAAGGCCAAGCCCTCCAAGGAGATTGCCTTCACTCCGGCGCGGGTTCTGATGCAGGACTTCACGGGCGTGCCCGCCGTGGTCGACCTGGCCGCGATGCGCGACGCGATGGCCGCGATGGGCGGCGACCCTGCCAAGATCAACCCGCTCGTGCCGGCCGAGCTGGTGATCGACCACTCGGTCCAGGTCGATGCTTTCGGAACTCGCGACGCCTTCAGGGTGAACGCCGAGCGCGAGTTCGAGCGCAACCAGGAGCGCTACTCGTTTCTGCGCTGGGGCCAAGGCGCTTTCGAGGGCTTCGCGGTCGTGCCGCCCGACACGGGGATCGTGCACCAGGTCAACTTGGAGTATCTGGCGAGGGTCGTGTTCTCGACCGAGGGTGTCCCCGGGGAGGGGGATGGCGCTACGCAGAAGGGTGCCCTACGCGCGCGCGGGGGGGCTGCGGACGGTGAGGTTCCCGTCCAGGCCTACCCCGACACGCTGGTGGGCACCGATTCGCACACCACGATGGTCAACGGTCTCGGTGTGCTCGGCTGGGGCGTCGGTGGGATCGAGGCCGAGGCGGCGATGCTGGGCCAGCCGATGCCTATGCTGATCCCTCAGGTGCTCGGCTTCAAGCTGCACGGCGAGCTGCCGGAGGGCGCAACCGCCACCGACCTGGTGTTGACCGTCACCGAGATGTTGCGCGAGCGCGGCGTGGTCGGCAAGTTCGTCGAGTTCTACGGCGCCGGGCTCGCGGGCCTGCCGATCGCCGACAGGGCCACGATCGGCAACATGAGCCCCGAGTTCGGCTCGACCTGCGCGATCTTCCCGATCGACGCGGAGACGTTGCGCTACCTGGAGCTCTCAGGGCGTCCCTCCGAGCGGATCGAGTTGGTCGAGGCCTACGCCCGAGAGCAGGGTATGTGGCACGACGAGGAGTCCGAGGAGCCCACCTTTTCGGACTTGATCGCGCTGGACCTGGGCGAAGTGGTGCCGAGCATCGCGGGGCCCAAGCGCCCGCAGGACCGGGTCTCCCTGACCGACGCAAAGCGCGCCTTCGGCGAGGCGTTGCAGGGAATCCTGCCCCAAGTCGACGGCGAGGACGAAGCGCTTGGAGGCACGTTCCCGGCCAGCGATCCGGTCGCCTCGCAAGAGCCCGCCAACGGCGACGGCGCGCGCGCTGCGGCGGCTCGCACGGGCGGTGGCTCAAGTGCGGCTACTGGCAGTCGCGCCGGTGGTGTGAGTGTCGCCGAAGAGGGTGCCCCGCGCGCGTACGAGCGCGCGCGCGTAGGGCAGCCTGTGGCATTGAGGATGGCCGACGGCCGCGAGGCAACGCTCGACCACGGCCACGTCGTGATCGCGGCGATCACGAGCTGCACCAACACGTCGAACCCGTCGGTCATGGTGGGGGCCGGCATCTTGGCCCGCAATGCGCTCGCCCGGGGACTGCAGAGCAAGCCATGGGTAAAGACCTCCTTGGCCCCCGGCTCGAAGGTCGTCACCGAATACCTCGACAAGGCCGGGCTGACCGAGTCCTTGGAGGCACTCGGCTTCGACCTCGTCGGCTATGGCTGCACGACCTGCATCGGCAACTCCGGGCCGCTGCCGGAGGAGGTCTCCAAGGCGGTGAACGACGGCGACTTGGCGGTCGTGTCGGTGCTGTCGGGCAATCGCAACTTCGAGGGTCGCATCAACCCGGACGTGAAGATGAACTACCTCGCGTCGCCGCCGCTCGTCGTCGCATATGCCTTGGCGGGCACTATGGACATCGACATCGTGGGCGAGCCGCTCGGCCAGGACTCAGGCGGCCAAGACGTATATCTGCGCGACATCTGGCCCTCCGAGCATGAGGTCGCCGAGACGATCGCAGCGGCGATCCATTCGGACATGTTTCGCAAGAGCTATGGCGAGGTGTTCGCCGGCGATGAGCGCTGGAACTCTCTGGACGTGCCCGAGGGTGACCGCTTCGCTTGGGAGCCTGACTCCACTTATGTGCGGTTGCCGCCTTACTTCGAGGGCATGCCTTCCGAGCCCGAGCCGATCGCGGACATCGAAGGCGCCCGCGTCTTGGCCCTACTTGGCGACAGCGTGACGACCGACCACATCTCGCCGGCCGGCTCGATCAAGCGCGAGGGCCCCGCTGGGGCGTACCTGCAGGAGCACGGGGTGGCGCCGCGCGATTTCAACTCCTATGGCTCGCGGCGCGGCAACCACGAGGTCATGATGCGCGGCACTTTCGCCAACATCCGATTGCGCAACCAGCTGGCGCCTGGTACCGAGGGGGGTGTGACGGTGTATTTGGGGCCTCCCAACCGAAGCGGGGGTGAGGCGCCGACCGGCGGCGAGCAGATGTCCATCTATGACGCCGCCATGCGCTATGCGCAGGAGGGCGTACCGCTCGTGGTCTTGGGTGGCAAGGAGTATGGCTCCGGCTCATCGCGCGACTGGGCCGCCAAGGGCACCAAGCTGCTCGGCGTGAAGGCCGTGATCGCGGAGAGCTTCGAGCGCATCCACCGCTCCAACCTGATCGGCATGGGCGTGTTGCCCTTGCAGTTCCCGGCGGGAGAGTCGGCCCAGTCGCTTGGAATCGATGCTCACGAGTCCTTCGAGGTGACAGGCTTCGCAGAGCCCTTGAATGCAGGCGAGTTGCCCAAGACCTGCTCGGTGAAGGCGGGCAACGTCGAGTTCGAGGCAACCTTGAGGATCGACACACCCAAGGAGGCCGACTACTTCAGGCACGGCGGCATCCTCCAGTACGTGTTGCGAGGACTGCTCGCGGCGTGAAGCCAAACGGCTGGAGCGGGCGGGCCACATCGTGAGCGGGGATGGCGTGAGCGCGGACGTAGCGAGCGACTTCACCCAGACGCTGCGCGACCTGTTGGCGGCGCGTGGCCCGTCAGGCTATGAGACGGCGCCGGCGGCCGTGTGGAGCGCCGCCGCCCAGGCTTTCGGAGCGGACGTACAGACCGATGTCGTGGGAACCCCTTCGGCGAAGGTCTCCTCGAGTGGGCGCATCGAAGCGTCCGCTCCGCCGAGGCGGTTGATCGTGATGGGCCACATCGACGAGATCGGCTTGATCGTGACCCACATCGACGACGAGGGCTACCTGTGGTTCAGAGAGGTGGGTGGCTGGGACGCTCAGATCTTGGTCGGCCAACGTCTCGCCATCGCCACTCGAAGCGGTGAGATCGCGGGGGTGATCGGCAAGAAGCCGATCCACCTGTTGCGCGACGAGGAGCGCAAAAAGGTGGCCGAGGTGCGCGATCTGCATATCGACATCGGTGCCAAGGACGGCGCCCAGGCGCGCTCGATGGTGAGGATCGGCGACGTGGCCGTAATCGAGGGGGACCCGATCGAGCTGCCCAACGGACGCATCGCGTCGAGGGCCCTTGACAACCGGCTCGGCTCGTTCGTGGCTTTGGAGGCGGCCCGCCTCATCGCCGAAACCGGCGGGGCGAGCGAGTGGGAGGTGGTCGCGGTGGCAGCCGCCCAGGAGGAGACGACTTTCGGCGGTTCACGGACCAGCGCCTTCTCCTTGGAGCCCGACGCGGCGATCGTGGTCGACGTGACGCACGCCACCGACGCTCCGGGCATCGATGTGAAGGAGTCGGGCAAGCACGAGCTCGGGTCCGGGCCGGTGCTGAGCCGAGGCTCGACGCTCAACCCGGCGCTCTGCGAGCTGCTGTATGAGACTGCGGAGCGCGAGAAAATCGATTTCACGGTGGAGGCGATCGGGCGCAACACCGGCACCGACGCTGACGCGGTGCACCTCAGCCGCGGAGGGGTGCCTACCGCTCTCGTGTCGATCCCCTTGCGCTACATGCACTCTCCGGTCGAGCTGGTGCAGCTGCAGGACGTACACGCGGCCGCGGCCTTGATCGCCGCGACCGCGCTGAGTTTGGACGCTTCGACCTCGTTTGCGCGCTAGTTGCTCGTGCCCTCGATGGCGGATATCGGCGGGATCGCGCCGCCCAGGTCGGTCATCGGGTTGATCTCATAGGCCGTGCCGGGGGTGCCACCGAGCGCGAGCATGCGTATGCCGTTGGGGCCGGCGATCACCTTGCGCTTGGCCTCGGGGCCGACGCGCACGAGCACATCGGGCTCGAGCTCCACACGCTCGTCGTCAATCTCGATCCAACCTGAGCCTTGCAGCGCGAGGAAAACCTCCTCCTGGCCAGTCTCGGCGTGGTCGTGCGCGGGGTAGTCCTTGAAGTCGGCCGGCATCTGAATCACCTGCATGCCAAACGAGGTGACGCCGAGCTCGGCGCGGGCCTTGACAAAGCCGCCCCCAAAAGTGGACTCCATGTCGTTGATGTGCTTGGCGGTGTAATCGGGCACTTGCATCTCCTGACTTGATCGGGAATTGGTTGTTTTTGAGTTGGGACCGTTGTTCGTGCGTGTCGGGTCAGTTGGCTTGGTGGCTGTCGAGCCCGGCGGGCTGGAGCACCGGTTTGTCGGTCGGCATGATGATCCCTAGCTGGCGCGACTGGGCCAATACGGTGCCATCGGGCGCCCAGATCACGCCATCCTCCTCGAACAGGCCGTCGTAGAGCAGGCGCGTCTCGAACACGCTCAGGCACAACGCCGCGGGGTCGCAGTCGCACTGGGCAATCGACTGGCGGAAGTGGACGGTCAGGTCGATCGTGGGGCTGATCGCGGGCGAGGGCAAGGCGATGAACGAGGGGGGGAACCATGCGTCGGCGAACAAGGCCAAAGCGGGAGCGTCGACCGGGCGGGGCTCGGGCAGGCCGATCCAACCGCCGATCTTCATCGGCGCGCCGCTGCCCGAGAAGGGGACGGCTCCCACACGGGGCTGCATCACCAGGTGGCGGGTGAACTCGGGCGCGCCCTTGAACAGCTTGGGTGTGGAGCGGCGCTCCTCGTCAGGTGGGACGAGGTCGGGCATGGGCAGTTCGTTGGCGTCGGGTGCCCGCCAGGGAACGGAGAAGGCGGCGAGCGCAAGGGCGGTGACGCGCCCCTCCTGTTGCATTCGCGCGGAGAGTGTGGTGAGAGAGCGCCCTTCGCGCTCCACGCTCACGAGGATCTCGATCGGTCCGGGCTCGGGCGCGCGGGCATAGTGGATCGTGAGCGAACGGGGCGTGCGCTCGGGATCGTCCACCTCCGCGATCAACGCCTTCAAGAGCATCGCCGCGAGGTAGCCCCCATGGGGACCCCGACCGGCACGCCAGCCGGAAGCGATCGTGGCCGCGAACAGCGCCTGCTCGTCGGCGTACGCTCCGCCGAGGCCCTCACGCTCGATACGCGTGACGGCAGTGTCGCGGTCAAACACCGTGTCCATGCCCGGCGAGCATACAGGACTGGCTGACTGGCCAGTCAAGCGGTATTCGCGGTCCTTGCGTCACACGTCGGACCGGCATCGAGTATTGCCTGCGAAATACCCGCTTCTGCAGGCGGGGGGCGATCAGTTGCGTACGAGGCGCTTGTAGCTGATGCGGTGGGGGCGATCGGCGGCGGCTCCGAGGCGCTCGCGGCGGGCCTCCTCGTAGGCCTCGAAATTACCCTCGAACCAGGTGACTTGGGAGTCGCCCTCAAACGCGAGTACATGGGTGGCGATGCGATCCAGAAACCAGCGATCGTGGGAGATCACCACGGCGCAGCCCGGGAACGCGAGCAGGGCTTCCTCTAGCGCGCGCAGGGTGTCCACATCGAGGTCGTTCGTAGGCTCGTCCAGTAGCAAGAGGTTGCCGCCGGAGCGCAGCAGCTTGGCCAAGTGCACGCGGTTGCGCTCGCCGCCGGAGAGCTTGCCGATGCGGGCTTGCTGGTCTGAGCCCTTGAAGTTGAAGCCGGCGGTGTACTGGCGCGAGTTGACGACGCGATCGCCCACCTTCAGGTGGTCGAGGCCGTCGGAGATCTCCTCCCATACGGTCTTGTCGGGGTCGAGCGAGTCGCGGGACTGATCGACGTAGGCGAGCTGCACGGTGTCGCCGAGTTCGAGCTTGCCCGCGTCGGGTCTCTCCTCGCCGGTGATCATCCGAAACAGCGTCGTCTTGCCGGCGCCGTTGGGGCCGATCACGCCGACGATCCCAGAGCGCGGCAGGTCGAATGAGAGCGACTCGATCAGCAGGCGCTCGCCAAAGCCCTTGCGCAAGTCCTCGGCGACCAGCACCTTCGTACCCAGGCGCGGCCCCGGCGGGATGTGGATCTGGACCTCCTCCAGCTTGATGTTGCGCTCCTCGGCGACCAGCTCCTCGTAGCGGGCCAGGCGGGCCTTGGACTTGGTGCGCCGGCCCTTGGGGTTGGTGCGCACCCACTCGAGCTCGGCGGCGATCGTGCGCTCGCGCCCCTTTTCGCTGCGCTCTTCCTGGGCCAGGCGCTTCTGCTTCTGCTCCAGCCAAGAGGAGTAGTTGCCCTCGTAGGGGATGCCCTTGCCGCGGTCGAGCTCGAGGATCCAGCCGGCCACGTTGTCCAGGAAGTAGCGATCGTGGGTGACCGCCACGATTGCGCCCTTGTACTCGGAGAGGTGGCGCTCCAGCCAGTCCACCGACTCTGCGTCGAGGTGGTTGGTGGGCTCGTCCAACAGGAGCAGGTCAGGAGCACTCAAGAGCAGCCGGCACAGGGCCACGCGGCGGCGCTCGCCGCCGGAGAGCGCCTTCACGTCGGCGTCGGGTGGGGGCAGGCGCAGCGCGTCCATCGCGTACTCGAGCTGGGTGTCCAGGTTCCAGGCGTCTGCCGCTTCGATCTTGGCCTGGACCGCAGCGAACTCCTCGGCGGTCTCATCGGAGTAGTTGGCGGCCAGCTCGTTGAAACGGTCGAGCAGCGCGCGCGTGGGGGCGACTGCCTCTTCGACGTTGCCCTTGACGTCCTTGGACTCGTCCAAGTGGGGCTCTTGGGCGAGCATCCCCACGGTCGCTCCCGGCGCGAGCATCGCCTCGCCCCGGTAGTCCTGGTCGACGCCGGCCATGATCCGCAAGAGCGTGGACTTACCGGCGCCGTTGTAGCCGAGCACACCGATCTTGGCGCCCGGATAGAAGGCGAGCGTGACGTCGTCCAGCACCGTCTTCTCAGGCGGGTGCAGCTTGGACAGACGATGCATCGTGAATATGTACTGGGAGGACATTGCACCGCAGGATAGGCGGTCGCTAACGTTGTGGGGTCATGGCTGGGGTGATTCTCGATGTCGAGCAGCAAATGCTCCTATTGGAGATCGAGCCACCCTTCGACAAGCGCGATGTCCAGCTCGCGCGCAGGCGTATGGCCAAGCGCTGGCACCCGGACATCGCGCCGGCCGGCAAGCAGTTCGAGCACGAGCGCCACCTGAAGGCGATCAACGAGGCAGCCGACCACCTGATGCGCCTGGCCGAAACCTCGCGCGGCGGCAAGGTTTCGCGCAATGCGGTCAAGGTGAGCGCGGCGGCGGCGCGCCAGGCACGCGAAGAGGCGGGCCGGCGGGCCTATGAAGCCGAGCAGCGCGCACGCGAGCAGGCGGTCGACCGGGAACGCAACGACCCGTTCGGCAGTCGTGTTCCCGACCACTCGGTGGTGCACCGCTACGCGCGCTGCCAGTCTTATCCGGAGTGGGGCGTGGGAACGGTCGAAGGGATCTACTTCACCGGTGGCTACCCAGATAGCGAGAACGGTGAGGGTTCCCCGGATGAGGAGGGCTCGCTTCCCGGCGGGGGCGGGCAGCAGTGGGCGCGCGTCAAGTTCTCCCACGGCGTCAGAACCGTGCCTGCGGGCAGCATGAAGTTCGTGGATTTCTCGAAGCCCGACCCAGCCGAGGAGCGGGTCGAGCGCTTCATGACGGCCGCCCAGCGGGCGATGGCCGAAGGCGAGTACGTCTTGGCGGCCCAGCGCTTGGTGTACGCGCGCGACGCGGAACCGCGCAACGTGGGCGTGTTGCGCTTGATGACCTTGGCCTTCTGGCAGGCAGGCAACCTGGACGCGGCTGCGCGCTCGGTGCGCGATTGGGCTCGCGTGGACGGCGAGCGCCCGGCGCCCCACCGCTTCGCGGCCCGCATCTATGAGGACATGGGCGCCTGCGACCTGGCCGAGGAGGCCGCCCAGCGCGCCGCCGAGCGCGGGCCGACCGACGCGGGAGCATGGGAGCGCTTGGGGCGTTTGCGCCTGGGCTTGTGCGACCGCGAGGGCTCCTTGCAGGCGTTCGAGCGAGCGCTCGAGCTCGGAGCGCGGGGGGAGATTCGCAATCTAGTGGACCAAGCGCTGGCGCTAGAGCCGAGGATGACTCAGACGGCGTAGGGAGGCCCATATCCGCCGGGCAGGGGTCGAGAGTGTATATATACTTTTCTTGTAAACTACGATGGTATTTACAAAAAATAGATACTATCGTAGTTAACGGAAAGTGTATACCCACATCCACGCCTTTTAGATAGGACTTCGGCCTTCCAGTAGCGCCGAAACAAGCAACCGGTGCGCAGGTAGATCAAGCGACTGCGCGCAGATGCCTATAGGGCTCGGCTCCGGCCAGCTCGCGGGCGAGCGCGTCGACGATCGCCTCGTCGTCCTCCTCGCGCCCGTCGGTGACGGCGCCGATGATCGCGCGCTTGCGCTCCAACAGGTTGGCCATCGTCTCGTCGATCGTGCCGGCCGCCAACAGGTACCAGGCGTTGACGGCGTCCTGCTGGCCGATCCGGTGGCAGCGGTCCTCGGCTTGGTCGTGCTTGGCCGGTGTCCAGTCAAGCTCCAGGAAGGCCACGTTCGAGGCCTGCGTGAGCGTGAGCCCTTGGCCTGCGACCTCCAAGGAGCACACGATCAGCTGATTCTCGGAGTCATCGGCGGCTTGAAAGGCGTTGACCGAGGCGTCCCTCGCGGCGTGACTGTCTTCGCCGAGGATGTGCAACGCGTGGGGGAAGCGCTCGATCACCGCGCGCTGGACCTCGCGATGGCGGGCGAACACGACCAGACGCTCCCCCGAGGAGCAGAAGTCGTGGATCCACGCGAGTGCCGCGTGCAGCTTGCCGCGAGCCGCCAAGAGCTTCAAAGCGTTCAATCGCACGAGCCGCTCGGCGCGCAGGGCGGCGGCGATTTTGGCGTCCAGCTCTTTGAGGTCGAGCGGACGCGAGCGCAGCCACGCGATCACGTCGGTCTCGGCCAAGCGGTACTCCGCCTCGTTGTCCAGCTCGACCGGGACCACCGTTCGCGTCTTGGCCGGCAACTGGGGCAGAACGTCGGCCTTGAGGCGACGCACGAAACAGCGCGAGCGCAGGTGCCAGTGCAGACGCATGTGGGCGTCGATCCCCTTGAAGCGCCGCCCGAACTGGGCGCCGGAGCCGAAGTCTGGCAGGCGACCGATGATGCGCAACTGCGAGATCAGCTCCGGCGGGCGGTTCATCACCGGTGTGCCCGTCAACGCCAGCACGAGACCCTCCTGCGGCACGCTCGCTGCCAGCCGAGCGACAGCCTGGGTGCGCTTGGCCGCGGCGTTCTTGCAGTAGTGGGACTCGTCAAGCACGACCGCCTTGGGTTCCATCGCCGCGAGCGCCTCGCCCCGGGCGGCGAGGATGTCGTAGTTGACGACGGTGATGTCGGCGGCCGGAATCGGCCCCCCCGAGCCCATGCCGGTGAGCGTTTGCGTCAAGCGTCCCGGCAGCCAGCGCTCGATCTCGCGGATCCAGTTGAGCTTCAGGCTGGCCGGACACACGACGATTGCCGGGTAGGCGTCGTCGGCCTCCAGGGTGGCCAGCGCCTCGATCGTCTTGCCCAACCCCTGCTCGTCGGCCAGGAAAGCGCGGCGCTGGGCCAGCAGGTAGGCGACCCCTGCACGCTGGAACGGCTTGAGCTCGCCACCGAGCCCAGCCAAGGCCTGCCGTGAATGTGGGTCGAGCTCAGCATCGGTGGCGGCCGAGAGCGCCACCAAGCCGGCCGCGTGGGCGTGCTGTTCGCGTATCTCCTGCAACGCCACGAGCGCGTCCGGCTCGATCCAGACGTCTCGCTCGGCGAGGAACCCGTCGAGTGCCTCCACACAGAAGGGGTCGGCGCGGATCGCCGGCAACTGTTCGTGGTCGCGGCGTCCCTTCGAACCGGTGCCCGCGGCGAGCGGCGCCAGGTTCGCGCGGCGGTTGGCGCCGCGTCTTTTGCCCCCAGGTCGCGGCGGCTTCTGCACCGGTACCGGAGAGGCTCCGGCGAGCGCGGCGAAGGCCTCCAGCTGGGTGGTGTCGTGGCCCGGGGCAAGCACGAAGGTGGGATCCTCGTGCACCGCTGAGAGCTCCAAGACTGCGCTCGGCGCCGGGCGACCTTCCTTAAGCGCCGCCACACAACGCCGTGTTGCCGGCGTGGTGAAGCCCTGCGTACGCTCCTCGATCGCACGCCACGAGTCCAGTGTGAGCGCCAACGACACGCCGCCCGGCACGCCCACAGCGCGGTCACGCAGCTCCGGGGGCAGCTTGGCCGGGTCCCCCAAGAGCAGGAACAGGGGCGCTTCGGGCTCGCCGCCCACGTCGATCGTGCCGCTCCACGTCGTGGCACGTGCGAGCCAGCTCTGCGCGCGCGGGTCGATGCTTGCCATTTCCAGGTGCTCGAGCAGCTCCGCGATCAGATGGGCATCATGCTCGACGGCTGCGATCGCAAAGCCGCCGTTTGGGCTCTCCGCGGTATGCAGGTCTCCTCGCGCGGCCAGGGCCCGCGCGAGCGGAGCGTGCTCGGCGGCGATCAATACCCACTGCTGTTTGCGACGGTCCTGGCGCAGTTCCACGTCGTAGGCCATCGCGCCGAGCCCGGCGCCCGGTCGTGCGCCGGTGCCCGGGCGGCCGTCCCCGCCCACATGCGAAGAAGGCCCTTGCGCGACCTCGGTGAGCGCGTGAGCGGCGTCTTCGCTGAGGCGCAGGCGTCCTGCGTCGGCGGGCAACTCGTCCACCAAGCGAGCCGCGTGCTCATCGAGCGGGATCAGGGCGCGGCCGATCGCGGGCAGCTCGTGCGAGTCGGGGTGCTCCAGCAGCGCCGCCACGAGCGCAGGCGCTCGGTCGGTTGCGAATGTGAGCCACCAACTCTCGTTGGGGCGGGCCACATCGAGCACGCACTCGTCGTGTGCGCGCCTCCCCCGCTGCCGCGCCAATGCGCGCGCGAGCTGCTCGCTGACGGTCGCCCTGCGCGGAAGATTCTCGAGCAGTAGCGCAACCGCCTGGGCGCGCTCCGGGTCCAGCGGAACGATCCAAGCTCGCGCGCCTGGGTCCCAGCGGCGGCCGGGAATGGTCCGTAGGAGCCGCCGCAGGCCGTCGTCATAGGGGAACTTGAGCACCGCCTCGCCCTGCTCGAGTGTCGCCTGGAGGAAAGTCATGACCTATGGACGATAGGCCGCGATGGGGATGGCGGGGTCGAGGGCTTGCCAGGATGCCGCAAGTTGGGGAGTATCGCCGGGGAGCGCGTGGCGCTATGCCACGAACGCTACGCGAGGATGTTCACCGCGCGGGAGACAATCAACCCGATCGTCACCAGCGAGACGAGCGCCTGGATGCCCATCGCGCTCTTCGCGAGTGGGCTCAAAGGCATCGTGTCGGTTGGCGAGAAGGCGGTCGCATTCGTGAGCGACACGTACAGGTAGTCGATGAACTTCGGGCGCCAGCCTTGCGGCTCGATGCGGTCGTCGCTCATCTGCGGGAACAGGAGGTCGGGCGAGCGGTCGTGGCCGGCCGCGCGACGGCCCGGCCCCCCTCGATCCATCTCCCAGTACCAAAGCCCGAAGATCAGGAAATTGGTCAGCCAGATGAGCGTACCCGCCACGATCAGTTCGCGACCCCCGCCATTGCCCAGTTTCGCGTGCAACAGGTAGTGGGTGAGCGCCGCCAGCGAATAGATGTTCGCGGCGGTCACGATCGCTGTGAGCCCGAGCGCGACGCGGCGACGGCGAGGGTGCTCATCCTCGAGCTGGTTGGGCGTCACCACGATCATGCCCACCAACAACACGCCCTCCAGGCCGGGCACAAGCCATGAGGGGCCCACCGTCAGGCGCTCGGGCAGAGACACCTGCAGAAGGATCGCGGCGACGATCGTCAGCTGGGCCGGCCAGAACGGCTCGCTCTCCGGCGGCGGGGGATAGGGACGGCCCGGTTGGAGCGATGTCTCCTGCGCCACGAGCCAAGAGCTTACGAGTAGCGTCGGCTGGAGCGCTAGCCAGGAGCTGGAGCGCTAGCCAGGAGCTGGAGCGCTAGCCAGGAGCTGGAGCGCTAGCCAGGAGCTGGAGCGCTAGCCAGGAGCTGGAGCGCCAGCCAGGAGCTGGGTCGCCGGCCGGGTGCTGTTGGCGGGTCGGAGGAGCGCCCGCGGGTAGGCGTCGGCTGGAGCGCTAGCCTGAGAGGGTGGGAATCGAGAGTCCGGTCCACCTGCTGTTCCTGGGCGCCGTAGCTCTGATGGTCCTGGGCCCCAAGCGCCTACCCGAACTGGCAAGAGCCCTGGGCAAGGGCATCCGCGAGTTCCGCGAGTCGATCGACGCCGGTTCCCACGACGACGGCTCCGGTCCTCACCGGCCAGACGATGGATAGCGATTGGCCGGCGATAGATCCGCCGCCTCGGATAACGTCCGCCGGTGCGCTTGATCGTCGCCCGCTGTGAGGTCACCTACATCGGCCGTACCACCACCGTCCTGCCCGAGGCGGTGCGCCTTCTCATGTGCAAGGGAGACGGCACCTTCATGGTGTGGGCCGACGGAGGTAGCCCGAATGTCAAGCCGCTCAACTGGATGACGCCTCCAACGGTGATGGAAGAGCAGTGGGATCCCGACGGTGACGCTCTGACGCATCTGGTTGTGCGCAAGCAGCGCGACGACGAGCGTTTGGAGATCAAGATCGCCGAGGTGTTGACCGACGTCGATCACGAGCTGGATGTGATCTCCACGCTTGAGAAGGAAGGGCTCGAGCGCGAACTGCAGGAACTACTGGCGGATGCGCCGCACTGGTGCGGCGAGGGCTTTCGCCTGGTCCGCCGCGAGTGGCCGACCGATGTCGGCCCGGTCGACCTGATGTGCCGCGATGCCTCAGACGAATGGGTGGCGGTAGAGATCAAGCGCATAGCCACGATGGATTCGGTGCGCCAGCTGGAGGGCTACCTGGAGCGCATCCGCCTCGACCCCGCCATGGCCTCCTGTCGGGGAGTCTTGGTGGCGAAGTGGATCAAGCCCCAAGCGCGCGTCCTGGCGGCCTCGCGAGGCATCGACTGCGTGGAGGTCGACGTGGAAGTCCTGCGCGGCAACCGCGAGCCCGAGCTGCGCCTGTTTGCGGCATAGTCCCAACCATGGGCGTCGTGGGTGAAGCACCGAGAATGTCCCCGAGTGGTGAGAATGTGTATGAGCGTGCAGGTGTCACGGAGCGGTGAGGTGTGAGGCATGAGCACTGACGTTGTCTTGACCGAGCGGCGTGAGGGCGTTCTTTTGATCACGCTCAACCGCCCCGACGCCCGCAACGCCGTCAACCTGCCCTTGGCCGAAGGCATAGCAGCCGCCTTGGATGAGCTGGACGGCGACGATGCACTCAGCGTGGGTGTCCTCACCGGCGCCGGCAAGGGGTTCTGTGCCGGCATGGACCTCAAGGCGTTCGTAACCGGCGAGCGCCCTTGGGTGGGAGACAGAGGCTTCGCCGGAATCGTGCGCCGAGCCTCGGTCAAGCCTTTGATCGCGGCCGTCGAGGGCTTCGCGGTGGCGGGTGGCTTGGAGGTTGCCCTGGCGTGTGACCTGATCGTGGCCGCGCGCGGCGCCAAGCTAGGCATTCCAGAGGTCAAGCGCTCGCTCGTAGCCGCCGGCGGCGCCTTGTTGCGCCTGCCCCGCGCACTTCCCTACAACATCGCGATGGAGCTGGCGTTGACCGGCGAGCCGATCTCCGCCGAGCGCGCGGCCGACCTCGGCCTGGTCAATCGCCTGGCTGACCCCGGCGGTGCCGTCGAGGTCGCCTTGGGCTTGGCCGCCGAGATCGCCGCCAACGCCCCCCTGGCCCTGATCGCATCCAAGCGAATCCTCCAAGAGCAGCGCGACTGGTCTTCCGCAGAGATGTGGGAGCTTCAGAGCGCCATCTCAGAACCGGTCTTTACATCCGAGGACGCCCGCGAGGGCGCCACCGCGTTCGCCGAGAAGCGCCCGCCCGTCTGGCGCGGCAAGTAGCTCAGCCGCGCATTTGACGCTTGCGCTTGCGCTGACGCATGATCATCCTGAGGCGTCGCCACAAAGCGCCCATCTAGCGCTCGCCCGGTGTCTTTTTGGGGTATTGCGATACCGGCACCTTCAAGTCCAGGGCGGTTCTCACGATCCGGCTCTGCTCGGCGGCGTGGGCAGCCGGGTACCCCTCGCCCGGGCTCGCCCGCTCGGGGCGGCCCACAAAGCCGAAGTGGATGCCTTCGCCCATGATCTGCATCAAGCGCGGGAACATGTGCGCCCGAGCGCCCATGTTGCGAGGCTCCTCCTGCACCCACACCACCTCTTCGAGCCTTGGATAGCGCGCCAGCAGCTCCTTGATGTTGCGCTCCGGGAACGGATACAACAACTCCACGCGCCCGATCGCCACACCGTCGCTGCCCAGACGGTCGGAGTGCCCCGCAAGGTCGTAATAGATCTTGCCGGTGCAAAGCACCAGGCGGGTCACGGCCTGCTCGTCGATCCCCGCTTCGGCCATGACAGGCTCAAAGCGCGATCCCTCGGCCAGATCCTCAACCGTGTTGGTCGCCTGTGGCAGTCTCAGCAGGGACTTCGGCGTCATGATCACCAGCGGGCGCTGCTTGGCGATCAGCGCCTGGCGGCGCAGCAGATGGAAGTACTGGGCCGGCGTGGTCAGGTTGGCGACCCTCATGTTGCCCTCAGCCGCAAGCGCCAAGAAGCGCTCCAAGCGGGCCGAGGAGTGCTCGGGGCCAGAGCCCTCGTAGCCGTGCGGGAGCAGCAGCGTCAAGCGCGAGGTCTGTCCCCACTTGGCCAGGCCCGAGGAGATGAACTGATCGACGATTACCTGCGCCGAGTTCACGAAGTCCCCGAACTGAGCCTCCCAAAGCACCAGCGTCTCCGGCGCCTCCTGGGAGTAGCCGTACTCAAAGCCCATGCAAGCAAGCTCTGAGAGCGGGCTGTTGTGCAGCTCCATCGGCGCGAGCGCCTCCGGTAGCGATTGGATCGGGCAGAAAGCCTGTCCCGTCTTGGCGTCGTGCAAAACCAGGTGGCGCTGGCTGAAGGTGCCCCGCTCGGTGTCCTGTCCGGTGAGTCGTACCGGCGTGCCCTCGGTCAGCAGCGACGCGAACGCCAGCGCCTCGGCATGGGCCCAGTCGATGCGTGCCACCGCCTTCTCCGGTTCGGCGCCGCCCGGCTGCTCGCCTGCCGTGGAGTCGGCCCCCGGCGCCCTGCCGCCGCCGCCGCCCGACTGCTCGCCCGCATTGGAGTCGGCTACGGCCGCTCCGGCGCCGGTAGCGCTCGACCCCGCCCGCTCCTGCAGTGCCTCGCGGCGGCGATCCAGCTGCTTGACCAGCTTGGGATGAACGGTGAACCCCTCGGGGGTCCTAAGCAGCTCCAGTCCCAGCTCGCGCACCCGCGCCGCGGCCACCGCAGTGTCAACGTCCGGGCTCGGGGTCCTGTCGAGCTGATACTCGCCCGTGCTCTGCTCGACCGTGCCCTGCTCGGCTGCCGCGGCGATTCGAGCCTTCAAGCGCTGGTGCAGCAGCGTCAGGTTGTCCCAAACCTCCTGGCCTGTCCGCTCCACTTCCTCGCGGCTGACCACGCCATCGCTGACGAGCTGGTCGGCCCAAAGTTCGTATACCCGCTTCTTGGTCTTGATCGTGGCGTACATCTCCGGCTGGGTATAGGCAGGCTCGTCGGACTCGTTGTGCCCGAAGCGCCTGTAGCCGATCAGGTCGATCAGCACATCGTGGCCAAACTCCTCGCGGAAGGCGAAGGCAAGGTGCACCGCGCTCATGCAAGCCGGCACGTCGTCTGCGTTGACGTGGATGATCGGCACGTCAAAGCCCTTGGCCAGATCGGAGGCCCACCGCGTCGAGCGTGCGTCGTCCGGGTCGGTAGTGAAGCCGACCTGGTTGTTCATGATCAGGTGCACCGTGCCGCCGACCTGGTAGCCGTCGAGCGCCTGCAGGTTGAGCGTCTCGGCGACCACGCCCTGGGCGGGGAAGGCCGCGTCTCCATGGATCACGATCGGCATCGCCGTGTTCGTGTCCTGATGGGTCCTAGGGCCCGTGCGCGAAGTCTGGGCTGCCCGCGTGGCGCCCTCGACCACAGCGGACACATACTCCAGGTGACTAGGATTGGACTCCAAGTTGACCCGGATGGTGCCGCCGTCGGGCAGCTTGTAGGAGCCCTGGGTGCCGTGGTGGTACTTCACGTCCCCAGTCCCGCCCTGCGGGATGGTCGTGACCGCCTCGAGCGTCGAGGCGCCCTCGAACTCGGCGAAGATCGTGTCGTAAGGGCGGCCCAGATTGTGTGCCAGCACGTTCAGCCTGCCCCTGTGCGCCATCCCGACGACCACCTCCTGGCCGCCCCGGCTGGCGGCAAGCTGAATCAACTCGTCGAGCATCGGCACGGTCATGTCCAAACCCTCGATCGAGAACTGGTGCTGGCCCAGGTAGGCCTTGTGCATGAACCGCTCCAGCGCATCCACCTCGATCAAGCGCTTGAGCAGCGACTTGCGCACCTCCGTGCCCAGGGGCTGGCGGTAGGCGCCCGACTCGATCTGCTCGCGCAGCCACACACGCTGCTTGTGCGAGGAGATGTGCTCGATCTCATAGGCAATCGTTCCGCAATAGGTCTGGCGCAGGTGAGGCAACGCCTCCGCCAGTGTCTCACCGGGCACATACATCCTCAGAATGCGAGCCGGGATCTGAGCCATCACGTGCGGCGTCAGCCCGGCCGCCTCCGGGTCAAGCTGCGGCTCGCCCTCCGGTGCTGAGCCAAGTGGGTCCAGGTGAGCGGCCAGGTGACCGTGGCTGCGGAAGCGGTGTACGAGCGTGCTGGCCGCCTGCACCGCCTGCAACATCTGCTCGTCGGGTGCCCCCCCCGGCGCCGGCCCCGTCTGCGTGGGCGTCGCTCCGTCCTGTCGCAACGCCGTGGGCGTGGGAGCCGCGGGCGGGGGACCGAGCGCTACCCCAAGTGACGCGAACACGCTCTCATAGAAAGCGTCCTCGCCCTGCAACCGTCCTTCGACCAAAGCCAGGAAGCGCCCCGACTCGGCGCCCTGAATGACCCTGTGGTCGTAAGTAGAGGTCATCGTCATGACCTTCTCCGCCCCGATCTGCGCGCCCACGGCGCCCAGGCCGACCGGGTAGGCGATCGAGCCGGTCGCCACGATCGTCCCCTGGCCGTTCATCAGACGAGGAACCGAGGCCACCGTGCCAAGCCCACCCGGGTTGGTGAGCGTCACATTGCCCCCCACCAAGTCGTCGGCTGTCAGCTTGTTAGTGCGCGCCTTCTCAACAAGTGCGTCATAGGCTGCCACGAACTCCCCAAAGGACAGCCCCCCCGCATTAGCGATCACGGGCACCATCAGCGTGCGCGAGCCGTCCTTCTTCTGCACGTCCACCGCCAGGCCCAGGTTCACCTGTCCGTCGTCCACCCGGTAAGGCTTGCCCTCGACCTGCTCGAAGTGGTGAGCCATGCTCGGCATCTCGGTAGCCGCCTGCGCGATCGCATAGGCGATCAGATGGGTAAAGCTGACCTTCTGCCCGGCGGCCTTCAGCTCGCGCCGGCGCCCGTCCAGCACGGTCACAGTCATCGTCCTGAAGCTGGTCGCGGTAGGGATCGAGCGCGACTCGTCCATGTACTTGGCCAGCATCGCCGCCCCGCCCTTGAGCGCTTGGCGCTCACCCCCCGCCTGCGAAGCGCTCGCCCCGTTAGACGCAGCCGTCGCGCCGTTGCCGCCCGCGCCGAGCACATCGGCCTTGAGGATGCGCCCCCCCGGGCCGCTCCCGCTCACAGCCCCAAGATCGACCCCCTCGGCAGCGGCCGCTCTGGCTGCGACCGGGGACACGCGCCTGCCGTCGGTTGGCTGCATCGTGTCGGCCCCGCCCGTCGAGTCGCGTGGGGCGGTTGAAAGTTGTGCGTCCGCGGAGGTCTGAGTGGCCTGCGCCGTGGGCGCGGCGGCGCCGTTGCCCTCGCCTGAAGATCCATCCTGTGCGGCTCGGTTCTGAGCGGCTCCATCCTGAGCGCCTCCGTCCTGAGCCGCGGGTTGCCCGGTGTCACCCTCCCCGGTGGCAATGCGTGCGATCACCTGGCCCACGCCGACCGTGTCGCCCTCCTGCGCAAGTATCTCCACGACCGTCCCGCCGGCCGGTGAAGGCAGCTCGACATCCACCTTGTCGGTGGATATCTCAACTATCGTGTCGTCGACCTTGATGAAGTCGCCGACTTTGACATGCCATTCGAGGATCGTTCCCTCGGTGACAGACTCGCCGGCGGCAGGGGTCACGACGTCGATCATCTGCTCGATCGTGGTGCCGGACGCCATCCAGCTTCACTCTAGCGCCCTGGCCAGCCGGACAGTTGTCAGGCGCCGCCTTCGGGTTGCCCACATGTGCGATCTTCACACTGCTTAACAGTCGGGGAGCGCATCTTGAGCCTGTTTGCGTCCTTCGCGCACGAACTCCCAGCTGCCGAAGAAGGGCCCAATTCCGCCGAGTACGGCGACCGCCACCGCCAGGCGCAACGACACGATCCTCATGCGCGCCGCCGCGATGCAAGCGCACGACATACCGATCCAAAGAAGCCCGTGCGTCCAACCCAGCACCAGCGTCTCCGGCTGCGGTTTGCCCAGCGCGAAAGCGCAGATCAGCAGTGAGCTGTACACGCAAGAGTGAAAGAACGAGGTCCACTTCAGGGGCGTGAACGCCCTGGAGGGATGCTTCACTCCACCAGCCAGCGCGCCATCCTGCGCAGGCTCTCCTCGGCCTCCGCCGGCCACTCATCGATCTCCGCCGGCCACCACGCGTACTCGTCGTGCTCGTGGTCGGGAGTCACCTCGGCGCCCTCCGCCAACCAAGCCTGCCCCACGAACATCACGAGCCGGTGGGGCAACAGCACGAGCGCCTCGCCCCGCACCCGCGCGGGCGAGACCGACCACTCCTCTCGCAGCTCGCGCACCAAGGTGTCTCCAGGGCTCTCGCCCAGATCCACGGCGCCGCCGGCGCCCAGCGCCCAGCGCCCAGCCCAAGAGGCCAGCCAAGCCGCGCGTCTGCCCGCCAGCCAACGCCCGTCGGCCGAGCGGGTCACACACAGTGCCGCCACGCTGCACGAAGCGTCAGTAGCGACCAAACGCAAGGCCCATCGCAAAGGCTGCAATTCCATCTCGATCCCCTGCGGCCCGTCACTGAAATCGACCAGTCGCGCCGCCAGTCCGTCATGGCTGGGCGAACCGCGCTCGCGCAAGCCCGCGATCGCCGCGTCGGCGGCAGCGCTGTGCTCGACCGGCGGCTCATAGTGCTGGGGGCGCCAGCGGGCCTTCACCTGGCTGAGATCCCACGGCCCCCGCGCCAGCACTTCGGGCGCTTCGTCGGTCTGCGGATGCGCGCGCGTGGCCACTCCTACAGGCTAGTGATCGCAGGGGAGGGCCGAGTAAAGATGGGTGGCCCTACACTCGCTCGACCGTGAGCGAGCGCCGACGCAAGCATTGGGGTTGGGGATTCGAGGACGAGCAGCCCTCGCCCGATGAAGTCCGTGCGGCGGCCGGCGGCCTGGCCACCCATCTCGGCTTCCCCGCCGTCGAGATCGAGCAGCCCGTCAGCATCGAGGCCGTTCGCCTGCCTTCGCCCAGGGTGCTCCCACCCTTGGAGCTAGGCGGGATCTGTACCACAGATACGCACGACAGGGCAGCCCATGCGCTTGGCAAGTCCTATTCCGATGTCGTGCTCGGCTTCCGTGGCCGCTACGAACATCCCCCCGACTTCGTAGCCCGTCCACGCGACGAGCACGACATCGAACGATTGCTCGCCTGGTGCTCGTCCGAGCGCGTCGCCGCGATTCCCTATGGGGGCGGCACCAGCGTGGTCGGAGGAGTCGAGCCCCGCGTAGGGATGGGTGGAGACCGTTACAACGGCGCCGTCTCGATCGATCTGGGCGGTCTCGAGCGCGTGCTGGAGGTCGACCCCGTCTCGCGCGCCGCCCTGATTCAGGCGGGCGCCACAGGGCCCGCCTTGGAGGCCCAGCTAGCCGAGCACGGCCTAACGTTGCGCCACTACCCCCAGTCCTTCGAGCTTTCCACCCTGGGCGGTTGGATCGCCACCAGAGCCGCCGGTCACTTCGCCACCGCTTGGACCCACATCGATGACTTCGTCGAGTCGGTGCGCGCGCTCACCCCCGCCGGCGTGTGGTCTTCGCGGCGCCTGCCCGGGTCGGGAGCCGGTCCCAGCCCCGATCGGATGCTCGTCGGCTCCGAGGGCGCCTTCGGGATCATCACCGAGGCCTGGGTGCGGGTGCAGCCGCGCCCGTCCCATCGTGCCTCGACCGGCGTTCGCTTCACCACGTTCGAGCAAGGCGCCGAGTGCGTGCGAGCCCTCTCCCAAGCCGGGCTCCAGCCCTCCAACTGCCGCCTGATCGACCCTGCCGAGGCGCGCTACACGATGGCCGGCGACGGCAGCTTCGCGTTGCTCGTGCTCGGCTTCGAGTCCTCCGATCACCCGGTCGACGTCCTGATGGATCGTGCCTGCGCGATCTGTGCCGAGCACGGCGGCGTAGTGGGGGACCGGCGAGGCTCCACCGGCGGTTCGGCTGGAGTTGAGGGTGGTACGCAAAAGGGTGCCCTGCGCGCGCGCGAGGGCGGCGACGCGGCGAGCTCCGGTGTCGGGGCCTGGCGCGAAGCTTTTCTGCGCGCCCCCTACGTGCGCGACATCCTGGTAGCGATGGGTGTCCTGAGCGAGACCTTCGAGACAGCCGTCACCTGGGATCGCTTCCCCCGCTTCCACGAGCGCGTCATGGCCGCCGCCCGGGCCGCCGCCGAGGACACAAGCGGGGTCGCCCAGGTCTCCTGCCGCTTCACCCACGTCTACCCCGACGGGCCCGCGCCCTATTACACGGTCCTGGCTCCGGCCCTGCGTGGCGAAGAGATCGCCCAGTGGGCTGCGATCAAGGCCGCTGTTTCGGAGGTGATCCTCGCCGAGGGCGCCACGATCACCCACCACCATGCCCTAGGGCGCGACCACCGCCCGTGGTATGACCGCCAGCGCCCCGACCCTTTCGCTGCCGCCCTGCGTGGAGCCAAGGCCGTTCTCGATCCCGCCGGGATCATGAACCCCGGCGTCCTGGTGGACCCACTGCCGTGAGAGTCGCCGTCCTGGGGCCCGGTGGGGTTGGCGGTCTGGTGGCGGGTGCCCTCGCGCGCGCGAGTACACCCGTGGTGGTGGTCGCCCGGGAGTCCACCACCGCCACCATCGCGATGCACGGAATCGACGTGCACAGCGTCCTGCTAGGAGACTTCCTCGCCCGCCCCCAAGCCGAGGCGAGTCTGCAAGAGCCGGTCGACGTTTTGATCGTGGCCACCAAGGCCGCCGGTTTGGTCGAGGCCCTGGAGCGCATCGATGCGACACCGCGCCTCGTCCTACCATTGCTCAACGGTCTCGACCACCTGGCCGTGCTGCGCGAGCGTTTTCTCGCCGAGACAGTGGTCGCGGGAACGATCCGCGTCGAGGCCGATCGGCCACAGCCAGGTGTGGTCGTGCACACAAGCAAGTTTCTGCTGGTGGAGATGGCCTCTAGCTATGCCACGGCGCGCCCGGAGATGGTGCGGCTTGTGAGTGTGCTCTCAGATGCCGGTATCCCCGCGCGTGTGGGGGAGAGCGAGCCGCAGGTCATGTGGTCAAAGCTGGTGCGGCTCAACGCCTTGGCCTGCACCACCTCCGCCTACGACAAGCTCCTCGGCGAGATCCGCTCCACACCCGCCCTGCGCGCAGACCTCGTGGCCTCGATCGAGGAGGGCTGCGCGGTGGCCCGAGCGGAGGGCGCCTCGATTCCGGCAGACGATCCGTTGGGTGAACTGACCGCCGCCCACGACACCTTGGGCAGCTCGATGCAAAGAGATATCGCCGCCGGGCGCCCGCCCGAGCTGGACGCGATCCCCGGCTCCGTGTTGCGCGCGGCCGCTCGCCACGGGATCGCCTGCCCCACGATCGAGCGGCTGGTGGGGTTGATCGCTGCCCGGTTGGGGGGTGTGTAGGAGTTACTTTTTCTGCAAATTACGATGGTCTATACAAAACGTGTAGACAATCGTAGTTTTCTGAAAGAGAGAACTGTTGAGCGGGTCCTGGTTGGTTGAGCGGTCCTGGTTTGTCACAGCTCGCGCGGAGATGCGCCCGGCGAGATCATCGGCAGGGCCTGCGTGGAGACCGCCTCGACGACCTCCTCCTCGGACTCGACGGCGCCCTCGTCGTGCTCACCGTCGCAAAGCACCCTGAAGTTGGCACTCTGCCCGCCGTCTCCGTGGATCGTGATCCCCGGCAGGATCTCCTCGCCCTCCTCCAGGCTCAAGCGCTCCATATCGAAGTGCGCCAGCCCGATGCCCCAAGCGGTGTGCGTAGGGTTCTCGCGGTCGTGCGCCGCCACGGCCTGCGCGAACCGCTCCAGGTTCTTGGCGATCTTGCCGGTGTCAGCCATCTTCGCGCGAAAGGGTAGCGCGCACGCGCGGAGCCACCTCGCTCGCGAACAGTTCGGTGGCGTGCATCGCCTTGGCATGGGGCAGTACGCCCACGCTGATGTGCCCCAAGAAGCGGTCGTGCCCGAATAGTTCGTGCTGAGCCACGATCTTTGCGGCCACCTCCTCGGGAGTACCCACCAGCAGATGCCCCTCCGCGCTGCAACCCGCATCGAACTGGGCTCTGCTCATCGGCGGCCAGCCGCGCTCGCGCCCGATGCGGTTCATCATCTGCGAGTAGGGCCCAAAGAACTCATCCGCCGCCCGCTTCGCGTCTTCGGCGATGTACATGTGGGAGTTGATGCCGACCGCCAGGTGACGACTGCGCTCCGCTGTGCCGTGTGAGTCGCCGGCCCCTGGAGGGTCGCTCGCCTCGCCGCCTCCCGAACCGTAGTCCGTGTGCTCGATCGCCCCCGCCTGCGAACGTCGCGCCGCCTCGCGATACAGCTCCACCAGCGGAGCGAAGCGGGCCGGCGCGCCGCCGATGATCGCGATCATCAAGGGCAGCCCCAGCATCCCGGCGCGCGCCACCGAGGCCGGTGTGCCGCCGACCGCGATCCAAACCGGCAACGGCTGCTGCAGCGGTCTGGGGTACACGGCCGCCTGATGCAAGGCGGCGCGATGGCGACCCGACCAGGTGACGCTCTCCGATTCGCGCAACGCCAGCAACAGCTCCAGTTTCTCGGCGAACAGCTCGTCATAGTCGTCCAAGTCGTACCCATACAAAGGAAACGACTCGGTGAAAGAGCCGCGCCCCGCCATGATCTCCGCACGCCCACCCGAAATCAGGTCGAGCGTCGCGAACTCCTCGAAAACGGTGACCGGGTCGGCCGAACTCAGCACCGTGACAGCGCTCGTCAGCCTGATCTTCTCCGTGCGCGCCGCCGCCGCCGCAAGCGCCAGGGTAGGGGCCGAGACCGAATAGTCGCGCCGGTGATGCTCGCCCACGCCGAAGACCTCCAGGCCGAGCCGGTCGGCCACTTCGATCTCCTCCAACAGCTCCCTCAAGCGCTCGGCCACGCGCTCCGGTGCAGCGCCCGGAGCGACGTCGGCAAATGTGGCGAGGCCAAGTTCCATCGACCGCACTATAGGAGCCGTCCATCCCGGGCTGCAGAGTCCACCGCCCCGGGCCCCGTGCGAGATCTCCAGATCAGCGCGAGAGGCTGATCTGGTTAGCCCTGCTCGATGATCTCGATCCGGTACCCGTCCGGGTCTTTGACGAAGCAAAGCCGCGATCCGCCCTCGCGCACCGAGTAGGGAGGCTTCTCGGGCTGGATGCCCTGCTCTGCCAAACGGGCGAGCAAGCCGTCGAGATCCTCGCTGGCGATCGCGATATGCCCGTAGCCCGTGCCCATCGGTGCTTTCATGGACCTATACAGCTTCCCTGGTGATACAGGCAGGCTAGCCCACGACGCGGCGCTCGCCGCAGGAAAGGTCGGGAGGCATGAGGCTCGATGAATACCGGCGCGTATCGCAGGTCAACGGGCGCGAGGGCGAGGGCTTCCAGAGCCCCGAGCTACAGCGCAAGGCCATCGCCGCCTACGCTCGCGTACACAGGCACACGGTTGCGCCCAACCCCGAGGAGCTGGACGTGTCGGGCGGCAAGCTCAGACGCCCGATCCTCGACGCGATCATGGAGCGGATTCGCAATGGCGAATCGGACGGGATCATCGTCAACGACCTCGATCGCTACTCGCGCGACGTGCTCGGCGCGAACCTGCTCCTGGTCGAGATCAAGAAGGCGGGCGGCACGCTCGTAAGCGTCCACGAGAACATCGACATCACCACGCCGGACGGCAAGATGATGTTCGACTTCCGCATGGCGATCGCGGAGAACTACCTCGCGCGCTCGCGCGAAAAGTGGGCCGAAGCGCAGCGGCACGCGGTCGAAAAGGGCATCTACACCGAGCCCTACATCCCGGCGGGCTACGAAAAGCGCGAGGACCGGCGTCTCTACCTCAGTCCCGGCGCTCCGATCATCAAGCAGGCATGGCAGATGCGGATTGCGCGCGAGCCCACGCGGCGCATCGTCCACTTCCTCAACGAGAAGCTGCCGCGACCGAATGGTGGTCTGTGGCTCGACGCGACGGTCGAGCTGATGTTTGCCAAACGCATCTACGTCGGCGAGCTGAGCCGTCGCGGCGTGACCAACAAAGAAGCGTGCGAGCCACTTGTCAGCGAGGCGGAATGGCAGGCCGCGCAGATCACGCGAAAAAAGACTGGCCCGCGGACACAGAAGGAGAACCTGTTGACGGGCATCATCCGTTGTGCAGGGTGCCGCTATGCGATGACGCCCGCCGAAACATCCGTCAAGCGGGGCAGCGGGCGGACCTACGTCGCCGTCTACCGCTGTCGGCCGGAACATGCCCCTGGCCGTTGTCCGTCGCCCAGCTCGATCACGCGCAAGAGCATCGAGCCGTATGTCGAAGATGCGTTCCGGTCAGAGATGGCAGGAACACGCTTG
>Ga0208586_1000095_pt1 | contig 34357 bp, 31 predicted proteins | sample NGESurshal072012_6_FD_184471 | JGI IMG/M metagenome (GOLD analysis project Ga0208586, IMG submission 184471) | Arctic peat soil microbial communities from Barrow, Alaska - NGEE Surface sample 53-3 shallow-072012 (SPAdes) | ecosystem: Environmental > Terrestrial > Soil > Wetlands > Peat ... | reverse complement strand
TCTGATTTCTCCAGGCGCGGTCGGCACCGACAGCTTCGTGCTGCAACTGATGTCCGGGGATGGAGATCTGCTGCGGGCAAAGAAAGCCACGCTGGTCCTGAGCCTGCCGGAGCGCGGTATCGAACCTCTGGAGCGCAAGGCAATCCTCGGTGCCGACGGCTATTGGCACGTCGCCGACGTGCCAATACCGCAGCCCGGACGCTGGCATGTGCGGATCGATGCCCTGACCGATTTCCAGAAAATCACGCTGGAAGATGACTTCGAAGTGCCGGCGCCGTGAAGACCGCAAGGGCTCCAACCGATCCGCGATCCGTGACCGGCCCCGCGCCTTAATCACGCCGTCAATGGGGTGAAAAGGGCCGGAAATACCGCGGTGCCAGCGGCTTTTGCGGCGTCCGCCCTTGTGTTTTCACAGCCGATCCGGTTTCACTGCCGGCCTACGCTGTCTCACCGATTCCCCGGATTTTCCCATGCGACTGTCGCGGTTTTTTCTGCCCATCCTGAAAGAGAATCCGAAGGAAGCGGAGATCGTGTCGCACCGGCTGATGCTGCGCGCGGGCATGATCCGGCAGGAGGCTGCCGGCATCTATGCCTGGCTGCCGCTGGGCTTGCGGGTACTGAAGAAGATCGAGCGGATCGTGCGCGAGGAGCAGGACCGCGCCGGCGCCCTCGAACTGTTGATGCCGACGCTGCAACTGGCTGACCTCTGGCGCGAAAGCGGCCGCTACGACGCCTATGGCCCGGAGATGCTGCGCATCGCCGACCGCCACAAGCGCGAATTGCTGTACGGGCCGACCAACGAGGAAATGATCACCGAGATCTTCCGCGCCTATGTGAAATCCTACAAGAGCCTGCCGCTCAACCTCTATCACATCCAGTGGAAGTTCCGCGACGAGCAGCGGCCGCGATTCGGCGTCATGCGCGGGCGCGAATTCCTGATGAAGGATGCCTACTCGTTCGATATCGACGAGGCGGCCGCGCGGCGCTCCTACAACCGGATGTTCGTCGCCTATTTGCGGACCTTTGCGCGGATGGGATTGAAGGCGATCCCGATGCGGGCCGAAACCGGCCCGATCGGCGGCGATCTCAGCCATGAATTCATCGTGCTGGCGGAGACCGGCGAGTCCGCGGTCTACTGCGACAGCGACGTGCTCAACCTGCCGGTGCCGGGCGCGGAGATCGACTATGACGGCGACCTCACGCCCATCATCCAGCAATGGACCTCGGTCTATGCCGCCACCGAAGACGTGCACGACGCCGCGCGGTTCGAACGCGAAGTGCCCGCCGACAAGCGCGTGCACACGCGGGGCATCGAGGTCGGTCAGATCTTCTACTTCGGCACCAAATATTCCGAGATGATGAAGGCCATGGTGGCGGGCGCCGACGGCGCCGAAGTGCCGATCCACGGCGGCTCCTACGGCGTCGGCGTGTCGCGCCTGGTCGGCGCCATCATCGAGGCCTGTCATGACGATGCCGGCATCAAATGGCCGGAGGCGGTCGCGCCGTTCAAGGCCGCGATCCTGAACTTGAAGCAGGGCGCAGGCGATACCGATGCCGCCTGCGAAAAGCTCTACCGCGAACTCACGGCGAAGGGTGTCGAGGTCTTGTATGACGATACCGACCAGCGCGCCGGCGCCAAGTTCGCCGCGGCCGACCTGATCGGCATTCCCTGGCAGATCCTGGTCGGCCCGAAGGGGCTTGCCGACGGCAAGCTCGAGATCAAGCGGCGCAGCGACGGCATGCGCGAGAATCTAGCTCCAGCCGACGTGCTGGCGCGCCTCTCCTCGTAACGAACGATCCACCGCTGAAGCCGCCACGCCGGTGCGCGGCCACAATCGGCGAAATCGTCCCGGGGAACCAAATTGGCCCGGACCGGGTTGATGTTAAGCATCGCTTGACACAACGTCAACGGATAGGTTACACTCCAAAGAGTAATTCGGATGCCAAGCCGGTGATTAAGACCTTTAGAAACAAGGCGCTCGCTGAGCTATTCGCAAGCGGCAAGTCAGCAAAGATAGCTGCCAGCATGCACAAGCGCATCGTCGTCCGTCTTGACGCGCTCGACAGCGTGACCTCGCCCGAGGAAATGGACCGCCCCGGATACAATTTTCATCCACTCCGGGGGAAGCCGAAGAGATATTCGGTTCCCGTAAATGGTCCGTGGTGCATCACATTCGAGTTCGGTGGAACTGACGCCCACCGGGTGGATTTTGAACAGTATCGCTAGGAGCGCGCCATGTCGGAATATAAGGCCAGCCGAGACCAGTCCAGGTGCCCCTCCCATCCCGGTGAGGCCATCGATGATATTCTGGCGGACATCCGTGTCCCCAAGAGAGATATCGCTGAGAGGATTGGAATTTCTCGGCAGCATTTGCACGAGATCATGACTTGTCACCGGCCGCTTTCGCCGGAGGTGGCCGTTCGTGTCGCTGCCCTGCTGGGCGGGAGCGCGGAGTCTTGGCTGCGGATGCAGGCTGCTTATGACGCGTGGCATGCATCGCGCAGCGTCGACGTATCTCGGATAAAGCGACTGGAAAACGTCTGAGGCGAGGGCGCCACAGCCTCCGCTGGCCGATGACGCGCTCAAAATCGTGAGGCGCGGGGCCGACAAGGAAGATCGGCGGGCGAGCATGAGCGGGGGTCGGAAATGTTCGTCGTGCGGGAAGACACTCTGGAAGGCGAGCAGACCCGGTCCCTTTTGGCAATGCACCTGACCGGAATGCATGCGAACTCCCCACCGGGAAGCGTTTTCGCTCTCGATGTATCCGGCTTGCGAGCCCCAGAGGTAACCGTCTGGACAGCATGGCATGGCGATCTAATCGCCAGCATCGGGGCGCTGAAAATGCTCGATAACCTCATTGGCGAGGTCAAATCCATGCGCACACATCCTGCTTTTCTTCGCATGGGCGCCGCGGCCGTGATCTTGGAGCGCATCATCGAGACGGCACAGTCGCGGGGCGCGAAGCAATTAAGTCTTGAAACAGGGAGCGGACCTGCGTTTGAACCCGCACTCGCATTGTACCGGCGTCGGGGGTTTGTGAACGGGGAAGCTTTCTCCGACTATGAGCGGAACGCTTTTAGCCATTTCCTCCACCTGAGCCTTTGATGAACATGCGTGTAGCAGCCCTTGCGACATGACCACAAAAAAGCCCTGGCGAATTACTGCGCGCAGCATGCCGATCAGATCGAGATCAACAAGAAGGTCGTTTCCGCTTGGGACGAAGCACTGGCGGAGAAAGCGCGCGTCAAGAGGCTGCGCTGGGTGAAATAGGTCTTTGGCCTGACGAATCAGTTACACAAGGGCGGCGGCTCGTTTTCGCCGCCTTTTTCTGTTTTCCCCCTGCAAGCGATCTGGGGAAACCGTTTTGGGAAACCGAAAAATACCGGTGGGAAACCGCTGAAAACGCTCGGAAAGCCCAATTCGTGTGAAATTCGACCTAGGGATGCAGCCATGAGCGAGCCAGTTCGGACCCTACCCTTTGCGCCATTCGAATGGCTCATGTCGGGACGCTATTTGCGTGCGCGTCGCAAGGAAGGCTTCATTTCCGTTATCGCGGGCTTCTCGTTCCTCGGCATCATGCTCGGGGTCGCCACCCTGATCATTGTGATGGCGGTCATGAACGGTTTCCGCAAGGAACTGCTGGACAAGATTCTCGGCCTCAACGGACATTTGCTGGTGCAGCCGCTGGAATCGCCGCTGACCGACTGGAAGGATGTCGCCGACCGTATCAGCCAGGTCGCCGGCATCCGGCTTGCCGCCCCGGTCGTCGACGGCCAGGCGCTGGCATCCTCGCCGTTCAACGCGGCCGGGGTTCTGGTGCGCGGCATTCGCGCCAACGATCTCGACAACCTCACCTCGATCGCCAAGAACATCAAGCAGGGCACGCTCGAGGGTTTCGACCAGGGCCAGGGCGTCGCCATCGGCCGCCGGCTCGCCGATCAGTTGTCGCTGCATGCCGGCGACAGCATCACGCTGGTGTCGCCGCGCGGGGCGGTGACGCCGATGGGCATCACGCCGCGCATCAAGCCGTACAAGGTCACGGCGGTGTTCGAGATCGGCATGACGGAATATGACTCGACCGTGGTGTTCATGCCGCTGGCGGAGGCGCAGGCCTATTTCAACCGCGCCAACGACGTCACCGCGATCGAGGTGTTCACCACCAATCCCGACAAGATCGACGCATTCCGCAAGAGCGTGACTGAAGCCGCCGGGCGGCCGATATTCCTGGTCGACTGGCGGCAGCGCAACGCGACCTTCTTCAACGCGCTCCAGGTCGAGCGTAACGTGATGTTCCTGATCCTCACCATGATCGTGCTGGTGGCGGCGCTCAACATCGTCTCCGGCCTGATCATGCTGGTCAAGGACAAGGGCAGCGATATCGCGATCCTGCGCACCATGGGCGCGTCGCAGGGTTCGATCATGCGGATCTTCCTGATCACGGGGGCGGCGATCGGTGTGGTCGGCACCCTGACCGGACTTTTCGTCGGCATGCTGGTGTGCCTGAATATCGAATCGATCCGTCAATTCCTGTCCTGGCTGACCAGCACCGAACTGTTTTCGCCGGAGCTCTATTTTCTCTCCAAGCTGCCGGCCGAGATCGATTTCGGCGAGACCAGCGCGGTCGTCATCATGGCGTTGACCCTGTCTTTCCTCGCCACGCTGTACCCGTCCTGGCGTGCGGCCCGCCTCGATCCCGTCGAAGCGCTCCGGTACGAGTGAGGAACAGATGGGGCAGGGGGCAGAAGATGTACCGGTCGTCTATCTCCACGAGATCAAGCGCCAGTACACCCAAGGCGAGACGGTGCTGACCATCCTCGATGGCGCCAAGCTCGCATTGTGGGCGGGACAGTCGGTCGCGCTGGTGGCGCCCTCGGGTTCGGGCAAATCGACGCTGCTGCATATCGCGGGCCTGCTCGAGAGTCCGGACGACGGCGAAGTCTATGTCGGGGGGACCGCGACCTCGGGACTATCCGACGTCGAACGAACCCTGATTCGCCGCACCGATATCGGCTTTGTCTATCAGTCGCACCGGCTGCTGCCGGAATTCTCCGCCCTGGAAAATGTCATGCTGCCGCAGATGATCCGCGGTCTCAAGCGCGCCGAGACCGTCAAGCGCGCCACCGAGATCCTGGGCTATCTCGGGCTCGGCGAGCGCGTCAAGCACCGGCCGGCCGAACTGTCGGGCGGCGAGCAGCAGCGGGTGGCGATCGCGCGCGCCGTCGCCAATGCGCCGCGGGTGCTGCTCGCCGACGAGCCGACCGGCAATCTCGATCCGCATACTGCGGATCATGTGTTCGGGGCGCTGATGCAGCTCGTCAAGGCGACCCGGGTGGCGATGCTGATCGCAACCCATAACATGGATCTGGCGGCGCGGATGGACCGGCGGGTGTCGCTGGAAGCCGGCCGAATCATCGAACTCGGGTAGCCTTGGCCCTCAGCCCGCATCCGTCGATCGTGCTTCGCTGATTGCCCGTCGGCCTTCGCTGTCATCCTCGCGAAAGCGGGGATCCAGTACGCCGCGGCCTCGCGGTCAATCTGCGGTGCCTGCGAATACTGGGTCGCCCGGTCAAGCCGTGCGATGACGGCTGAAGGGGTGTGGCGAGCCGCTTCAGCGGCGGCGACGGCGTTGGACCGCCGGCTTCGAACGCGGATTGACGTAATAGGGATTGATGAGGCACTCCGCCGAACGGCCCGATGCCGTGGCGTTGCATTGCGGCAGCGAAGTGAAGCGGCAATCGAAATAGTTGATCCTGCCAAAGACCTGCATGCAGACCGGATAATCCGGATCGTAGGTCTGGGCTTGCGCAGGAGCGGCCGCGGCAACCGCGGCGGCCGTCAAGATCGCCATCGTCAGGACCCGCATCCAACTCTCCTTCGGGACAAATGGCCGCGACCCGGCGGCAGCGCCGCGCTCAGTCGGCGGGATAGATCGAACGCGGGCGAGGCTGGCGGCGGTCCACGGGCATCCGGCGGCCGCCATCGTAATAGGGATTGGCGATGCAGGTGAGAAGCCGTCCCGACGCGGTGGCCTGGCACTGTTCGTAGGTCCCAAAGGTGCAATTGCTGAGGCCGGGATAGTGATCGCCTTGAATGCAGAAGGGATAGCGGGTGCCGACGGCGTGGGTCGGTGCGGACCCCACCAGCGCCAGTCCACTGGAGGCCAGCAAGGCCAGAACGACGTTACGCATGGAAGTCTCCCTACGGCCGTAGCCCTTTATGGTATCGATTCCGCAGCGTTAACCCAAGCCGGGCAGGCGGGTCGCCGTCAACTCACGTTTTGCGGTGGCGAGGCTTGCCGGCCTCGTGGGGTCGTCTCGATTGGGCGGCAAGACCCGTCTCAAGCTGGCGGATTTCAAGTCGCAGTATCCATTTGTGGTCCTGAAATAGCGCCTCTTAACGGCTGTTTTTGGCCCATAGGCAACCATATCTCGGTTGTAATGATGACGACCGGCGATAAGGTGAGGCCGTGGAATCGATCGCCGCATGTGCATATTGAGGGCTGCCCGATGAGACACTTTGAATCGAGCAAGAGCAGGAAGATGAAACTTGTGGTTGTCCCCGGCATGGGAGACAATGGCTTTTGGTCTACGTTCAAAAAGCCCCCGGGGGGTAGAATGTACGCAATCGCTTTTGACCTAGATATTGAAGCTCTGAAAATTCACTATCACAATGCAAGCTACAACAATGCTTACGAGGACATCCGCAAGGTTTTCGAAGCATACGGCTTCGCGCGCCAGCAAGGAAGCGTCTACTTCGGCAACGATACTGTAACGCCAGTTACCTGCGTTCTAGCTGTTCAAGAGGCTCAGAAAACGCACCCGTGGTTCGGCAAGGCCGTCCGCGATATCCGCATGCTTCGAATCGAAGAGCACAACGATTTGTTGCCCGCTATCGCTCAGCAAGAACTTGAGCTTGAAAAGCAAAAAGCAGCCGGCAGCTAGGCTATCCACCTTACCAAAACACAACAATTAACCATCGGGGTTATTTTCCAAACTGACCCACTACCGCCGCTTGACTCCTAGAACAAAAACGGAACAATGTTCCCGTTACGTTCCAACAGCAGGGAGGCGGGAAATGTTGAAGATCTTCGTCGAAGAGGCGGCGGCGCTGGCGTCGATCACGCTGTTTGTCGGGATGATCGCGGTGTGGGCGCAGCTCATTTCCCAGCTTTGAGCTCGCTAGCAGGCGCTCTGGGCTGCTGCCCGCCCACGGCCGCCCTGGGGAAAAGCCGGATGGCGGGCTGGATTGGCGGGTTACGCGTAGACAGGTCTGGCGGCAGGCATCACCATTGCGGGGCGAGTCGCCCTTTGGACGGCTTTCGATCCCTTAAAGTCCGATGACCGCCGAAGCCGATGACGCAGAAACCTGCCGCAACCATGTCCAGTGCCGGATTCATCCATCTCCATGTCCATTCGGCCTATTCGCTGCTGAAAGGGTCGATCAAGATCCAGAAGCTGGCGGAACTGGCCAAGGCGGACCGCCAGCCGGCGCTGGCGCTGACTGACACCGATAACATGTTCGGGGCGCTGGAATTTTCCGACAAGCTCGCGGGCTATGGCATCCAGCCGATCATCGGCTGCGAACTCGCGGTCGATTTCGGCGACCAGGACCCCAACGCGCGCAATGCGCTCGCCGCCGGCCCGGCCCGGATCGTGCTGCTGGCCGCGCGCGAGCGCGGCTACCGCAACCTGATGCGGCTGAATTCGCGGGCGTTTCTGGAAACGCCGACCCACCAGGCCCCGCACCTCAAGTTCGAATGGCTGCAGGGGCATGCCGACGACCTGATCGCGCTCAGCGGCGGGCCGGACGGCCCGATTTCGCTGGCGCTGGCTGCCGATCAGGGGCAGCTCGCGGCGACGCGCTGCGAGCGGCTGGCGAGCCTGTTCGAGGACCGGCTTTATCTCGAATTGCAGCGCCACGGCCTTGAGAAGGAACGCCGCGCCGAGGCCGGCCTGATCGATCTCGCCTATGCCAAGGGGCTGCCGCTGGTCGCGACCAACGAGCCGTATTTCGCCACCGCTGACGATTACGAAGCCCACGACGCGCTGCTGTGTATTGCCGGCGGCCGGCTCATCGCCGAGACCGATCGCGACCAGCTCACGGCGGATCATCGCTTCAAGACCCGGGCGGAAATGGCGGTGCTGTTTGCCGACGTGCCGGAGGCGCTGGCCTCCACGGTCGAGATCGCCGAACGCTGTGCGTTCCGCCCCATGACGCGCAAGCCGATCCTGCCGCGCTTCACCGTCGGTGCGGGCGCCAATGCCGCGGATGCGCAAAGCGACGAGGCGGCCGAGTTGCGCCGTCAGGCCGAGGAGGGCCTGAGCAACCGGCTTCGGATCCACGGCCTCTCGCAGGGGGCGTCGGAGGAAGACTATCGCGCGCGGCTCGCATTCGAGATCGACGTCATCACCCGCATGAATTATGCGGGCTATTTCCTGATCGTGGCCGATTTCATCCAATGGGCGAAGTCCGAGGGGATTCCGGTCGGGCCGGGCCGCGGCTCGGGGGCGGGCTCCCTCGTCGCCTATTCGCTGACCATCACCGATCTCGATCCGATCCGCTTCGGCCTGCTGTTCGAGCGGTTTCTCAACCCCGAACGCGTGTCGATGCCGGACTTCGACATCGATTTCTGCCAGGACCGCCGCGGCGAGGTGATCGCCTATGTGCAGCAGCGCTACGGTCGCGACCAGGTGGCGCAGATCATCACGTTCGGCACGCTGCAGGCGCGCGGCGTGCTGCGCGATGTCGGCCGCGTGCTGCAGATGCCGTATAGCCAGGTCGACAAGCTGACCAAGCTGGTGCCGCAGAACCCCGCCGCCCCGGTGACGCTGGCCGCCGCGATCGCCGGCGAGCCGAAGCTGCAGGCTTTTCGCGACGAGGACGCCGTGGTGGCGCGCGCCTTCGATATCGCGCAGCGCCTCGAAGGCCTGACCCGGCACGCCTCGACCCACGCCGCCGGCATCGTAATCGGCGACCGGCCCTTGAGCGAGCTGGTGCCACTCTATCGCGACCCTAAATCCGACATGCCGGTCACCCAGTTCAACATGAAATGGGTCGAACCCGCAGGGCTAGTGAAATTCGACTTCCTCGGCCTCAAGACGCTGACCGTGCTCGACGTCGCGGTGAAGCTGCTGAGGCAGCGCGGCGTCGAGCTCGATCTGGCGACACTGCCGCTCGACGATGCCGCCAGTTACCAGATGCTGGCGAGAGGCGATGTGGTCGGCGTGTTCCAGGTTGAAAGCCAGGGCATGCGGCGCGCGCTGGTCGACATGCGGCCCGACCGCTTCGAGGACATCATCGCGCTGGTCGCGCTGTATCGGCCGGGTCCGATGGCCAACATCCCGACCTACTGCGCCCGCAAGCATGGCGACGAAGAACCGGAATATCTGCATCCGATGCTCCAGCCGATCCTGAAGGAAACCTTCGGCGTCATCATCTACCAGGAACAGGTGATGCAGATCGCCCAGGTCATGGCCGGCTATTCGCTCGGAGAGGCCGACCTGTTGCGCCGCGCTATGGGCAAGAAGATCCGCTCGGAGATGGAAAAGCAGCGCGAGCGCTTCGTGTCGGGCGCGATCGAGCGCGGCATCCAGCCGGGGCAGGCCGACACCATCTTCGAATTGCTGGCGAAATTTGCCGACTACGGCTTCAACAAGAGCCATGCCGCGGCGTATGCGCTGGTGTCGTACCACACCGCCTACATGAAGGCGCACTACCCGGTGGAGTTCCTCGCGGCGTCGATGACGCTCGAACTCAACAACACTGACAAGCTGTCGGAGTTTCGCGCCGAAGCGCAGCGGCTCGACATCAAGGTCGAAGCGCCATCGATCAATCGCTCCGGCGCCACCTTCGAGGTCGACAACGGCATCATCTATTACGCGCTGGCGGCGCTGAAGGGCGTCGGACCGCATGCGATCGAACTGATCGCGGAGGTCAGGCGCGAGGGGCTGTTCACCTCGCTGGCCGATTTCGCGGCACGGGTGAACCCGCGCGCGATCAACAAGCGCGTGATCGAGAGCCTGGCCGCCGCCGGGGCGTTCGACGCACTGGATTCCAACCGCGCGAGGGTGTTTGCCGGTGCCGAAGCAATCCTTGCGGCATGCCAGCGCAACCACGAAGCCGCGACCATGGGCCAGAACGACATGTTCGGCGGGGCGGTCGACGCGCCGACCATCATGCTGCCGCAGATCGAGCCATGGCTGCCGGCCGAACGGCTGCGGCGCGAGTATGACGCGATCGGATTCTTCCTGTCCGGCCATCCGCTCGACGACTACGCGACCGTCCTGAAGCGGCTGCGGGTGCAGTCCTGGGCCGAATTCTCCCGCGCGGTCAAGACCGGTGCCACCGCCGGCAAGGTTGCCGCCACGGTGGTGTCGCGCATGGAACGCCGCACCAAGACCGGCAACAAGATGGGCATCATCGGGCTGTCCGATCCGACCGGCCATTTCGAGGCGGTGCTGTTTTCGGAAGGGCTCGCGCAGTACCGCGAACTGCTGGAGCCGGGTGCTGCGGTGTTGCTGCAACTCGGCGCCGAATTGCAGGGCGAGGACGTTCGCGCCCGGGTGCTTCACGCCGAACCGCTGGACGATGCCGCGGCCAAGAGCCAAAAAGGCCTGCGCATCTTTGTTCGCGACACCAGGCCACTGGAATCGATCGCCCGGCGGCTGCAGTTGCCGGAAGCGGTGGCGCCGGGCGGCGCGAACCGCAGTACCCCGGCCAAACCGGTTTCCGTAACCGTGGCCGGCGCTGACGGTGACGTGTCGCTGGTGATGATGCTTGACCTCGAGACCGAAGTGGAAATGAAGCTGCCGGGCCGCTTCAAGGTGTCGCCGCAGATCGCCGGCGCGATCAAGGCTGTCGCCGGCGTGGTGGACGTGCAAACGCTGTAGGAGATTTCAGATGTGCAATTTGTGCCGCGAAAAGCTGTCACATCGGACCGCGGCTTCCCGACGCTCTTTCGTGGTCGGCGCGGCCTCGACGATCGGGATGTTGCTGGCGGACGCGGCCGGCGCCAAGGAATCCAAGGCGCCGCCGAAGCCGCAGAACGTGCTGTCGCCGGATGCGGCGCTCGAGCGCCTGCATCAGGGAAATTCGCGTTATGTCGAAGGCAGGTCGCGGCGTCACGATTTCAAGCATGAGCGGGAGGCGCTGACGGGTGGCCAGAACCCGTTTGCCGGCATCCTGAGCTGCGCCGATTCGCGTATCGCGCCCGAATATGCCTTCGACAGCGGTCGGGGCGATCTCTTTGTCTGTCGCGTGGCTGGCAACTTCGCCAATACCGAAACCATCGCCAGCCTCGAATACGGCGTCGCCGTGCTCGGCACGCCCTTGATCCTCGTGCTCGGTCACGACAGCTGCGGCGCGGTCGACGCGGCGATCAAGTCGCTCAAGGACGGCACCACGCTGCCAGGACATATGCCTTCGCTGGTTACCGGCGTTGCCCCCGCGGTGAACGCGGTCTTGCATCAGGGCGGCGATACGCTCGGCAAGGCGATCTGGCAGAACGTGATCGACAATGTCGCCAAGCTGCGTTCGGCGACGCCGATCCTCAGCGTCGCGGTTGAACAAAACAAACTCAAGGTGGTTGGTGGCATCTACCGGCTCAAGAGCGGCCGGGTGGATATGGTCGCTTGAGGTCGAATCGGCGCCGCTACTCTATTTCGAGGTCCTCCAAACGCACCCCGCGCCCAGCCTGCAGGCTGTTCCGTGCCTGCTCAATCCGGCGCAAGAATCGCGGATCGTTTTCGAGCCGATATTCAAACCAATCCTCTTCTGATTCGAATCCGATCAGGATTCCGGCCGGCTTGCCGTGGCGCGTGATGACGATTTCCTGCGTCTCGGCTTCGCGAAGATAGCGCGATAGATCGTCCTTGATCTCCGACAGCGGAACTTGCTTCACGCCGGGTTTCCGAATTGTGCGAGCCATGAGGAGGGCTCCCATTTATGCCCCTGGCGGCTTATATACCCCTTGGAGCTCGCGCCGGTAAAAAAGCCCAAGATTTGCCCGCCGCGACGCAAAAGCGGCCGGATTTCCTTGCTTCTTGCGAAAATACCGCTATATACCGCGCCATCTCACACGGAAACATGGCTCACAAGGCCGTCCGGTGGCAACCGGGCCGATAAGGCTCGTTTGCTCACACGTTTCCGGAGGAACCAACCGGAGAACCAGAATTATGGCGCTACCCGATTTCTCTATGCGTCAGCTGCTCGAAGCTGGCGTTCACTTTGGCCACCAATCGCACCGCTGGAATCCGAAAATGGCGGATTACATTTTCGGTGCGCGCAACAACATCCATATCATCGATCTGGCCCAGACCGTGCCACTGCTGCATCGCGCGCTGCAGGCCGTCAGCGATACCGTTGCCAAGGGCGGTCGCATCCTGTTTGTCGGCACCAAGCGGCAGGCGCAGGACGGTGTCGCCGAGGCAGCGAAGCGCTCGGCGCAGTATTTTGTCAATTCGCGCTGGCTCGGCGGCACCCTGACCAACTGGAAGACGGTGTCCGGGTCGATCAAGCGGCTGCGCCAGCTCGAAGAGATGCTGGGCTCCGGCGAGGGCGCGCAATACACCAAGAAGGAGCGGCTGACCTTGCAGCGCGAGCGCGACAAGCTCGACCGTTCGCTGGGTGGGATCAAGGACATGGGCGGCCTGCCCGACATGATCTTCGTGATCGACACCAACAAGGAAGACATCGCGATTGCAGAAGCACGGCGGCTCAATATCCCCGTCGCCGCGATCGTTGATACCAATTCCGACCCGAAGGGCATCACCTTTGTCGTGCCCGGCAATGACGACGCCGGCCGCGCCATCACGCTTTATTGCGATCTGGTCGCCCGTGCGGCGATCGATGGCATCTCCCGGGCGCAGGGCGACTCCGGGATCGATATCGGCGCATCGGCGCATCCGGTCCGCGAGGAGCTTCCGGCCGCGACCCAGCCCGCGGGCTTCCAGGGCCTCGCCGGACCACGCGGTTCCGCCGACGACCTCAAAAAGCTTACCGGCGTGTCTGGCGCGATCGAGAAGAAGTTCAACGATCTCGGCATCTTCCATTACTGGCAGCTCGCCGAACTGGACCACAACACCGCGCACAAGATCGGCGAAGAGGTGGGACTGCCGAGCCGCGCCGATGGCTGGGTGGCCCAGGCCAAGGCGATGACCGCGGAAGCCGAGTAACGCGAGGCGTTGGCCGGATCGTTCCGGCCACCCACTTCCGATTTACCTAATTCCGGACGGCGGCAGGCCGCGCCGCGGCTGCCCGGAAAGGCAGAGGATTTGCAACGATGACGACAATCACAGCAGCCATGGTCAAGGACCTCCGCGAGTCGACCGGCGCAGGCATGATGGATTGCAAGGCCGCGCTCACCGAGAGCAGCGGCGACATGCAGGCCGCGCAGGACTGGCTGCGCAAGAAGGGCCTGTCCAAGGCCGCCAAGAAGGCCGGCCGCGTTGCCGCCGAGGGCCTGATCGGCATGCTGACATCCGGCGCCAAGGGAGTTGTCGTGGAGGTCAATTCCGAGACCGATTTCGTGGCCCGTAACGAGCATTTCCAGGGGTTGGTCAAGATGATCGCCCAAGTCGCGCTCGAGGTCGGCGCCGATGTCGAGAAGATCAAGGCCGCCAAGGTCGGTGACGTGACGGTCGAGACCGCCATTGCCGATGCGATCGCGACCATCGGCGAGAACATGACGCTGCGCCGTGCGGCTGCGCTTGCGGTCGGCAAGGGCGTGGTGTCGGGCTACGTGCACAACGCCGTGATCGAGGGCGCCGGCAAGTACGGCGTCATCGTGGCACTCGAATCGGCCGGCAAGACCGATGAACTGGCCGCGCTCGGCAAACAGCTCGCGATGCATGTGGCCGCCGCCAATCCGCAGGCGCTGGATCCGGCCGGGCTCGATCCAGCCGTCGTGAAGCGCGAAAAGGACGTGCTGGCCGACAAATACCGCCAGCAGGGCAAGCCGGAGAACGTCATCGAAAAGATCGTCGAGTCCGGGCTCAAGACCTACTACAAGGAAGTCTGCCTGCTCGAACAGGCGTTCATCCATGACAGTGCCAAATCGGTCGCCCAGGCCGTGAAGGAAGCTGAGGGTAAGGTTGGCGCGCCTGTGAAGATCACCGGATTTGTGCGCTATGCTCTCGGCGAGGGAATCGACAGGCAGGAATCCGATTTCGCAGCCGAAGTCGCGGCCGCCAGCGGTCAGAAGAAGCCGCCGGAAGATCCAGCGACCGTATCGTAGGCCGGAGCTGCCGCGCGGACAGGAAAGCGATCGCATCATGGCTGGGCCGGTCTATCGTCGCGTGGTGATCAAGCTCTCGGGCGAATATCTCGCCGGCGCGCAGTCCTTCGGCATCGACCAGCCCACCGTCGACCGGATCGCCGGCGACCTCATCGCCGCCCGTGAGCTGGGTGCCGAGGTGGCGGTGGTGGTCGGCGGCGGCAATGTCGTCCGCGGCGTCGAAGTATCGTCGCGCGGCGTATCGAGACCGACCGGCGATACCATGGGCATGCTCGCGACCGTGATGAACTGCCTCGCGCTCGAGGCGGCCATCGAGCGGCGGGGGGCGCCGTCGCGGACGCTGTCGGCGTTCGTGATGCCGCAAATTTGCGAACTTTTCACCCGAGCTGCGACGCACAGATACCTCGCCGAGGGCCGGATCGTGCTGCTTGGGGGTGGAACCGGCAATCCGTTCTTCACCACCGACACCACCGCCGTGCTGCGGGCCGCCGAAATCGGTGCGGCAGCGGTGCTGAAAGCCACCAATGTCGATGGCGTTTACAGCGCCGATCCGAAAAAGGACCCGTCCGCCAAGCGATTCGACCGTTTGACCCATTCGCAGGCGATCGAGGGCGGCTACAAGGTCATGGATGCCACCGCTTTCGCGCTTGCCCGCGAGACGTCGCTGCCTATCATCGTGTTCTCGATCGCCGAGCCGGGGTCGATCGGCGCGATCCTGGGCGGAACCGGCCGCGGCACCATCGTCGCCGGCTGAGGCGTTCGCGCCGCAGCGGACCGCATTCCGGCCAACGGCAGCGATGTTAGTTCTTAAGGAGGGGAGAAGTGTTATGCCCACACCTGGTTTCGACATCAACGAATTGAAACGCCGAATGCAGGGCGCCACCCAATCTCTCAAGCACGAGCTCGGCGGTCTGCGCACCGGTCGGGCCGCGGCTTCGATGCTGGAGCCGGTGCAGGTCGAAGCCTATGGCAGCCACATGCCGCTCAACCAGCTCGCGACCATCAGCGTGCCGGAACCGCGGCTGCTTTCGGTGCAGGTCTGGGACAAGTCGATGGTCAAGGCGGTGGAGAAGGCGATTGTCGATTCGAATCTCGGGCTCAGCCCGGCCACCGAAGGGCAGGTGCTGCGGCTCCGAATCCCCGAACTGAACGAAGAGCGCCGCAAGGAACTGGTGAAGGTGGCGCACAAATACACCGAGGCGGCCAAGGTCGCGGTGCGGCATGTTCGCCGTGACGGCCTCGATACCGTCAAGAAGCTTGAGAAAAACCACGAGATTTCCGAGGATGATCAGGAGCGTCTGGCCGCCGATGTGCAAAAGGCAACCGACGGCACGATTTCGGAGATCGATCATTTGCTGGCGGCCAAGGAAAAGGAAATCCTGACCGTCTAGCGTCTTGTCGCGCGGCCTTGTTCGCGCCCTGGAATTGACCGATGTCGAATGTCGCCGCTCCCGCACCCGACGCCCCCGACCGAACCGAGGGTCCACGGCATGTCGCGATCATCATGGACGGCAACGGCCGCTGGGCGGCGGCGCGCGGCTTGCCGCGCGCGGAGGGCCATCGCCGCGGGGTCGAGGCGCTGCGCCGCGTCGTTCGCGCCGCAAGCGAGCTCGGCATCCGCTATTTGACGATTTTCTCCTTCAGTTCGGAGAACTGGTCGCGTCCGGCCACCGAGATCGGCGATCTGTTCGGTCTGCTCCGGCGGTTCATCCGCAACGATCTGGCGACCTTGCATCGCGACGGTGTGCGGGTACGCGTGATCGGCGAGCGCGGCGGTCTCGAACCCGACATTTGCGCGCTTCTGAACGAAGCCGAAGAACTGACGCGCGGCAATACCCGGCTCAGTCTGGTTGTTGCCTTCAACTACGGATCCCGGCAGGAAATCGCCAGCGCGGCCCGGCGGCTGGCGCGCGAGGTCGCGGCAGGAACGCGCGATCCATCCTCGATCGACGCCGATGCGCTCGGTCGATACCTCGATGCGCCCGACCTTCCCGACCCCGATCTGATCATTCGCACCAGCGGCGAGCAGCGGCTGTCGAACTTCCTGATGTGGCAGGCCGCCTACAGCGAACTCGTGTTCGTGCCGATCCATTGGCCGGATTTCGACAAGGCCGCACTTGAAGGCGCGATCGCCGAATACGGCAGGCGAGAACGCCGCTTCGGCGGTCTGGCCGAGAAAACCGGATCGTGACCGAAGGCGAAGCCGCGCCGGCGGCATCTGCGGAGCAGGCCACACGCAACCTTCTGATCCGAATCGTTGCGGCGCTGGTGCTCGCGCCGCTCGCCATTGCGATCGCCTATGCCGGTGGCTGGCTCTGGATCGCTTTGGTCGCGTTGGCGGCGGTCGGCCTGTATGTCGAATGGTTGACCGTTGTCGGTGCGGTGCAGGTCGGCGCGATCGTACCAGGGGCGATGGCGCTCCTGATTAGCGGAATTTGTCTCGCCTGGGGGCGGATCGATGCTTCGCTCGTGGTCTTGGCGCTCGGTCTCGCTGGCGTGGCATGGCTTTCGCCGCCGCTGCGGCGCTGGACCGCGGCGGGATTTTGCTATGCGGCCGGCGCGGAGATGGCATCGGTCCTGATCCGCCTCGATCAGGTCTGGGGATTTGTGGCGCTGTTGCTGGTCCTGCTGGTGGTCTGGGGGACCGATATCGGCGGTTATTTTGCCGGCCGCGGTATTGGCGGCCCGAAGCTCTGGCCGCGCGTCAGCCCCAGGAAGACCTGGGCCGGCGCGATCGGCGGCTTTGCCGCGAGCCTGGTCGTAGCCGCAGGGTTTGCCGCGTTCGGTCTCGGCAGGACCGGCCCATTGCTGCTGCTGGGTTCGCTGCTTTCGATTGTTTCCCAGTTCGGCGATCTGTTCGAATCCGCCGTCAAGCGGCGCTTCGGCGTCAAGGATTCCAGCCACATCATACCCGGCCATGGCGGCCTGCTCGACCGCCTCGACGGCTTCGTCGCCGCAGCGATCCTGGCAGCGATTTTCGGGCTTTTGCGGGGCGGCGTGGATGGCGTCGGCCGCGGTCTTATGGTTTGGTAAAGCGATGAGCGCCGTTCCGTTGCGTAACAACAAAGCCGCGGCATCCGCCGTCCGGACCGTGACCGTCCTGGGAGCCACCGGGTCGATCGGCGACAGCACGATGGATCTGCTGAGAGCCGCTCCCGATCGCTACCGGATCGAGGCTTTGACCGCCAACAGCAATGTCGGGGATCTGGCGAAGCTTGCGAAGGAATTCGACGCGCGCTTTGCCGCCATCGCCGACCCAAGCCTGCTGGAGGATCTGCAAGATGCGCTGGCCGGCACCGGCATCGAATGCGGGGCTGGCGAGAGTGCGATTATCGAGGCGGCGGCCCGTCCGGCGGATTGGGTCATGGCCGCCGTCAGCGGCGCGGCCGGATTGAAGCCTGCACTCGCCGCGGTGGATCGCGGTGCGACGGTTGCGCTCGCCAACAAGGAGTGCCTGGTCTGTGCCGGCGATTTCTTCATGCAGCGCGCGGCGACCGCCGGAGCCTGCATCCTGCCGGCCGACTCCGAACACAATGCGCTGTTTCAGGCGCTCGGTTCCGGTAACCGGGAGGAACTGGTTCGCGTCATCATCACCGCATCGGGCGGACCGTTCCGGACCTGGACCAGCAAGGATATCGAGCAGGCGACGCTGGCGCAGGCGCTGAAGCATCCGAACTGGAGCATGGGGCAGAAGATCACCATCGATTCCGCTTCGATGATGAACAAGGGCCTCGAGGTCATCGAGGCCTCCTATCTGTTCGCGCTGACGCCCGATGAGATCGACGTCCTCGTGCACCCGCAATCGATCATCCACGGCATGGTGGAGTTTTCCGACCGCTCGGTGGTCGCGCAACTGGGCGCGCCCGACATGCGCACGCCGATCGCGCATTGTCTTGGGTGGCCGGATCGTATCGTCGGACCGGCCGCAAAGCTTGACCTCGCCAAGATCGGACAGCTGAGTTTTGAGGCACCGGATTTCGCGCGTTTTCCCGCGCTCCGGCTCGCTTACGACGCGCTGCGAACCGGCCGTGGCGCCACCACGGTCTATAACGCGGCCAACGAGGTCGCGGTGGCGGCGTTCATCGAAGGCAAGATCAAATTCGGCGCCATCGCACGCCTCGTCGAAGCGACGCTGGACGGTTGGGTACGCTCCGGCAATCTCGCGCCGCTGACGTCGGCCGATGACGCCATCGCTGTTGACCATAACGTGCGAAACAGGGCTGCCACCCTCTTGCCTCAAATTGCCGCAAAGGCATCCTAGACGGTTGGGGCAGAGCCTCCGGCTCTGGGTGAGGGGATTCGGATGTCAGAGTTTTTTCTGCATAGTTTCAATACGTTGAGCCATGGTTTCGTCGGTTATTTGATCCCCTTTCTGTTCGTTCTGACCATCGTCGTCTTCTTTCATGAACTCGGTCATTTCGTGGTGGCCCGCTGGGCCGGCGTGAATGTGTTAACGTTCTCGCTGGGCTTCGGTCCGGAGCTTGTCGGTTTCAACGACCGTCACGGCACGAGATGGAAGATTTCGGCGGTTCCGCTCGGCGGTTACGTCAAGTTCTACGGCGACGACAGCGAAGCCTCGACGCCGTCTTCCGATGCGCTTGTCAACATGAGCGAGGAAGAGCGCGCGGGAAGCTTCCACCACAAGAAGGTTGGTTCCCGCGCAGCGATCGTGGCCGCCGGCCCGATCGCCAATTTCATCCTGGCGATCGTGATCTTTGCCGGCCTGTTCACGTTCCTGGGCAAGCCGAGCACGTCGGCGCGCGTCGACAAGGTGGAAGCGGGCAGTGCGGCCGCGGCAGCAGGTTTCCAGGTCGGCGATATCGTCACGACGATCGACGGCACGGCGATCGACAGCTTCTCGGACATGCAGCGAATTGTCGGCGTCCGCGCCGGTGAGAAACTGACGTTCACCGTCAAACGCGGCAACTCCACCGTGCAATTGCAGGGCACGCCTGAACTGAAAGAGGTGAAGGACCCGTTCGGCAACGCGCACAAGCTTGGCGTGCTGGGGATCACCCGGTCGATGTCGCCCGGCGATGTCACGACCGAGCGCGTCGACCCGGCGACTGCGGTGTGGCTTGGTGTCAAGAAGACCTGGTTCGTCGTCGACCGTACGCTCGCCTATATCGGCGGCATCTTTACCGGGCGCGAGGCGGCCGATGAGGTCGGTGGGCCGCTGCGGATCGCCCAGATTTCAGGTCAGGTCGCCACCATGGGCATTGCCCCGCTGGTGGATCTGGCTGCGGTGCTTTCGATCTCGATCGGATTGCTGAACCTGTTCCCGGTTCCCCTGCTCGATGGCGGTCATCTTTTGTTCTATGCAGTCGAGGCGGTGCGCGGACGCCCCCTGTCGGAGCGGGCGCAGGAAATGGGGTTCCGAATCGGGTTGGGGCTGGTGCTGATGCTGATGGTGTTTGCGACCTATAACGACATTCTTCATCTGGCCGCATCATGATGCCTTATTTGGGCGGCGTGGCCAATGGGCAACGTCTTGGAATGAAATTGAAATTGCACCGCAATAGAGCGTTTGCCGGCCCGGCAAAATTGGCTACAAGCGGGGCGACAAGTGGGAATCTGCCGGCTCGCAGGGGTGCGATTCGGCAACTGGAAGACAAGGGCGCATAGCGCATGAATGTTGGAATGCGAGTGCGGGGGGGCCTGTTCGCCGCCCTTATGATGTTCGCCATGCCGGTCGCTGCCACGCTGGTCACCATGCTGCCGGCGGCGGCGGTGGCCCAGACCGTCGCGTCGATCCAGGTCGAGGGCAACCGGCGTGTCGAAATCGAGACCATTCGCTCGTACTTCAAGCCCGGCCCCGGCGGGCGCCTCGATCAGGCGGCGATCGATGACGGCCTGAAGGCGCTGATCCAGACCGGCCTGTTCCAGGACGTCAAGATCAATCAGGCCGGCGGTCATCTGGTGGTGACCGTGATCGAGAATCCGGTGATCAATCGCGTTGCTTTCGAGGGCAACAAGAAGATCAAGGACGAGCAGCTTTCCGCGGAAGTGCAGTCCAAGCCGCGCGGCACGCTGTCACGTCCGATGGTGCAGTCCGACGCGCTCCGGATCGCCGAGATCTATCGTCACTCCGGCCGCTACGATGTCCGCGTCGATCCCCAGATCATTGATCAGCCGAACAACCGCGTCGATCTCATTTTCACGATCACGGAAGGCGTGAAAACCGGCGTCAAGTCGATCGAGTTCATCGGCAACAATACCTATTCCGCCTATCGGTTGAAGGACATCATCAAGACCCACGAAACGAATTTGCTGAGCTTTCTTGCCAGTGGTGACATCTATGATCCGGATCGTGTCGAAGCCGACCGGGATCTGATTCGCCGCTATTATCTGAAGCATGGCTTTGCCGACGTGCAGGTGGTGGCCGCGCTCACGGAATATGATCCGGAGAAAAAGGGCTTCCTGGTCACCTTCAAGATCGAGGAAGGCCAGCAGTACCGGGTTGCGTCGGTCAATTTCCAATCCAGCATCCCGACGCTCAATGCCAATTCGCTGAGCGGCTACTCGCGCGTCTATGTCGGGTCGCTCTACAACGCCGAGGCGCTGGAGAAGTCGGTCGAGGAGATGCAGATCGAGGCCTCACGGCGCGGTTACGCCTTCGCGATCGTGCACCCGCGCGGCGACCGCAATTTCGACGCGCATACCGTCTCGATTACCTTCGGCGTCGACGAAGGCCCCAGGGTCTACATCGAGCGCATCAATGTACGCGGCAACACCCGCACCCGCGACTATGTGATTCGCCGCGAATTCGATATCTCGGAGGGCGATGCCTACAACCGCGCGCTGGTCGATCGCGCCGAGCGCCGGCTCAAGAACCTCGATTTCTTCAAGACCGTCAAAATCACCACCGAACCGGGATCATCGACGGATCGGGTGGTTCTCGATGTCGATGTGGAAGAGAAGTCCACCGGCGACTTCTCGGTCTCGGGCGGTTACTCCACGACCCAGGGCGCGCTCGCCGAGGTCAGCATTTCCGAGCGGAATTTTCTCGGCCGCGGCTTGTTTGCGAAGGCATCGGTGACCTACGGTCAGTATGCGCGCGGAGTCTCGCTGTCGTTCGTTGAGCCGTATCTGCTGGACTATCGTGTCGCGCTCGGTCTCGACGTTTTCTATCGTGAACAACTGGCGAATAGCTTTATTTCGTACGGCACCAAAACCATCGGATTCTCGCCGAGACTCGGCTTCGCCCTGCGCGAAGATCTGTCGCTGCAATTGCGCTATTCGCTCTACCAGCAGCAGATCACGCTGCCGTACCAGCTCGACAATTGTAACAACCTTTTGGGTCCGGCGTTCTTCCCGACACCGGCCTACATCAGAGACGTTTTGGGTGGCGTCGATCCCACCGGTAATGCGCAGAACGGGTTGCTTCCGGGCTGTCTGGCGGACGGCGAGTCGTCGCTGCCGGTTCGTCAGGAACTGGCAAATGGTGCGGAATGGACCTCGGCGATCGGCTATACCCTCAACTACAACACGCTCGACAACAACAAGAACCCGACCGACGGCCTGCTTGTCGACTTCAAACAGGATTTTGCCGGGGTTGGCGGCGATGTCAGCTATCTGAAGTCGGCGATCGACGCGAAATACTACACGCCGCTGGTTGGCGATCTGGTCGGGTTGGTTCACCTTCAGACCGGCATGCTCAATCACGTCGGCAGCAACAATCTCCGCATGCTCGACCAGTTCCAGATGGGACCGAACCTCGTCCGTGGCTTTGCCCCCAACGGTATCGGGCCGCGCGATCTGACCTTCTTCCCCTATACCGGAACGGGCGATGCACTTGGCGGCACCAAGTATTGGGGTGCGTCGGCTGAATTGCAGATGCCGTTCTGGTTCCTGCCCAAAGAGGTCGGTCTGAAGGGCGCCGTCTATGCCGATGCCGGCTCGCTGTGGGACTATCAAGGTCCGACCAGCTGGGCCGCGACCGGTGAAATCAACGGCCTGGTGAACGGCAGTCCGTGCAAATGCGCCATGGTCTTCGACGATGTCAACGTCATCCGTACCTCGGTCGGTGTCGGCTTGATCTGGGCATCTCCGTTCGGACCGCTGCGATTCGACTACGCGATCCCGATCACCAAGGGCAAGTATGACGTCGTGCAGGAGTTCAAGTTCGGCGGCGGGACTTCGTTCTGAGGTTGACCACGGGCCGCACCGTGACGGGTGGAATGGCGCAGCCGGTATTTTTCGAGCGACCACCTTCGTCGACGCTGGCCGAGATCGCCGCGTTGACGAAGGCGAATCTGGTCGATGCGTCGCGCGGCGGCCAACAGGTCAGGGGGCTGGCTTCGCTTGACGAAGCCGGCCCGATGCATCTGACCTTTTTCGATAATCTGAAATATGCCGATCGACTTGCTTCAACGAAGGCCGGCGCCTGCCTGGTCAACGAGCGATTCGAGGCAAGGGTCCCGGCGGGTGTTGCGGTGCTGCGCGCGGCGCATCCTTTGCGCGAGTTCGTGAAGATTGCGCGCGAACTTCACGGTGATGCCCTTCGCCCGCAATCCTGGTTTGACCAGGCCGGCATCGCGCCGTCCGCCATCATCGACCCGACCGCGCATCTGGAGGACGGTGTGATCGTCGATCCGCTGGCGGTGATCGGACCGCGCGTCGAAATCGGCGCGGGCACGGTGATCGGCGCCGGCGCCGTGATCGGAGCCGATGTCAGGATCGGCAGGGATTGCAATGTCGGGGCGCGGTGCGCCATTCAATGCGCTCTGATCGGCAACAACGTGCTGATCCACCCCGGCTGCAGCATCGGGCAGGACGGATATGGATTCGTCGTCTTCGGACCCGACGGCCATTTGAAGGTGCCGCAAACCGGCCGTGTCCTGATCCAGAACGACGTCGAGATTGGTGCCGGAACCACCATTGACCGGGGCAGCCTGCGCGACACCGTGATCGGCGAGGGGACCAAAATCGACAATCAGGTCCAGATCGGTCACAATGTGACCATCGGGCGGCGTTGTCTGCTCGCGGCCCAGATTGGACTCGCGGGCAGCCTGACGATTGGCGACAATGTGGCGCTCGGGGCCAAGGTAGGAATCAACAACCACCTGCATATCGGTGACGGCGCCCAGGTCACGGCAATGAGCGGGGTCAAGGACGATATTCCGGCCAATGGGCGCTGGGGGGGCTTCTTCGCCAAGCCGACAAGGCAGTGGTTCCGGGAGATCGTTGCGCTGGAGCGACTGGTGCGCGAGAGCTCGGCCGCCGCGAAGGACGAAGGACGGGATTGATGGAGGCACCGGTCAGATTTGATGTCGTGGACATCAATACCATCCTCAAGACGCTCCCGCACCGCTATCCGATGCTGTTGATCGATCGGGTCATCAATATCCGGACCGACTACAGCGGCACCGGAATCAAGAATGTCACCTTCAACGAAGTGCCGTTTCTCGGCCACTTTCCCGATCGCCCGGTCTATCCGGGCGTCATGATGATCGAAGCCATGGCGCAGACCGCTGGCGTGATCGGCATCATGTCGGTGGAGGGCACCAAAAAGCCGCGCGCGGTTTATTTTCTGACCATCGACAAATGCAAGTTTCGCAAGCCGGTGATGCCCGGCGATACCATCGAATATCACATGCGCAGCATCGGCCGGCGCAAGACCATGTGGTGGTTTCACGGCGACGCCAAGGTGAACGGCACGACCGTCGCCGAAGCCGATGTCGGTGCGATGCTGACCGACTGAGCGGAAGCCGGGCGCTGCGCGTTGCGGCTTCCAGCCCGGTCCCGCGTCATCTTGCGGCCCCGAGCGCTGCAACACAGGGTAACCAGACGTCACTGGACAGTGCCGTGATGCCGCGCTAACCAGCGGAAAACCCGACACATTCACCTCAAGCGGCATTGGCTGGCAGCGGACCTTTCGATGAGCACGATCGATCCCACCGCGCGGATTGAAGATGGCGCTGTGATCGGCGAGGGCACCTCGATCGGCCCCTATTGCATCATCGGTCCGGACGTCGTCATCGGCGCGAAGTGCAAGCTGATCGCCCATGTCCACATCACCGCGCAGACCACGATCGGCGACGGCTGCACCCTCTATCCGTTCGTCTCGCTCGGGACGCCGCCGCAATCCCTGAGCTATCGCGGCGAGTTGACCAGGCTGGAAATCGGAGCGGACTGCACCTTGCGGGAATCCGTTACCATGAACGCCGGGACCGTGACCGGCGGCGGCATTACGCGGGTCGGCGACCGCGGTTATTTCATGAATTGCAGCCATGTCGGTCACGACTGCCAGGTCGGCAACGATGTCATCTTCGCGACCTCGGCCACGCTTGGCGGCCATTGCGAGATCGGCGATTTCGTCTTCATCGGTGGGCTGTCCGCGGTGCATCAGTTCACGCGGGTCGGGCCGCAGGTGATGGTCGGCGGCGTCTGCGGGGTGCGCGGCGATGTGATTCCGTTCGGCCTCGTCAACGGCCAGTACGCGACGCTCGAGGGGCTCAACATCATCGGCATGAAGCGCCGCAAGTTCAGCCGCGAGCGGCTCGCCACCGTGCGGTCGTTCTATCAACAGCTGTTTCACGGACCCGGCATGTTTGCCGAACGGCTCAGCGAGGCGCAACCGCTGGCGGCCGAGGATCCGGCGATCGCGGAGATCCTCGCCTTCATCGGCGCGGCCAAGCATCGCGCGCTGTGCCTGCCGGCCGACGACGGCAGCCGGCATTGATGACGGGGTCGCCGAAGCCATGACCAGAGAGGCTTTGGACATTTCATCGCCGGTCGGCCTGATCGCGGGTGGCGGCGTGATGCCCTTCGCGGTCGCGGACTCCCTCTCCGCGCGCGGCATCAATCCGGTGCTGTTCGCACTCAGAGGGGCCTGCGATCCCGTGCGGGTCGAGCGCTTTCGTCATCACTGGATATCGGTCGGTCAGATCGGCCGGGCGGTGAAGCTGTTTCGTGCGGAAAACTGCCGCGATCTGGTCTTTATTGGCACGCTGGTGCGGCCGGCACTCTCCGAGATTCGCCTCGATTGGGCGACGCTTCGAGTCATCGGCCGGGTATGGGCGTCGTTCCGCGGCGGCGACGATCATTTGCTGTCCGGAATAGGCGACATTCTGGAGCGGGACGGCTTCCGGATGGTCGGGATCAAGGACGTCGCCCCGGATCTTTTGATGCCCCTGGGATGCCTGACCCGAGCCGTTCCGGACCATCATGCACTGGCCGATATCGCCAGGGGACGCGACGTGCTGCTTGCGCTCGGCCGCTTCGACATCGGCCAGGCTGCCGTCGTCATCGACGGCCATGTGGTCGGCGTGGAGGATATCGAGGGCACTGACGGGCTGCTGGCGCGGGTGGCGCGGCTGCGGGCCGAAGGCCGGATCCGCGCCGCGAGGGCGCGTGGCGTGCTGGTGAAGGCCCCCAAGAGCGGCCAGGATCTGCGGTTCGATCTCCCTACCATGGGACCGCGGACCGTCGAGGGCGCCGCCGCGGCCCGACTGGCCGGGATTGCGATCGTCGCCGGCCACACGGTGGTTGCCGATCCCCAGGCCATGATCGAGGCGGCGGACGCCAAGGACCTTTTCGTGACCGGTGTTCCCGCGTGATGCCGGCGCGAGCAACGGCCGACGTCGCGCGAAACATATTCCTGATCGCGACCGAGGAATCCGGGGATCGGCTCGGCGCCAGCCTGATGAAGGTGCTGCGCCAGCGCCTTGGCGGCGCGGTCCGGTTCGACGGCGTCGGCGGCCGGTCGATGATGCAGGAGGGCCTGTCGTCGCTGTTTCCGATCGAGGAACTATCGATCATCGGGCTCGCGGCGATCGCGAAACGGTTGCCGGCGATCCTGCGGCGCATTCGGCAAACCGCCGATGCGGTGACCGACGCATCGTCCGATATTCTCGTGATCATCGACAGCCCCGATTTTACCCATCGGGTGGCAAGACGGGTCCGCGCCCGCAATCCCGCGATCCCGATTATCGACTATGTGTCTCCTTCGGTCTGGGCGTGGCGGCCGGGCCGGGCCCGCGCAATGAGTGCTTATATCGACCATGTCCTGGCCTTGTTGCCGTTCGAGCCGGAGGAATACCGCAGATTGCGCGGGCCGCCCTGCAGCTATGTCGGTCATCCCCTGGTCGAGCAGGTCGCCACGCTCCGGCCCCGGCCCGAGGAGCAACAGCGAAGGGACCAGCAACCGCCGATTCTGCTGGTGCTGCCAGGAAGCCGCCGCAGCGAGATCCGGCATCATCTGGCGATATTCGGCGCGGCGCTCGGCCGGCTGCGCGCGCAGGATATCGCGTTCGAACCGGTTCTTCCGACCATGCCGCACCTCGAACAGGCGGTCCGCGACGGCGTGAAGAGTTGGCCGGTCGCGCCGCGGATCGTGCTCGGCGAACCGGACAAGCGGGCGGCGTTTCGGATCGCCCACGCGGCGCTGGCCAAATCCGGCACCGTGACGCTCGAGCTCGCGCTCGCCGGGGTGCCGATGGTCGCGGGCTATCGGGCCGGCGCGGCCGAGGCCTGGATTCTGCAGCGCGCCATCAACGTCTCCTCGATCATCCTGGCCAATCTCGTGATCGGCGAGAACGTGGTTCCGGAATTCCTTCAGAACGATTGCACGGCGGAAAAGCTCTCCCACGCCCTGCGCGACGTGCTGACCGATTCCGCGTTGCGCCGGCGTCAGGTCGAGGCCTTTGCGGGGATCGACCGGATCATGGCGACGGGCGGGCAGCCTCCGAGCGTCCGGGCGGCCGATATCGTGCTGGCGGCGTTGCGCCGCTCGCGGGAGCCGGCATAGGCGGCCAGGATGCAGCCGCGGGTTATTTCCGCTTGGCGATGTCGACGTAGTCGCGGCGGGTGACACCGGTGTAGAGCTGGCGCGGCCGGCCGATCTTCTGATGCGGATCCTCGACCATTTCGCTCCACTGGCTGATCCAGCCGACGGTGCGGGCCACCGCAAACAGTACGGTGAACATCGAGGTGGGGAAGCCCATCGCCTTCAGGGTAATCCCTGAATAGAAGTCGACGTTCGGATAGAGCTTGCGCTCGATGAAATACTCGTCGTGCAGCGCGATCTTTTCCAGTTCCAGCGCGACCTTCAGCATCGGGTCCTCGCCGTGGCCGGTCTCCGCCAGCACCGCATGACACATCTTCTGCATGATCTTGGCGCGCGGATCGTAGTTCTTGTAGACGCGATGTCCGAAGCCCATCAGGCGGACTTCGCTGTTCTTGTCCTTCACCTTCCGGATGAACTCGGGAATCTTGTCGACCGAGCCGATCTCGGCGAGCATCGCCAGCGCGGCCTCGTTGGCACCGCCATGGGCGGGTCCCCACAGGCAGGCAATGCCGGCGGCGATGCAGGCGAACGGGTTGGCGCCGGAGGAGCCGGCGATCCGCACCGTCGAGGTCGAGGCATTCTGCTCATGGTCGGCGTGCAGGATGAAGATCTTGTCGAGCGCGTTAGCGAGCACCGGATTGATCTTGTACTCCTCGCAGGGGACCGCGAAGCACATGTGCAGGAAGTTCTCGGCAAAGCTCAGCGAGTTCTTCGGATACATGAAGGGCTGGCCAATGGTGTATTTGAACGCCATCGCCGCAAGCGTCGGGATCTTCGCGATCATCCGCATCGACGCGATCATGCGCTGCTGCGGATCGGTGATGTCGGTGGAGTCGTGATAGAACGCGGCCAGTGCGCCGACCGAGGCCACCATCACGGCCATCGGATGGGCGTCGCGGCGGAAGCCCTGGAAGAACCGGGCCATCTGCTCGTGCACCATGGTGTGATGGATCACGCGCTGGTCGAAATCCTGCTTTTGCGCCTTGGTCGGCAGTTCGCCGTAGAGCAGGAGGTAGCAGGTCTCGAGAAAGTCGCCGTGTTCCGCCAGTTGCTCGATCGGGTAACCGCGGTATTCCAGAATGCCGGCGTCGCCGTCGATATAGGTGATCTTGGACTGGCAACTTCCGGTCGAGGTAAAACCGGGGTCGTAGGTGAACATCCCGGCCTGGGCGTAAAGCTTGGCGATGTCGATGACGTCAGGCCCGGCGGTGCCGTTCAGAATGGGAAAATCGTAGGTCTTGTTGCCAACCGTTAGTGTTGCGGTTTTGGAGCTGGATTTTGCGTCCATCGTGAATTCCCCGATGAAATCGTTACGAAAACCGGTTGTCGCGCGCGCCAATGCGACTGAGATGGCGAGGGCAAGCCGGATATTCTAGAGGCGCGGCTTAGATGGGTATCTTATTGCTGTTTGCACTGCAAGATGGCCGGTCGAGGCGCCGCTCGCGGCTTCAAGAGGCCGCCTGATCGGCCAGCCGGGCCAGGCATTCCTGCCGTCCCACCACCGCCAGGACGTCGAAGATGCCGGGCGAGGTGGTGCGCCCGGTCAATGCCGCCCGCAGCGGCTGGGCCACCGCGCCTAGCTTGAGGTTGTGTTGTTCGGCATAGGCGCGCACGGCGGCTTCCGTGGTTTCAGCGCTCCATGGCGTCACCGCTTCAAGCGCGGTGCGAAGCCTGCCGATCAACTCGCGGTTTTCGGGAGTCAACAATGCCGCCGCCTTCGGCTCGATCTGCAGCGGCCGGTCGGCGAAGATAAAATACGAATTGTCGGCCAGTTCGATCAGCGTCTTGGCACGCTCCTTGAGGCTCGGCATCGCCCGCAGCAATTGCGCGCGCGTGGTGTCGTTCAGCTTCGCCTTGAGGTCGAGCCCGCCGGGAATATAGTCCAGCACGTCCTCGAACATGGTCACCAGAGATTGATCGTCGGCGTGACGGATATAGTGACCGTTGAGGTTTTCGAGCTTGGCGAAATCGAACCGCGCGGCAGAGCGGCCAACGCCCGACAGGTCGAAGGCGTCGATCATTTCCTGCGTCGAAAATATCTCCTGGTCGCCATGGCTCCATCCGAGTCGGACCAGATAGTTGCGCAGCGCCGCCGGCAGATATCCCATGGCGCGGTAGGCATCGACGCCGAGCGCGCCGTGACGTTTTGACAGCTTCGAGCCGTCCGGCCCATGGATCAGGGGAATATGGGACATGTTGGGTACGCCCCAGTCGAGCGCGTCATAGATCTGCTTCTGACGGGCGGCATTAATAAGGTGGTCGTCACCGCGAATGATGTGGGTGACGGCCATGTCGTGGTCGTCAACGACGACGGCGAGCATGTAGGTCGGGTTGCCGTCGCCGCGAAGCAGCACCAGGTCGTCGAGGTTCTCGTTCTGCCAGACCACGCGGCCCTGCACCTGATCCTCGATCACGGTCTCGCCGGTCAGCGGCGCCTTCAGCCTGATCGTGGACTTCATGCCGGTGGGGGCTTTGGCGGGATCGCGATCCCGCCACATGCCGTCATAGAGCCGGGTACGGCCCTCGGCGCGGGCCTTCTCGCGCATCGCGGCGAGTTCCTCGGGCGTGGCGTAGCAGCGGTAGGCCTTGCCGCTGGCCAGCAATTGCTCGGCAATCTCGCGGTGGCGCGCGGCCCGGCTGAACTGGTAGACGACCTCGCCATCCCAATCGAGCCCGAGCCATTTCAGCCCATCCAGGATCGCCGCGATCGCGGGTTCGGTGGATCGCTCGCGGTCGGTATCCTCGATCCGCAGCAGCATCTTGCCGCCGCGCCCGCGGGCGTAAAGCCAGTTGAACAGCGCGGTGCGGGCGCCTCCGATATGGAGGAAGCCGGTCGGCGAGGGGGCAAATCGGGTGACGACGGAATCGGTCATTGCAGGGGCGGATCGCGGACAAGGAGGGCATGTGCAGGGCGCGGTGGTGTATAGCAGGAACCGCACATAACTAAAGCCTCGCCTCACCAAAGCGGGCTTGGCTCGGTCGGACTAATTTGGCAGAAGGTCGGCTGACCCCGAACAGGAAACAGGAATGACGGCAGAACCGGCAGCAGCAGCAGCAGAGACTGGCCGAGACTTCATCCGCGATATCGTCCAGGCCGATCTCGACTCGAACAAGCACAGCCGGATCGTGACGCGCTTTCCGCCGGAGCCGAACGGCTATTTGCATATCGGCCACGCCAAGTCGATCGCGCTCAATTTCGGCATCGCCGAGGAGTTTTCCGGGCGCTGCCATTTGCGGTTCGACGACACCAATCCGACCCGGGAAGAGCAGGAGTACATCGATTCGATTCAGGGCGATGTCCACTGGCTCGGCTATGACTGGGGCACCGACCTGTTCTATGCCTCGGATTATTTCGAGCGTCTCTATGAATGGGCGGAAAGCCTGATTCTCGCCGGCCATGCCTATGTCGACGATCAGTCGCAGGCGGAGATCCGCAGCCGGCGCGGCACCCTGACCGAACCCGGCCAGAACAGTCCGTTTCGCGAGCGCTCCGTGGAGGAGAATCTCGATCTGTTTCGCCGCATGAGGGCGGGCGAGTTCCCCAACGGCGCCCGCGTGCTGCGGGCCAGGATCGACATGGCCTCGGGCAACATCAACCTGCGCGATCCCGTTCTGTATCGCATCCTGCACGCCACCCATCCGCGTACCGGCAATCGATGGTCGATCTACCCGAGCTACGACTACGCCCATGGCCAGTCCGATGCGATCGAGGGCATCACCCATTCGATCTGCACGCTGGAGTTCGAGGATCACCGGCCGCTGTATGAATGGCTGCTCGACAGGCTGCCGGTGCCGTCGAAACCGCACCAGTACGAATTCGCGCGGCTCAATTTGACCTACACGCTGCTGTCGAAGCGGGTGCTGACCCAACTCGTGCGCGACGGCCATGTCGCCGGCTGGGACGATCCGCGCATGCCGACGATCGCTGGACTGAAGCGGCGCGGGGTGCCGCCGGCGGCGATCCGCGAATTCATCAAGCGCATCGGGGTTGCCAAGGCCAACAGCGTGGTCGATGTCGGCATGCTGGAATTCTCGATCCGCGAAACTCTCAACAGGACGGCGCCGCGGCGCATGGCGGTGCTGCGGCCGCTCAAGGTGGTGATCGAGAATTATCCGGACGGCAAGAGCGAGGAGATCGAGGCCATCAATCATCCGGATGACCCTGCGGCTGGAACCCGCCGCATTGTCTTCGGGCGCGAGCTCTATATCGAGCGCGACGACTTCATGGAGAATCCGCCGAAGAAGTTCTTCCGGCTCTCGCCCGGAAACGAAGTGCGGCTGCGTTACGCCTATTTCATCACCTGCCGCGAGGTCATCAAGAATGCCGCCGGCGAGGTGATCGAACTACGCTGTACCTATGATCCCGCGACCAGGGGCGGCAATGCGCCCGACGGGCGCAAGGTCAAGGCCACCATGCACTGGCTGCCGGCGGCGCAGTCGCTGCCCGCCGAAATCCGCATCTACAACCAGTTGTTCGTCAATCCAACGCCGGACGCGGCCAATTTCGTCGCCGATCTCAACCCGCAATCGCTGGAAGTTCTCACCGGCGCCCGGATCGAACCCGCGATCGCGCAAGGCAACGCCTCCGAGCCGATGCAGTTCGAGCGGCAGGGCTATTTCGTGCGCGACAAGGATTCAGCGCCGGGCCGCCCGGTGTTCAACCGGACCATCGGCCTGCGCGATACCTTTGCCAAGGAAATCGGCAAGAGCTGAGGCGATCTACTTCGCGGCGCGCGGTCAGTCGAGGCGTCCGCGAATCTCGTCGCGCATCTTCTCGCGGAACTCCTGCCTCCGCGCCGGCCGCTCCTTTTCGGGGACGTTGAAGCGGTCGAAGACATTGAAATTGTCGAGGATCGGATAACGATCGCTGGCCATCGCCAGAATGCGAAGCAGCTCGCCCGCCGGTCCGGTCGGGCCGGAGACTTCCCATCTGCGAATGGTATCGGCGCCGGCCTTGCCCGGCGCGAGGCCGCACAGTTTGGCCATGTCGGCGGCCGACAGCGGTCTTCCGATCGCCTCGCCGAGATGATTGCGAAGTTGTCTGAGTTCAGGGCCGGTCACGATCTGGGCTTCCCATGGGCTTTGCGTCTTCGTCTCGCCGTTCTCGCAATCTTCGATAGCCCTCTGTTCCTTAAAGCCACGTAACACCAAACCCGGTTCCAGCGCTGCCTTCGGCGGTGAACTTGTGAATGATTCTGCATCCGTTCCACTTTCCGGCAAATACACCCCAGGGTAGCATTTAAATCTCGGATGTTGCGTAAGGTGTCGGCGGGATGGCAGAGCCGGGCAGGGCGCCGGGCCGGATGCAGGGCTATGCGGGAACCTGGCCGCCGCGAAGCGCCGCCACCGCGGGCGGCTTGGCGCCGTCCGGACTTCATGCGTGGTCGTCATTCACGGCGAAGCTGCGCGAATGGGCCGCGGCGGAAGCCGGCGCCGGCCGCCTGTTTCCCTGGGTGCCGGTGGCATTCGGCGTCGGGATCGCGGTTTATTTTGCCGCCGACCATGAGCCGGTCTTGCCAGTCAGCATGGTTGCCGCGGCAGCGTCTGGCGCCGCGGCATTGCTGTCGCGGCGGCAGAAGCTGTTTCCCGCCGCTGTCATGATCGCCGCCGTCGCGGCGGGTTTCGCGGCGGCGACATGGCGAACCCAGCGGATCGGCCACGCCGTGCTGGCGAGGCCGATCTATTCGGTGCAGCTTTCCGGTTTCGTCGAGGCGCGCGACATTCGCGAGCGCACCGACCGGTTCGTGCTGCGGGTCACCCAAATGGAGGCGCCACGCGCCCGCACGCAACTCGAGCGGGTTCGCCTGTCAGTACGAAAAGGCACCGCACCGGAGGTCGGCAGCTTTGTCGAATTGAAGGCGCGGCTGCAGCCGCCGCTCGCGCCATTGCGGCCTGGCAGCTACGATTTTGCCCGCGACATGTATTTCCAGGGCATCGGCGCCTCCGGTTTTGTGACCGGCACCATCCAGAGTGTGGCGCCGCCGTCCACTGGCGGGTTGTCGTTGCGCTATGCCGCGTTCATGCAGGGACTGCGCGATGCCATCGACGCGCGCATCCGAACCGCGCTCGATGGCGATCGGCGCGCCATCGCTACCGCCTTGCTGACCGGCCGCCGCGACGCGATCACCACGCCCGTCAACGATGCGATGTTCATTTCCGGGCTCGGCCACGTGCTCTCGATATCGGGATATCACATGGCCGTTGTCGCCGGCGTGGTGTTCTTTACCGTCCGCGCGCTGCTCGCTTTGTTCCCGGTGCTGACCGCCGGCTTTCCGATCAAGAAATGGTCGGCTGCCGCCGCGCTGGCCGCCGCCACCTTCTATCTTCTGCTGTCCGGGGCCGAGGTCGCGACCCAGCGTTCGTACTTCATGACGGCGGTGGTGTTGATCGCCGTCATGGTCGACCGCCGCGCCGTGACATTCCGGACGCTGGCGGTGGCGGCGATGATCGTGCTGGCGCTCGCGCCGGAAGCATTGGTGCATCCGAGCTTCCAGATGTCATTCGCAGCGACCCTCGGACTGGTGGCACTGGTGCAGATCGGCATGCCGCGCCTGTTTGCCTCGCCCGACAACTCGCTTGCCGCCAAGGTGGCGCTATGGGGCGGGCGCGAGATCATGACGCTGACACTGGCCTCGCTGGTGGCAGGGCTTGCGACCACACCCTATGCCGCCTTCCACTTCCACCGGGTTACGCCCTACGGTCTGCTTGCCAATCTGGCGGCGATGCCGGTGGTGTCGGCGGTGGTGATGCCGGCGGGTCTGCTTGGACTGCTGGCCATGCCATTTGGGCTTGACCGCGTGTTCTGGTGGTTGATGGGGATCGGCATCGACTGGATGATCGCGGTTACGGAGTGGGTTGCCGCGCTGCCGGGCGCCGTCGGCCGCATGGCGGCGTTCGGGATCGGACCGCTGATCGCCGCGAGCGTGGGGATCGTGCTGCTGGGGCTGTTGCGCACGCCGCTGCGCTGGTCGGGGGTAGCCATACTGGTGCTCGCGACCAGTTGGGCGCTGGCGGTCCCGCAGCCGGACATCCTGATTTCCGGTGACGGTCACCAGGTCGCCGTTCGTGGCAAGGACGGCCGCCTGCATTTGATCCGAACCGCCAAGGATGCGTTTCTGGTAAAGGAATGGCTTGCCGCCGATGCCGATGCCCGCCTGCCGGCGGATCCTTCACTGCTGGAAGGTATCTCATGCGACGAGGCGGGTTGCGTGGCAGAGATGGCCGACGGCGCCCTTGTTGCGCTGGCGTTGCGGCCCGAAGCGCTGGCAGATGATTGCGAGCGGGCGACGCTGGTGGTGACCACGAGACAGGCGCCGGCGTCATGTTCCGCGCC
>Ga0208586_1000094_pt1 | contig 34839 bp, 44 predicted proteins | sample NGESurshal072012_6_FD_184471 | JGI IMG/M metagenome (GOLD analysis project Ga0208586, IMG submission 184471) | Arctic peat soil microbial communities from Barrow, Alaska - NGEE Surface sample 53-3 shallow-072012 (SPAdes) | ecosystem: Environmental > Terrestrial > Soil > Wetlands > Peat ... | reverse complement strand
CCAGAGCTGGATCTGCATTTGCGGTCTAATCGTAACATGATCGGAAGGTCAGGGTATTCTCATCGCTGACGGAGACCCCTCGACGGTAATGGCTTTCCCACACAGCTCGAGCAAGCGCTTTCCCAAGCCCCCACGGTGTTCTGCGCGTCAAAGGATAGTCGTTGGACCGGCCCTTCACCTGACAGCGGCCCGCAGAATCGCTCGACCCGCCCTGACGGCCCAGCAACACGAAGGGTCTGCATATAGACTTCCGTCGATGCCTTGCTTCCTATACTGCGAACCCCACGTCCCCCCGAACCTGATCTTAGGCCTCGCGCATATCGGTCACGGTTCGACTTTATAAGAAGTGAGCTCCATGAATTCACAGAGTCGTTCCTGTGGACGAAACGTCCAGATCGCGATAGTGGTACTTGCCTACGGCGGGAACGAAAAGGTCACGGAACTCCTTAGTCATCTGCGACCGGCAACCATCACAGCCGCTCACGAGCTGATCGTCGTACACAACCCAAGCACATCGAAGGAGTCGCTTGCGTCCCACGACTTTAATGCTATTCGCGTCATCGAACTATCTACTAATCGTGGGTATGTCGGAGGTATGAACGCCGGCATCGATGTTGCGTTGCAGAGCAAACCAGAGTTCGTGCTCCTGCTCACTCACGACGTTCGTATCGCAGCCAATAAGGTTCAAGAACTTCAAGCTCTAATCAATAGCTATCCGGACCTGGCTGCTATTGGTCCGATTCTTTGTGGGCATGATCGCGTACCGTATTCTGCCGGCTTCATCAGAAATAAACGCGTTCACATGCACCATCGCATTCCTAACGAAGAGATGCCAAACCCTATTTGGCCATGCGACGCTATCGACGGTTCCGTGATGATGTGGAGAGCAGCTGCGCTTGAAGAGGTGCGAGGATTCGACAAGCGATTCTTTATGTACTTCGAGGACGTAGATATCTGTACAAGAGCGACGCGATGTGGATGGCGAATAGCCGTCGCGACTAATTTGTACGCCGTCAGCGCCCGGGGAGGGAGCCAGCGTAGAAGGGCCCACGCCTATCTTCGTGCTAGGAACGGCCTTGCCTACGCTCGCACATTTGGCACAGCTGGCCTACTCTCGGGACTAGCTGAGTGTGCCATTGGTCTATGGCGCGAGACGCCGAAGCCAGGAGGGCACCGTTTCCAGGATGCTAAGGCACGGCAGTTTGCATTAACTTACTGGCGCGGAACCCTACTCGGTGTCGTTGATTATTTTAGGGGGCGGTGGGGTCCTCCGCCCCAACGCATTTTGCGTGACACTGATATAGCTGCAACTTCTCTATAACAGCCCTCGCAAATAGCAATGACTTTGCCCTGACAGGGCAATGGGCGCACGCCCCAACTCATTGCGCACTCGCGGCGCACGTGTGTGTAATATTTGTCTCCGTGGCGCCTTTGCACTCTGAGTGACTTAGCATATTTAAGGCCTCGGGATTGGCCCACTAACCCCTTGCTTGCTTTCGAAATAGCCAGGCGTCAAGCAGGTTACTCCGATACCGAGAGCCAATGCTGCAATGCAAAGGCCCGGAGCGCTGAATAGGCTTACTAGGGTCACGGACGTGGTTAGCACCGATACGATCCAAGCCACAATTCCAAAAGCGATCCAGGATTCGTTAGGATTCTCAACGCCTCTCAGCGTACGCGAGATAAGGGCCACAAAGATAAAGACAACTGGGAAATAGATAAGTGCGGCGCCAACTATCCCCATCGTCATGACGGCATTCAGTACGCCAACATCACCGTTACGAATCGAGCCAAGCCGAAGACCAGATACATAATGGGTTCTAGGATCGAGAAATCCTAGTCCAAAAATCCAGTTCGCTCCCAATACTTGCTCCAACTCGGAGGCCTCGACCTCGCGATAGGCAACGGTTGATGTAGACGCATTGTTCGACGACAGAGTTTCAAACACAGAGGAGATTCTGGATTCGACTCCGGCGAGTGCCGTTTTGGGGATCAGCGAAGAGGGCCCCAAGATAAGAAGAACCCCGATTACACTCAAGACAAGCGTGAGACGAACTAGATGCTTCCGGCCGAACCCAGCCGAGCGGCGACTAAAAACGAGCCATACGACCAAAGCCACACCAAGGCCGGCTGCGAAACCAACATATTGGGCTCGCGTGAGCTCCAGCGCAACTGCCATAGTCGACAGCAATGCAAGCAGAGCACCGACTAGTCTCAACCTGCCCGATCTTGCCAGGAACAACACCCCAAATCCGAGCATGACAGCAAGAACCTCCAGGAACTGCGCGTTTACATAGATTCGCGTAATGCCGTTAGATTCGACGGTGCGTCCAGCGTGAACCCAGAATGTCAGCGTTCTATGCGTAGTAATCGAAATGATCTCAGTCAAGTCGACGACGACAATCCCGATTGCTAGCGCGACTAGCGTCGCAGTTCGAACACGTGGGCGGGTAAGCGTCGCAGCAAACAGAGGTAGCAGCAATGCAAAGAAAGCGAAATCCCTGCCAAAATCCATTGCATGTTTGAGTGGAATTTCCGACAATGCGTATGAACGCCCCACGGTAATCAACCAAACAAACAGAAGCGCACAAGACCAGAAACAAAGCATGCGCCGCTCACGCGTGTCTGCCAGGTGTCCGAAGCCGTCACGATAGTTATCAATCAGAAGAGTTAGTATTAGTACGACAATCAGGACGTCAGACATGAACAGATGTAGCGCAGGCGTTTCGATGGTCTCGAGCTCGGGACCTGGTAGCGCATCAACACTGCCAAGTACAAGCAACGCAAGCCACACACCGAGCCCAAACCGCCACACAAGCGCTGCCACGACAGCAACTACGAGTAGCCCCTCAGCAATCTTGGAAAAATCTTCGCTCGCAGCGAGGGCTCCCAGTCCGAGGGAGAGGCTAGCGCCAACAATCACCAAAACGCTAGAGCCGCTAAACAAGCGCTGGCCACCATGAGGGCGGGTGATTCGCCTGATATGCAGGTCGCTAACGGTCATAGTGGGTAGTAGCTACACTACGCAGGCACAACGTAGGCTAGCAGTTCGTCAGCTACAGTGACGCTGCGCGCAGCGCACAACGACGTCCGCTGCTCTAGCTCTAGCGGTACTCGGCCGTTCGTCTCGAATCGAACAATCCCACCGCTCTCGCGCACGATGAGCACACCAGCAGCAGCATCCAAGATCCGGCAACGCGTAACATTGACCATCGCGTCTACCCGGGGCGTCGCGACCTGGCATAGTGCAACGGCGATAGACCCCAGGATGCGCCACTTATATGCCATATCCGCGAGAGGTGCCCCCAGCTGTGCGGTGCATCGCGCATCACTCGTCTCAATGCAAAGCAACTCCAAGCGCCCGTCCTCGGTGAGCCGCTCCTCGACGAGAGGTGCGACAGGTACGCCGTTTAGGAACGCCCCACCGCCCCGCACCGCATGGAATGCCTCCCGAGCGCCGAAGTCCCAAACGAACGCCAGTGCCAAATCATCTGTGGTGGACCCATCGGCAACCGCAATCGACATCGCGCAGTGACCCAAACCCCTCTTAGCGTTGAGCGAACCATCAATCGGGTCGATGAGCACGCGCACATTGCCTGTACCGTAATTGACCACTCCTCGCTCCTCGGAGATCGCGGTGAAAGAAGCGCCTTCGCCGGCAAGTCGGTTAAGCTCGTCAAAAACCGCGTCCTCAGCCAGAGCGTCGATCTCAAGCGTGCGATCCCCTCCGGCACCCACCGTACCAACCTCACGTAGACGCGCCTCGATATCCGGACGGCCATCCAGCTCGCGGCTCGCACGATCGGCGGCTTCGCGAAAGCGAGCGAACCACCTATCAGCGCTCGCGATGGGGTCGTTGAGACTCATACGGGCTGCTCGTCCGCCACAGCGAGTCTGGCGCGAGCAACCTCCCAATCGACCTCAGTATCGATGTCCAGGGCCTCAGCTGGGTCCATCACGAACGTTAGCGGTCGCTTGCCAATACGGTTGTGGCGCTCTTCCAAGACGCTGCGACTAAAGATGTAGATGCAGGAGTTCTCTTCCATGATCGGCTCCAGATCTTGAGTTCTGATCAGGTTGTCCGGATCGTGGTTGAGCGCACGCCCATCGGCGCTCCAAAGACGGGTTTGCAACGGGGTCACCGAGAACAGCGAATCGTGCTGATCGCGCTTTTCAAGGAACAAGTCGATTGCGTGGCTGATCGTCTCCTCCCTGAGTAGTGGATTCGTACTGTGGGTCTGCAGGTAGTAGTCGGCCTCTACTTGCCTGACGGTGTTGATCAGGATGTCGTTCATCGTGATCATCTCGCTACGCAAGTGCTCGGGACGTTGCACGATCCGCACCTGTGGTAGCTGCTCTTCAATTTCGCGTGTGATCTGGGGACTATCCGTATCCACGATTGTCTCATGGATTGCAGCTACCGCTACCAGCGTGTCCAAGATGTGGCGATGCAGAGGTCTATCGCCGAGCACGCGGTAGTTCTTGCCGGCCACACGGCGACTAAAATGGCGCATCGGCACGATAGCTGCTATTCGTGGGTGAGACTTGGCATCCATGACCGAATCATGCCATAGCTCCACTTGCTGCGGCCGCACGGGTACGTCATGGTCCACCGCAGGGTCAAAGCGTCGATTCAGCCGATATCTTTAGGCTTGTGCAGGTCAGACGGTACCCAGATGCTCGCCAGCTCAGTCGAGCCGCCGCCGAACTGATCGTCGATGACTGTCAGGGCGTGCTCGCCAAGCGCGCTGGCAACTACACGCTCGGCCTCAGCGGAGGGAAAACACCGCCGCTGATGTTCGATGCGCTCGTCGGTCTATCCGTGCCATGGAGTCGCGTGCACGTATTCCAAGTCGACGAGCGAGTGGCACCCTCCTGCAGTAAAGACCGGAACTTCACGCAGCTCCGGGAGCATCTCCTGGCACGTGTGGAGATTCCCGACGAGAACATTCATCCGATGCCGGTGGAGAGCGAGGATGTGGAGCTTGCCTGTCGTCGCTATGAAGAAGCGATCCATCGCGTCACAAACGGTGGCCCGCCTGACCTACTCCAGCTTGGCCTCGGGGATGATGGCCATACAGCCTCGCTGGCTCCGGGAGATCCGATCCTCGACGTGAGCGATCGCGATGTGTGGCACGTAGAGCGCTTCAACGGCCTGCCGAGGATGAGCATGACGTTGCCAATCATCAATCGCGCAGAACGGCTTGTGTGGTTGGCGACCGGCTCCGCTAGAGCTGACATGTGCCGCAGGCTCGTGCACGGAGACCCTACGATCCCGGCCGGTCTTGTGAGCCAGGACAATGTCGTCCTGTTTGTAGACACCGATGCTGGAGCCTACCTCTGAAGAACGCGATCGACGCAACCCGATTGATCGTGCGCCAGACTCAAACCGATGGCGATCACAGCGATAGCTGGCCGCCTCTTACAGGTTCGCGGCAGTTCGGAGGTGTACTTAGTCGTGCATCCGATAAGCTGTGCGCCCATGACCAGAAACGGTCGCTTACTCATTATTGGCGCACTATCCCGCTTGGGGTACGAGGAGCAGGCGCGTCATCTCTACGCCTCGCGCACAGCACGCGGTCGCCGAGGCCTAAAGGACGACAGGCAGCTCGCGTTTTTCATGGCGAGCGTGCTGACCGCAGATTCCAACTGCATTGACGTCGGCGCAAACCAGGGAGCTATTCTCGCCCAAATCGTTGCGCTGGCACCGGAAGGACAGCATTTGGCATTCGAGCCATTGCCCCAGCTCGCAAGTAGCCTACGAGAGCGCTTTCCTATGGTCGATGTACGCGACGCTGCGCTAGCCGATACTGATGGTGAGACCACTTTCTATGTTTCGGACACTTCCGATGAATGGAGCGGCATACAGCGACGCGAATGGCTAGACACGACCTACCGTGAGATCACTGTACCGGTCCGAACATTGGATGAGTCCGCCATCCATGTTCCTCGCGTTGACTTTCTAAAGATAGACGTCGAGGGCGCGCAAGTGCTTGTCCTACGGGGTGCCGAAGGCATCCTCTCCCGCGACCATCCGATGATCTGGATAGAGCACGGCGCCCGATCGGCTCAAGCACACAACACCACATCGGCCGATCTATGGGAGGTCCTCAGGCGTCACGGCTATCGAGTCTGGACGGCAGACGGCGATGGACCGCTCGACCTGCCGTCATTTATTGCGACCAACGAGATCCCAATTTGGACCTATATGGCGCACCGATAGCCCAATTGTAGATAACGTCAATACCCAAAATCTTTACAATCCTGGCGAATTTTCAGGCCTTCGTGTCGCTATGAGTCACCCCGGAAGACCCACTCCACAGAGACCATGCCCGATAACAACAACTACGAGTCAGGCGCGAACTTACCCAGGCCAGCAATCGCCGCCCTGCCCATAGCAAGTACCGCCTCGGCGGTACTTCCCCCGACGTGAGGCGTGGCGATCACCTGATCGAGGTCCAAAAGGGGACTGTCGAGCGGAGGCTCGACAGAGAAGACGTCCAGCGCCGCGCCACCGAGATGCCCTTCGGTGAGCGACTCGAATAGGGCTTGCTCGTCGATAAGTCCGCCGCGCGATGTGTTAATTAGCAGTGCCCCCCTGCGCATCAGGCGCATTCGCTCACTATCGAGCATGTTCCGGGTGTCATCGCTCAATACCGTGTGCATGCTCACGATCTCGCTCTCAGCAAGTAGCGATTCAAGGCTCGACCTCTCGACGTGGGACGGCAAGTCATCCAGAGGTGCAATGTCGTATGCCAGCACTCGACAGGAGAAGACATCCAGCAGCGCCGCGAGATCTCGACCCACGTGACCAAAGCCGACGATGCCCACGGTCTGGCCGGTCAGCGTGCGTCCCTGCACCTGGCGCCACTCTCCGTCACGCACGAGTCGCGTCACGCTCGGAAGATGTCTCAAAAGCGCGAGCATGAATGCCAACGCCAACTCAGACACCGAGCGTGAGTTGGTGCCCCTCGACCAAGCCAGGCGCACACCGTGACGCTCCATGGCATCGAGATCGAGCATGTCGATCCCGACCCCCACCTTCGAGATGGCCCTGAGCTCTGGTAGACGCGCCAAGATCGGCTCGTCGATCTGCTCAAGGGCTGTGATTGCAAGTGGATGCCCAGCTAGGAACGCCACAAGGTCATCGCCTGCCAGCGAAGCACCCTCGTCGTTGAAGGTCACATGTTCATAGCGCTCCAATAGCTCGGAGCGCAGAATCTTGTGGCGGGAGAACGAGCGTGAAGTGACCGCCACAGGAGTGGCGTCTCGCTCGCTCACGCGTCGCTCTGGCCCTCGTGCGCCCACTTCTCCCACAGATATGACATCACGAGGTGATCCAGCACCATGTGAGCGTCCTCGACAGGGCCGTACTCTCCCCGCGCCGAGGGCACGTGGACGTGGATCTCGCACAGCTCGCCAAGCCTGCCTCCGTCGAACCCAGTCAACCCAACGGTAGTTGCTTTGCGCTGGTTAGCAAACTCGATTGCCTGCACCACATTGGGAGAGTTGCCAGACGCTGATATAGCCACGACCACGTCCCCCTCCGCCAGCAGCGGCTCCAGCTGCATCACGAAGATGCGGTCATAACCATAATCGTTGCCCAGCGCCGTGATCACCGCCACATTGTCGGTCAGGCTAACCACCTTCATTGGATCGGTGCGCCAGCGCGTGAGGTCGTTCTGGAAGTGGCTGGCGGTGGCTGCCGAACCGCCGTTGCCGCAGAAGAAAACAGTAGCTCCATCGGTGCGGGCACGCTCGAGCACATCGATAAACGACGCCACGGCGTCGCGATCGATCCGCGCAAAGACCTGCGCCAGATAGCTCAAATAGCCGTCTGCAAAGTCGACCGCCGACGGGTGATCGCGAAAGAGACGCTCGACGTTGTTCACTTGGCCATACCTGGCAGCATCTCGGCCGAGTCCAGCCAGCGCGAGGCCCAGTCGCGGTCGGCGGCATAGATCTCATAGACCAGTTGCATCGTCTTCAAGGCCTCCAGCGAAGACCCATGCCGGACCTCGCGATTGGCGATAATCGCCCGAGCGAACTCCTCGATCTCCTCCGCCCAGGAATGGTCTTCGTTGTAGCGCGTTGTCACTTCCCGGGGATCGCCCCGATCGTCATCCTCCCGGCGTACAACCGTGAGCGTCTCAGCTCCGTAGCTTCGCGACGAGGAAAGTATCCCGGACAAGGAAAGGCCACCCTCGGTGAGCGTGATGTCGAGCGAAAAGCGATGCCGCCATTGAGTCGCCGAGGAATGCAGCATCGCCACTGCCCCCTCTGCCGTCCGCATGAGCACATAGGCGTTGTCCTCCACGTCGTGACACCAAAAGGCATTCGATACGTAGGAGTGAATATCCACGAACTCGCCGGCGAACAACCTCATCATGTCGACCATGTGGATCCCTTGATCGAGCAGAATTCCGCCCCCCGCGATCTCACGCTTGGTTCGCCAGTCCTGATCGAAGCGGATCATCTTCGACTTCCCGTAAACGCCACGCAGATCCACCACACTGCCGAGCTCACCACTCTGAACGATCTTCAAGGCGTCGTGTACAGATTGGTGATAGCGATGGTTAAATCCATACTTCAGCTTCAGGTGGGGGTATTCCTTCTCCACCTCACGAACCTTGATGACGTCCTCGACCGTGCGTCCCGGAGGCTTCTCGCTAAACACATGCAAACCACGTTTGAGGCCCTCCATCGCCACCGTTGGCGCGATGTCGTTCCAAAGGCACACAAACAAAACGTCCAGATCCTCCTCCAAGAGCTGCTCCCAGTCGCTCCACATCCGTACTCCGTCACTCGTCTCCCCAGGAGTAGTAACGGTGCGGTCGCACACGGCCACGGTCCGCATGCGCGGATGGGCGTCGATGTGCTGCCTGCGTATCTGTCCTGTGCTGCCGTAGCCGGCAACGCCCACGCGAAGGATTACGTCGGACTCAGGCTTCACGAGCGACTTCCTTGAACTCCGCCATTACAGCTCGAGCGCGCTGGGAGACCAATGCGGTATCGCAAAGATAGGAGATATAGCGGAACCCGGTCTTCAGCAGCCACCGCAGATGATCGGCATCGCGCGCTACCGCCCCAGCAACCTTGCCGGCCGCGTTGATGCGACTTACGGCCGCGGACACGGTCTCAAGTACCTCAGGGTGATCTACTTGGCCGGGAAAGCCGACGACCTGCGAGAGATCATAGATACCCAGGTACACCAGATCGAGACCGGTGATCGAGAGCATGGCATCAAGGTTCTCCAAACCCACGCGGTCCTCAACAAGAATGCCCGCCAATTGCCAGCGATTCGCCTCAGCGAGCTTCTCGGCGAGGTTCTCAGAGGACCAGTCGTGCATACGTGTGAACGGCGCCATCCCGCGCTCTCCATCGGGGAAGAACCGCATTGCTTTGACGATCGATTCAGCTTCTATCGGCGTTTGGACGTGGGCGACCAGCACGCTCTGGCAACCGGTATCGCAGGCCCTCAAAACGGTGGGCGGACTACCCTCGCCAAGTCGGATCATCGGTGTGCTGCCACCCGCCTCAACCGCATACATGATCGACTCAGCCTCAGAGAAGCTCGCCGGACCATGCTCCATGTCGACCGTCACAAAGTCCATCCCACTGTGGGCAAGAATGTTGGCGACGGTCGGCGAAGCACTCTGAAGCCACGTCCCGAACACCACGCCGCCAGCCTCCAGTCGTTCCTTGACTCGGTTCACGGGGGCCATCGGCAAGCAGATTATCGTGCTTGGGAAGAGACGGGCACGCCCAGCCAGCCCAATTCCGCCGACGGTTGCGGTCAGACGACCGTCCGCCGGCGGCACTGACTGCGCTAGCCTTAGAGAGGCTTATCAGGCGTTTGAGGGTCGTTCCCTCGCTTCTCGGCCTGCCGAATCGGCGGGCCGACTTGTACCCGCCAGCGTTTCGCGGGCGGCCCGCTCGACCAGATCAGGGTCGGTCAACTCAGGAGCGTCTCCAGCGGGTCGCCGCAATCCGACCGTATCGGGAGATGCCAAAGGACAAGTGGCCTGGAGCCCGCAACAACCCATCGTGGCGGGACCGGACGTCCCGCCCCCGGGGGCACCCGGGCCCGCCACAACCTGCGCGGATGCGACCCAAAAATCCGACTATGCCGCTGGCGTTGCGGTCAGGCGACCGCCGCCGGCGGCACTGTCGTTATGTGAGAGTCTCGGTCCCGCGCCTCAGCAGGGACTGTTTGATCGGCGCCCAGCATCAGGTTGTGCGAGCCGGTCTGGTTTCCCGGCTTTCGTCATAACCCACGACCAAGTTCCCCTCGCCGTCGATCGTGGCCTCCACGCCCGACCCGGCCACGATCTGCACATTGACCGCAGAGAACTGAGCCGTAGGCTTGCCGCCGACACCCGACGATACGTAGGTCGGAGCGAGCACCGCCGTGGTGCCGGCCCCACAAGACGGCGCCCCTCCGGTCCCGACCGAGACGACGGCCTGACCGGCGGTCGTCGGAACACACTCCCACCCGGGCGTCACCGCCTGCGCAGCCGCCGCCCCGATCCTCGCGCGACCCAGCCGCCCCGGTCCAGCCGCGCCCTGTTGGGGGAAGTGTATGAGGCGGGCTTCGAGGGTGTCTTGGCGTTTCGCGCTGTGGCGTGCCGTTATGTGTCGTCCGTGCCCATGCGTACAATACGCTACATGACATTTACCCGAGCTCACGTCGACAACCTCAGGGCCAAGGGCAGTCAGGGAACGCTGACGGTCATGATGGCGAATGAGCTTGTGAGCGCCTACCGCATAGTCAAGAGTGTCCATCGCAGCGATCCGGTCATGCTCGATGTGTTCCGCTCCAACTACGAGCGCGAAGCGCGTCCGCGAGGACTTGAGGTCGAGTCGGCCTTGATCCACTTCGGCCTATCCATGTATCTGGTGCGAGAGATGGCTGTCGCCACGGCTCGACGCTGCCCTCGTCTCGGGCGCCACATCGCAGAGATGCGGCTCGAGCCCGGACACGGCTTCTGTTGGGCTCACACGGCCCAGCCAGGACACGTGACCGTGTGGGGAAGACCCTACAACTGCTCGCTTGCATAGCCGATATCCTTCCTGTAGGCGATTGGCGATGCATTACGTACTGCTCAGCAGCACCGGCAACATGATCGACTCCTACGAGGAGGAGGCTGGCGCCCGTGCCGCTCTCCAACGCATCGTTGACGCCGAGCCCGACGCCGCCGAGGACATCGCTCTTGTCACCTATGACGAGAGCAGTCTGCCCACCGGCGACCCACAGTTCGCCAAAGTGACTGCCGCCCCACGTTAAGCCCGAGCGGTGCGGCGATGTTGTTACCACCGTACTCGTTACGAGCTTTGGCCGAAGGCATTGAACACCGCCCAGGTCCTGGCCGGGAGCGGATCCGCAAGCTACTCGCAAGCTAGCGCCGAAAGCATAAGCGCGATTCGCTTCCGCGGCGGGGCACGGAGGCCCCGCCCCCGTGGGCGCCAGGTATCGCAACCACCTGCGCGGATGCGACCCAAAAATCCGACTATGCCACTGGCGTTGCGGTCAGACGACCATCCACCGGCGGCACTGTCGTTATGTAAGAGTCTCGGTCCCGCGCCTCACCAGGGACTGTTGATCGGCGCCCAGCACCACGTTGTGCGAGCCGGTCTGGTTGCCCGGTTTTTCGTCATAACCCACGACCAAGTTCCCCTCGCCGTTGATCGTGGCCTCCACGCCCGAGCCGTTCCCGCGACCAAAACACGAGCACGCACGATAAGTCTCCGTACTCAGTCCGCCATCCCCGGCGCGAACCGGCCGCCCCGGTCCAGCCGCGCCCTGTTGGGAAGTGTATGGGGCGCAGCGCGGCTGTCCAGGGGACGACAATCCGCTAACCCCTCGCTACGAAATGAGCGGCAGCTTCCGAATGCGGAGTCGTCCGGGCTCGAAGACGACGATGCTACCCGCGATCAAGTCAGTCTCGATCGTCGCGAGATTGGCAAGCAGGATGTCGACCTGCTGATCCGGACGCCTCTGGGTTCCGTGGCGAAACAGCACAACCGATGGATTTTGCTCGTGGCGAAGCGCAAGCAACGTTCCAAAGTCAGTGTCCGCGGAGACAACCACTCGCTGCTCTTGCTGAGCGCGACTCAATATCTCCTCGTCAGTGGCAGCCTGCAATCCATAGTCACGCACATGCACAGCATCGTGTCCAGCGTCGGTCAGTTGCTCAGCGACCGACGGCGAGAGCGCATTGTCGATCAGAAACCTCACACAGATACAGCAAGCGGCAACTCACGCTCGCTCACAGCCTCAGCCGCGTAGCGCATCGCCTCACGAATGTCCTCGGATTCGAGGTCTGGATAGGCAGCGAGAATCTCGGACTCCGCCATGCCCTCGGCGAGCATCCCAACGACCGTCGCGACCGGAATACGCAGGCCGCGAATGCAAGGAACGCCACCCATTTGCTCTCCGCTGACTGTAATCCTCGTGAAGGTCATAGGCTCAAGTTTATCGCGCGTAGTCCTTATACGGAGCAAGATGCGCCGGCGGCGGGGCATGGAGGCCGGCAGCCCTCCCCAACTCGAGTACGAGTTTCGACTCCCAGGCGCCAGCTGCCTTACAGTGCCTTCACCGCCCGGCAGATCTCCGGAACGTTCGATTCATCGGTGAACACGGGCGCCATCACGCTGCCCGGGGCCGACGAGTGGGGATAGCCGAGCAGGTGACCCATCTCATGGATGACCGTCAGGCAGAACATGTTCCAGTCATCGTCGATGGCCGCCCACGTCGGCCATTGCCAGTGGGCAAGTGAAATCGTGCACTGTGTGTAGGTGCTCGCCGGCGCTTGCAGGTCGTTCGGCCCCAGCGAGGAGTTGAACGTCGCCCATCCATCGGTCGTGGGGTCGAGGCCGGGGAGGAGCGGCCTGTCGGCGAGGACCGCAACCTGGCCGCCGCAGGGCACCGCACCCCAGTAGCGCTCCGCCACCGTCGCGGCAAGCGTATCCGGGTCGCGGCCGCCTCGCTTGCCAAGCGCCACCCGTCGGGCTGAGACCCGCCGGTGCGCCGTGCTCGGGCCGTGAGCATGGAGAGGGCGGCGGGCGTAAGCGGCCGCCGATGCGGTGAGCAGAAGCGCTGTTACAAGCACGCCGGCAGCAAGGACACGGGCCATACCCATACGCTGAGGCCAGGAGCCGCCGGGCTCATCCCCTCCCCAGGGGGATCTTGGGGGGATCGGTAGGGGGAAGTAGGGGTGAGACAAAGCTCACCCCTAGCTTCTTTTCTGCCGATGAGAGCGTAGGCGCTCGCGGGCGCCTTATCGCCGATGTCGCCACAGGCCCCCTTCACCATCGTCCTTGCCCAGTTCGACGACCTCCTCACCAGAGGGTTGCGAGAGCTGATCGAGAGCGATACGAGCCTTGCGATCGTGGCCGCCGGCGTGGAATACAGCCGGATCTCCGTCGTCCTTCGTGCCCATCGGCCGGGCGTGGCGATCCTCGACGCCGGCGCCCTGGCCAAGCCGGCCGACGTCCGGGAGCTCAGCCGCCGCCATCCCTCCACCCGCTTGGTTCTGCTCGCGGACGCCCCGTCGATGGTGGAATGCGCCCAGATGCTCGCGTTCGGAGCAAGCGCCGTGCTCGGCCGGGACACGCAGTCGCGCGACGTGCTCAACGCGATCCACCTCGCCTCGCGGGGGCTCCAGGTGATTCCGCGGGCCGCGCCCAACCCGAGCGGCGGTCAGCTAGCGGCTCGGCAGTTGCTCACCCGGCGTGAGGCAGAAGTGCTTCCCCTACTTCAACTGGGCCGCTCAAACGCTCAAATAGCCGCCACCTTGCAGATTGGCACCGAGACGGTCCGTTCCCATGCGCGCAACATTTACAGCAAGCTCGGAGTCTCTTCCCGCCGCGAGCTCGCCGCGCCGCCAGCGCCCGACACAAAACAGCCACCTGGCCCTGCGATCAGCTCGTCATGGCGCAGGGCCACACCCCGCCTGGCCCGTCCACGGCGCAGGGGCGGCTCGCCGCACAATTGACCGGCGCCCGTTCCTCCCATGGCCCCCTGCCTCGGCCGTCAAATTGCCTATTCGTCCAGCCGAGGGCATGAAGAGCCGGGGATCCAGCTCTCGGTTCGTATCAGCTCCATGAGCGCCATGCGACGGAACGCATCGGGTGGCCTCCAAAGGTCGTCGACGTTCTTTACGAGAAGGCGGATTCATCATGCGGTCACAGCTGACAACACTCCTCACGGTCGGATTTCTCAGCGTCGGCACCAGCGGCGCGCTGGCGCTGAGTGGCGCTGACCTTGGCCTGAGCGGCCATACCCACAGCGCCAGCTTCGCCCAATACCGACCCGAAACGCCACCCGTATCGGTCCCTCCGGTGTCAGTGCCGCCGGTGTCAGTGCCGCCTGTGGCAACCCCCCCTGTGCCAGCCCCCCCGGTAGCACTGCCCCCAGCCTCACAATCCCGTCCGCGGGTGACAGCGGCCCTCTCAACGCACGGCGCCACAATAAGCTGCGCCGCGGCTTGCCACATCGTGCTGCGCGCCCAGCGTGGATCTCATCGTGTACACGTGACGTCCAAGCTCGCCGCCAAAGGCACCACAACAGTTCACCTATCCAAGCGTGCCTTGCGCCAGCTTGGTCGTGGGCCAGTGGTTTTGAGCATCGAAGTCAATGGCAAAGTGGTTGCGACGCGCACGGTGAAGTTGGCGTAGCGAGCCTCGGTCCGTGCGCGTTTCAGCAGGGACTGTAGATTAGCGGCCCCAGCCGAGATTCCCAACACAGGTACACGGGTCGCCTGATCGAGCAGGTCAAGCGGAACGTCGACCGCCTGCACTGCCAGCCTTCGGCGTGCGAACATAAGCGCGGTGACCGTCGTTGAGCTTTGGCGTCGCGGCCAGTTGGGCTGGCCCCGACGCTTTCCTGTTGCGCAGTTCCCGAACCCGCCACTGCTGGTCGCGTTTGCGGGGTGGGGACTTGCCGCCGGGTCCTCTGGCAACGCACACGAGCTCGGTCGCGCGATCTTCACGCTCGGCCTAACCGTTTGGGCATGGGAGGAGGCGACAAGCGGGACCAACTGGTTTCGCCGTCTTCTCGGGGCAGGGACACTCATCTGGATCGTCGCCGGCCTGGCCGGCGAGCTCCGCGGCCACTGAGCGAGTCAGCGCCGCTCGTCCTATGAGTGGGAGCGGAACGCGAAGGAAGGCTGGAATGAAGCGCTATCTGTTGGCGAAGAACGACAGCACGCAGCTGCCGAAAGTCAGTTCGCCGTCGTTATCGCGCTTAACGCCACCGACAGCGAAGACGATGTCCAGCCCGCCGGTCATCGTCTGACCCGCCTGGTGGATCGTCACTTTGACCATCGAGACGCCGCTGCCGGTCTTTGGCGTGCCCATGCCGACGAGCCAGTTTGTGTAGCCGCCACGGCTAGTCGTAGTCAGCTTCTGAGTGCCAGAGACTGTAATCGTGCCGGTGCCGCAACCGTCTTCGGGGCCCGGCGTCAAATGGAGACCGGAGATCGACTTCTGGTTCCGACTGACGGTGAAGCCACCCGTGCTCCCTATCTTCCACTTGCCGGCCACCGGACGCGTGGGCGCTGAGCTCGCGAGCGCCACCACCGGAGCGATGACGGCGGACGCGAGGACCATCATGATCAGGCGTCCGACACGCATCGGAGGATTATACGCCAGCGACGTGTTGCAAAGTGTTGATCCAGGCGCACCTACACAGCAGGGGCACTCCGCGGCAACCCAAGCGATGGCATCGGCGGACACTGGTGGCGCCAGCTCACGGCGAGCGACTGCACCGCAAATCAGCTGCCCGATCGTGTCGGCACCTATACATGTTCGGCCGTAGTAGGCGCAAAGAGCTGATTGGGTGGTGGCCTGTGCGATCTCGAGCTTGCTCTGCTCAACGATGTCCAGCTCATCCAGACGGTCCCGGATGCCGTCCGGAGGCGATGGGAACATACGTTCGATGCCTGGTCCCGCGCCCGTACGCCGGAGCGATGCACTGCCGGCCGACTACCCGCAGTTCCTGGCCGAGATCAAGGCCCGGATCGCGGCCGCACGCACCCGCGCCACGCTAGCGGTCAACAGCGAGCTGATCAGTCTCTACTGGGAGATCGGGCACGAGATTCTCGACCGCGAGCAGCGTGAGGGCTGGGGCGCCAAGGTCATCAATCGACTGGCAGCGGACCTCCGACGCGAGTTCCCCGACATGACAGGGCTGTCGCTACGGAACCTTCGCTACATGCGAGCGTTTGCCCGCGCGTTGCCCGCCGAGAGCCCGTCTTCAATTGTGCAACAGCCTGTTGCACAATTGCCCTGGGGGCACAACGTCACGCTGCTCGACAAGCTCGACGACTCCGCTGGACGACTTTGGTACGCCAGTCAAGCCGTCGAGAACGGCTGGTCACGTAAGGTCCTGCAGGCCCAGATAGCAACGGATCTTCGAGGGCGCCAGGGCAACGCCCTGACGAGCTTCGACCACGCACTGCCGGCGCCAGACTCCGAGCTCGTTCGAGACGCGATCAAGGACCCATACAACTTCGAGTTCATCGGCCTGGCCGGACGAGCGAAGGAGCGCGATCTCGAGCTTGCTCTGCTCAACGATGTCCAGTCGTTCCTGATGGAGATGGGCCGCGGCTTCGCACTGGTCGGACGACAGTTCCCGCTCAGGGTGACCGACGAGGAGACGGGCGAGGGCCACGAGTTCTTCATCGACCTCCTGTTCTACAACTACCTTCTGCGACGATTCGTCGTGATCGACCTGAAGGTCGAGGACTTCAAGCCGGAGTTCACCGGCAAGATGAGCTTCTACCTTACGGCGGTCGACGAGCTGGAGCGCCAGGCGGGCGATGAGCCCTCGATCGGCCTGGTGCTCTGTCCCGGGCGCAGCAAGACGGTGACCGAATGGGCACTCCGGACCGTTGACGCGCCCGTCGCGGTCGCCCGCTACATCACCGACGAGATCACACTGACGCAAACACCGCCGCCGGAGATGAAGCCCGCGCTACCTGACCTACCCGCGTTGGCCAGCGAGCTGTCCAACATCGTAGAGGCAGCCAACAGTGTGAACGCCGATGATTCAGCTGGGTTCGATCGTGCCGTCGGCGCCGCGAAGCACAGGCTCGTCACGCCCGTTCGATGATCCTCGACGGGGTGCGCGGGGTCGGCAAGACAGTTCTCCTGCGCGAGTTCAACTACATCGCGCGCGAGCAAGCCTGGATCACCCCCGGAGTCGTCGAGTGCGACCCGGGCGAGCAACTATGCGCCGATCTAGACGCATGATGCGCCCATTTGGGCGCATGAGTGGTTATGATGGCCCGTATGCCCAGACAGCGCAGCAGCGACCTCTTCCCCACCGACCAGCCGATCCCCGCCAGCCAGATGATTGGCCGGGCCAGCGACGTGCGCGAGATCGCCTCGGCCCTAGCCGGCGGATCGAGCGTAATCCTCGCGGGCGCGCGCCGCACCGGCAAGACCAGCGTCTGCGACGCCGTGCTAGGCCGTCTCGCCAAACAGAGCCACTACACGATCTCGATCGACCTCTTCCGGATCGCCACCACAGCCGAGTTCGCCGAAGCCCTGGTCGCGGCCACCCTCTCCAATCGATCGGCCCTACGACGGGCCATGCACCAAACCCGCCGCGCCGGACGCTTCGTGGCCGACGCGCTTCAAACCTCGGCCGTCCTGAAGTCCAAGGCCCAGCTAGGCGAGGAGCTAGAGATCGCCTTCAACCCGGGGCTGGCCGCAAGAGACCCCGAGCGCTACCTCGACTACGCCCTCTCCCTACCCGCCCGCATAGCCGCGGCCGACCGCAAGCAGGCCGTCGTCTTCTTCGACGAGTTCCAAGAGATCGCCAGTCCCCAACAACCCTACGGCGACCCCGACCGGCTCACCAAGCGCATGCGCGCCATCTTCCAACGCTCCACCGGCGTCAGCTACCTCTTCGCCGGCAGCCTCGAGCACCTAATGCGCGACCTGTTCACCCCCTCCCAACGCGCGCTCCACCAGTTCGGAGGCTTCCACGACCTGCGCCCGATCGACTCCGAGAGCTGGCAAGTCGGCCTGGCCGAGCGCTTCGACGCCGACGAGTGCTTGGTCGAGCCCGGAGTTCTCGCAAGAATCGTCGAGTACGGAGAGCTGCACCCCCGCACCACCATGCTCATCGCCCAAAAGACCCACTTGGCAAGCATCGAACTGGCCACCCCCCGCATCGACCTTGCCCTAGTCGACCAAGGCCTCTTGAGCGCCCTGGCAGCCGACCGAGTCAGCCACGAGCAGACCGTCGAGCGGATCCGCCGCCTGCACAAGCTAGGCCTAGTGGTGGCCGAGCGCCTAGCCCGCAGCGAACAGGTCTACCCAGGCCTGCCCCGAGGAGCCGTCCGTCGAGCCCTGGAAGCGCTCCGCGAAGCAGCCATCATCGAAAGTCGAGGCCGAGCCGACTGGCGATTCGCAAGCCCGCTCCTGCGCCGCTACCTGGCCGGTATCGGCCTGTTCGAATAGACTATGCGCCCAGTTGGCGCATAATGCGCCGGGTTGGGCGCATCGGACCGACAACTGGTCTCGCAGCCGCCCAGCCGCACAGTGGCGCTGTCCTCGCCTCCATGGCGGGGCACGGAGGGCCCGCCCCAACAGGTCCCATTCCTCAGCCGCCTGCGCGGATGCGACCCAAAACCCGACCCTGCCGCTAGCGTGTGCGGTCAGACGACCCGTGAGCGTTTTTGCGCCAACTTTTCGCCTATCGGGACGGTCATCACGCGACACCTCACGAAGAGCCGAGGCGACCAATCCTTTGCAACCGTGCGGCACATTAGGCCGCGAGCGGAACTCGTCACGCTCACGATCGCCGCCAACACCCCCGAAAAGCGTCGCGGCCTCGCGGTACGGTCGCCCAGATGCCGACGCTTGAGCAGATCGCCTATGACGCAGGCGGCCGCGCACTGGCCGACCAAGAGTCGCTTGTCGGCGGTATCCGCCAGCGCACCGGCACGCTGCTCGCCGCTCATGCCCTTGTGGCCTCATTTCTGGGAAGCACCACCCTTCAGAGTCGCGGCTTGTCGCCGTTCTGCTGGTTTGCTCTCGCAACGCTTCTTCAGGGTCTCATCGTGGCTGCTGTCCTGCTCGGCCCTTGGCGGCTGCGATTCGCGGTAGACGTGCGCACGATCTACGACCTCCTCTACTCGCAAGCAACGGCGGAAGGACCGACAGGCACACTCAGTTGGCTTGCCGAGGCCGGGTTCATCTATCAGTCACTTGTCGAAGAGAACGCCACGCGGGTACGTCGCCTGTCTTGGCTCTCCGGAGCCCTAGCTACCCTCATGGTCTGCCAAACGCTCGCCTGGCTCACAGCCCTCCTGATACCCTGATTTCGTGCCTTACCAGCCCACACCACCCGAGAAGATCAGGATCCTTCCCACGTGGGACATCGGTATCGAGGAGACCCGCGGAGCACCGCGACCGTGGATCTTCGAACGCGAGGAGGCCCGCCGCCGCCGTCGTGCGCTTGCACTCGGCCGCATCCGCGAGCTGCTTCAGAAGGTCACACTTTCACACAAGGCCCGATAACAGTCGAAGTAATGCGCCCAATAGGCGCATGATGCGCCGAATTGGGCGCATCGGCGGACGGCCACGCGGTCACGGGACACACGGCACCCCTCGGCAGCAACCGTAAGGCCCCCCTCGCCGAGGCGACCCCCTCAGCCGGCGAAGCCCGCTTCGGCTGGGATCGACCCTTCGGGAAGTGGCGCAGCGGCCACTTTGGCGAGCCCAGCCGCCGAGATGCCCTGCCCACCGAGCTTGGACAGCAAGTCGGCCAAGCCCGCCTGTGCCTGCGCGGCCGAGATCGAAGAGCTGAAATGCTCGCCCAAGAGCAGCCGCGAGATCGCCAGCCCCGCGCGACGCTGCGCCGCATACTGGACCGACAGCTGGCCTCGCAGCCGCCCAGCATGACGTGCCTGCTTGGCAAGTGCGACCGCGTTGTGCCCGAGTTCGGCGCCCGTCATCCGATCGACCGTCGTCAGTAGCGCCGCACTAACTGCCTGCCCATCGACAACGCTGGATGCGTAGGCCATGACCTCGGCGCGCAGTCGCTTACAGAACCCAAGCGCCTTGCGGTAGTGCAAGCAGGCCGGCGGGTGAATCGCCGGCCCCTTCGGGAACTTAGGTTCGGCCAGCTTGCCCAACTGCCCCGCCGGAGGGTCTTCCACCGTCTTCGCGTCGGTATAGATGCGCCTGAGCAACAAACCACAGGTAGTTCCCGCCAAAGCCCCGACCTCGCCGCCCACGACGCCCTCCGCTGCCAGGAACGCAGCGGCGCTCACCTCTGGCGCGGCAAGCGCAGCGACAATCCCGCCGATCCCCACCGCAGCGAGCTCGCACTCAAACGTCGCGGGACGCAGCTCGCGACGAATATCTTCCTGCGCCGCCTTCTTGCTTTCGCACGAGGGCTTCGAGCCAGGCCCACACTGGATCGGCGGCCCAGGCGCCCCCGGCCCGGGCACTGACGGCCCGGTTCCGCGTGATGGCCCAGCCGTGGGCGCAGAGCCACCTGGAAGCACCGGAGAGGTGAACTTCAACGTCGATGTCAGAGTCACCTTGAACGTCTGCCCAGGTCCACAAGCACATTCGTAAGCAGGCGGGTCGATCTGGTGAGTGAACGGCGCGCCCGGCGGAAAGTACACCACAGGCCCGGCAGCGCCTTCCCAGCCCGGTTGCCCCAAAGCCCCACCGAACCAAGCTTCCGAGGAGTTCCAAGCGATCGTCCCGCATTCCCCCGAGAGGCCGGCGCTGCTGGTCAGCAACACCAGCGGAATCCCCTGCGGCGGATCGACGCGATAGTCCGGGTTCGTCGCCGGGTTGCCACCACCGGCCGGGAAGCCCGGCTCGTCGAGGGGCAGTTCGACGCCCCCCGTGCCGCCGTCTTTGCCTGTAGCGCTGAAACTCCCCGTGCACGACGGAGGCTTTTCGTTAGTGACTGTGACCGTGCCCGCAAGTTCAGTCACTTCCCAGTGGATCGCGCTGGCGCCATAAGTCGCGGGATACTCGATCTGGTCGATGGGGCCGCTGACCTTCGTATTCCAGCTGAGTTTCGCGCTCACGCTATGGGTGGGAACCGTCGTGATTGAAGCGGCCTGTATCAGCGTGCCGCTGTATTCAGCACTCACATACGGGTTTTCATCGACCAGCGGCGCCGAAGGACTGTAGAGAGGGTCGGTCGGCGACAGCGGTTCGGCCAGAGAAGCCACCGGGAGCGCCGCCACGGCCCCGAATGCCAGGACCGTCGCCAGCGCGGCCCGCCCAGTGCGGCGTGCTCGCCAGGTAGCGTGGCTGCTGTTCTCTTTGGACATTCGTTGGCACCCCTTGTCTGGCAACGCGTGCGCCCGGCGCGTCGATGGCGGGTCGATCCTATCGTTCGGCGGGCGCAGACCCACGTACTCTTGACCGGCAAGCGCAGCCCACAGGACAGCTTGGTCGAGTTGCAACCACGCTGCTGCGCGCAGGTGGGGATGGTCGGCTGCATCCCTCGGGGGGACATGTGCCCTCATTGACGCAATTAGTATCAATATGATACGCTATGCGTACTATGCCCGGGAGAGTCTTCACGGCGCTGCTCATCCACGCTCAGCAGCAGTACGGCTACCTCACGCCAGCTGATGCGCGAGAGCTTGACATCGACCCAACCCAGTTGCGTCTAATGGCCGCGCGCCACACACTGGAGCACCGCAGCCACGGCCTGTACCGGATGCCGATGGTGGCGCCCACGCAGCTCGACGCCTACATGGAGGCGGTCATGTGGACTGGCCGGCGAGGCGTGCTCAGCCATGAAACGGCCCTAGATCTGCACGAGCTATGCGATGTGAACCCGAGCGCCATCCACCTTACGCTCCCCCGCGCCTTCCGCACCCGCAAGGCGGTACCAGAGATCTACCGGGTGCACCGTTTCGATCTGGACCCTGCAGAGATCGGGTGGCATGAGGGCATCCCCATCGTGACCCCAGAGCGAGCGATCCTCGGCGGCATCGAACAGGCGCTCGGCTGGCAGCTCATAGACCAAGCAATCGATGCGGCACGTGCTCGCGGGCTCATCACCCAGCCGGCCGCAGACCGGCTGACCGCCATGCGTCACCAACCGCAGGCGCCCCCGCATGGCTGACAAGGTCAAGAAGCTGCCAGGCGACGTCAGCCACTTGCAGCGGCTCATCGGCGGTCACGCCCCCGAGCGAGACATGCCGCCGGCGCGGTTGCACGCAAAGCTCCACGCCTGCACCGAGGTGTTCGGCAAGGGGCTCGAGAACGACCGGGTTTCGCGACGTCAGGGCGGCTGGGAAGGCGGTCGGGTTCCTGGCCGGTGGGATGCGGGGCAGAATGGCCTCATTTTGCGGCCATTCTGCCCCGCATCGTCCGATACGTGCTAGTCTACTGGCCTGAAAGGCCTCAATTTGAGGCTATCTTGGCATGCCGGGCCGTATTTACAGTCGCCTTCTCGAACTCGCCACGGACCAGTACGGGTACGTTTCGACCGACGACGCCCGCACGCTGGAAATCGCACCCGGCAGACTAAAGCTCCTCGCCGAACGCGGCTCACTCGTGCGAATCGCCCGAGGGCTGTACCGCTTCCCGGCGACGGTAGTGCCGATCACACCACTGGACCAGTACATGCAGGCCACAATGTGGCCGGCGGGGCGAGGGATCCTTTCTCACCAGACGGCGCTCGCTGCATATAAAATGAGCGACGTCAACCCCACCAAGGTGCACGTCACAGTTCCGAGCGACTACCGGATCCGTCGCAAAGAGGTGCCAGCGGTCTTCGAGTTCCACCACGCCGACCTCGACGCAAGGGAAATAAGCAGCCTGGAGGGAATACCGATCGTCAGCGCGGCAAGGGCGATCCGCGATGCCCACGCCTCTCACCTGGGAGAAGCGCTAGTCGGACAGGCGATCGACGACGGCGAGCGCAGCGGCCGGCTCCGCCGACTCCAGGCACAGGAACTCCGCGAGGAATTCAGTCTCCCGGCTGGGGTAGGGATGCGCCGTTGAACCCGCTCGGACCCTTCAGGCCGCCGAGGCGTCCTCCCACGGTTCGCTCGCATCTGGAGCGCATGGTGGAGACATCGCCGTCATGGCCATCCGCTACCAAATCGCCCGAAGGTCCACGCCGTGACAGAGCGCCCCGCGGATCGCGAGAACGCCCGCTACTGGGATCTCATAGACCTGCTGCTCCTGCGCGATCTCATCGAGGATCTCGCGCCCGTGCGAGACACCTGCATCGAGGTGTTCGACAACCGTGGTACACACGCCTGGCCCCCCGAGCTTCTCGTCCCCGACTCATGGAAGGCGCCCTACGAGTCCGACGCCCAACAGCTACGGTTCATGCTGGCGGACGTTCAGGAGGCTGCGGGGGAGGTGCGCGCGTTCATCGCCAAAATCGACAGCTCCACGACCTCGCTTTTACGGTGATGAGTTATCTGCTCGGCAGACTCACACAAGCGGCACGACACATGTGAAACAAGCAGCGGCCTGCTAAGCGCCTTGGCAGTATCTGGGCGGCATCGGCCTGTTCGAATATGCTATTGGCGGGCTTGGACAGCACGCTGGCCAGGCCCGCCTGTGCCTGTGCAGCCGAGATCGAAGAGCTGAAATACTCGCCCAAGAGCAGCCGCGAGATCGCTAGCCCGGCGCGGCGCTGCGCCGCATACTGGACCGACAGCTGGTCTCGCAGCCGTCCCGCATGACTCGCCTGCCCTGCAAGTGCGCCCGCCTTGTGCTCAAGTTCGGCGCCCGTCGACATTGGCCAGTCGCCCGCCAGCCCCGCCCCCGGCCTGCGCGGATGCGACCCAAAAGACTCGACTACACCTCGACAATCAGCTACGGTTCGGCATTGTCCATGAGCCGGATCGATCAATCCATCGGAAGTTCTTCAACCACACGGCGTCTTCCGGCTGGACATCGCGCCGCCTTCGAAGCGCGGGATGGCTATGCCCGCGTCTAAGACCGAAGGGGCCCCGGCGCAAGACGGGTGGATGCGCGGCTCCTCGGCGCCCTTGCGCGCCAGCTTGCTGGCGTTGGTCTTGGAGCGCCCATCGCACGGCTATGACCTGGCCAACCGCCTGGCCGACAGGCTTGGTGCGAGCTGGTCGATCGTCCCCAAGGACACCTACCGGTTGCTCGAAGGTTTGGAAAAGGACGGACTTCTCTTAGTCAGCGAAGAGCGCGAGCAGGGCCGCCGCCAAGCTCGCCTGGTCTACTACCCGACCGAGCTGACCGCCCCGGCTGTGAGCGCGTGGATGGAGACGCTGATCCCCAAGGAGCCAATGCGCATCGGCATACGAGCCAAGGTCGCCTTCGCGCGCGAGTCCGATGCCCGCCCGCTGGTGCTCGCCCTACGCGCCTACGAGCAGGCATGCCTGCGTCTTTTGAAGCTCGCCCCGCTCGGCGCAAGCGTGCCGACCTGGAAGGGCACCCTGCTCGACTGCACGCGCGACGCGGTAGACGCCCAGTTGCGCTGCGAAGTGGAATGGGCGCGTCGTACGCGCCGGCGAATCGAGGAACACCTCGGTCGATCCCGTGAGGGCATGCGATGAAAGCATTGCTTTCCTTCGAGAACGTCAGCAAGCGCTACCCAGACGGCCTCCGCGAGATCGTCGTGCTCGAGGACGCCACCTTTGCGATCGAGCAGGGAGTGTTCACCGGCGTCTGGGGCGCCAGGCGCGCGGGCAAGTCGACCTTGCTTCGCTTGATCGCCGGCATAGAGGCCCCCGACGCAGGCGTCGTGAGATTCGCCGGTCGCGATCTCGCCGAGATGTCGGCGCTCCAGCGCGAACGGCTTCTGCGTGGAGACATCGCAATGATGAGCCCCAGCGATTGGCACCCCAGCCCGCAAGAGACCACAGTCGGGTTTGTAGCGCTTTCTTTGACCAGCAGCGGGACATCGGTGGCCGAAGCCAAGCGCAGCGCGAGGCACGCCTTGGAGCAGGTGGGTATGGCAAGCCAGGCCGACGACTTGACCGGATCGCTCTCCTTGGCTGAGCGAATGCGCGCGATGCTCGCGCGAGCCTTGATACGCAAGCCGCGCCTGCTGCTCGTGGATGAGCCAGCGTGCGTTCCCAGTCTGACCGAGCGCGACGCCCTGTACGGCCTGCTGCGCGAGTTGACGCGAGAGTCGGGCACAACGCTCGTGGTGGCCTCCGAAGAGATGGCGCCTCTGCATGGCGCAGAGGTGGTCATGTCCGTCGGGGACGGCGAGCTTTGCTCAACCGACGAGCGAGGCGCGCTCGTTCGGTTCCCCGGCCCCACGCCGGCCGCTCAGCCGCGGCCGTGAGCGCACTCGAGCTGCGCGACCTGGTAAAGCACTATCCGAGCGCAGGCGAGCCTGTGCGCGCCGTCGACCGCCTATCGCTGACCCTCTCCCCCGGAGAGCTGACGGCGCTCTACGGTCCGAGCGGCTCAGGCAAGACGACCCTGCTCATGTTGGCTGTCGGCCTGTTGGCGCCAGACCGCGGGACCGTCCATTTCGACGGCCGAGACATCGGCTCGATGTCCGAGCGAGAGCAAGCACGCTACCGCCTGCGCGACGTCGGCTTCATCTTCCAATCATTTCACCTCGCCGGGGGCGCCACCGCGCTTGACAATGCCACAACCAAGCTCATCGGAGACGGCCTGAGCCTACGCGAGGCAAGGCGGCGCGCGCAACCCTGGCTCGAGCGCTTGGGCCTTCGCGACCGCGAAGCGCAAATGCCCGCTCAGCTGTCGATGGGCGAGCGCCAAAGGGTGGCAATCGCGCGGGCATTGGTCAACGAACCCAAGCTTCTCCTGGCCGACGAGCCGACCGGCAACCTGGACTCCAAGCGAACCCGCGAGATTCTCGCTTTGCTTGCCGATATCTGCCACACACGGGATATCCCAGGGCTCCTCGTCACACACGACACCGAGGCCCTGTCGTTTGCCGACCGAGTCCAAACGCTGCGCGATGGGCGCCTAAGCGACGGCCTCGACAGAGACCTCGCCGGGGCAGCGCTTTGACGATCCAATGCGCCTGAGGATTTTCGACATCCGCGTGAGCGTCCTGTTTCACCTATACGTCCGTCGCCTGCGCGCGCACACGGTCCAAGAGCTCTTGGCGGGAAGCGGAATAGCAGTCGGAGTAGCGCTTGTCCTAGGTGTCTTGCTGGCGAACGCGAGTCTGCTCGGATCGACAGAACAGACCCTCAAAGGCGTAATCGGCGCTGCGCGCCTGGAGCTTACTTCCCGTTCCGATAGCGGCTTTGACGAACATCTTGTCAAGCGCGTCGCCCTGCTCCCAGGGGTGCAGGTGGCAGCCTCGGTGCTTCAGGAGAACGCCACCGTCCTCGGCCCCAAAGGCCGCCTGCCCGTGCGGCTGATCGGGGTGACCCCAAGCGTGGTCGCGCTGGGTGGCGCGATCACTCGCAATGTAGGAGCGACACCATCCCTGATCGGCGAAAGCGTGGGCCTGCCCTCCGCCGTTGCAAGCGCACTCAAAGCTCGGCCCGAACACACCATCAGGTTGCTGGTCGGCGGCCGTGCCCACAACGTCAAGGTCAGCGCGATCCTCGGCCAAGAAACGGTGGGAGCAGCAGCCGGCAGTCCCCTCGTGATCTCGCTGCAGAGCTTTACCCAACGACTCGCCGGCAGACCCGGCCGTGTGACCCAGGTCTACATCCAGCCACGCCCCGGAGACGACAAGCTGGTCACACGGGAGTTGAACGCACTCTCCCAAGGCCGGCTGGACGTGGTGGCGGCCGACAACGAATTGCGCCTCCTGCGCGCAATCGCAAAGCCAAACGGACAAGCGACAACAATGTTCGCGCTGATCGGCGCCGCGGTCGGCTTCCTGCTCACATTCAACGCGATGCTCCTGACCGTACCCGAGCGTCGCCGCTACATTGCCGATCTGCGCATGCAGGGCTATGACTGGCGTCAGGCTCTGCTGATCCTGGGATTCGAAGCCAGCGCGCTCGGCGTCGTTGCCTCGGCAGTCGGCATCGCCCTCGGCTACGCACTCTCGCACACCCTGTTTCACCAAGTCCCCGTCTACCTGGCGTTTGCGTTTCCGGTGGGCAACCAACAGACGGTGGAGATATCGCTGGTTCTGCTGGCCTTGGCTTGCGGCGTGGGCGCCACACTGCTGGCGTCCCTGCTACCCGTGTTCGACCTGCGACCAAGCCGCGCCCGCGATGCCGTCCTCAAAGGCACCAGCGACGGCGAAGGCATCGACCGGCAGATAGCCAGCCGCATGGGCATCGCCGGCCTTTTGCTGATCGCCCTCGCCAGCGCCCTCGTGTTCGCAGCGCCGAACCTCATACTGATCGGCGGCGTGGCACTTGTGCTAGCGACGCTGTGCCTCATCCCGGTTGCCTTCACGGGCGCCGCTCGAGCGTTGGCGCAAGCAAGCGAGAACATTTCAAGCAGCGCCTTGATCCTTGCAGTGCGAGAACTGCGCACGACCAGTATGCCCCTGGTGGCCCTTGCCGGGGTCGGGGCGCTTGCGATCTACGGGAGCGTCGCCATCGGCGGGGCCAGACACGACCTGCTCTTAGGCCTGAACGCAAATTTCAACGAATACCTGAGCACCGCCGACGTGTGGATAACCACCGGCGGCAACGATCTGACCACCAACAGCTTCCAAGCGCCGGGGCTTCAGAGAAAGCTCGCAAACACTCCCGGGGTCGGCTCGGTGCGAGCCTATGCCGGCGAGCTGATGGATGTGGGTACTCGTCGCATGTGGATCATCGCTCGCCCGCCGGGAGATCGCACGATCGTCCCCGCCAGCCAACTGCTGGCCGGCAACCTCACACACGCCGACGCCCTGTTGCGGACAGGGGGTTGGGCCGCCCTCTCCACCAGCTTCGCGAGCGAACACCACCTGCGGGTGGGAGGCTCTTTCGTCCTGCCTACACCTTCGGGCCCAAGGCGCTTCGGAGTCGCCGCGATCACCACCAACGTGGGCTGGCCCCCAGGCGCGGTCATCCTCAACGCCAATGATTACAAGAGCGACTGGCAAACCAGCGAACCCTCGGCGCTCGAGGTCAACTTCAAGCCCGGTGTCACGCCGGCCGCGGGCAAGAGGTCAGTCGAGCACGTGCTCGCCGATTATCCAGGGCTTGCCGCACAGACACGTCAAGAACGCCAAGCGCAATACTCGGCCAACTCGCGTCAAGCGCTGCAATCGCTCAGCCAAATCTCCACGCTGCTGCTTATCGCCGCCGCGCTCGCCGTCGCCTCGGCCCTGAGCGCCGCGATCTGGCAGCGCAGACCTCTGCTTGCGTCGCTGAAGATCCAAGGTTATGACCGCCGGCAACTGTGGCGTGCGCTGCTGCTCGAGAGCATGATCGTGTTGGGTTTCGGTTGTGCGATCGGAGCGGCGCTCGGCGTATACGGTCATCTGCTGGCCAACCGCTGGCTGGAGCTGACCACAGGGTTCTCCGCCCCCTTCTCGCTGGGCGCATCGCAGGTGCTGCTCGCGATGGCGCTCGTCGCCGGAATCGGACTGCTGATCGTCGCGCTGCCGGGACTAATGGCTGCACGCGTATCCTCGCGCGTAGCGCTCCAGGAATGAGCCCTCGCCGAAGGCCCACTCAGGCGATGGCGTGCGCGAAATCTCCAGCCAGCGCCTCGGGGCCGGTCACTGGTCTTTTCTCTGCGCCGCGACTCGCTACTGGGCCGGCGTGTTCCCTCTCGCCTGCCATGAGATACGAGAGTGCGAAAACGCTGCCCAGGCGATCCCAGACGCAACTCTCCGCGCCGTCGCCCTGCGAGCGCTGAGGGAGGAGCGCGGAAACCTAGAGGGGGCAGCCGCATATGCGACGTTCGCCCCGCGCCGCCACCGATTGGCAGTTGCACGCGCCACGATTGCCTTCCAAGCTCTCTATGACTTCGCCGACGCCGTCTCAGAGCAGCCGGGCAGTGGCCACACGAACAACACACAAAAACTCCACAGCGCACTACTCGTAGCGCTCGATCCTGACATGTCGCACAGCGACTACTACGCTCACGACCGACGCAAGGACGGCGGCTACCTCCATCGACTCGTCGAGCGATGCCAAGCAGCACTGCGCCAACTGCCTTCCCTCGCAACCGTTACCGCCCAAACGCAAAGAGCCGCAAATCGCATCGTCACATACCAGTGCCTCAACCATCGAGGGCCGACCGACTCGTATAAGAGCTTCGCGCACTGGGCGCGTTTACAGACCACGCCCGAAACCGGCCTGAGATGGTGGGAGACGGGCGCCGCAGCGGGCTCGTCGCTCTCAATATTCGCACTGATCTCCGCGGCGGCCGAACCCGCTTTGCAAGCACGCCACGCCGCCGCCCTGGAGCGCGCATATTTTCCATGGATAGGCGCTCTACACACGCTCCTCGACAGTCTCGTCGACGAGCACGAGGACGCCCTGGCGGGGCAGCACTGCCTGACGGCGCTCTACGATTCTCAGGCGGAAACCGCCGAGCGACTGTGCAGCCTGACCGCCAGCGCGGCAGAGCACGCCAAATTGCTGCCGAAAGCAGAGGATCACACGATGATCCTGGCCGCCATGATCGGCTTCTATCTCGCCGACCCCCGAAGGCAGAGCACACACGTGCGACTTACCGCGAACCAGGTTCTGCAAGCGTGCGGGGAGCATACGTTGCCCACCCTCCTGGTTCTTCGCTCCAGGCACATGATGAAGCGCCTCGCTTCGCGCGGCAGTCCCGCAACACACTAGTGAAAGTTAGAATATTCGATTATGCCCTTGTTTTGGGTCTTGGCGTGGCTCATCCTTCGCATGCGGTGACCCCTGCGCATCCTGACGATCCCGCCGGTCGTATCAAACCTGCGCCTGACCCCAGGTTTTCGCGTTCCCTGGAATACGGGTTGGCTTTGCTCGAATCCTTCAGTGCGCAGCGCTCAGCGCAACAGATCAGCGACCTCGCAGACATGCTCGGCCTCAGCCGCTCCACCACACACCGCTACGCCCAAACACTACTCGCCCTAGAACGCCTCGAGCAAGACCCCAAACGCCGCTACCGCCTAACCCACCTCGCAGCAACCCCAGGCGCCAGCGCCATCGAAACACTACGCACAGAGACACCCCACGCCCGCCTCATCCTAGAAGAGCTACGAGAGCAAACAGGACACACCACCAGCATGGCCACCATCAACGGCAGCTACGCCCTCTACACCCACCGCCTACACAGCCACAGTCCAGGCCAATACGCCACAGACCTCAACCACGGAGTCGGAGCACACATACCCCTCCACGCCACCGCCATCGGCAAGGCCCTACTCGCAAGCCTCTCCCAAACAGAACAAAAAGCACTCATCTCCATACTCACACTCCAACAAGAAGGACCCAACACCATCAAAACAAAGAAACAGCTCATCGAAGAACTAAACGAAATACGCACCACAGGCATCGCCACCTGCGACCAAGAGCAAGCCCCCGGAATACGATCAATCGCCACCCACATACCCCAACCAGGACGCTCCCGACCACTAGCAATCAGCATCACCACACCCAGCACCCAACACACCACACAAACACTCACCGACAACTACGCAACAGCACTCCTACACGCCGCACAACACATCTAAAACACCCCAGAAACACCCTGCACGGCGGGGCCGGACGCCCCGCCCCACAAAGCACCAATCCCCGCCACCACCCGCGCGGACGCGACCCAAAAAAACACGCACGGGCAAAATACCGTCCCCATAGACCGATACAACCGGTCCATGGCTCAATCGATCGAGCAGCTCAGCTACGAGATCACTACCGGCGCACTCGCGGCGCAGGAGCGTGCGCTCGCGGGACTGCGCACCCGTGCCGCCACCCTGCTGGCCACTGCGTCGATCGCGGGGTCCCTACTCGGTACCGAGGCCGGGCGCAGCACTCTCAACGCTTGGGGCATCCTCGGGCTCGCATCGTTTGCGCTCTGTCTCGCCAGCGCAATGTGGGTCCTGATGGCCCACGAACTCCTACTTGGGTTCGACGGACAAGCACTGCTTGGCGAAAGCGACCGTGGCGAAACGACGGAGATCTCCGACGCATACCGGGCGGTGAGCTCATGGATTGAGCGTCGTCTCGACCTCAATCGAAACATGATCGCTCGCTTGTCCTGGTGGCTGACGGTGAGTAGCGTCCTGCTCATCGCAGAGATCGTATTGTGGACAATCAGCCTCATCGGATAACCTCTAACCATGGCACGCAACGACCCCCACCCACCGGAACCAGCTCAGATCCGTCCGACTCCAAGGCCGCCGAAGACGCTGCCCGCAACCCCACCTCCAGGCTTCTTCATCACAGAAAAGCGCAGCTGGCTGATGAGCGCGATCATCAGCCGTCTCGACCGGTTTTTCCCGACCGATGAGAGCACCCGGTCATGATGCCGAGATTGACGTAACCACCCGCGCGGACGCGACCCAAAAATTATGTGCGCTCACCGCAGCTGGCGCACAGTGCCTGGCCCGGCCGGTGCCTGATTCGGTCACCACGCACGATCGAGCAGCCGCACCCGCCACACTTGCCGGGATAGCGCGCCTTGATCCAACGTCCGGGTGCGGTATTGGTCATCGCCACACGGTTGGAGCTCTTCCCAGCTCGCCCGAGGCTGACCATCGAGGCCAGCAAGAAGCCGACGCCCGCCCCCAACCCGGCGCCAACCAGTACCGGGAGAATCCAAGCCAGGATGTCAGAAGTCAGGCTGCTGCCAAGACACTGGCCGAACGCGTGCGTGGCCAAACGCTCGTGAGCGCCGATCTGGGGCTTGCACACAGCGAGATGTCGAGGGGTCGCAGTGGTGTGTTTGAGCGCCCACATGAGACCAGCGAAGGCGCCGCCGCCGGAGCACACGCGAAACACCAGATCGCGCAACTCGCTTCCAAGCATCCGCCGCTGTCTTTGGCTGATCGCCATGCCGGCGTTATCGGCAGCACATTCGGATGACTCAACTCAATTAAGCATGTCGTGGCCGCGCGCGGGAGCGATGGCGTGCTTGACGGGCCGCGCGCACACCGAGCCGGTCTCGCCGGGTCCCGATTTCGTGGAGAGCGCCCGCCAAAGCGCCGAGCTGACCTCGGGCCCCGCTCCAAACTCCTCCAGCCTGCTAACGGTAGTGTAGAAATACGGCGATCGGTAGTGTCGTCCTGTTCGAGTCGCTCGTGACGCTCTCGGTTCGAGTGTACGCCCAAGCAACGCGCGAGAGAGTGAGTCACATGAGGACGAGAAACGGCGACCACGAGGTCGATCTGATCGTGGAGCGGCGCGACGGCCGCGTACTCGCGATCGAGACCAAGCTCGCCGCGACACCAAGCGACCGCGATGTGCGCCACCTCCGCTGGCTCGCCAAGCACATCGGCCACGACCTGCTCGACAGCGTCGTGGTCACGACCGGACCGTACGCCTACCGGCGCCCGGACGGCATCGCTGTAGTGCCCGCCGCCTTGCTCGGCCCTTGACGGACGCACCGCCCCGTGGGCAGAGCGCCCCCGCGACGACAATCGTCTGCCGATTTTCCGTCCGGTGCTTGCCCGAACATATGTTCCGTTACATCTTCCCTACCCCGAGTTGACAACCTCCAACAGATTGATAGGCTTATGGCTGGCGGAAATCGCCACCCGAACAAGGAGATACGCAAGGCCATCGTCGATGCCGAACGAGCAGGATGGGCGGTCGCCCATGCCTCCGGACACAGTCACCGGTGGGGCAACGTGTCCTGCGGCAGAGGCTGCGAAGTCGCCATCTGGAGTACCCCCCGCAGACCCGGGGACATCGCCAAGCGCATCCGAGAGGCCGTCCGCAAGTGTGATCACACAGGCCGAGGCGAGCCAGCAGACAATGACTAAACCCAATACCCACAACTTCACACTCTTTTTCAAGGGAGCCGACATCCTCCAAGACGAGCGTCTCGATGCCCTGTTTGAAAACGGTTGCGATGACGCCCTGTTCGGCGTCCGCGATGGCGCTCAATACGGAGCTTTCGATCGCCAAGCCGACGACTTCAGCGAAGCGTTGGCGAGCGCAATCGCCGATGTCACCCGAGCCGTAGAGGGTCTCGAGGTCACCCGCGTAGAGCCGGACGACTTCGTCACGATGGCCGCCATCGCGGCGCGCAGCGGTCTCTCTCGCGAGTACATCCGCCTGCTCTCGACCGGCAAGCGCGGCCCCGGTGGTTTCCCAGCCCCGATCGCCCACATAGACGAGAAGACACGGCTATGGCACTGGCCAGACGTGGCCCACTGGCTGACCCAACACCAAAAGGCCAAGGTCAAAGTCGACGCGCACGCCGCCGAGCTGATCGCCGCCATGAACGCCGCCTTCGACCTGCGTGAGCATGCTTCTCGCCTGCACACAGAGCAAGACCTGGCGCTCGTCGCGAGCGCCTGCACAACGTCTAACGGGCGGTCGCGCTTTCTACAGACCCCGAGCGCCTCGGAAGCCTCCTCGTGATTTGACGAGTCCCTGACAAGCGGCCCTCCCATCATCTCATGAAGTTGATGATATTAGTGAGGAATGATGTTCCTCCTGGTTATCGTCCCCGCTTGGACCTTCTTGTTCGTGCTGACGCTCACCGTGTGCGCGTCGGGGCGGCAAGGGGGCTCCAACCGGAGAGCGGTCGGTCTTGCCCTAGCCGACCGCTCTCCACGTTTGCCCCTCCCCGAAGTCCCCGCCCAGCAAGGGCGGCCACCCGCCGAGGATGCGCGGCGGGTGGCTGCTTAAACTCGAGACGAAGACTCAAGAGGTGCCGTGCGGGGGCACCTCGGCAACCGGTGCTCGGCCCTGTATGCGGTGGCTTCTTTTTGTGCAATTTACGATAGTACATACATTTCGTATATACGAACGTAAATTCGACAAAACTTGCATACCTACCCCACCCGCCAAAGCAGACCCGATCCTGGAGCGGGCGGCGAACCAAGCGCACCACGAGCGCCCATTCCAAGTAACCTCGCGGCCTACCGGTGGGAGCGCTCCAAAGCACAACCGCGCCGCTTGATGCGCCTGTGAGCGAAACGGCTTCGCGCTCGAGCATGGAGCGTGTCGGTTGGGTGGCCCTGATCGCGCTGGCCCCGGCCGTGCTTATCTACTTGAGCTTCGAAGCCGGGGGCTACTTCCCGAGCGCGACCGGCTATGTGGCGATCGTGCTGGCTGGGGCGCTCGTCTTGAGGACCACTTTGGGGGAGCGTCCGTTCGAGGGCCTGGGCCGCTCCTTGGCCATTCCGTTGGGGGCGCTTGTCCTGTATGCGGCCTTCACATTGGCCTCGGCAGGGTGGTCGCAGGCCACGGCCCACTCCTTGGACGCTTACTCTCGCGTGCTGCTCTATGTACTGGCCTTTCTGTTGTATGGCTCGGTCAGGTACACCAAAGCGAGGGCCGCTTGGCTGGTCAAGGCGGTGGCGGGTGGCCTGGCGGTGGTTTGCCTGGCGGGGCTCGTCTCACGGGTGCTGCCCCACACTTGGCCGACCGCCAGCAGCTTCTATGCGGACCGCTTGAACTATCCCCTGACCTACTGGAACGCGGAGGGGATGATCGCCGCGATCGTGTTGATCTTGGGCTTTCACCTGAGCGCCGACCGGGCCGAGCACCCGGCGGTCAGGGTGATCGCGGCGGCCGTGCTGCCGGGCGTGGGGGCGGCCCTGCTGCTGACCTTCTCCAGGGGAGCGCTGGGGGTGGCGGGGCTGGGGCTGGTCGCCTATTGCCTGCTGACCCGCTTCTCGACCCTGCCGAGCGCCCTGATCGCGACGGTCCCGGCCACGGCGATCGCGATGCGCTCGGCTTGGGATGCGACCGAGCTGGCCACCAAGCATGCGACCGACGCGCTGGCGGTCTCCCAGGGCCATCACGTGGCGGTCGTGGTGGCGCTCTGCATGGCCGGGGCGGG
>Ga0208586_1000093_pt1 | contig 34888 bp, 34 predicted proteins | sample NGESurshal072012_6_FD_184471 | JGI IMG/M metagenome (GOLD analysis project Ga0208586, IMG submission 184471) | Arctic peat soil microbial communities from Barrow, Alaska - NGEE Surface sample 53-3 shallow-072012 (SPAdes) | ecosystem: Environmental > Terrestrial > Soil > Wetlands > Peat ... | reverse complement strand
CCGAGCAAACACTGGGCGTCGGGATCGAAATCGACCTCGTCACTGGTGGTGGTTGCGATCGCCACGCGCCTCACGGCGTGAAGAGCACCGTCGCGTGCTGTGCCAGCGTCACGAGCGGTCCGGGCCAGACGCCGAAGACCAAGGTGACCACAACGCCGAAAGCGATCACGATTCCCGTTAAGCGCGGCACTTCGACCCGGGTGCCTTCGGGGCCGTCATCGGAGTACAGCGCCATCGCCCAGCGCAGGTAGAAGAAGGCGGCGATCGCCGCGCTGATCAAGGCGATCAACGCCAACGCTCCCCCGCCCACGTCCACGACCGACGCCAGCACGGCGAACTTCGCGTAGAAGCCGGTGGTGAGCGGCGCGCCGAGTTGGCTGAGGAGCAGTATCGCCAGAGCCGCCCCGAGCCACGGTTGGCGACGGGCCAGTCCCTGGTAACGCTCGATGGAATGGTGTTCGTCGCCGACGCCACCGATCAAGGTCACGACGGCGAACGTGGCCACGACGATCGGCGCGTAGGTGATCACGTAAAAGAGCGTCGCCGACGTCCCGCGGATCGTGCCGGCCCAGACGCCGAGCAAGATGAATCCGGCGTGATTGATCGAGGAGTAGGCGAGCATTCGCTTCACGTTGCGCTGCACCACAGCCAAGGACGCCCCGACCACCGTCGTGAGCACGATGAGGGTCCAGAGGATCGGACGCCACGTGTCGAGCTGGGTGCCGAGCGCCGAGATGAGGACGCGGATCAGCGCGGCGAAGGCGCCGACCTTGACGATCGAGGCCATGAGTCCGGTGACCGGCGTCGGCGCCCCCTCGTAGACGTCGGGCGACCAGAGGTGGAACGGCACGGCGGCGATCTTGAAGGCGAACCCGACCAGCAACAGGGCGCCGCCGGCGTAGAGGAGGCCAGGGTGGAGTAGCACGTTGGTGCCTAAGAAGTACGAGATCGTCGAGAGGTTCGTCGAGCCGGTCGCGCCGTAGACCAGGGCCGCGCCGTAGATGAAGATCGCCGAGGCGAATCCGCCGAGCAAGAAGTACTTCAGTGCCGCCTCCGACGACGTCGCGCGGTGTCGGTCGAAGGCGACCAACACGTACAGACCGATGGAGAGGATCTCGAGGCCCAAGAAGATGACGATGAGGTCGTTGGCCTGGGTCATCAACAGCGCCCCGGCGCTGGCGGCGAGCGCCAGGATGTGGAACTCGACGCCCGAGACCCGTTCGCGGATCGCCCAGTCGTGCGCGACCAGGGCGGTCATGATCACGCTCAGCGCGATGACGCCCGAGGCGACGACCGAGAAATCGTCGAGCACGATGGCGTGGGCGATGGTCACCGAGGCGCCGGCCTCGGCCACGCAGCGCCACTGGAAGAAGTTGGCCACCAGGCTGGCCACGGCGGCCGTGACGACGGTCGAGGTGGCGACGACCAGGGGCACCTTGCCGCGCGCCAGCGCCGAGGCGAGCACCAGAGCGAGGGCCGCGCCGAAGAATATCAGGACCGGCAGAATCGCCAGGTAGTGAATCGAGGGGATCACGAGCTTCACTTGTTCACCCCGCTCGGCGCGACGTGGTGAATGAGTTGCTGCACCGAGGGCGTGACGCGATCGAGCACCGGCTTCGGGAAGACTCCCAGCACCACGATCAACACGACCACCGGCACCAGCACCCACTGCTCGTGGGTCGTGGCGTCGGCGATCTCGGCGTTGGCGCCCACGGCGCGGCCGTGGAAGACCCGCTGGTAGGCCCAGAGCAGGTACAGCGCCGCGGCGACCACGCCGAAGGTCGCCACCACCGCCCACCACGAGTGCGTGGCGAAGGTGCCGATGAGGATCAGGTACTCACTCACGAATCCCGAGAGACCGGGTAGGCCGATCGAGGCCAGCATGACCACGGTGAAGAGCGCGGCCATGATGGGCGCCGGTCCCTGCAGACCCGAGAAGTCCTTGATCAGGATCGATCCACGGCGCTTCTCGATGAAGCCGATGATCAAGAAGAAGCCGATCGTGATCACGCCGTGGTTGAACATCAACAAAACCGCCCCGACGGTGGCGATGGTCGAACCCGACATGACGCCCAACGTGATGAACCCCATCTGGGCGAGCGAGGAGTACGCCACGAATCGCTTGAGATCCGGGGTGGTGCAGGCCAGCATCGAGCCGTAGAGGATGCCGATCACCGCGAGGGTCAAGACGACCGGGCGCATCGTCACCAACGCCAACGGGAACAGTCCCACCGCGAATCGCAGGAGTCCGTACGTGCCGAGCTTGGCCAGCAGGGCCGACATCTCGATCGAGCCGGCCGTCGGCGCTTCGGCGTAGGTGATGGGCGACCAGGTGTGCAGCGGCCAGATCGGCGCCTTCACCGCGAAGGCGATGGCGAAGGCGAGGAAGAGCCACACGGCGGTGCCGTGGGACATGGCCGTGGCCGAGAGGGCGCCGTAGGAAAAGTTGAGGGCCGATCCGGGGACCTGGTGTTGGTGGGCGAACCCGAGGTACAAGATGCCGATCAACAGGAACGCCGAACCGGTGAAGGTGTAAATGAAGAACTTGAGCGCCGCCTTGGATCGTTCGCAGCCACCCCACTGGCTGATGATGAAGTAGCACGGGATCAGCGTCAGTTCGAAGAAGATGAAGAACTCGAGCAGGTCGTGGGCGAGAAAGCTGCCCATGGTGAAGCACGTGAGCAGCAACATCCAGGCGACGAAGGCCGGCTCTTGACGCCGATCACGCGCGCCGAGCAACGCCAACAACACGGTGAGCGCCGTCAAGACGATCATCAACAACGAGATGCCGTCGATCGCCACGTCGTAGGCGAGGCCGAAGGGGGTGGCGAGGACGTGGCGGGTGGCGAAGTCGAAGGTCTGGGCTTGGGCGACGTGATCGTTGTAGAGAAAGGCGACGACCAGTGAGAGCACCAGCTCGACGATCGAGGCCGCGATGGCGACGACGTAGGCCCGGCCCTCGACCTTTCGCGTCAACGCCGCCCCGATCGCCCCGGCGAGCGGGACGACGAGCAAGAAGGTGAGCCACAACGAAGAGTGCATGGTTAGCCGACCCTCGCCACGAGGAAGACGATGATGACCGCGACACCGAGGACCGTCGCGAGGGCGTAGTGCCGCACGAAGCCGGACTGCACTTTGCGCAGCCCCTCGGCGCTGCGTCGCACGCTCACCGCGAGGCCGGTCACCGCGCCGTCGATGACTTTGGGTTCGATGACGTCGTCACCGAACTGGGCCGCTTCGGTCAGCGGTCGGCCAATGGTGGCGTCATAGAAGTCATCCCAATGCCAGACGTGCTCGAGGAACGACGACTCGTACCGCGACGACTCCCAGATATTGCGCCAAATTGAATAGGCCGCGAGCAGACCGATCACCGCCGCGGCGACGTCGACCAGGGCGAGCCCGTACTGGGCCAACGTGTCGGCGTGGCCGCCGGCCGCGACGTAGCCGAACGTCGGCGTGAGGAATCCGGCCAGCGAGTCGTGGTGGATCCACGGTAGGTCGAGGACGCCGCCGACGATCGAGAGCGCCGCGAGGACGATGAGTGGCGTGGTCATCACCCACGGTGACTCGTGCGGGTCGTGGCCGTGCGTGTCCTCGCGGAATCGCTCGGTGCCGCGGAACGTCAACACGAACAGTCGGGTCATGTAGTACCCGGTGAGGATGGCGGTAAGGACGCCGAGCACCCATAACGCCTTGTTCTGTTCGAAGACATTGGTGAGGACGTCGCCCTTCGACCAGAATCCGGCGAAAGGCGGAATCCCGGATATGGTCAGCCAACCCACGAGGAACGCCGGGAAGGTGAGGGGCAGGTATTTCTGAAGCCCGCCCATCTTTCGCATGTCCTGTTCGCCGTTTAGCGAGTGGATCACCGAACCCGATCCGAGGAAGAGCAGGGCCTTGAAAAAGGCGTGGCTGATCATCAGAAAGATCGCCGCCGAATAGGCGCCCACGCCCACGGCGAGGACCATGTAGCCGATCTGGGAGATCGTGGAGAAGGCCAACACCTTTTTGATGTCCTTCTGGGAGGTCGCGATCGTGGCGGCCACGAACGCGGTCACTCCCCCGATGAGAGCGATGGTCAGGCGCCCCGAATGCGAGAGGGCCAACACCGGCGACATGCGCACCAGCAAATAGACGCCGGCCGTCACCATGGTCGCGGCGTGAATCAAGGCCGAGACCGGCGTCGGGCCCTCCATCGCGTCCGGGAGCCAGTTGAAGAGAGGGATCTGCGCGCTTTTGCCGGTCGCGGCGAGCAGGAGCGCCAGCACGACCAGGGTCGCCACGGTCGGGGTCAGGGTACCGACCCTGGAAAAGATCGTGACGTAGGTGAGCGTGTGGAGGCGCGAGAAGAGCAGGAACATCGCCACCAGCATCCCGACGTCACCGACGCGGTTGTAGATGAAGGCCTTCTTGCCGGCCGAGGCCGCCGTGTCGCGGTCGAAGTAGTAACTCACGAGCCAGTAGGAGCAGAGTCCGACGCCCTCCCAGCCGACGAAGGTCAGGACCAAGTTGTTCGCCAGGACCAGCAACAGCATCGAGAAGACGAAGAGGTTCATGTAGAGAAAGAACTTGCGAAAGTCCTTCTCCCCGTGCATGTAACCGGTCGAGTACAGGTGGATCAGCGCCGAGATGCCGGTGACGAACAGACACATGGTGATCGAGAGCGGGTCGACGAGCAACGCGGCCGGTACGTGCAACGTCCCGACGGTGATCCACGAGAAGAGGTTGACCGTCACCTCGCGCGACGAATGGCCGAGGAGCATCACGAAGCAGACGACCGAGAGCACGAAGCTCACGGCGACGACGCCGGTCCCGACGACGCCGACTTGACGTTCGCTCATATGACGTCCGTTGAGGAGCACGAAGAGGAAACCGCCCAGCGGCAACAGCAGTATCAGGGTGGCGACGTGCGCCATCTCAGCCCTTCAACTCAGACAGTTCGTCGACCGAGGTCGACGAGCGTCGGCGAAAGACCGAGACCACGATGCCGAGACCGACGGTGACCTCGGCGGCCGCGACGACCATCACGAAAAAGACGATGGCTTGACCGCTGATGTCATTCAACGTCCTCGAGAAGGTGACGAAGGTGAGGTTGACGGCGTTCAGCATCAGTTCAATACACATGAACATGATGAGCGCCGAACGCCGGGTCAGAAGTCCGAAGGCGCCAATGCCGAAGAGCCCGGCGGCCAAGATGAGATACCACGCGGCGGGAACGTTCACGCTTCCTCCTGACTCGGAGTCGGTCGCTCGCGGCGCGCGAGCAAGACGGCGCCGACGACGGCGATGATGAGCAACGCCGCGGTCGCTTCAAAGGCGAAGAGGTAGGTGGTGAACACCGCGGTCCCCAACTCGTGCACGTTGCCGCTCCCCGCGGACAACTTGGTCGTGACCGACGTGGCGCCACTCACCCAATGGGACCTCGCCATTAGGGCGATCAGTCCGCCGACGGTAATCGCTACCCCGACCCCGGCGAAGGCTCGCTGACCCACCAGTGGTTCGAAGTGGATGTGCTCACGTCGATCGACACCGAGGAACATGATCACGAACAAGAACAGGACGACGATGGCGCCGGCGTAGACGATGATCTGCACCGCGGCGAGGAAGTCGGCCGACTGGGCCACGAACGCGACCGCCACGCCGATCAACGTCATGATCAAGCACAACGCCGCGTGCACCGGGTTCTTCACGGCGATCACGCCGATCGCCCCGACGAGGATCAGCAACGCCGAGGTGGCGAAGACGAGCACGCTCGGAGTCGAGTAGGCGGCGGCGATCACGATTTGGCCCGGCGGCGGCGCTTGGGCATCTTCGCGCGGGCCTCATTCAACTTTCCCTGCAGACCCCGGAACTGCAGGGGCACGTCTTGGGGCTCGAAGTGCTTGGGGAAGATGTTGCGCAACTGCTTGGAGCCGGTCGCCTCGTCGTCGCGCACACCGCTCTGCCCGGCCTCGGCGGCGCGAACGCCCGCGCCGAGATCGGCGGTCCACTGCACCACGCCCTCATAGGCGGCGTCACCGTTCGGCGACGTGGCGCGCATCCATCCGCCGGTCATCGCGGCCTCCCCTTCGCGCCAGTCCTCCCACGGCAGGCGCTGCGGGAAGCCCTGGTCGTCCACGAGGAGCTCGGCCTTGGTGTAGATCGCGTCGGAGCGGTTGGTGAAGGAGAACTCGAACATCTTCGATTCCGTGATCGCTTGCGTGGGACAGGCCTCGACGCAGAGGTCACAGTGAATGCAGCGCAAGTAGTTGATCTCGTAGATGTAGCCGTAACGTTCGCCGGGACTGACCGGGTGTTCCGGGGGATTGTCGAGGCCCCGCACGTAGATGCAGTTGACCGGACAGACACCGGCGCACAGCTCGCAGCCGATGCACTTCTCCATGCCGTCTTCGTAGCGATTCAACACGTGTCGTCCGTGCTGACGGGGCTGCTTGGGGCGTTTGGCCTTCGGGTAGCTCGTGGTCACCGTCGGTCGCATCAGGTGCTGGAACGTCAACTTGAATCCGCCGAAGAAGTCGAGGGCCCGGGCCATCACTCGCTCCCTTCATCGGTACTCGAGCGAAGGAGTTCGCCGGGCAGCGGCCGACCACCGACAATCGGCAACACCGAGTCGGCACCGACTTCGCGGCTCTGTCCCAATGAGAACGCGCGCGCCAGCACCGAGTACGCGAGCAGTACGACCGCGCCCATCATGAAGCCCCAGCCGGGGGCGACGAGAAAACCGGCCACGATCAACATCCAGCCGAGGCTGAGCGGGATGAGTCGCTTCCAGCCGAGGTCCATGAGTTGGTCGTAACGAAAGCGCGGCAGGGAGGCTCGGAACCAGATGTAACAGAAGGCGAAACCGACCGTCTTGAGCAAGAACCACGCGATCGGGAAGAGCCATTTCAAGTGAGCCACGTTCGGCGCCCAGCCGGCCGGTCCCCCGAGGAAGAGGGTCACGATGATGGCCGACATGGTGATCGTGTTCATGTACTCGGCCAAGAAGAAGATGGCGAAGCGGAACGAGGAGTACTCGGTGTGGAAACCGCCCACCAGTTCACTCTCGGCTTCCACGACGTCGAACGGCGGTCGATTCAACTCCGCGGTGATGGCGATGACGAACACGACGAAGGGCACGACGCCCAGGCGGATCAGATTCCAGTGCCAGACGCCGTCGGCTTGTGAGGTCACGATGTTGTGCACCGAGAGCGATCCGGTCACCAGCACCACCGTCACGATGGTCATCCCTAGGGCCGCTTCGTAACTGATCATCTGGGCGCTCGCGCGCACCGACGACAGCAACGGGTACTTCGAGCCCGACGACCAGCCGGCCAGCATCACGCCGTAGACCGAGATGCCCGACATGGCGAGCAGCAGCAAGATCCCTATCGGCGGATTCGCGACCTGGAGCAGAACGGTGTGTCCGGCAATGGTCAACGTCCCGCCGATCGGCACCAGGCCGAAGGTGATGATGGCCGGCACGAGTACGAGGAACGGTGCCAACTTGAAGACGGTGCGATCGGCCTCGGAAGGGATGAGGTCTTCTTTCAGGATCAATTTCAATCCGTCGGCCAGGGTCTGGAGCAGACCGAAGGGTCCCCAGCGCTGAGGTCCGATGCGACTCTGCATGTCCGAGATCGCCTTGCGCTCGAACCAGATCATCAGGATCACCGAGGTCATCAAGAGTCCGAGACCCAACAGCATCTTCACCACGACGATGACGATGATGGCGAGGCCCACGTGTCCGCTGTTCGTGAACAGCGGATCGGTCGTGGCGAGCCAGTTCACTCGGTCTCCAAGCGAACCTGGGCGATGACGCCGCCACCGTCGAGTATCGGCCGTAGGACGTCGTCACCTTCTTCGTTCAAGGAGCCAAAGGCGATCTCGGTCACCCCTCGAGGCACCGCGTCGTTCAAGGCGACCGGCAGGCGAGTCGAACCGCGCGGACCGCTCACGCCGACCACGTCGCCGGTGACCACACCCAGTCGGTCGAGGTCGAAGTGATTGAGGTGCAGCACGCTCACGGCCTTCAGCGTGGCCAAGGACGGCGAACCCTGCACGGCGATTCCGTTGTCGTACAAACGACGACTGAGATTGACCCGCAACGAGTACGCGTCGGCGAGCGGAACCTCGAGCTTGGCGCTGTCCGTAAGGTCACCGAGGGTGGCGGCCGAGGTCGCCGACGTCGAGGCCACGTCGGCCAAGGAAGTGGTCCCCGCGTTGGCTCCGAGACCAACGGCTTCGGTCGATCGGATACCGGGAAAGGCCATCGGGTCCAGCGGTCGGCGCGCGGAGCGCTCGGCGAGGTCGCCCACCACGACTCCGTCACTCGTCGAGTCGTTCAGGACCGACAACGCCGGGTAGCCCGTGGTCTCTTCGATGGTCCGGGCCGCCTGTTCGATCGACGAGAGCCCGATGCTGCGACCGAGTTCTTCGGCTAGTTCGGAGGCGATGGCGACGTCGGGCCACGCCGACCCGGGAGCGACGATCTTCGGCGCCACCGCGGTGACGCGACCTTCAATATTCGTAACGGTGCCCAATCGTTCGTGTTGTACCGCGGCCGGCAGCACGACGTCGGCGTAGGCGAGTGACGCGCCGCCGTGACCGGTGACGACAACGACGTCGGCCCGGTCCAGGGCCTCGCGCGCCGCGACCACGTCGAGCACGTTGCCCAACAGGCAACCGCCCAACATCAAGAGCGTCGTCTGTTCTCCGGCGCGAAGTGCCTCGAGCTGGGCCCCGGTGTCGCGTCCGTTGCTCTCGCCGTCGAATCCTCGTCCCGGTCGAAGCTTCGGACCCAGCCCCATGTCGAGCGCGCCCATGACGTTGGCGCGGCGCAGGGCCGGCAGGAACGTGGCCCGCGGGAACCCCGTGGCCAGCACTCGAATCGCGCGTTCGACGACGGCGGCCGACTCCGCGACGTTGGGTCGACCGACCACGAAGACCACGCCCTCGCCGTCGCCGATCAGGTGTCGCGCCTCGTCGAGCTCACCCTGCGTGAACACGACGCCTTGCGGGAGGACGCCGTCACCCAGCGCCGCGGCGACGAGATGGGCCTCGCCCGGTCGAACGGGCAATGAGACCTCGGCGACGAAGCGCAGGGCGCTGGCCCCGAAGGCCAGTTCCACGAGGGAGCGCTGGTAGCGAACGACGCTCTCGCGAAGTCGAAGGAACAGAATCGGGAGCTCTTCTCGTAGGTCACCGGTCAGCGTGACGACGACGCGGGCCCTGGCGGCGTCGTCGATCGTCGCGCGTGGCAGCGCCTGGAGGAGCGAGCCGTCGAGACCGTCGCCGTACTGCGCGTCGACGTGTTCGGTACCCAACACCCCTCTCAGCACCCGCTCCCAAGCGAAAGCACCCTCGTTGGTGAGGGCCGCTCCGCCGATGGCGCCGAGTCCGTTGGGAATCGCGGCGCCCCGACGCAAGATCTCGGCCGCCTCTTCCAAGGCTTCGCCCCAGCTAGCCGCGACGAGGTTGCCGTTTCGTCGCACCAGCGGTTCGGTAATTCGCGTCGCCGCGCTCAACGGATCGAGCGACGTTTCGTTGGCGTCGATCGACTCGAGCGTGAAGCGACCCTTGTCGCAGAGCCATCCGTGATTGACCGGCTCACTGTCGACGCCCAGCACGCGCGTCAGACGGTTGCCCGAGGACTGCACCGCCAGGCGGCAACCGACGGCGCAGGTCGTGCAGGTACTCTCAATCTGCTCGAGGTCCCACGGCCGGGCGTTGAAGCGATAAGGCTTGGCGGTCAGCGCGCCGACCGGACAGATCTGTACCGTGTTGCCCGAAAAGATCGAGTCGAAGGGCTGGGTCGGAGACGTGGCCACTTCGATCAGGTCACCGCGACCGGCGAAGGCGATCTGCGCGTCGCCGGCGACGTCGGCCGCGAAACGGGTGCAGCGCGCGCACTGGATGCAACGTTCGCGGTCCAAGAGGACCAGCGCGCCGATCTCCACGGGCTTGACGAAGTGACGTTTCTCTTCGATGAATCGCGTCTCACCGGAACCGTGCGCCAGCGTCTGGTCCTGCAGCGGACATTCGCCGCCCTTGTCACAGACCGGGCAATCGAGCGGGTGATTGGCGAGGAAGAACTCGAGAACCCCGTCCTGGGCCTTCTTGACTTTCTCGGAGTCGGTGACGACGTTCATGCCGTCGTTCACCTTCAAGTAGCACGCCGGCTGCAACGTCGCGCCCCGCGGGGAGTCGACTTCGACGAGACACATGCGGCAGATGCCCACCGGTTCCATGCGCGGGTGGTAGCAGAAGCGCGGAACGTAGGTCCCGGCGCGCTCGGCCGCTTCAATCAGGAGTTCTCCCGGTGGCGCCTCGATCGACCGGCCGTTCACTGTGATGGTCACCGTCGAGCGAATCACGTCAGTCATGGGGGCACCCGCCGTTCGTCACGTGCTCGACGAAGTCGTCGCGGAACATCTGGATCGCTGAGTGCACCGATGACGGGATGGAAGGACCCAATACGCAGATCGTCGTCTGCTGTGGCGGCCAGGTGAGACCGGGGGCGATGTTGTCGCAGAGATCGAGCAACAGATCGATGTCCTCCAGGCGACCGCCGCCGTGTTCCAGTCGGAACATCGCGCGCTCGATCCATCCCGAACCCTCGCGACAGGGCGTGCACTGACCGCAGGACTCACGAGCGAAGAACTTCGTGATCCGCCACGCCGCGCGCACGACGCACGTCGTCTCGTCCATGACGACGATCGAACCCGAGCCGAGCATCGATCCCTTTTCGGCGACCTCGTCTTGCCCGAGGGGCAGGTCGAGTAGTTCGGGACCGAACCACGGGGCCGAGACGCCGCCGGGAATGATGGCCTTGATCTTCTTGTCGTTGATCACGCCGCCGCCCAGTTGAGGGTCGTAGATCAGGTCCCGGAAGGTGTTCTTCACCATCTCGATCTCGAAGACGCCGGGGTTGTTCACCCGTCCGGCGAGCGCGAAGAGTCGCGTGCCCGTCGAGCGACCACCGCCCAAGGCGGAGAAGGCCGCGCCGCCGTGGTTGATGATCCACGGCAGGTTCGACATCGTCTCGACGTTGTTGACCACCGTCGGTTCGCCGTAGAGGCCGGCGACGGCCGGAAAGAACGGGGGCTTTATCCGAGGGAAGCCCCGCTTGCCCTCCAGGGCTTCGATCAACGCGGTCTCTTCGCCGCAGATGTACGCGCCGGCGCCCGGGTGCACGACGACGTCGATGGAGAACTTCGAGCCGAAGATATTCTGGCCCAGCGCACCATGTTCGTAGGCGTCGTTGACGGCCTGTTGCACGCGCTCGAGACCGAGGGCGAACTCACCGCGCACGAATATGTAGACCGCCGAGACCTGCAGCGCGTAGGCCGCGATGATGACCCCCTCGACCAACTGGTGGGGGTCGCGCTCGAGCAACAGGTGGTCCTTGAAGGTGGCCGGTTCGGACTCGTCACCGTTCACCACGAGATAGGAGATCGGCGCCTTGCGCAACATCGACCACTTGCGACCGGCCGGGAATCCGGCGCCGCCGCGACCGAGCAGCGACGCCTGATCGACTTCGCTGGCGACGGCCTCGGGAAACATCTTGAGCGCCTTACGCAGAGCGACGTACCCGCCGGTCGCCAGGTAACGCGACAGGGTGTGCGAGTCGGCGAACTCCGCGCGTGACAAGACGATTCGAGGAGCGGTCAAGGTGGCCACTACTTCGTCTCCTTGGCGACGCGCTTGTCGCGCGCCGCCAAGGCCGCCGCGCGCTCGGCCGCCACCTCGGCGCGCGGCGCTCGAAGTCCGCCAGCGCGTCGCACGCGAATCAGGGTGCCGTGGTGCGGGACGGCGTGATCTAACTTCCCGGCCCGTAACTCCTCCACGACCGCGTCGAAGGCCTCGGGCGTCGTCGTTCGCACGTAGCGATGGTTCACCTGCACGCATGGCGCGTAGTTGCAATCGGCCAAGCACTCGGTCTCTTCCAACGTGAACAGTCCGTCACTGGAGGTCGCGCCGACCGCACAGCCGAGAGAGGCGCTGGCGTGCTCGAGCAGTTCGTCGCCGCCGGCCAATAAACAGGCGATGTTCGTGCACACGCCTACCACGTAGCGGCCGACGGGCTCGAGGTGAAACATGTCGTAGAAGAGCGCCGTGCCGCGCACGTCGGCCGGAGTCGTCGAGGTGAGCTCGGCCACTTCGGCGATCCCCTCGTCACTGACGTAGCCGTCCTGCTCTTGGGCCAGGTGCAGTAGCGGCAGCATGGCCGAGCGTGGTCTCGGATACAGAGCCAACACCTCTTCGGCCCGCTGGCGAATGTCGACGCGAAAATGACTCACCGGTCGACCTCACCCATGACCGGGTCGATGGTGGAGATGACCGTGATGGTGTCGGACATCGATCCCCCGCGCATCAGCAACGAGACGGCTTGGAGGTTGACGAAACTCGGGGCGCGCACGTGCAGGCGATAGGGCTTGGCCGTGCCGTCGGACACGATGTAACAGCCCAGTTCGCCGCGCGGAGATTCGACCGCCAAATAGACCTCCCCGGGCGGCACTTGGAAGCCCTCGGTGAAGAGTTTGAAGTGGTGAATCAGAGCCTCCATGGACTCACCGATGCGCGCTCTCGGCGGTGGCGTGACCTTGGGGTCCTGACTGCGGTAGTCGCCGCTCGGCATCAGGTCGATGCACTGTCGCACGATGCGAATCGACTCGCGGATCTCGTTCAGTCGTATGGCGTAGCGGTCGAAGTTGTCGCCGAAGGTACCGACGATGACGTCGAACTCGACCTGGTCGTAGGCCAGGTACGGCATCGCGCGACGCAGGTCCCACGCGACGCCGGTCGAGCGAAGCAGCGGTCCGGTGACGCCGAGCGCCAGCGCCTCTTCGGCGGCGAGCGGCGCCACGCCGATCATGCGATTGCGAAAGATCGGCTGGCCGGTCAACAGTTCGTCGTACTCGAAGGTGCGCGCGAAGATCGTGTCGCAGATCACGAGCACGTCGTCTTGCCAGCCGTCGGGCAAATCGGCGGCCACCCCACCCGGTCGCACGTAGTTCAAATTGAGTCGCAGTCCCGCCGTCTTCTCGAAGAAGGCCAGGATCAACTCACGCTCGCGCAGTCCGTAGATCATCATCGACGACGCCCCGAGGTCCATCCCGTTGGTCGCCATCCACACGAGGTGCGACGAAATGCGGTTGAGCTCGCTCATCAGCATGCGGATCCACACGGCGCGATCGGGGACCTCGATGTCCAGCAGTTTCTCGACGGCCATGGAGTAGCAGAGTTCGTTGATGACCGGACTGAGGTAGTCCATACGGGTCACGTTGGTCGCGCCCTGGATGTAGCTCAACTCCTCGCCGGTCTTCTCCATGCCGGTGTGCAGGTAGCCGATCACCGGTTTCGTACGCAGCACGAACTCCCCATCCAGTTCGAGCATCAGACGCAAGACCCCGTGGGTCGAAGGGTGCGACGGACCCATGTTGATGATCATGGTTTCGTCGTCGCGACGGTCCACGTCGATCGAGGTCGGATCGAGTGTCAGTCCGTCGAGACGAAGGACCGCACCGACCTCACGGCTCAGTTCGTCGACGCGGGTGGCGGTGCGCCGTTGCAGCTCCTGGGCGCCCTCGGAGGTCTCGGCGCCGAGGATATCGAGCCGTTCGGCGGCGCGCACGATGGGCTCACTCATCGCGGACCCGGTGACTCTTTGAACTGCACGGGGACCCGTCCGGCGCCGTAGTCCTTGCGCAGCGGATGACCCTCCCACTCTTCGGGCATCAAGATCCGCGTGAGGTCGGGGTGGTTGGTGAAGAGGATGCCGAAGAGGTCGAAGGCCTCGCGCTCCATCGCTTCGGTCCCGGGGTAGAGCGCGAACAGCGAGTGGACTTCGGCCGCGTCCTCGCCGGCCTGGACGCGCACGCGAACGCGTTCCTTCTTCGACAGGCTGAGCAGGTTGACCACGACCTCGAATCGCGTGGCGTCGATGCCCTCGGGCAGCCACCGATCGGAGTGTTCGAGGTAGTCGACGCCGCAGAGATCGACGCACATCTCGAAGCCGTCGTCGCGAAACGACGATACCAAGTCGATGTATTGGTCCGGCGTGGGAAAACAGCACAGGTCCGCGGCGAGACCCTCGCTGGTTACAACGCCCGGGGGGGCCGTCGACGACAGGGAGGTCACTTCGGGGTGCCTACCCTCACAGCGACGGGGACCTCGGGGGTCCAGAGTTCCGGCGTGCCGTCGAGGTGAACGGGGCGACCCTCGTGACGACGCTTCATGATCTCACCCGTGCGAATCTGCTCGTGCAACGTGAGAATCGCGTGCATCAAGGTCTCGGGGCTCGGCGGGCATCCCGGCGCGTAGACGTCGACCGGCACGATCTGGTCGACGCCCTGGACGATGGCGTAGTTGTTGAACAGTCCCCCGGTCGACGCGCAGACCCCCATGGAGATGACCCACTTGGGCTCCATCATCTGGTCGTAGACCTGGCGCAGGACCGGGGCCATCTTTTGGCTCACGCGACCGGCGACGATCATGAGGTCGGCCTGGCGCGGGGAGTTGCGAAAGACCTCCATGCCGTAGCGCGCGATGTCGAAGTCGGCGCCGCCGGTCGCCATCATCTCGATGGCGCAACAGGCCAGACCGAACGACGCCGGCCACACCGAGGCGCGACGGGCCCAGCGAACGATGTCCTCCAACGGTCCGGTCAGAAAGTTGTGTTGCAGATCCTCTAAGGCCACCGCTAGGCCGCCTGGTCGGAGTCGGAGTTGATGCGAACAATCGTCGAGGAACTGGTGCGCGACGGCATCCCGGCGACCAGGTGCTTCACCGGTCCCCATGAGAGCGCGCCCTCGGAGACCAAGAAGAGCAGCGCCCCGAACACGGTGAGGGAGAAGACCAGTACTTCGATGAGTCCGAACAGTCCCAGTTGACGAAAGACGACCGCGAAGGGATACATGAAGACGACTTCAATGTCGAAGATCACGAAGATCATGGCGACCAAGTAGAACCGAACGGGAAATCGCTGGGGCGGCTCGATTTCGGGGACAATCCCACACTCGTACGGTGCCAACTTCGCGTCAGAGGGTCGCTTCCGAGGCGCCAGCAACGCTGACATCACAAGCGAACCCGCACCGAAGAGCACTCCGAGAATCAGGAGCCCCAGTATTGGTAAGTACTGGTCCACGGACATCATTTCTACCAGACCCAATCGAACCCTTCGGCCGAGAGGCGTTGAGGTGAACCTCGTAGGCTGTTCGGGTGACGAGCCTGCGTGAAGTGGTTGCAACACCGACCATCTACGACGTCGCCATTGTCGGCGCCGGACCGAGCGGCTCGGCCTGCGCGTACTGGTTGGCCGAGGCCGGCTGGTCGGTCTGTTTGATCGAGAAAAAACATTTCCCGCGCGAGAAGACCTGCGGCGACGGGCTGACGCCGCGTTCGGTCTACCAACTCCAGGCGATGGGTCTCGAGGATTTGCTCAAGGCCCACGGGCACAAATTCCACGGTCTGCGAGCCTTCGGCTTCGGGGCTTCGCTCGAGATGAACTGGCCGGACCACCCTATTTTTCCGGGCTACGGCTACACCATCACCCGTTTCAATCTGGACGGACTGGTCGCCGAACGGGCCGAAAGCCTGGGAGCGACGCTCCTCAACGGGGTCGAGGCCGTAGCCCTCCTGGAGCCCACCGACGCCCCGGATGGTTCTCTAAAAGGCGCCGCCGGGGTGCTCGTCAAGGGCGAGGACGATGTCGCTGAGATTCGCGCGAGGTACCTCGTCGTCGGCGACGGTCAGAACTCACGTCTCGGGCGAGAGCTCGGTACGGTCCGCAACAAGTCCTGGCCGATGGGCATGGCGCTGCGCGGGTACTACACCAGCGATCGACACGACGAACCGTGGATCGATTCACACCTGGACATCCGAGACCCCAAGGGCGAGGTCGTTCCGGGCTACGGATGGATCTTCCCGCTCGGGGATGGGCGCGTCAACGTCGGAGTGGGACTGCTTTCGACGGGCGGGGCGTGGAAGGGCGTCAACACCACCAAGCTCCAGGAGTACTTCGTCTCCCAAACGGCCGACGCGTGGGGACTCAACGACCAGAGCTGTTGCGGGCCGGCGACCGGCGGGCGCCTCCCGATGGGCCTGGCCCTCGGTCCCCGCCGTGGTCCCAACACGCTCACCATCGGTGACGCCGCCGGCACAGTGAACCCGTTCAATGGCGAAGGGATCGCCTACGGCTACGAGACGGGAAGGATCGCCGCCGCAGTGGTCGCCGAGACCCTGCTCGCCGACGACCCCTCGCTCCTCGGTCTCTACGACGAGCGACTCGAGTCGGCCTACGGTGACTACTTCAAGGTCGCGCGGGCCTTCGTGCGTATTATCTCGGAGCCGAAGATCCTCTCGGCGTGCGTGGGCGTCGGGCTACGAGTCGAGCCGTTGATGAACGAACTGCTCGCCATCATGGCGAACCTCATGCGCAACGACAAAAAAGGCCCGGCCGAAATTGGCTATCGCGCACTGCTTCGACTGGCCGACGTCATCCCCGAACGCGCCTACGCAATGTTGCTGGGCGGCCAGAGTGCAAAGGGTGACATTCTGCCGATGTGAGCGTGACGCGGTTCGTGCGAGCTTCGCGGTCGGCGTGGAAGATTGCCCCTAAGGAGCTACACGGGCTTAGACGTCGGCGACACGGTTCGCGACAACAAGGTACTGGTCAGTGCGGTGATGAACGTCTCGGACTGGGGCCACCGATTGACGAGGACGCCTAGGGTCACCTCGTAGTGGCCACGAGTGATCTCGACCATGACGAGATGCGGCGTGCCCGGTACGTTGGACAGGGACATTTGCGATTCACCCCCGCGCGACCATCCCCGCAAGAACGTGACCGGTCGATAGTTCGAACCGACGTCCTTACCCGGCACCTTCACGCCGAGGACGGCGCCGACGAGCTCGACGTTTGTGGTGACGAAACAGGATCCGAAGCCCTGACGTGACATCTCGAGCGTGTCACGGTGCACCATCGTGGTGGTGCGGTAGTACTGCGTCGTCGAGACGGCTTCGATTCCTCCGTAGGACGAGGATTCGAAGATCTTCGAGGAGATCTGATAGTCCGGCTGTTGCCCCGCCGCGCCGTACACGCGGTCACGGTGGGTCGAGACGCCGAGACACTTGGCGAAGTTCGCGGTGATCTTGGTGAACACCGGGTTCGGCTTCTTCGGCTTCTGGGTGGGCGTCGTGGACGGCGTTTCGACCTTGCCGGGTGCGGAAAAGAGATACGACAGCACCGAGGTCGTGGACGGCGCCGGATACCAGCCCGTCGGGAGGTCCTTCAAGGTGAGATTCACGAGGCGCGCGTCGGCGAGTTCGTGGGAACCCGAGGAGTTGCGATAGAGCCACGAGCCAATGCCGCCGGCCAGCGCCGCCAGTAACACGATGACCGCGACGCTGTAGACCCCGGCGCGGCGGCGATGGCGGGCCACCACGCCATCGTGCTCGAGGACGATCGCCCGTAGTGCCTCGAAGTCTGACCGGCTGGAGTTACGCCAGCAGTAACGAACACCGGCGGCCGTGGCGAAGAGCGCCATCGAGCGCGCGAAGCGCACGATTTGGATGTTCGACAGTTCCGTCCATGGTGTCTGCCAGGCCACGGCCGGATCGCCGGCCAACTGGGTCAGGGCGTTCTCGTCCATCAGGAGCGTGACGGGCGTCACGGCGCCGTTGGGCACGAAGCTCGGCTGCACCGACCACCCCTCACTGCGCAGTGGCGTACTCATGATCGCGCCGCGACCTCCGCGGCCTCGGCCGCCTTGTGCACGGTAGCGGCGAGATCGTCCGCACTGTGGGCCAGAGAGACGAAGAGAATCTCGTAGGCGCCGGGCGCCAGCGCCACGCCGCGTTCGAGCATCGCGTGAAAGAACGCTCGATACAGTCCGTTCTCACAGAGAACCTTCGCTTCGACGAAGTTCTTCGGTGCTTCGAATGGTTCTCGCGAGAGGTAGAACCCCATCAGCGGACCTTGCGTGGGACACCGTCCCACCAGTCCGCTCGACGCGACGGCCGCTTCGAGGTCCGCCGCGAAGGTGGCCACTCGTTGCGTGAGTTCCTCGTAGTCACCGGGGGTCACGATATTCAAGACGGTCGTGCCCGCGGCGGTCGCGAGCGGGTTTCCCGACAGCGTGCCGGCTTGATAGACCGGACCGAGCGGCGCCAACGACGCCATCATCTCGCTCGTTCCACCGAAGGCACCGACCGGTAGTCCCCCGCCGATAACCTTGCCGAAGCACCACATATCGGGCCTCACGCCGAAGTACTCCTCGGCCCCGGCGAAGGCCAGGCGAAACCCGGTGATGACCTCGTCAAAAATCAACAACGCGCCCACGCGCGAGCACTCCGCGCGCAACCCCCGCAAAAATCCGGCGCTCGGCGCGACGAGATTCATGTTGGCCGCGACCGGTTCGACGAGCACCGCCGCCACGGATTCGTCGAGCGCCGGGACTTCATTGTAAGGAGCGACGATGGTGTCACTCACGGCGCCGGCGGTGACGCCGGCCGAGCCCGGTAGCCCCAACTGAGCGACGCCGCTCCCGCCTGCCACCAATAACGCGTCGGAGTGTCCGTGATAGCAGCCGTCGAACTTCACGATCTTGTCGCGACCGGTGACGCCGCGGGCCACTCGCACCGCGCTCATCAGCGCTTCGGTGCCCGACGACACGAGCCGCACCTGTTCCAGTCCCGGTACGCGCGTCGTCATGACCTCGGCCAGCACCACCTCGCCGGGGGTCGGCGCGCCGAAGGTGGTTCCCTCGCCCACCGCCTCGCGCAGGGCGCTCACCACCGCGGGATGCGCGTGGCCGAGCAGGGACGCGCCGTAGGACTGGACGAAGTCGAGATAGCGCGTACCGTCGACGTCTTCGACGTAGGCGCCAGCGCCTCGAACGACGGTGTAGGGAGTGCCGCCGACCGAACGGAATGAGCGCACCGGCGAGTCGACGCCGCCCGGGAGGACCCTTTGCGCCCGGTCGAACCACGCCTCATTCAAAGAGGTCAACGCGCGAGCTCCGTGGCCAGCTCGCGAGCGAAGTAGGTCAAGACAAAATCCGCGCCGGCGCGCCGTACCGCCGTCAACTGTTCGAGGGCGACGGCCGGGCCGTCAATCCATCCGTTGGCCGCGGCGGCCTTCACCATGGCGTACTCGCCACTGACGTGATAGGCGCACAGCGGCACGTCGAGTTCGCGGCGCAGGTCGCTCACCACATCGAGATAGGACATGGCCGGCTTCACCATGACGATGTCCGCGCCCTGCTCGACGTCGGCGCGAGCCTCACGAAGTGCCTCGCGCCGATTTCGGTAGTCCTGCTGGTAGCCCTGGCGATCGCCGCCCTCGATGATCTCGACCCCGACCGCGTCGCGGAAGGGTCCGTAGAAGCCACTGGCGAACTTCGCCGCGTAGGCCATGATGATCGTCTCGTCGAATCCGGCGGCGTCGAGGGCACCCCGGATGGCGCCCACCTGACCGTCCATCATGCCGCTCGGCGCGACAATGGACGCGCCGGCTTCGGCCTGGGCCACGGCGACACGACCGTAGAGTTCGAGCGTCGCGTCGTTGTCAACCGTGCCGTCGGGGCGAAGGACGCCACAGTGACCGTGTCGGGTGTATTCGTCGAGGCACAGGTCGGCCATCAACACGAGTTCGTCGCCGAACTCGTCGCGCAGCGCTCGGAGCGCCACTTGCGCGATGCCCTGAGGGTCCCAGGCCCCGCTGCCGAGTTCGTCCTTCGTCGAGGGAACGCCAAAGAGGATGACGCCACCCGCGCCGACGCGCACCAACTCCTTGACCTCTTGGCGAAGTGAATCGACGGTGTGCTGGAACTGACCCGGCAACGACGAGATCTCGCGCGCCTCGCCGAGTCCTTCGGCGACGAACAGCGGCGCGACGAAGTCATCCGGCGCGAGGTTGGTCTCGGCGACGAGGCGACGCAGGGCCGGGGTGCGCCGAAGCCGGCGAGGTCGTTCGGTAGGAAACACGCTCCCAGCCTAGGACAGGGCGAATGTGACGCTTCGGCTAAATCGTGAGTTCGGCCAGCCGGGTTCGCAGTTGCGGTCCCCATCCTTCGATTACTCGCCGATGATCGACGCGGACCACCGCGCCCGTCGAAGCGCCGGGCACGACGACCCAGGCATCGGGCGCCACGTTTTCGCGCGCGACCACCCAGGCTGACGGCGCACCGACGAAGAGGACGTCGGCCTGACGCAGCGACTCTTTTTCGCTCGGGTCCAATTGCGCGCCCACGGTCTCGTAGCAGGCGATCGCCACGACCTCGAGACCCTTCGCGCGCAACACGGCACCCAGTTCTTCGCGCATCGAACTCGCGCCGAGCAATAGCACCGGACCCCGCGCGATGTCCGGCGCGAGCGAGTCGGCCGAGCCCTCACCCTGTTGGTGAACACGCACGTCACGACTTTCCAGGGCGTTCGCGGTCGTCGGCCCGACGCTGAAGACCTCGACGTCGGGCGCCGACGCGCGAAGGGCCATCTCGACATAGTCGGCACTGCGCTCGCTCGTCACGACCAACGAGCGATACCTCCCTTGCCCGGGCGACGCCTCGAGAACCGCGCGTACGGCGTCGGGTTCAAAGTACGTCGTCGTCGTTAGTGGGACCTCGGTCACGGCGGCCTCCGGCGGGAGCCACGCCCGCAGCGGATCGTTCTTTCCCGCCTCTCGAGTCACCACGACGTTCACGAGGTTCGCTGCCAACCGGCCAGCGCCCCGCCACCCTTCTCGTCGCGGAGTTCGAGCGCTAGGGCGAGCCCGAGTGCGTAGGGATCGTCGCCGAGACGGACCGAGCGCACGCTGACCGCCCCATCGACGCTCAACATGACACCGCGCAGCGTCGTCGTGTCGCCCGACACCGTGGCGTAGGCGCCGCAGGGCACCGCACAGCCGGCCCCGAGCTCTTTGAGGAACGCTCGCTCCGCCACCAACGCCGTCAGGGCATCTCGTTGATTGAGCGGCGCCAACGCCCGCGCGGTCGCGTCGTCGCCGTCGCGCTCCTCGAGCGCCAGCGCTCCCTGGCCGACCTGGGGTATGAACCACTCGGGGTCGAGGCGTTCGGCTATCAGGTCGTTACGTTCCAGTCGTTCGACCGCCGCCGCGGCCACCACGACCGCGTCGACGTCTTTGCCACCCGCGGCGGCGAAGCGCGTCGCCATGTTGCCGCGAAGACCCACGATCCGAAGGTCCGGTCGTCGTTCGAGGAGGAGCGCGCGTCGCCGAGGCGAACCGGTCGCGACCGTGGCGCCCGGTCCCAGGCCCGCGAGTGATCGTCCGATCAGCACGTCGGCGGCGTCCAGTCGTTGCGGTACGCACGACAGCGCGAGTCCGTCGGGGGTGGTGCTCGGCAAGTCTTTGGCACTGTGGATCGCCACGTCGGCGTCACCGTTCAAGACGGCTCGTTGAACCTCGACGGCGAAGACGCCTTGCGCGCCGAGTTCATCGAGGGACACGTCCGCGCGCCGATCGCCCTGGGTCTCGAGCGGCACCAACACTGATTCCACGCCGAGTTCGCGGAGACGGTGTTGAACGAAGGACGCTTGAACGAGAGCCAACGGCGATCGACGTGTCGCCAGGCGCAGTTCGCTCATAGATCGAAGAGCGTGCGCGTGGCCTCGCTCAGTCGCGTCCCTTGATCGGTACCGGCCGCTTCCTTCAAGACCACGGTCGGGCGATGCGCAATCTTCGCGACGACCGAACGCAATATGGATGCCACCTTGTCGCGCTGCTCCGGGGTCAAGCCCTCCAAGTCGACCTCGCGTCGGGCCATTTCGCCGGCCACCACTTCGTCGAACAGTTCGCGCAAGTCACACACGATCGCCGCGGCGCCGCGAGCGCGCTGGTCGCTCACGTACTTCTCGACGTCGTCCGCGACAATTCGTTGAGCGTCCTCGACGGCGTCCCGGCGATCGCCCAGCGCCTGGCCCACCCGCTCGCGAAGGTCGCCGATATCAATGCGTCGCACGTTGTCGAGACCGGCCACGTCGCTCGCGATCGCTCGCGGAAGTCCGAGGTCGACGAAGAGCACCTCCTGTCGACAGCGCTCGAGGTCACGTCGAGTGATGACGGGCGCGGCTACCTCGACGGCCGCCACCACGAGGCGCGCCGTGGCGATCAGCGTCGTGACGTCCTCGAGCGATGCCACGACCGCTCGCGGGTCCGCCAGATCGTCGCGGAGTCGCTCGCCCCTGGCGATCGTTCGATTGCAGATCGTCATGCGACGAAGCCGCGCTGGCCGGTCAAGCAACGTGCGCGCGATTCCGCCGGCCAAATGACCGGCGCCAATGATGATCACGTCCGCGCCGTCGAGATCCACGCCGAGGTCGTCGGTCGCCATCATGACCGAGGCTTGCGCGAAGCTCGTGCTGCCCCGCGCGATCGGTGTCTCGTTTCGCACTCGCCGGCCCGACGCGATCGCGCGCTGGAACAGCTCCGTGATCTCCGGTCCGGCGGTCTGCTCCTCGATCGCCAATTCGAGCGCGCGTCGCAACTGACCGAGCACTTCGAACTCACCGGGCACCACCGACTTGAGCCCGGAGGCGACACTGAAGAGATGGGTGGCGACGTCGCGGTCGAAGTTCACGGTGAGGTGATCGGTGAAGGTCTCCGGGGCCAGTCCGGTCGCCTCGGCCAGCGTGTGGGTGATCTCTTCGATCGCGCCGTGGAACCGGTCAATGACCGCCACGACCTCAGTACGCAGGCACGTCGACACGAAGACCGCCTCGTGCACGTTGCGCTGGATCATCAGGGTGCGAAGAACCTTGCTCCAGCCGTGTTCCGGGACGCTCGCCCGTTCGAGGAGGTCGAGGGAGGCGTGCTCGTGGTCGATGCCGACGGAGATCAATGCCACGACTTCACCTCGTCCCTCACAGCGCGCCGCGCAGCGGCGTGGGCGTCGAAATACCGAGCGAGTGCAGGAGTCCCCCGCCTAGCGGTCCCGTGCCGTTGTTGAGGTGGTACATGAGAATCTGCAGCTCGATCGAGAAGTCGACGTAGTGCACCGCGGTGCCGATCGGCACGTTGAGGACCTGCGGCGCAAAGTTGAGCAAGGCGTGGATTCCCGCGCTCACCAACCGATCGGCCACCGCTTGGGCCGCGTCCGGTGGCACGCAGATAACGGCGACCGTGGCCGGCACGATCGGGTCCTCGAGTGATTTCACCACGTGGCCGGCGATCGTTGAGCCCACGACCTCGGGATCGTTGTCGTAGAGCGCGGCGAGCCGCGCTCCGCGAATCAAGAAGTTCGTCGAGTTGACCAGCGCGCGACCGAGGTTGCCGATACCCACCACCACCACGTCGTACTGACGGTCGTGCCCGAGCGCCTCGGCGATGCGCTCGTTCAGCACCTGGACGTCGTAGCCGGCGCCGCGAGTGCCGAAGGAGCCGAGTCCGGCGAGGTCGCGTCGGACGGTCGTGGCGGTGACGCCGGCCAGTTCACCGATCTGCTGGGAGTCGATTCGATTGAGCCCGCGGGCGCTCCAACTCTCGGCGATGCGTTGGTAGACCGGCAGGCGAGCGATGGTCGGTTCGGAGAGTTTCCTCGTTCGAAGACGCGGGGTCGCCATGTTCGTACGCTACAGGGACCGTCAGCGACCCATTTGGCGACTACGCTCCGCGGCCGCGGCAACGGCGTCAATGAACGCGGAGCGAACGGCGCGACTCTCCAGCGTGCGCAGTCCCGCGGCGGTCGTGCCGCCCGGCGACGTCACTTGATGGCGAAGTTCCTCGGGCGACTCACCGGTCGACACGAGCAGGGCGGCCGATCCTTCGAAGGTCCCTACGACGAGCTGGTGGGCCACGTCGCGCGAGAGACCCTGGTGAACTCCGGCCTCGATCAACGCCTCGACGACCAGGCAGAGGTAGGCCGGCATCGGACCGGACAGTCCGGTTACGGCGTCGATGTTGCGCTCGGTCACGCGAACGACCGTGCCGACGGCCCCGAGGATCGACTCGGCCCAGTCCAGGTCTTCTTTGGTGACGTGGGCTCCTCCGGCAATGGCACTGACGCCCTTTCGCACGAGGACCGCAATATTCGGCATTGAGCGAATCACCGCGATGGGAAGGGTGAGGGTCGCCTCGATGCGCGCCGTCGACAGTCCGGCGACAACGGAAAGAAGTCGTGTCGCACCCATCGCGCCCGCCATCCGAGCGACGGCTTCGGCGTGTTCGGGTTTGACGCAGATCACCACGCCACTGGCGTCGTCCACGTGTTCGATCTCCAGAGACGCCAGGACCGCGACCCCGGGGAGTCGCTGATGCAACACCTCACGCTGTTCCCCGGACGATTCGACGACCGCTAGATCGCCCGTCGCCGACCAGTGGGCGTCCACCAGTCCCTCGGCGAGCGCCGAGCCCATTCGTCCGCCGCCGATGATGATGAGTTTGTACGCCACGACTGCACGCTACCGCGTGATTACGAGGGTTTCCGTCGACGACGGTAGAGCGACGAGAGGCCCAACGCCATGGCGGTCGGATAGATCTCCTCGACGTAGGTGAGCGTCGCGCCGACCACTTCGTCCAGTCGCTCAATCGTCACCTCACCGATCGGGATCTGTGACATCAGGTAGATGCCGTCTTCCGGTCCGATCGCGAGATGTAGTTCGCGCAGCTCCGCATTCTTCACCAGCAGGTAGCGATACAACGCCTCGCGGTTCTCCTCCGGCGCCGGCGTGACCTCGGTTTCCACGTGGACCGTTCGCTGTCGCAGCGAGAGCCACAGGGTGATGACGTCCTTCTCTTCGCCTCGCAGTCGAATGAGCCAATGGAAGTGTCCGCGGTCGTCGGGTGACGGCTGGTGCTCGATCCCCAGCAGCGCACTGGCGTGCCACTGTTGCGCCCACGAGGACACGGTCTCATCCAGGTGCCGGGCCGAGTCCGCGTCACCGAGGGGAGCGCGAGTCACGTCAGCAACGAACGAGCCCCGAAAGCGCCAACTCCTCGGTCAAGTCAGCGAGGGAGCGCGCGGCCGAACGCCAGGTGTAGCGCCGCGCGAGCAAGACGGCGGCGTTGGACATCGTGGTGGCGTTCTGGGGATGGAGCGCCACCTCGACGACGTCGGCCCAGACCCGGGGATCGCGTTCGCCCAGGAGGTATCCCGTCACCCCCGGTTCGATCAACGTCCTCAATCCGCCTACGTCACTCGCCACGACCGGCGTGCCGCAAGCCGAGGATTCCAGCGCCACCAGTCCGAAGCTCTCGGTGCGCGAGGGCACCAGCATGACGTCCGACGCGCGCATCCACGTCGAGAGCAGTTGGTGGGACTGGGGGGCGACGAAACTCACGTGTTCGATCACGCCCGCCTCTTCGACCCGACGGTGCAGTTGGGCCAGCGTGTCGCGGCCATCGGGCCCCGACGGTCCCCCGACGATCGCCAACATCGCGTTGCGGCCCCGGGCCCGAAGCTCGATCAAGGTCTCTAGGGCCAGGTCAACGCCTTTGAGGGCCTGGAGGCGACCGACGAAGAGCAACATGTCGTCCTCGCCCTGGATGCCGAGGGCCCGGCGGGCCTGAGGCCGGTAGCCCGGCGCGAAGAAGGCGTGCTCCACCCCGAGGGGCACGATGTGCACGCGCGAGGGCTCGGCGTTATAGAAGCGCACGAACTGTTCGGCCTCCACCTCGCAACTGGCGAGAACGGCGTCGGCGCAGGCGAAGATCGCCGCCTCCTGAAAGGCGCGGTCCTCGGATTCGCCCTCGTAGAGTTCGGCCTTCACGCGTTCGAGGGTGTGGAAGGTCATGATCAAGGGGATACTCAGCTCGTGCTTGAGTCGATGACCCGCCAGTCCACTCAGCCAGTAGTTCGCATGGATGGCCTCGGGCGTCCCGTGACAGCGAAAGAGCGTCGCCACCGAATCGGTGAACTCCGCGACGTGATTGGTGAGTCCTTCGCGATCGAGCGGCGCGGCCGGACCGGCCGTCACGTAGTGAACGCGAAAACCGGGTTCGACGTCGACGGTGTCGCGCACCTGGGTGTTGTCGCGACGGGTGTAGACGTCCACGTCGTGTCCCAGGCGGGCCAGGGCGCTCGAAAGTTCGCGCACGTAGACGTTCATTCCCCCACCGTCGCCCGTACCGGGCTGGGCGAGGGGCGACGTGTGATACGAGAGAACCGCGAGTCGAGCCACGGGCGCATCCTACCGGCGTTAACCCTGATTCAACAGGGGAATTGCCTAGGACGAGGACGGTGAGAGCACGATATAGGCCACCTCACGGGCGTCGACCAGGCCGAAGTCTCGTGAATCAGTGGAGGCGGCGGCGTTATCGCCGCGGAGATCTAAGCGGCGACCGACCCGTCCGACACAGCGCTTCAACAACCATTGGTTCGCGTCGAGCGGATCGCGCAGAATGACGACGTCACCTTCTCGAACCGGACGCCACCGTCGCAATGCCGTGATTCGCTCACCTTGAATATACGACGGCAGCATTGAGGGGCCCTCAACCGTTACCCGCACGAGAAAGAACTCCAGGAGCCGCCACATTTCAGTGAACGATAGACGAGGGCCGTGACTAACCTTCGAATACCAATAGGGAATGTGCCGACATCACAACGAACGACAACCGAAAGGCGAAGCCATGACACTTCTGACACGTATTAATGCACTACTGGACGCGAGGACGATCCCAATTGTCGCGCACGCGCATTGCGACCTGCCCTGTGGCGTTTACGACCCGGCGCAAGCCAAGATCGAGGCGCAGTCGGTGAAAGCCTGCATGGAGAAGTACAACGCGTCGAGTGATGAGGACTTCAAAGTTCGCGCGACGTTCATAAAAGAGGAGCGCGCCGACCTGGTGAAGCACCACCTCTGGGTGCTGTGGACCGACTACTTCAAGGTCGATCATCTGAAGGCCTACCCGAATCTGCACGACCTCTTCTGGATGGCCACCAAGAGCGCCGGCGAAGCGAAGAAGACCAACGACGTCAACGTTGCCGACCGACTACTGAGCGAGATCGACGCCATCGCGGAGCTGTTCTGGGCCACGAAGAAATAGGTTCAGCGACGAGTTTTTTTACTTACCGCGTCAACTGACGGATCGTCAAGCCAATTCGGGATGGGCCGGACAGTTGGCGAGCAACGGACTCGCGACGAGGTCACTCTCATCAATGGGCGCCTGACAGACCTGACAGGTCCGGTAGGTGCCGCTGCGCAGTCGTTCGAGCGCGCGATCCACGTCGTTCAGCGTCGATTCAATGGCGCTGACGCTCTCATTGGCGAAGTCGGACATACCACCAACCTATCGGTCGGTGAACCCTCAGCTCACTCTTCTCGCAGCACCAGTGCGGTCGACGTACCGGCGGCCATGCGTCCCGGGATCGCGGCGACCACGTTGGCGAGGACCAGGGCGCCCACGACGATGAGCACGATGACCAGACCGGGCACACTCGGCACTGGCACCGCGTCAATTTCGTGAGCGAAGAGGTTCCACAGCACGCGGCCGAGCACGATGCCAATCGGGACTCCGATCGCCACACCGATGGCGACGGCGATGCTTGACTGCCACGCCACCGCCGAAGCGAGCTGTCGACGAACGAATCCCAGCGTCTTCAGCAAGGCCAGTTCGTGACGCCGGCGTCGAACGGAGGCGACCAAAGTGAGCGCCAGCGCCACCACGGCTCCCAAGGCGAGACCGCCGCCGAGAATGGCCGGGGTCGTTCCCATCGTGCGGTAGTTGACGATCTCAGCCGGTCGCAGGTGTGCGACCAATCCGCCCGCGTTACCGCCGTCGTTGTGCAGTCGGTTCAACTTGTAAATGATCTCGCGAATGCTGCGAAGCGCCGACTTCGCATTAGCTCCGCTTCGCAAGCGAATGAGTACGGCCTGCGGGCCCGGAATCGCACTTCGTTGTTCGTTGAGCAATGAGGCTGGGATGTCGCTTGTAGCCACCAGGGCGCCGGAGCCCATCTCGAGGCCCTTGGTGATCGGGGTCAACGTCGCGGTACCGACAATCGTCAGTGCGGTGGCTTTGGATTTGCCGTTGAAGAAAGTGACCGTGTCGCCGATACGTTTATGAAGAGCCGCCAACGTCGTATCGCCGACGACCACTTCATTAGCGGCTCGAAGGCCGTGTCCGGACAGAATCGGCGGACCTACTCGGGATCGAGGTGCTTCGGTCATCATCTGCACCGCGTGACCATCCAACGTAGCGACGGCGAAGTTTACGCCGGACCATGACGCGACGAAGCGGTCGTGGTTGAACATGGCGGCTACCTGGGGCCCCGCCATATCTTCTTGGCCCGCGAATCCCGACAAGAGCGCGTAGTTCCAGTTCCATCCGTACAGCGAAGGGTGCGACACGAGGTTATTCAGGCTGGCCCCAAACGTCACCGTCGTCACCAGCACCGCCGCGGCCAAGACGGCGCCGAGGATCGCCGATCGCACGGGGGCGGCGTTGGATCCGCGTCCGGACTTCAACGCGAATCTCACGCCGGTGGTGATCGAGATCGGTAGACCTGCGTTCATGGCTGCGCGCGTCACCCACGAGTCCGACTCGTGTCGGTCGATGCGGCGACCCAGCCGTAGTCGACGTAGTTCGCGGCGTGCGAGGACTACGGCGATCGCCGACAACGCCACGACCAGAGCGACGACACCCATGCCGAGGACCGTCCAGTCGAACGAGACGCCTTTATCGGGATACACGAAGCGCACCGGTCCGAGTGGAGCAAGCGGTGACAGTGCGACGGCGAGCGCCACGGCGAGCAGGGCGCCCACGACCACGGCGAGCATCACGCCGGTCAACTCGGCGGAGAGCGCCATCCACCGGTTGGCCCCGAGCGCCTGGAGAGTACGAGTCTCCGCCGCCCCGGTTCGCAACATACGACCGATCGTCAAACCGGCGATCAAGAGGACCGCCATGCCGGCGATGAGTCCGAACACTCCGAGGGCGATCGCTTCCGGTTTTATCTCTTGCTGCGCTTTGGCAATGACCTGAGCGACACTGTTACCCCCACCGACGCCGAACTTTGAGACCGGATCGATATTGGCCACCTCTGCTCGCACCCGAGCCGCGTTGGTGGGTCCGCCCCGTATCTTGATCGCCAAGCCCGAGTAGTACGCACAGCACGTGGCCAGTTGGCTGGTCAGCTGGGGCGACAGTATTACCACGTTCGATCCGAGCGCTGCGATCTCATCTTGCACCACGGTGTTATTGATGACTATCTCACCCACGATCGTGATCCTGGGGGAGAGGTACGGCGGTCCGTTGTACGACGAGTTCGTCGCTTCCTTGTCGCTATAAAAAGGAACGCGAATTACGGATCCAATGTGAACACCCATTTCTCGCGCGGCCTGGGCGTTCACCAACGCTTCGTCGGGGTGACGCGGGTTGAACATACGCCCCGCCACGAGCGTCAACTTGTCCAGGGTGAAATATTGGGACCCGCCAATGACCGTCGGCGGTGTTTCCCCAGCGGTCACGTGCGGGTGAACTCCTGTGACACCACTCAGATTGATGTTGCCATCGAATCCGACGGACACCGCGGTCTCCTGGACGTAAGGGAGGTGCGCGATCTCGGCATCGAGTTTCGGGTTGTATCCGCTGTTGAGGCCCAACGCAGGATCATCGAACGCGGTGGCCACCTCGGTCGAAGAGGGATTGGTACTCGTCAAATAGGTGGAAAACGAGGAATCGGTTCGGCGAGCTCCGGCGAGCGAGGCCATCGAGAGTCCGCCTACGAGAGCGATTAGGAGCATGAGGCTTAAATAGCCACCCCACCGGCGACGGATCGTTGTTCGGAAGTGATACGAGGCAACGCGAAGAGTGTGACTCATGTCCCCGTCCTCCTCCGATCATCCGTGCCGCGAATACTGTCACCACAACGATTCGCCACCCAGGTTGCTGGCAACACTTCGAATTCTCGTACTAACACCTCGACTCTCAGAATGAGTAGGCTCCTTTGAGCCGTAAATCAAAAGCGCGACGAACCGCTCGGGAGCAAAGGTGGAAACATCGAAGCTCCATGAGCGATTGCGAATCGCAGATTTTCGGGCCGCTAGCTCATCGGGAAGAGCAGGGGACTTTTAATCCCAAGGTGCCGGGATCGAGACCCGGGCGGCCCACTCATAAAAATTTTCAAATGTTCGTTCCGTGCTCGCAGATCACAACGGTCGCGACTCCCCGGAAGCAATGTGACGGAAACTGCGCTTCGTCACTGCGCTCTGAGAGCATCTGCCCGCATTCGCAGGGTCGCCGTTCCATCACCTTGCAGCTGGTCGACGGCGGCAAAGCGGCCGGCCAAGATGAGGACTAACGCCTCGATGGGCCCGGTGACGTCCAGACCGTCGCCGGCCGACCAATCCGCGTCAGTCGCAATGGCGCGGATGCCCTGAAACAGTTTCGGGCCAGGAAAGAAGCGGTTGGTCCAGAGGTCCCCGGCGACGGGGATCATTCGCCCATTGGGTATGTCGCGGTGTTGCTTGAGCGGTCGGCGGATATCCATTTGGTGGATGACTATGTCCTCGAGCATGGACAATGACGACAGGCCGGGCAGATGCGTGCGAGCGAGGACCACGCCTCGGAAGTCCGCGAGAAGCTTTGCGACGGAGGCCGCGCCTCGCTGTCGGGCGTCCTTGGCGATGTACCGGTTAAGTCGGAAACCCGATGCAATGAACCCCCCGGGCAGCCCGAGCAACAGTCATGTGGGTCTCGCTCACCATGTGTCCGACGACGTCCCGGACTCGCCATTCAGAACAGAGCGAAGGGGCATCCCATTGCTCGGGTGTGAGTGTCTCGCGGTGCTCCAATAGAGCTTGGCGTTCCTGGTGCACGTCGCTCCAGAAATCAGTCTCGGTGGGCATGAACTGTCCTTTCGTTCAGAAATGCTGATGTCGGATCCTGACTCAAGCGTCGAGGCTAAAGGGCGGGTAGCCATCCGTGAGGAAGCCGACGTAGGCCTCGACCCGCAGGGCGTAGCGATAGGCGCTGACGAGGAAGGTGCGGATCCCCTCCGGGTACTCCCCGGTGACGAGGACGGCGAGGAAGCCCATGACGATACCCACGCAGGCGGCAATGCACAGTGCCGCCAGAACGACGTATTGAGGAATGGCGAGGAACCACTTGTATAGCGGCTTCCACCGCTCGAGGTGCTCAGGATAGGCCAGACGCAGTGACGTGTAGGGCTCCACCCCATCGTCGTCCCAGGAGAGGTCGAAGTCGAACGGGGGGTAGTCCTTGTGCATGAACAACGCGTAGCTCATGGCCCGCCACTCATAGCGATAGGTCATGACGATGGCGTCGAAAAGCGGGCGCGGAATCTGGGTAGTGAACAGCACCGTGAAAAAGCTGATCAGAGTCAAGACCTGGCGCAAAGTGCGCAGCGCCCAGGCGATGAGCAGGTGCGGGATGGCCAGCAGCCACTGCACCAGCGGCCGCCATTGGGTGATGTGACGGTCGGCGTGGAGTTCGAGCTGCAAGGGATAGGGGGCGGACGAGGACATGAGGACTCCTTGGTTTAGGAGTACGTGGAACGGGCTAACTGCATAAAGAAATCAAGAGGACGACGGGAGGGATGTGGATGGCACCGCGGAATAAGGGAGTTTGGTCAGCCCTCGATCTGGTGGGAAGTGAACCCCTTGGTGAAGAGCCAGATCGGCAGGATCAGCTCGAAAAGGCCGCCGGGGACCAGCGCAAGCATCCCTGCACCGTGTGTAATGTCGATCAGGTTGAGCATGGCCGAGACGCTTCCCACCAAGAAGACCGGATAGCCAATGACGCCCAGCATGGATAGGTTCCTCGGCACGATCCTCGATGTCAGCAGGGCAGACGATAGGACGAGGCCCGCGGCACCAGATACCGCGTAGACCGCAAGCACGTACGCGTTCCACTGCGCGTGGCCGGTCAGGAAGTAGACGCCGACAGCCACGAGTGTGAGGCACTCCGTCACTCGTAGGGCAAAGTAAGCCCGCGAGCGAATTGGTGCAAGCGGCGAGAGGATACGCCGCATCGCCGTACCGTTTGCCGCGACCACTAGGGCGCAGCAGCCCAGCAGGAGCACGCCGGCGATGCGGCCGGCGATGTGCGGCGTCGCGCTCGAGAAGTACGAGTTGATGAGCGCGTTGCCGATCGCGAAGGTGAAGGTGGCCGCGAGGAAGAACAGTCCGACGAGGACCGCGGTCTTCTTCGTCGATGATGTGGTCGGCTCAACCCTGTTGATTACGGCGGGCATCTCAAGTGTGCGGTTATTCATTTTGACGGCTCCTTTATTGTGGTTGACTTACGTTGTAAGTACAATAGACTTACGACGTAAGTTTGTCAAGTAAATAATTGGAGAATCTGAATATGGACGTGCCAAACAGCCAAGTGACCGATAAGCGAATTCCGCTGAGCAGGGAACGGATCCTACGCGCCGCTGTCGCGTTCGCCGATGAGATTGGGATTGGGTCGCTCACCATGCGCAAGCTCGGCGAGACTCTCGGAGTCGAAGCGATGTCGCTTTACAATCACGTCGCTAACAAGGAAGAGCTCCTCGACAGCATGGTCGACGCAGTCTTCAATGAGATTGAACTTCCTTCAGAAGACAACGAATGGAAAACGGCAATGCGAAACAGAGCAATCTCGACTCGTAAAGCGTTGTCACGTCACTCTTGGGCGATCACACTGATGCAGTCGCGAACTTCTCCTGGCACAGCCACGTTGCGTCACCACAACGCTGTGCTCGGATGTCTTCGAAACGCGGGCTTCACAATCGAGATGACTGCGCACGCCTTTTCTCTCATCGACAGTTACATATACGGCTTCGCACAACAGGAATCCAGTCTTCCCTTCGAGGGCGCAGAGATACCCGCCGAAGTTGCCGAGGCCTTCGCCAAGCAACTACTCCCTAAGGAGTACCCACACCTCACCGAGTTCGCATTGGAACACGTTTTACGGCCGGGCTACGACTACGGCATGGAATTCGAATTCGGCCTCGACCTAATTTTTGATGGCCTCGAGTTAGCTCGACTTTAGAATTGAATCGAAGCAACTGCTAGACAGCGTGGCTTGACCGCCGGACCATAAACAGGCCTCATTTTAGGCCTCATATTTCTGCAACACCACGAGACGAGACCGACTCAAAACAACACGATTCCTTGAAAACAATAGACATGCGCAACGAGACCGACACAGAACAACCGATGGAAGGTTCCTTTTAATCCCAAGGTGCCGGGATCGAGACCCGGGCGGCCCACTAAATCCCTCATCAAGGGATCTAAATTGAACTCCGTCGGCTCCAATGGAGCCAATGATGTATCACCTTTCTCTTACAAAGTGATCATGCTGAGGGAGTGGTCCAATGTTGGTATCAACGTTGCGGAGAACTACTTCTAAGTCGATCACGACTTTCGACGCAATAAAATGTGAGAGTGCCGGAGCTCCCCGAAATGCAGGCGCTCTCCGAGCGACTCACGGAGTCTCTCGTTGGCCGCAGGTTGCGAGAGGTCCGACTGCTTGGCTTCTCTTCGCTCAAAACAGTGTCGCCCGAACCCGCTGAGCTCGTCGGTCACACGCTGATATCGGTGACGCGCCGGGCCAAGTACCTTGTTTTCACGCTCGACCATGGCCCACGAATCGTTCTCCACCTCTCACAGGCCGGGAGGCTCGATATCGAGGAGCCACCCAAAGTGACGAGGCCGAGAGGGGCCGCCGCTCGATTCACCTTCGACGGTGATCCGCACGACCGTGCAGTCCTCATCCGTGAGTTCGGTACCCACCGCAAAGCGGCTTGGTGGAGCCTGGGTGCCGATGACAATGGACCGCTTGAGGGCTTGGGGCCTGAGCCCTTTACCGCAGAATTCTCCCAGCTCCTACGCACAAGTACGAGCAACCGACGCCTGCACTCGGACTTGCGCGATCAGCGCGTCATGTCGGGAATCGGTCGTGGCTGGGGCGACGACATCTTGCATGAAGCTCAACTCTCCCCTTTCGGCGCCCTGGGCTCGCTCAGCGCCATCGAGCGGGAGCGTCTGATCGAGGCGGTCGACAAAGTCCTCAGCCAGGCTCTCGCAGCGGAACGGACCCGCGTAGGCGGGCTCTCAGAGTCCAGTCTCAGCGGTCGATTCGCGGTGCACGGCCGATTCGGTGAACCCTGTCCGCTGCCCTGCGGCGACACTCTGGCACGAGTCTCCTTCGAGTCCTATGAAATGACCTACTGCCCGAGTTGCCAGACGAAAGGCAAAGTCCTCGCCGACCGCCGCCTATCTCGCCTTCTAAGGTAGTTGGCGGACAACCGACGGGTGCAACCAGCACTGCGGGCCCTCATCTCCGCAACGATGCCGTCCGGCTCGTGTACCTGCGACAAGCGCAGCGATCGCGGACCTACATACACCTATCGCACTACCAAACGAAGTCGGGTGTCGACCCGCTCCACCTCCATCGCAAAATCGAATCTGTCAACATCGACTGAATATGCGACGTCATCTTGATGAACGTCATTCACGTCCAACTCGTCCAACTTTTGCGCCCACACTGACCTAGCGACCGCGTCTTTCGTTGCGGCGGCCGCAAGAGCGTCTCCTAGTCGAGCGCGCTCAATCAACTGTGCAGTAACGAAGTCATCCTCTCCGCCATCGGGGGAATCTGGAAAACGGCCAGTAATTACGTAGGTGGGTACTCCAAGACCGGTGTCTCTAACAGCCTTGGCCGTAGCCGAGGCGCAGACGAGGCTCGAGGCAAACAACCTCTCTGCGTTCTTCGCTGCGATTGCGCCTTGGGTGCCGGCTGATGTGCGTTGCACGAGTACGCGCCCTTCGAGATCGGCGCTGGCAACGCCGACGGGTGAGTTCGAAAAGTCAAATCCATCAGGTCGACGACCGTGCTCCTCACCCATAGTGAGGGCGTTTGGTATCGCGCGAGACAGATCAAAGGCTTCCTCCACAGTGCCAACGAGCCATATGGCTGAGGCTCCAGATGCGAATGCGTACGCGGCGG
>Ga0208586_1000092_pt1 | contig 34998 bp, 31 predicted proteins | sample NGESurshal072012_6_FD_184471 | JGI IMG/M metagenome (GOLD analysis project Ga0208586, IMG submission 184471) | Arctic peat soil microbial communities from Barrow, Alaska - NGEE Surface sample 53-3 shallow-072012 (SPAdes) | ecosystem: Environmental > Terrestrial > Soil > Wetlands > Peat ... | reverse complement strand
AATCAGTACAACGTCGACTATTCGATTCAAGGCACGTCGAGAATCGAGCCGTTGCTCGGTCGTATCCGCCGTTCGATGCGCTCGGCCGGCATGGTCGTGGAATCGGTGAAGGGCGAATGCAACTTCGGACAGCACGAGGTCGCTTTCAAGTACGACACGCTCGTGGAGAAGTGCGACGAGCACAGCCTGTTCAAACTCGGCGCCAAGGAGATCGCGGCCCAAGAGGGCGTCAGTCTCACGTTCATGGCCAAGTTCGACCAACGAGAAGGCAACTCCTGTCACATCCACCTCTCACTGCGCGACAAGGACGACCGGCCGGTGTTCGCCGGACCGGGCGAACACGGCTTCTCCGAGGTCTTCGAGCACTTCTTGGCGGGGCTACTCGCCCACTCGCGCGACTTCTCAATGCTGCTCGCGCCGAACATCAACAGCTACAAGCGCTTCGTCGCCGGATCGTTCGCCCCCACGGCCCTGTTATGGGGCCACGACAACCGCACCTGCGCGTTCCGAGTCGTCGGCCATGGGCCCTCGCTCCGCTTCGAGTGTCGTATTCCCGGGGGCGACGTGAATCCCTACCTCGCCATCGCCGCCCTCCTTGCGGCCGGCCTTCAAGGTGTCAATGACAATCTCACTTTGCCGCCGGCCTTCGTGGGCAATGCCTACGAATCCGACGCCCCGCGCGTGCCGACGACGCTCGCCGAGGCCACCGAACTCTTCGATCTCAGCCCCGTCGTGCGAGCCGCGTTCGGTGACGAGGTCGTCGATCACTACGTGCACGCTGCCCGCGTCGAGATCGACGCCTTCAACGCGGCCGTCACCGACTGGGAGCGATTCCGAGGTTTCGAACGTCTATGAGCGTGCTGTCGATTCTCAATCCCGCCACCCAGGCGCCGGTCACCTCGATCGAGCTCTTCGATCTCGAAGCGACGGACCGTGCGATTGCGCGAGCGTCGCGCGTCGCCACCGAGTGGCGCGACGTCACGCCCGCGAGACGCGCTCATCTGTTGCGCCGTTTCGCGCAGGTCGTGGACGAACATCTCGAAGAGTTGGCCCAGTTGGAAGTGGCCAACTCGGGACACACCATCGGCAACGCACGGTGGGAAGCCGAAAACGTCCGCAACGTGCTGGCCTACTACTCCGGCGCGCCGGAGCGTCACAGCGGCAAACAGATCCCGGTCGCCGGCGGCGTCGACCTCACCTTTTACGAACCGCTCGGCGTGGTGGGCATCATCGTTCCCTGGAACTTTCCCATGCCAATCGCCGGCTGGGGCTTCGCGCCGGCGCTTGCGGCCGGCAATACGGTCGTTCTGAAGCCGGCCACGCTGACGCCCTTGACGGCGATGCGCCTCGGAGAACTCGGACTCGAAGCCGGGCTACCCGACGGCGTCTTCCAGGTGCTGCCCGGTGACGGCGGCGTGGTGGGTTGGCGGTTCGTGACGCACGAATCGGTGCGCAAGGTCTGCTTCACCGGCTCCAGTGAAATGGGTAAGCGCGTAATGGCCGGCTGCGCCGAGCAAGTGAAGCGCGTCACGCTCGAGTTGGGCGGCAAGAGCGCCAACGTGATCTTCGCCGACGCCGACTTAGAGCGCGCGGCGGCCGGTGCGCCTTCGGCCGTCTTCGACAACGCCGGCCAGGACTGCTGCGCGCGCTCGCGGATTCTCGTCGAGGCATCGGCCTACGAGCGCTTCATGGAACTCTTCGAGGTCGCGGTCAAGAACTTCCGCGTCCTCGACCCCGCCGACGAGAGCGCCGAAATGGGACCATTGATCTCGGCCGGACAACGCACCAGTGTCGACTCTTTCGTGGACGAGGCGGCGGTCGCCTTTAGGGGCAACGCTCCGACGGGGCCGGGCTACTGGTATCCGCCGACCGTGCTCGAATCGGCCGACGGCACGGACCGCGCCTTTCGCGAGGAGATCTTTGGTCCGGTGGTCTCAGTGCGGCGATTCGAAGACGAAGCCGACGCTATCCGCATCGCCAACGACAGTCCCTTCGGTCTGTCGGGTTCGATCTGGACTCGCGACGTCGGACGGGCCCTGCGCGTGGCGCGTGGCGTCGAGACCGGAGCGCTCTCGGTGAATTCGAACTCGTCGGTTCGTTATTCGACACCCTTCGGGGGCTACAAGCAGTCGGGCCTCGGACGAGAACTAGGCCCGGACGCCCTGCGCAGTTTCAGTGAAGAGAAGAACGTCTTTATTTCAACGGAGGAATGATGGGTCGACTAGAGAACAAGGTTGCGGTCATCACCGGCGCGGCGAGTGGCATCGGTCGAGCGACCGCTCGCCGCTTCGCCGCCGAAGGCGCGAGCGTCGTCGTCGCGGACTTCGATGATCAGCATGGCCCCGAGGTCGCCGCCGAGATCGGCGGACTGTTCGTCAAGGTGAACGTCGCCGACCAGGGCAGCGTGGTCGCCCTGTACGACCAGACCGTCGAAGTCTACGGCGGCATCGACGTGCTCTTCAACAACGCCGGCATCTCGCCGGCCGACGACGATTCGATTCTCACCACCGGCCTCGACGCCTGGAAGCGAGTCCAGGACGTCAACCTCACATCGGTCTACCTGTGTTGCAAGTACGGCATCCCCCACTTGCAACGCCGCGGCGGTGGCTCCATCATCAATACCGCATCCTTCGTCGCGGTCCTCGGTTCGGCGACCTCGCAGATCTCCTACACCGCCTCGAAGGGCGGAGTGTTGGCGATGAGCCGTGAGTTAGCGGTCCAGTTCGCGCGCGAGAAGATTCGGGTGAACGCGCTCTGCCCGGGACCGGTCAACACGCCGTTGTTGATCGAACTGTTCGCGAAGGACCCCGAGCGCGCCGCGCGCCGACTGGTGCACGTCCCAATGGGACGCTTCGGTGAGCCCGAAGAGATCGCCAACGCGGTGCTCTTCCTCGCCAGCGACGACGCGTCGTTCGTGACCGCGACGACGTTCATGGTCGACGGCGGCATTCACGGGGCCTACGTCACGCCGCTGTAGTCAACGACACCCCGCAGCGCGGCCGCTACTCCGGTTCGCTCGCGCGCCACCACTCTCGCACGATGACCTGGATCGTGGCCGCCATCGGCACAGCGAGCAGCACCGCGACGAATCCGCCGGCTAAGCCCGCGACCCAGGCGCCGAGGTCGGCGCCGATCAAGACCGCGACGAAAACCAAGAGCGGATTGATCTTGACGGTGCGACTCATGACGATCGGATTCAAGATGTGATTCTCAATTTGGGTGTAGAGCAAGAAGACGACCAACGTGACGATCCCGGCGGCGAGGGAATGCGCGAAGGCGAACAGCACCGTCGGAACTCCAGCCAAGGCGCCCCCGATCGTCGGCAGAAAATCCACCAGCGCCACCCAGAGCGCCCACAAGAAGGCGTACGGTACGCCGACCAACAAAAGGGTGACGAAGACCACCACGCCCGCGGCGATGGACGTCATCATGTCACCTAAGACGTAACCCGACACCGAACGCGAAATGATTCGTCCGATGTGGCGAAAGCGCTTGGCTCGCTCCGGCGCGACCAACTTCGTCAGCGAGCGTCGGATCTTCGGCGCTTCGATCAACAAGAGGACGACGAACGTGAAGACCGCGACGAGTGACAGCACGGCCGACAGCGCGCCCTTGCCGAGGGCCAAGGCCGGTTTGCCCAAACCTGACGCGAGTGACGTGAGGTGACTGGAGTTTCGCCGGACCCACGATTCGACGTGGTACTTGCGAAAAAGATGTCCGATCCAGCCCTGACCGTGCTGAGCTCGCTTGATATAGCCCGGCAGCGCGCTGGCGAAGTGGGTGATGCCGTTGACGAGCGGGTAGCCGAAGAGGACCGCGAGGCCTAGGAATATCAGTAGTGCAACGAACGTCACAATCGCTACCGCCCCACCACGTCGCTTCACGCGCCAGTGCTGCAGGGCTACGACGACCGGATTCAAGATGAGGGCGATGAAACCACCGACGAGGCCCAGCATCAAAAGGATCCTCAAGTGATAGATGAGCTGACTCGACAGGTAGACGCCGGCCACGATCAAGACCGCCACGAGAATCGTGAGCACCGGTACGGAGTTACCCTCCGCGATGCGCACGAATCGACGGCGCCGAGACTCGGGTATCTCCTCCTCCTCCACCTCCACGACAGGCGGCTTAGGGCGAGGTGTTCGTCTTACGGGCACGGGTTCAGCCAATGGGCGTGGCGCTCGTCGATGCGGTGATGTCCGGCACCGGCGACCCTCGAAGCACGTACGAACATCCCGTCATGCTAACGCTCACCGCCGGAGAACTCGATGACGTCAACGTAGGCGACGAACCTCACTGCGCGTACGTTGTCGTGGCACAATGGATTCGATGGAGGGCGAATGAACGACGACGCGTTTCAATACAAGATCTACATCGACACCACGATCAGGCGACTCTGGCGAGCGCTGACCGATCCCGTGAAGACCAAGAAATGGTGGAACGTCGCGTTCATCACCGATTGGAAGGTCGATTCAACGATGGACTGGAAGATGGGTCATCTCACGATTCGCGACCCCGAGCAAGTCGTTCTCGAATCGTCGTCGCCGACGCGCCTCGCCTACACCTGGCACACGTTCTCGCCCGGGTGGGCCAGCGCGAGCGGCTACGTGGAGGAGGATCGACTGAAATTCGCCGATGAACCGCGATCCAAGGTGGCCTTCGATATAGAAAAAGCGAACGGCGTGGTCTGCCTCACCGTTCGCCATGAAGGATTCGAATCGGGTAGCGCGGTGCACGAGGCCATTCGCGAAGGGTGGCCGCCGCTGCTCTCGAGTCTGAAGACTTTCCTCGAGACCGGCGAGCCGCTCGACTTTTCGATGTAGACGACCGCCGCGTCACTTGCGAGACAAGGCGTTGTTCACCGACGCGTTCTAGGTAACGATGACTTCGAGACTCCAAAGCAACGCCAGTTCGGGACAAGCCACGCCGGGCTTGCAGAAGACGGTACCGGTCGCTCGAATCGTTGCGCGTCCGGTAGCGACGGCGTGGAGGGTGGCGGCAAAGACACCGACCGAGTCGCGTGAAATGTCATTCACCACGACTGCTCGAGTAGTGCTGATGGGATAACCCCACCGAAAACCGGACCGTAGTTTGATCCGAACGTTGGTCCCGCGCCGAACCCGGATCACGCACGGTGACTGCTTCGACACGAAATGGATGGAGGGGTTCGCCACGACGCCACAAATCGTTTGCGCGCGCGGGTTCGTCGTGGTCGTGGTGGACGTGGCACCCACGGTCGAAACCGACGTCGCGAAGAACGACAGCGTCAACGTCGCGACGATCAGGGGGCGACGAATCAAGGTACCGAACGTTCCCTTCACGGTTCCAGCCTCCCATCTCCCTCGTCGCGAGACTCGTCGTGTCGCCGAGTGTGAGTACCGTGGCGGCAGCGGTACCTCACCTACTACTTGTCCACCGAGGACCTTAATTTCAGCTTTTCGACGGAATTTCGGGCAGGTTTCGCGAACGTAGTGACCGATGACTATACGGCGGTCGGTCCGGCGACTCCCAAAACGATCCGTTCGGTCGCTTCTTGCGTAGTACCGACGTTGGACGAATCATCGTGAGGTTCGGTGCCGAAGGGAGATGACCCAAATATTTTCGATGTCCCCTCTCCATACTCCTTTCGGCACTCTCACGTTGACATACCAATCGAAGTAGGAGGTGGCTCGGGGTGCGGCGCATCGGCATCCGAGTCTCGCCCACCTTCCTGACCATGGCGAATGACCAACGACCTAGTGTTACGTGGTTACTGGCAATTCGAAAGGGTCAGCCGTGATCTTTGGAGCGCACGTCATCGTTTTTACCCAGGACGCCGAAGCCGACCGAAATTTCTTCCGCGACGTTCTCGAGATGACCAATGTCGACTCGGGCGGCGGTTGGCTGATCTTCAAGATGCCGCCCTCGGAGATTGCCTTTCATCCGACCGACGAGAGTCCGACCAACGAGATCTATCTCCTATGCGATGATCTCGCCGCTGAAATGGAACGACTCGAAGCCAGGGGCGTCGACTTCTCATCGGTCGACGACGAACGTTGGGGAACGGTCACCCGGTTCACTCTGCCCGGCGGCACGACGATCGGTCTCTATCAGCCCAAGCACCCGGTGGCAGTTCAACGCGACTGAAGGGTGCTGTCCGATTGGCAATCACGGAGTGGTCGCCACTCGACGACTCAGCAGCGCCGCCGACGTCAGTCCGGCTAACGCGAAGAACGCAATCACCAGTTCGGTACCGTGACGAAACGCCACGACCGGGTCCGCGACGTTCAGTCCCGTGAGGATGGCGATGAGCCCCGCGACCCCGAGGACGGTGCCGATCTGGCGCGCCATGTTCAGCACACCGCTGCCGGTGCCGAAGCGGGCCGGGGGAATCGACGCGGTACCGGCACCGATCAGCGAAGGTATCGTCAGCCCGACGCCCGCTCCTCCCAGGAGCTGGGCCGGCAAGAGGTGGGTAACGTAGGCCGCGTGGACCTGAATCTGGGTGAGCCACAGGGACTGGGCCGCGACGTTGACGAAACATCCCACGACCGCGACCCGACCCGCTCCCCCGAGCTTCGCCGAGAGCCGCGGCGCCACGACGCGCGCGAAGGGCAAGACCATCAGCGGTCCGGGGGCAATGGCTAACCCGGCGTCGATCGCGGAGAAATGCCAGACCCCGGTCAAGAACTCGACCATGTTCAACAAGAAGGCTCCGAACCCGGCGTAGTAGGCGACCGAGGCCAGGATGGCCCCGTTGAAGGACCTCGATTCGAGCAGTTTGAGATCGACGACCGGCGCGTCGTGACGGGCCGAACGCACCACCACACCGACGGAGCACGCCAGAGCGAGGACCAGCACTCCAATGAAGTCCTTCGAGGTCCAGCCCCACGACGGCGCCTTCACCAAGGCGAGCGCCAACGATCCGGCGGCGAACGCAACCAGGACCGCACCGAGCATGTCCGGACGCGACGTAGCCGTCTCGTCGCGACTCTCGGGCAGCACCCGGAAGGCAAGGATCACCGTGACGACGCCGACGGGGATATTGATCCAGAAGACCCACCGCCACGACACTTCGACGAGGAAGCCACCAATCACCGGGCCGAGGGCCGCTCCGAGCGCTCCGATGGCCGACCAAGTGCCGATCGCCTGCGCGCGAGCGTGCCCCGGCACGGCCGCCAACAACAGCGACAGCGACGCGGGAACCATCATGCCGGCCCCGACGGCCTGGACGAGACGCGCGCCAATAAGTAGCGACACGTCCGGGGACAGACCCGACAGGATCGATCCCACGGTGAAGACGACGAGACCGGCCACGAACATGCGCCGCCGCCCGAGGCGATCGGCCCAACGTCCGGCCGGCACGAGGACGGCCGCGAAGAGTATCGAGTAACCGTTCAATACCCAACTCAATGAGTCCAGCGTCGAGCCGTGGAAGTCGCGACTGATGTACGGGAAGGCCAGGTTGACGATGAAGAGGTCAAGACTCGACATGAACACCGCTAGCGACAAGACACCGACGATCAGGGCCACGCGCTTCTTCGAATAGCCCTGGCCCGGGGCGTTCGCTCCGGACACCGTCTCCACGCTCATCTCGACCCCCTAGTAGGTTTGATTTCTGGATGTACCCTACACGAAGATCGGCCACTACGTCCAGTTATCGGACTTACTGCTAATATCGGGATGTGACCTCTATTTCCACCGAACCACGTATCTGCTCCGTGGCCCGCACCCTCGAGATCGTCGGCGAGAAGTGGGCCCTTTTGGCCGTGCGCGAGGTCTTCCTCGGTAATCGTCGCTTCGACGAGATGGTGCGAAAGACCGGTGCTCCACGCGACACGATGACCGCGCGGCTCAAGACACTGGTCGCCGAGGGCGTATTAGAGCGCCGACCGGTATCGGAGCACCCGCCACGCTTCGAATACCGCTTGACCGAGGCCGGTCTCGATCTCTACCCCGTAATCATCTCATTGATGCAGTGGGGCGACCGCTACCTCACCAACGGCGACGCACCGCCCATGGTGCTGACGCACCGCTGTGGTCACACGCTCGGCGCGGTCACGACCTGCTCATCGTGCGGAGAGCCGATTCACGCCCGCGACGTTCGACCCACGCCGCAGCGCGACGACCTCGAAGGTAACTGAACTCTTCGTCGGTCGAACGCCGACGCGATCGATGAGCCGTTAGTCGACTAACCCGAACGATTCGGTCTTGGCTTTGCCACCCACCGAGTAGCGAAAGATCGCCTCGGAAAACAGTTCACCGTACTTCTTGGTCGCCACGACCTTCGACAGTGTGACGGTGGCGCGGTAATTAATGAACCTGCCCGACACGCAGTTCGGCGTGCAGTCATTCTGTCGCAGTATCCCGTGACCCGAGGCCGATGAGGCGCTCCAGTGCGACCACGACACGCCGGTCCAACTGGCGTTGGCGTCGGCGCACGAGAGCAGGTACGAGGACGGCTTGGTGGCCAGCTTCAGGCTGCAGGTCAGTACGTGAGTTGGCGCCGCCCCGGCTCCAGCCGGATCCGCCACCCCAGCCAAGGCCAAGAACGGGGTGATCAGAAGCGCGGCGCCCAGTACTGCAGTGGCTCGAGAGATTTTCACGTTCATTCTTCCTTCATTCCTGTTTGAGCCTCCGCCCTGCAACTGTATGTCCGGCTCCGCGTGAGATTTACCACTTAATCGATTCGCCTCAGGGATCCGGGGGCGGTGACGTCGATTCCTTTCGGACTGCTCGACGTGTCGGCGAGGGCGTAGAACGTCCGACCGCTCGGGACGACGAATCCCACGATTGACGAGAAGAAGGTTCAAATCTCGTTGTTCTCAGTTTCACAGGGCCGGTGCTAGCGTTCCGCGCAGAACCTTCGCTAGGCGGTCTCGGGCGTCCCGCACGACGAGTCGGGTTCACCAAAAGAGGAGAGAACGTGCGAAAGTTAGTCCTGTTACTGGGAGCAGTGGTGGCGTCACTGGGTCTGTCGGCGTGCAGCAGCGGCACCAAGGCAACCATCGAACAATCCGTCGCGTCACTCGGCGCCCAGGCCGACGTGCAGGTCCACTTCACCGCCAGCGTCTCGGGGAGCGGCGTGGCCGAAGCACAACGAGTACTCAACGTCGTGTCGATGGACACGCGCTACGTGAACCCATCGGGTGGCCCCCTCTCGCAGGCCAACGGCAAGGCCGACGCTGAGATCCTGTTCAACGTCGGTGCCAAGTCGTTGTTGGATGTGCGGGTGATCGATGGGAACGCGTACCTGAACGCCGACCTGACCGCGATCAATTCGATTCCGGGAATTCCAATCACCGCGAAGGACCAGACCGAACTGGCGGCGGTCCAACTATTCCTCGGCGGCAAGTGGTTCGAAGTGCCGGCCACGTTGGTGAATACCGTACTTCCGAAGTCGGACGCGGCGAAGGCCCAGGCGACGAAGAACCAGGCGATCGAGCGCACGATCTTGGACGCGCTGACGACTCTGATCGACGAGGGGCACGCCAAGTCGCTGGCCTCGGGCGGCTACAGCGAAACCGGGACGCTGGAATCGGTGCTGATGGCACTCGAGCCGACGATCGCGAGCGTTGATCCCTCCGCCTCTACGGCCGGTCCCGTTCCCGGGACCTACACCCTGACCCTGACGAACGCCGGCTCGGTCGCCACCGGGGGGTCGATTTCGATCACCGCGCCCCAGGGCCACGGCACGCCGGGCAACGCCACCGTGAGCTTGAGTGCCACCGTCACGCACGACAACGATCCGATCGCCGTGCCCCCGGATGTCACCGTCATAACGCCGACCCTGATTCAACAACTCGAGGGTTCCGCGTCGTCGCTGTAAACCGAAGAACGACGGTCGAAACATGACGTCAGCGGTTGTGCCAACCTACCGGCGTCGAGGTCCGCAGTAACTGTCGTGCGATGTCGAGGTCAACATCGAAGTCGAAGGCCACGTCATCGTCGTTGTCGAAGTTCGGCGGCGCCAGCAGGAGGATGAGTCGCGTGTCGTCGAAACAGACCGCCTGATCGTCGCGCTCGGCGCCGAGTGCGAGCGCTTCGACATCGGTGCCCGCGGGTAGCTCGGCGACGAAGACCTTGAATGACCGGTCGTCATTGGGCGCGTCGGCGTAGAAGCTCAGACAGCCGGTGGTTTCGAGGTAGGCGCCGGGCACCTGCTGGGAGAACGACATGCCCGCCAACTGGTCCTGGGCAATGGCGCCGGTGTGCAGACGCCCCGTCTCGTCGTAGGCGTCGGCGAGGCTCGCCGCGAGCTGCGCCAGATTGGTGACGGGCGCATAGGCCACGATGTCGTCGGCCTGACGCGGCGCGCTGAAAAAGGAACCGGTCGACTGCGTGTCGCGATGCACGATGGTCTCGACGAAGCCCGTGCCGTAGTTGGTCATCACTTCGGCGATGAAGCACTGGCCGAGACCCTCGACGCGACTCATCGCCTCGAAGGCGACGTCGAATCGCTGGGCCGACTCCATGGTGGAGAGTTCGCCAAAGTGTTGCGCGATCGCTTCGATGTCGCGACCGAGTGAACGAGCGACGAACAGACCGGCCTTTAGCCACGTGTCCCACGGCACGTCGGTACCTGACGGGATGAGAGCGAACACGTCCATGGCGTCATCGACCAAGTTCATGGACGAACGACGTCGCGCCTGCAACGTTCGACGCCGGGCGTAGAGACGAAGGGTCTCGATGCCCTCATTCGACAACGCGGCGCGAAATCGTTCCCGTTCGGACTCCTCCGCGACGACGACGGAAGTCACGACGCTCTTGACGGCGTCGTCCAACGGGTCGTCGCGAAAGCGAACGAAATCATCATCGACGTCGGGGTACGAGATTCCCGCCAAGCGTTCGACCGCCGCGTTCTCGTTGGGATCAACGCTCACGAAGGCCACGGATTACGCGTCGAGAAGACGATCCAGGACGCAACGAAATCACATGTTCTGGGATGGCGCACACCATTTACATTAGGACATCGATTCGACAAATTATTCGCTTGACTGATCTGGCACTCTTGACGAAGGATGCCCTCACGACCGCACTGCATCGCTAACCCTCATCTAGGATGAAGTGGGCGTGAATCGAAGGATGAGACGTCGATTCAGCGTGCGGCACAGTGCCCGTCGCATGTCGAAGTATCTGAAGCACCACGGATTTGTCTGTAGGGAGTTCGTGACAACAGCTATTGAGAGGACGTACACAATGAGACGGATTATGACGAGTATTGCGATAGGGGCGCTGGTCCTCGGGGGGCTCGCTTCTCTCGGCGTGGCGAGCGCATCCGCGGCCACACCAACCATTACGGCTACACCCAACACTGCCTTGCAGAACGGTACTTCCGTCACCGTCGCCGGCACGGGTTTCATGGACAACGAGACCGTTTACGCCCTCGAGTGCATGGTCGGTGCCACGTCGCAATTGGGCTGTGACGTAAGCACGGTGAGTGCGGCCACGACGAGCGCCACCGGCACGTTCACCACCGCCATCACCGTGGTAACGGGAACAGTCGGCACCACGACTTGTGGCACGTCGACGAGCGACCTTTCGAATTGCAACATCAGTGTCAGTACCAATCCCCCAACCTCCGACGCGGCCAGCACGCCGATCACCTTTGCGCTGCCCAGTCCGACCACGACGACCACGAAGCCGCCGGTGAAGCTTGGACCGCGCCGATTCCACGTCTCTCCGGTCGCCCGGCTGAGGAACGGCTCGAGCGTTCGGGTCTCGGGTACCGGTTTCAAGCCGCGTGACCAGGTGTACGTCGTGGAATGCCTCACTGCGTCGAAGAGCCAGTCGGGCTGCGACCTCAAGACGCTGAAGCCCGTGAAGATCACCGCTTCCGGAGTCCTACCCGCCTTCCGGTTCAAGGTGGTCGCCGGCAAGATTGGCACCGGTTCTTGCGGTACCAAGACTTCGAATCTGAAGTCGTGCGCCATCTCGGTCGCCAACGCGACCAAGGGTGACTCGGCCCAAGTACGAATCACGTTCAAATAGGACGACTCCACCGAGTGAATCGACGCACGCGGGCCGCCGTCACGGGCGGCCCGCGTGCTCATTCTCACTACTCTTCGACAGTGTCTTCGATCGATCGGCCGCAACGACGATCCAGCGTTGTCCGACGTATCCACGATCTCCGGGCGTGCCTCGCCGTCGCCCTGTTCGCCGCGCTCTCTTCGATGACGTTGGTCTCCCATACGGCGTCGGCGGCGAACTCCTCGACGGTCTCGTGGGTCGATGAGAAAGTCACGTTCAGCTCCGGCTCGATGACGGTCTACGCGACGTTTCGACACCCCAAGGACGAGACGGGGTTGGTGCCCGGTGTCTTGCTCATCGCCGGCAGCGGACCGACGGATCGCAACGGTAACTCCTCGCAGATACCGGGTCCGGTGGACACGCTCAAGACTTTGGCGGACTGGCTCTCGGACGACGGTGTCGCGAGCCTGCGCTACGACAAGCTCGGTAGCGGTGGAACCGGTCTCGGACCGTACGCCGCGGACCCCTCGTCCATCGGCATCTCGGTATACGAACAAGAATCCCGGAGCGCGCTGCAGTTCCTCGCCAAAGTAAAAGTGATCAACGACCGCGAGCTCGGCGTCTTCGGCCATAGTGAGGGCGCCCTGTTCGCGCTCCTTTTGGCCACTGGACACGCAGGGGCCGCTCCGCCCATTCACGCGTTGGGTCTCTTCGAACCCCTGAGTCAGCGCTACCTCGATCTCCTCACCGATCAGGTCAACGCAGAACTGAAATTGCAAGTGCACTCGGGCGCCATCACCAAGACAGTGGAGAAGACCGTCGAGCACGATCTCTCAAAGGCGGTCACGCAACTGCGCACTTCGGGAACGGTCGAGGCCAATCTGCCGTACGGACTGGCGAGTCTGCTCAACCCGACCAATGCCCGATTCTGGGCCGAGACCGACAAGTTCGATCCGGAAACGCTGGCGGGCGAGGTCACCAATGGTACGCCAGTGCTTCTCACGTGCAGCAATGACGACGTTCTGGTGACCTGCGGTGAAGTGGAGCGCGTCGCGCGGGGCTTCGCGTCGTCGTCAGCCCACCTCGACTTCGTACACTTGCTCGGTGTCGATCACGTACTGAAGGTCGACGCCAGCCTCACCGGATCGAACTACGCGAAAAACCTCCCGTTCTCACCACAACTGAAAGTCGCCTTGAGGGCCTTTGTCGCGAAATATCTCTAAGCGTCGTGACGACCAGGGTGATCAGCCGATGACTTTCAAACGCGCAAGGTGAGGGCGGTCGCGCCCGTCAACGCTTGCAATTCCACGAAGGTGGTCGCGAAGACGGCGTTCGGCGTACCGCAGGCCGACCAGATTCGCTCGTACGGCGCCAGTGAGTCGTCGATGAAGACGCGTAGTTCCTCCGGCGAATTAATCGGCGAGACGCCCCCGATCGGTTGACCGGTCGCGACTCGCACCTCCTCGGGAGTCGCTTGACGAACGACGGCGCCGTGGGCCAGCTCGGCGAATAGGACCGTGTCCACGCGAAAGGCGCCGCTCTTGATGATGACCACCGGTTGGTCGTCGAGCACGAATACCAGGCAGCTGGCAATTGCGCCGACATCACATTCTAATGCTCGAGCGGCGTCCGCCGCGGTCTTCGTCGAAGCGTCAAACTCCAAGAACGGTCCATCGACGCCGAAGGCGTGCAGCGCCTCGGCGAGTCGACGAGCGCTCGGATGCAGGTCTTCAATACCGGACACGTCTCATCGCTTCATCGGAGCCGACGACGGCAATCGACTATTGGCCCAAGTAGGCGCGGCGAATACGGTCGTCGCCCAAGAGGGCGGCCGCGGTGTCTTGATAGAGCACGTGCCCATTCTCCAGGACGTAACCACGATCCGCGATGCGCAGCGCCTGGTTGGCGTTCTGTTCGACCAACAAGATCGTGACGCCCTCGGATCGAATCTGCGTGATGATCTCGAAGATCGCTGTGATGATCTTGGGGGCCAAACCGAGCGACGGTTCGTCCATCAGCAAGATCCGAGGCTTGGCCATCAGCGCGCGTCCAATAGCGAGCATCTGTTGTTCGCCGCCGCTGAGCGTCCCACCCAGCTGCTTGCGCCGTTCTCCCAACACGGGAAAGAGCGAGAAGATGTGATCGAACTCCGAGCTGTAGTTACCCTTACGGCGAAAGGCACCCATCTCCAGATTCTCGATTACCGACATGGTCCCGAATATGTGCCGACCTTCGGGGATGTGGCTCAACCCCATTTCCACCAGGTGGTGCGCCGGCGTCGTCGTGATGTCTTCGCCCTCCAGCGTGACCGTGCCGGAAAACGGTCGGTGCAATCCCGAGATCATTCGCAACGTCGTCGTTTTGCCCGCACCGTTCGCGCCCAGCAGCGTCACGATCTCGCCGCGGTCCACGTTCATCGAAAGGTTTCGAATCGCCGGCACGGCACCGTAGCGAACCTCGACGTCGTTGACGCTCAGCATGGCCTCACCCATCAGGCGCCACCCTCATCCTCGGTCACGCCGAGATAGGCCGCGACCACTTCGGGATTCTGCTGAATTTCGGCCGGGGCTCCGGAGGCGATGACCTCGCCGAAGTTGAGGACGTAGATCCGTTGGGCCAGCGACATCACCAGGCGCATGTCGTGTTCGATCAAGAGAATCGAGATACCGGTCTCTTTGTTGATGGCCCGGATCAATTCGGCCAGCCCAAGCTTCTCCGACGGGTTCGTGCCGGCGGCCGGCTCGTCGAGCAGCAGCACCTCGGGGTTCGTCCCCAGGGCGCGAGCGATCTCCAACCGGCGCCGATCCCCGTAGGGCAGGGAGTCGGCCATCGTGTTGAGCCGATGGGTCAATCCGACCAACTCGAGCAGGTCGAGCGTTCGGTGGTCCGATTCGCGTTCTTCACGACGCGTGCGCGGCAAGTGGAGCATCGCGCCAATGGGACCGGTCTTTTGACCCGACTCCACACCGATCTTGATGTTCTCGAACGTCGTGAGCGCGTTGAACATTCGACTCGTCTGGAACGTGCGCGCGAGCCCCATGTGATTCACCCGATGCGGGGGCTTGCCGACCAGGTTCACCGTGCCGTGCTTAGCGGCGTGGAAGTTGATGATGCCCTCCTGCGGGCGATAGACACCGGTCAGGCAGTTAAAGAGCGACGTCTTACCGGCGCCGTTCGGTCCGATCACCGCCAGGATCTCCCCTCGACGTTGTTGCAGCGACACGTTATTCAGACTCGTCACGCCACCGAAGCGCATCGTGACGTTCTGCACGTCGAGGATGTTGTCCGTCGCCACGCTGGCGGCGGTGTCGGTGACGTCGCTCACGTCAAACCCCCACCGGGGGTCGATCCCATCGAGTCCGAGGTCCCGAGACCGGCTTCGGCGTCCTTGAACTCTCGCATCCGTCGTTTGGAAGGAATCATTCCCTGCGGACGGAAGATCATCGTCAGAATCAGAATCGCGCCGAGGTACATGAACTTGTCGGCTTGGTTGTAGTCAATGAACGAGTGGAAGATTAGGTACTGGAGTATCCAGCCGATGAAGGTCGCTCCCAACAGCACGCCGGTAATCGACCCCATACCACCGAAGATGACCAGCACGACCACGAAGATCGAGACCTGCAAGGCGAAGTCCGACGGGAAGATCGATCCCAGTTTCGCCGACGAAAGGACCCCGGCCACGCCGGAGGTACTCGCGCCAATCGCGAAGGCCATGACCTTGTACTTCAGGCTGTTGATACCGAGCGACTTGGCCGCGTCCTCGTCCTCTCGAATGGCGGCCCACGAGCGCCCGACCTTCGAATGGTTCAACGAGTTGAAGAAGAAGAGGATGGGAATAATGAACGCCAACAAGAGATAGTAAAAATTGAGGTCGTCTTGAATGGCGAATCCGCTGAGGGACCAGTGAATCCACGGCAGGTTCATCGAGAAGCTTCCGGCGACCCCGGTGCCGCCAGCGCCGTCGGTCACGTTGGTCAAGTTGCTGGCCAACACGTAGATGATCTCACCGAAGCCGAGTGTGACGATGGCCAGATAGTCGCCACTAAGACGCAGTGTTGGCAGTCCCAGAATGACGCCGGCCAACATCGCGACGATGATCGCCAAAGGAATCACGAAGAACGTGTTGATCGTGAAGGGTGGATGAATGGGAAGTGCGCCGCTGAAATAGCCGTTGGTGTAGGCACCGAGCGCGTAGAACGCGACGTAACCGAGGTCCAACAGTCCGGCGAATCCGATGACGACGTTGAGTCCCACCGCCAACAGACAGAAGATGCCAATCTGTTGAAATATGGACTCCTGCCAGAACGGTGAAATGAACTTCGGCACCTCCACAGCCACGAAGAGGGCTCCGGCGTAGAGCGCGAAGCGACTGTTGGCACTCACCTTTATGTGGTTCGCCTTCCAGCGACTCTGGACGACGGCGCGCGCTTGCATCCGGTCCTGGAGGGCCGCGCGTATTCCAATGATCAGTCCGCAGAACGTCCACAGATACGTCGTCCAGTGGTGAAAGAAGTCATCGTCGCTTGCTCCGCTCCACTTGAAATACGAGAGGCTGAAGCGAACCGGAAGCCACGGGTCGGCACAGGCGGCGAAGAAGAGACCGGCCAGTACCCCGCCCAGGATCTTCACCCATTTCGCGTCGAAGAAGCTCGGCGCCTTCTCCTCGTTCTTGGAGCGGGCGCGCACTCGCACAGTGTTGAGCAGCCAGAAGACGATCGCAATGTAGCCGTAAGTTCGGGTGTGAAGCAGTTGACCAACTATTTGATTCCACGACATCTTGTTTCGCGCGAGTGGTCCCGTGAAGTCCGCAATCAGTAAAGCGGCCACGAGCGCCACCACCGCGAGGATGACCCGTTGCACCGTTCCCGAGTTCGAGATGAACGCCTTCACGTTGACCGGAACGGCCCTGATCCAATTGCGCCACGTGGCGTTCAAGATCCCGGCGCGGACTTTCTTGTTGTACACCATGAAGGCTCCGAGCGCCACGCCGAAGATGATGAACCCGATTACGTGCGTCGAGATGAGGGCGTGATCAAAGGTGTACAACGGCGTACTGAGGTCGCCCTCGGGACCCGTCATGACCGCCAGCAGTAGTCCCCCGGCGAGGCACGTGGCGAAGAGTCGGGCGTCGTCCTGATCCAACCTCCACTTGGGCAAGATCCGCGCGGGGGCCTTCACGCCGACCTCCCCAAGGACTCGCCAAAGAGGCCGGTCGGTCGAACCATCAACACCAGTACCAGGATGGTGAAGCCGATCACCGGCTCGTAGAAAGGCTGGTTGATCCAGTAGATCGGGACGTACATGAAGAGGCCTAGGACGACGCCGCCCACCATGGCGCCTCGGATGTTGCCGATGCCACCCAGCACCGCCGCGGTGAACGCCAGTAGCGCTGGCGTGAATCCCATGTTGTAGTCGACCGTGGAGCTCATTGCGACGAACAGACCGGCCACGCCACCCATGAAGCCCCCAATGGCGAACGTCGACGCGATGGTGGAGTTGACGTTGACGCCCATCAGGCTCGCGGTCTCGGCGTCCTGGGCGACGGCCCGGATGCTGCGACCAACTTTGCTCTTGGTGACGAGCGTGTTAACGGCGAGAAACAGGACCCCGGTCACCGCCAGCAAGACCACGTCGAACGCCGTAATCGGGGCCCCGAATACTTTCCACGAGAAGTTCGAAGAGATGGGCTGGGGAGTGGCGGCGGGATTGTGGCCGAACGCCTTCCCGGCGAAGTTGGAGAGAAAGAACGACGCGCCAATGGCGGAGATCAAATAGGTAAGTTTCGGCGCGTTGCGTCGTCGCAGGGGGCGGTAAGCGAATCGCTCGATCCCGGTCGCGACGAGGGCGCCGACCGCGCCGCTGGCCACCACGGCGCCAATGAGAATCAGGACGCGCAACGTCGTCGAGACGTTCGTGGTTTTCATCGTGTAGTGCAAGAAGTAGTAGCCGGCGAAACCGCCGCTCATGAGCACTTCACTGTGGGCGAAGTTGATGAGACGAAGGACTCCGTAGACGAGGGTGTAGCCGATGGCGACCAACGAGTAAATGAGGCCGGTGAAGATTCCCAGCGCCACAAAACTAGCCATCAAAACCCCCGACGAAAATGCACTCTTGACAAACTATCTGAGTTTCAATGCGCCGCCCGGCGCATTGCAGAAGGCCGGCTGCTCGAAAGCAGCCGGCCCTTTGGAAAGGCTGAACAACTACGGCTTACTCAAGCCCCAGCTGAACGATCTTGGAACCCTCAACCTTGTTGACGAAAATCGCGGTTCCCTTGACGTCACCGTTTCCGTCGAACTTGATTGTCTTGGTGATTCCCTTGTAGGTGATGGTCTTCACTTGCGCGAGTACCTTGCTGCGGGTCATCGTCCCCTTCACCTTGGCCATGGCGTTCATGACGAGGTTCGCGGCGTCGAATGCCTCAGCGGAGTACGGACCAGGTGCCTCGTGAGCAACGGCCGTGAACTGTGAGGTCCATGCAGCACTCTGAGAGTTCGAGCACGCGCACGTCAGCAACACACCGTTGCCGTCAGCCGGGTTCGAAAGCGTCGTGATGAACTGCGGCTCGTCAGAACCGTCGCCACTCATGATGGTGCCCGTGAAGTGCTGGGTGCCAACGAGGTTGTCAACGACCTGAGCGAAGTCACAGTAGTACCCGGAGTAGAAAATCCCCGTCACGCCCGTGAGAGGGGCCGTAACCGCGTCACTCGTACCGGTGCCACCCGCGGTGCAGGCGTTCGAGTACGGGAGTTTGAGGATTGAGCCACCATTGGCCAGCGATCCACCAGCGGCGGTGACTGCGGTGGCAACTTGACTGGCGAGACCGACACCGTAGGTGCTGGTGTCAGAGATCACGAGAATCTTGCCCGTGCCAGCGTTCTTCTGCAGGTACGCGCCGTCAGCCGGGCCCTGAACACCGTCATTCGCAACTACTCGGAAGAAGTTGTGGAACGTGTTCAGCGGACCCGTGGGGCTCGCCGTGGGGTCCTTGACCGTGATTGACACACGGGTCGCCGATGGGCTCACCATGGCCACGTGGTTCGCGCCGTATATGGGCAGCGACGCCACGGTGGCTCCGGAGAACGCCGGTCCGACGATCGCCATAATGTTCTGGTTCAGAACGAACCCAGTCGCAACCGTCGGAGCGATTGTGGGGTCACCCTGGTCGTCGCCGGGGACGAGCTTGATGTTGAACTTACGCTTCTTGTTGGCGTCCCACTGCTTGACCGCCAACTGCGCGCCGTACTTTTCAAACAGACCGGTAGCTGCGTTTCCACCCGAAAGCGGTCCCTGGTAGCCAATCTCGTACGTCTTCAACTTCACGTGATGAACCGGCTTCTTTGCCGCTGACGCACCAGTCGCGGCAATTGTTGCCACGCCCGACAAAGCCAGTGACGCAGTCGCGACGACCACGCCAATTCTCTTTATCCCTAATTTCATTCATTCCCCTCTCGGAACAATTCGGCATTCGCCATCACGTGAACTTATCATTGGGAGAACGAAATGTAAGGTCGGGGTAAATTCTTAGTGATGCCGAAACGCTGTGTTTACACGTCATTCATTCACATTTCTTCGATTCGTAAAACGCGCTGACCGACCAACCGACGTCATTCAAACTTCGCCGATCATCCTCGCGGAGTCCATCGGCCGCGGTGGCGCCACCGTGGATTCTCTGCGAACAGGTGTTTGATTTCTGTCCATTCTTAGGGTATTCTACGAACAACTGTTCGTACCTGAAAGGAAGCTCATGGCCGAAGTACTGACCCCCATGCGTCGCCAGATCCTTGAATTCATCATCACTTGTCAGCGAGAGCGCAACTTCCCTCCCACCATTCGAGAGATCGGTGATCACGTCGGTCTGAAATCACCCGCGACCGTCGCCAATCACATTGAAGTGCTGAAGCGGGCCGGCTACATCGAAAAGAATCCGCAGCAGCCCCGCACCTTGACCGTGCGACTCGACGTCGAGAACCCGGCGCCCGACCAGCGCATCCGCTACATCCCCTTCGTGGGTGACGTCGCCGCCGGCACCGGTGTGCTCGCCCAAGAGATTGCGCACGAGCTCATGTCGATTCCGGAACAGTTCGCCGGGCGCGGCGACAGCTTCGTGTTAGAGGTCCGAGGTGAGTCCATGATCGAGGCCGGCATCCTGCCGGGCGACTTCGTGGTCGTCCAGCGTCAGACCTCGGCCAACAAAGGAGAGATCGTGGTGGCGGAGATCCCCGGCGGTGAGGCCACGGTGAAGCGCTACTTCCCCCAGGGGAATCGGGTGGTACTCAGACCAGAGAACTCCACAATGGAGCCCATGGAGTTCGACGCTCGCGAAGTCTTCCTCTTCGGCAAAGTCATATCGGTACTTCGAAGTTACTGAGGATTCAGCGCAGCCAGGCCGACAACATCGCGGCGAACTGATCCAACTGCGCGAGCGTCACGAACTCGTCGCTGCGATGAGCTAACAGCGGATCCCCGGCCCCGAAGTTGGTGGCCGGAATCTTCAATTCGGCGAACGTCGCGACGTCAGTCCAGCCGACCTTTCCTTTGGCCGGCACGCCCGTGAGCGCCACCAAGGCGCTCAGACGCTCGTTGGTCATCGACGGCTCGGCAGACGGTGCCCAGTCCACCACGCTGACCGTGTCGCCCTCGCCGGTGACCTCGCTGAGAAAACCGACGAGCCAGGTGACCGCTTCATCTTTCGACCGGTCGGGGGCAACGCGGTGGTTCAGGGTGCAACTCGCTCGATCGGGCACCACGTTCGGCGCCACTCCCCCGACGATATCGACCACCTGCAGCTGTTCGACGAACTCGATCCCGTCGATAACGGCGGTGCGCGGCTCATAGTTCGCCACCTTGGTGATCACGTCTCCCAAACGGTGAATGGCGTTTCGCCCGACGAACGGACGGGCTGTGTGCGCTCGAACCCCGATCATCTCCACTGACACCCGGAGCGTTCCCTGACACCCCGCCTCGACGTGGCCGTCAGTCGGTTCGGCCAGGATCGCGGCGTCCGCGTCCAACAGTTCCGGACGGAGTTCGGCGATCTCCAGTAGCCCCGAGTCGCGTCGCGAAATCTCTTCGCGCGCGTAAAAGACCCAGGTGACCTCAACGGAACGAGCCGTCGACTTGGACGCCAACTCGAGCATCACGGCTAACGATCCCTTCATGTCGCAGGCGCCGACGCCGCGTAACTCGTCGCCGACGATCAAGGCGGCACTCGCGTCGCCGGGCACCGTGTCCAGGTGTCCGGCGACCAGGAGGCGGGTCGCGTGATGACCGGTCGTTCGCGCCACCACGTTGTCACCGATCCGCTCGACGTCGAGATCGCGGTTATTACCCAACACGATCGCCACGTGATGGGCGATGGCCGCCTCGCCGCGACTCACCGAGTCAATGGCGACGAGCGCCAATGCGTCGTCCAATCGACTCACGTGGCGACGCCGTGCTCGCGCAAGATGTCATTGAGCGCGACTTTGTTGTGGCGTTCGCCCTCACTCATGCGTCGAATGATGAGCACGCACGGCATGAAGAACTCACCGCCGGCGAATTCGCGCTTGCGATTGGCCGATACGGCGACGCAGTAGTCCGGAACGTGACCCCGCGACACCTCTTCGCCGGTCGCGGCGTCGATGACCGGGATCGAGGGACTGAGGGCCGTTCCGACGCCCAGGACCGAACCTCGCCCGACGCGCGCGCCTTCCACAACCATGCATCGACTGCCGATGAACGCGTCATCTTCGATGACCACTGGCACGGCGTTGGCCGGTTCGAGCACCCCGCCGATACCCACGCCACCGGAGAGGTGGACGTTAGCGCCGATCTGGGCGCAACTGCCGACCGTCGCCCAGGTGTCGACCATGGTGTTTGGCCCGACCCAGGCGCCGATGTTGACGTAACTCGGCATCAAGATGACCCCTCGACTTAGGAAGCTGCCCCGTCGGGCCGAGGCGCCGGGCACCACGCGAACACCGCGCCGTTCGTAATCGCGCTTCAGCTCCAACCGGTCGAGGTATTCGAACGGTCCGACCTCGGACCTCTCGAGTCCTCGGAGACGAAAGAGCAGCAGAATCGCCTTTCGGACCCATTCGTGCACGATGACGTCGCCCTGGTAGCCGATCTCGGCCACGCGCAACTGTCCGTCGTCCAGTTTGGTGATGACGAGCTCCACGTCACGGCGCGCCTCGAAATTTTTCGGCGTCATATTCGCGATGTCGTCGTACCAATGATTGATGCGCGTTTCGAGATCGCTCATCTCGCCATGGTACTGGCGACGTTCAGTGTCCTCGGAGCCGGGCGGCGGCCACGGCGAGCCGTTCGTCGCTCTGGACCACGGCCACTCGCACGAAGTTCCGGCCGTCCTCGCCGTAGAGTTCGCCGGGGCTGACCACCAGCGCCGAGCGCTCGGCGATCTCACGGGCCAGGGCCCAACCGTCGAGCCCCTCTTTCGAACACCACAGGTAGAACGCTCCTTCGGGCATCGGGGCGTGCACACCGAATTCGGTGAGGGCGTCGGACATCATGGCCAACCGCGACCAGTAGCGCTCGCGCTGCAGCGCGACGTGTGCATCATCGTTGTAGGCGACGGCGACGGCCGCCTGCACCGGCGCGGGCACCATGAAGCCGGCGTGCTGGCGTACCGATTTCAGGAAGGTGACCAACTCCTCGTCGCCGGCGTAGAACCCGGCGCGAATGCCCGCCAGGTTCGATCGCTTGGAACTCGAGTGCAGCGCGAGCACGCCGTCGCTGCCGTGCTCGAGGATCGACCGCGGAGGGCCGGCCCAGGTGAACTCCGCGTAGCACTCGTCACTGGCGACCGGCACGCCGTGGCGGCGACCCCACGTGGCGACCTGCTCGAGGTCATCGAGGAACCCGGTCGGGTTCGAGGGCGAGTTGGCCCACACGACCAGTGCACGCTCGACGTCGTCGCGGTCGATCGACGCCAGGTCCAGATGACCGTCGCGCACGGCGACCGGTACCGGTCGCAGCCCGGCCAGCGTGGCACCCATGGCGTAGGTCGGGTAGCTGATCGCCGGATACAAGACGGTGTCGCGCTCGGGCGAACGCAAATGCAGATAGCCGGCGAGCGTACCGACGAACTCCTTGGTCCCGATACAGGCCGCGACGTCATTGATCGAGACGGTCACGCCAAAGCGCCGTTGCAGCCACGAGGCCGCCGCCGAACGAAAGTCGGGCGAACCCTGTGACGTGGGATAGCCCCGGGCGCCCGTGCCCTTGCCCAACTCTTCGAGCACGGCCGGCGGCGGCGCGTCGATCGGTGTGCCGATCGAGCAGTCGATCGCACCGCCGTCGTGCGTCGCCGCGAGTTTCTTCAGTACGTCCAGGCGCTCGTAGGGATAGGGCGGCGGCGTGAAACTCACGCCGGTACTCGCCACTCGTCAAAGTGCGCGACGCTCACCGAGTCCAGCAGCACCCGCACCACCACGCTGTCCTCGGTGATCGACGTGTCGACCACCTCGCCTTCGCGGTGCGCGCGCGCCAAGAGGTCGCCGCGATCGAGCGGCAAGTGCAGCGTCACCACCCGGTCGTTGACGCGCAGTCGATCGCCAATGGTGGCGATGGCCGCTTCGAGATTCTCGTGCGTCACGGCCGAGACCCAGACACTGCCCTCGTGCAGCTTGGCCAACTCGCGGGCCCGAGATCCCGGGACGTCGGCCTTGTTGAAGACCAGCAGCTCCGGCACGTGGTCGGCGTCGATCTCGCGTAACACCTCGCGCACCGCGGCAATCTGTTCTTCGGCGTGATCGTTGGCCCCGTCGACGACGTGGACCAAGAGGTCGGCCAACTGGACCGACTTCAACGTGGACATGAAGGCTTCGACGAGATCGTGCGGCAGATTCGAGATGAAGCCGACGGTATCGGTGAACAAGACGGTCTCGCCGCCGGACAGTTGGCGCTGGCGGGTGCGCGGATCGAGCGTGACGAAGAGCCGATCCTCGGCGTCCACCCCGGCGTCGGTGATCGCGTTCAGCATCGAGGACTTGCCGGCGTTGGTGTAGCCCACGAGCGTCACCTCGCGGTGACGTCCTCGCGCACGACCCTGGCGTTGCACCGTGCGCGTGCGGTCGATCTCTTTGAGCTCGCGACGGATGGCGTGAATGCGATTCACGAGGCGTCGGCGATCCGTCTCGAGCTGGGTCTCGCCCGGTCCTCGCGTGCCGATGCCACCGGCCTGTTGGGAGAGCGATCCCCCGGCTCGACGCAGTCGGGGCAGGCGGTACTGCAGGAGCGCCAGCTCCACCTGGGCCTTGCCTTCGGGTGTGCGTGCGTTCTGGGCGAAGATGTCCAGAATCACCGCGGTGCGGTCGATCGCCGTTCGTCCGAGGATCTTCTCCAAGTTGCGCTGCTGGGCCGGTGAGAGGTTGTGTTCGAACACCACCGTGTCGGAGTCGAGCGCGAGACAGATCTCTCGCAACTCTTGCACCTTGCCCGAGCCAAGAAACGTGGCCGGATCCGGCGAGTCTCGACGCTGGACCACTCGAGCGACGACGTCGGCGCCGGCCGTGTCGACCAGCAACGCCAGTTCGTCGAGTTGGTAGTCGAGTTCGTCTTCGGACACGCCGGGAAACTGCACCCCGACGAGGACGATCTTCTCGCGAAACGTGCGATCGATGAGGGTAGAGGGAACGTAAGTCACGCTTCGAGCCACTCCACGTTCGCGATGAACTGCACCGGACCGCCCAGCGTGGCCGCGGCGCCGTCCAAGGTCACGTGCAGCGCGCCGCCGGGATTGTCCACGATGACGTCCGCTCCGCACATCTGTTCGCGATGGGCGATCGCCGCCACCGCGCACGATCCCGTCCCGCAGGCTCTGGTCCAGCCGACGCCGCGCTCGATCACTTTGATGGTCAGGTGCCGCTCATCGTCCACCGTCAGGAATTCGACGTTCGCGCCGTCCATGTCAACTGACAGTTTCTCCGCCAACTCTTCTCGCATCGCGTCGGTCCACTTTGCGTCGTCGCGCACGACCACGTGAGGATTGCCCACGTAGGCCACCCCGAGCGTGCCGGGCAACGTCTCTCCAAAGGTGACGTCGCCCATGGCGACACTGCCGTAGCCGGTGGTGTCCTCCAGTCTCAGGGTCACCGTGCGCGTGCCCGCGACGGTTTCCACGTCCAAGGTCAGCCAGGTGCCGTTGGTCGCGCGACGCACCGCGGCCGCCAGGCATCGAATTCCGTTGCCGGACATCTCGGCCGTGGAGCCGTCAGCGTTGTAGAGCGTCATCGTGACCGCCGAACCCAGCGTGGCCAGCATCAGTCCGTCGGCGCCCACGCCCGTGCTGCGATCACAGATCGCTTCGGCCCGTTCGGCGTTCCACCACGGCGCGGTGCCGTGTTCGCTCACTTCGACGAGGAAATCGTTCCCCGCACCGTGCCACTTCTGGAGGGATCGCAAGGCCATTTCTTCTAGTCTCGCACGAACCCGTCGGGACCATTCAGCACGGCGAGCAGCCGCGCGCGCGCCAGTTCAGGTTCGTCGAACCACTCGATGCGCGGGTCCCGCAAGAACCACGAACGCTGTCGACGGGCCAGTCGCCGGCTCTGAATGATCGCGTCTTCGACGCACGCCTCTAACTCAGCACCGTCTTCCACGTGGCGCAACAACTCGCGGTACCCGACGGCCTGGCGAGCGGTGCGGCTCAGGCCGCCCGGCGCACCGGCCAACGCCGTCACCTCTTCGAGCAGTCCTTGGTCCATCCACGAGCGAAAGCGAGCGGCGATGCGCAGGTCCAGCTGCTCGAAGTCACTCTGCAACGCCACTTGGACGACACGCGCAGGTCCGTAGGTCGCGAGGCCCTCGCCGTAAGAGGAGAAAGGCCGACCGGCGCCGAGAGTGACCTCGAGCGCGCGCACGATCCGTCGCGCGTTGGTCTTTTCCATGCGACTCGCCGCCAGCGGATCGAGCACCTCGAGTTCGGCGTAGAGCGCCGGCAACTCGTCGGGCACTCGCTCATCGAGCAGCGCTCGAACGTGGGGGTACTGACCGGGCAACGCCAGGTCGTCCAGCACGGCGCGACCGTAGAGTCCAGTGCCCCCGACGTAGAGGACCCGGTGGCTCGCACCCCAGACGTCCGCGGCGGCGGCGCGCGCTGAGCGCTGAAACTGCGCCACCGTGAACTCTTCACTCGGTTCGACGAGGTCGAGCAAGTGGTAGCTGACGTCGCTGCGTTCTGCGCGCGTCGGCTTCGCCGTCGCGAGGTCCATGCCGCGATAGACCGTCATGGCGTCGACGGCCAGGATCTCTACTTGATCGAGTTGTTCGAAGGCCAAGGAGTGCGCGAGCGCCGATTTTCCGGACGCCGTCGGCCCGACGAGCGCCACCGCGACCTTGCGGGTACTCACAAGTTGAGGGGAATGCGAACCTTATGGCGAGGGGCCCGCACCGTCGACGCGTACTCCCCGAGCAGGTGATACGGCGCGCCGTGCGTGACGTCAACCATCACCAGGGCACCGGCGCGAAGCGACTCCTCGACCTGAGGGAAGTGAATGAGTTTGCCTTGACGGGTACGCCCCGAGAGCATCAGATCGTTGCGCCGCGACGGTCCCTCGACCAGGACCTCCTCACGACGTCCGACCCGGGCCTGGTGCTTGCCCAACGCGGAACGATCGAGGACTTGCTTCAATCGCTCGAAGCGGGACTTGATCACGTCCTCGGGAACGAACTGTGACGTCAGTAACGCGCCTCGGGTCCCTTCACGGGGCGAGAAGATGAATGTGTACGCCGAGTCGAACTCACAGGCCGCCACGACGTCGAGCGTCTCGTCGAAATCGGCGTCGCTCTCACCGGGAAAGCCCACGATCAGATCGGTCGTGACCGCGAGGTCTGGAATCGCCGCGCGGGCCTGGCCGAGGCGCTCCAGGTAGCGCTCGACTTTGTAGCCGCGGCGCATCGCCTTCAAGACGCGGTTCGAGCCGGACTGCAGCGGCAGGTGGAGCTGCGGACAGACCGTCGCCGATTCGGCCATCGCCGCGATCGTCTCGGGTGACAGGTCCTTGGGGTGCGGACTGGTGAAGCGGATTCGCTCGATGCCCTCCACCCGGGCGAGGGCGCGCAGCAACTCCGCGAAGAGGGGGCTGCGACGAGTGATGTCACGACCGTAGGAGTTGACGTTCTGGCCGAGCACGGTGATCTCGGTGACCCCGGTCGCGGCGAGCATCTCGGCCTCCATCACCAGGTCGGCGAAGGGTCGACTGATCTCGGCGCCGCGTACGGCCGGGACTATGCAGTAGGCGCAGGTGTTGTCACAGCCGGTCTGGATCGTGATCCAGGCGGCGAACGGAAGTTCGCGAATCGCATAGAGCGCCGGGGCCATGTCGCGATTGGCCTCGGGGTCCGGGGCGTCCAGGACTTCGACGATCGGGCCCTCGGTGCGTGATCGCTCGAGGAGCCGCGGCGCCGCGGCCAGGTTGTGGGTGCCGAAGACCACGTCGACCCAACCGGCCCGTTCGAGGATCTCACCGCGGTCCTTTTGGGCCATGCAGCCGCCGACCGCGATCTGCATCTGCGGGCGTCGCTCCTTGAGCGCCTTCATCTGACCGAGCGCGCTGTAGAGCTTCAGGTCGGCGTTTTCGCGGATCGTGCAGGTATTGAAGATCACGACGTCGGCCTCGGATTCGTCGGCGACCGCGACCATGCCCTCGGCGACCATCAGCCCGGCCAGGCGCTCGGAGTCGTGCTCGTTCATCTGGCACCCGAAGGTCCGGATGGTGAATTTTTTGGCCGTTCCCACGCAGTAATCCTACTGAACGAGGCTCGGTTTCGAATTGGCGGCGTCGTAGGTGACCCCGGCGCCGGCGATGACCACGCAGACCATTCCCACGAGGTCCCACGGATGAATGCTTTGGCTCAGCACGATGAGTCCGATGGCGAAGGCCACCGCCGGATCGAGCGCGAAGAGCACCCCGGCGGTCGAGGGCCTCAGTCGTCGCAGCGCCTGGAGCTCGCAGCCGAAGCCGATCACGATGGCCATCAACGCGACCAGCGCCAGTCGGGCCAGGGTCGCCGGGTGTGACAGCACGAAGTGCGAGGAGCTGATGGTCAACGGCAAGGTCACGAGGGCGGCGATCGACATGGAGACCGCCAGACCACCGAAGCCCTCCGCCTGTCCCCCGACGTGGTGCGAGGCGAACACGTAGGCGGCCCAACCGAGACCGGAGCCGGCGGCGAAGAGGACTCCTTCGTAGTTCAGTCCCGCCCCGGGCCGCGCGATGGCGAGGACGCCGAGTCCGGCCAAGATCACGAAGGCGAAGTGGCGCGTCGAACGCTTGCCCAGCGCTGACACCATGAACGGTCCGAGGTACTCGATGGCGACGGCCGAACCAAGGGGAATCCTCGAGATCGCCTGATAGAAGCACTGGTTCATGAACGCGACCGAGACCCCGAGCGCCATGGCACCGAGCCACTGTTGCTTCGTCCAGGTGCGAAGGTGCGGCCTCGTGAACGCCATCAAGACGACGGCGCCCAGGAAGAAGCGCCAGGCGCTCGTCGCCGATGGTCCGATCGGGCCGAAGACGCGCGTCACTATCGCGGCCGACCACTGGATCACTGACGCGCCTAACAACATGTACCCGGCGCCGCTCACTGCTTGGGACTTCGAGCGGGTGCTCTCCCGACTCAATTCGTCACCAGGCCGGTGCGGTCGGCCTCGAGGACTTGCACCACGCCGGCGACGCCCCGGTCGTGAAGGAAGGACCGCGCCGCGCGAGCGACGTCCTCGGCGCGACCGCTCGTGGCGAGTCCGAGCATCGTCGAACCGGCGCCCGACCAACACGATCCCGAGGCGCCGCTGTCGCGAAGCGTCGTGAGCAGTGGTTGGGCGAAGGATAACAATCCCATCCGATACGGCTGGTGAAGGACGTCGTCCATCGCTCCGGCGACCCACGCGTCGTGATCGGCCAGACCGGCGAGCAACAGACCCATCGAACTCAAGTTGTGGATGGCGTCATCGAAGGGCACCTGGGTGGGTAGCACGTCACGCGCGTCGTCGGTGGAGAGCTCTTCGTCGGGGATCACGACCACGAATCGCCAGTCGTCATCGAGCGCCAGCGAGCGCGCCACGACCTCGCCGTTCGAACGAGCGACCACCAGACCACCGAGGAGCGACGCCGCCGCGTTCTCCGCGTGACCGTCGATTCCGGTGCCGATCGCCAGTGGGTCCGTGGCCCCGGCCGCCACGGCAGCGGCCACGGCTAACGCGGCTGATGACCCCAGGCCCCGCGAAAGTGGGATCTCGGACTTCACGTGCATGACGAAATTGGAATGGCCGAGGACGTCGGCGGCGACGCGCGCGCCGAGATTGCGCTCGTCGTCGAACAGGCCCGCACCGAAGCCCTCGCTGGAGATGGCGAAGGCGTCGGCCGCTTCCAGCGTGACTTCGAGATAGAGCGTCAAGGCGACCGCTAAGGCGTCGAAACCCGGTCCCAGGTTGGCCGAACTGGCGGGTACGCGCGCGAGCATGGCTTTACAGTATTCGTTGCCGGAGCGTAGGCGCGGCGACGGAACGCAGCGCGACGAGGGGTATCGGGCGCTCGGCGCTGTGGACCTCGATCCATCCGACCACTTCGCCGCGATGAATCCGGTCGCCTAGGTGGCGCAGTCGCAACTGCAACGGATGGCGATTGTGCTGGTCCCACCAGAACACGTGACTCTGGTGCGCGAGTCCGAATGGCACGACGTCGTGGCCATATCCAATCGTGCCGAGGACCGCCCCCTTCTCGAAGGCGACGTCGACCTGACTGGCTTCGGCCGACTTCGCCAACGCGAAGGCCGCGTTGCCGGCCTCGGCCAGCACGTCGCCCGTGCGTTGACCGAGCACCACGGCGTAGACGAGATGGCGTCGACCGTTCAAGCGATAGGCGACGGCCATGACGTCACAGCCGCCGGCCGCGGCGGTTCGCCCGGATTTGACCCCCACGACGTCCGACACTCCGACCAAGGGCGTGAAGGAGTTGACGAGACCGGCGACCGGAAGGTCCACCATGGCCTGATCGACGATCGAGCGCACCAGCGGCGAGCGCATCAACAGCACCGCCAGCTTCGCTTGGTCGAGCGCCGTCGAGACCGACTGGTTCGACACACCCGTGTCGTCGGCGTAGTGCGTGTTGCGCAGACCGAGCGACCTGGCTTTCGCGTTCATCCGGGCCACGAACTTTTGGGGCGTCGGCGAGACCATGGCGGCGAGGATGTCGGCGTAGTTGGCCGCCGAGTGCACCAGCATGCCGTTGAGGAGATCACTTTCACAGAGCCGCTCTCCGGCTTGGACGATGACCGCGGAGTCGTGGGCCAATTTGTCGGCCAGGTAATTCAGCACCTCGCTTTCGGTCACCACCACGCAGGGGCCGGTGGCCCCGATGGATAGTGGGAAGCGCTGGAGGGCCACGTAGACCGTCATCATCTTGGTGAGGCTCGCGATCGGCACTACTCGGTCGTGCCAGGCGCGCGTGATACCCAGGGCCGGCACGTCCAGCGCCGCGCTGCCCTGGCTCGGCCACGCCAAGGGCGGTGGCGTGTAGTCGAAACTCGCGTACGAACTCAGATTGAGACGCACCGTGGCCCGTTCGTGCAAGAACGGCAACTGCATCGACACGATCGCCGCGCTCGCCACCGCGGCGCCCAGCACGATCGAGAAGAACCGAGTGAAGAGCCCACGAAGGGCCGGACGACGAGACGATCTCCTGGTCACGAACTACAGCGAGGTCTGTTCGTCGTACTCTTCGGGCGTCACGAGCACCTTGCGGGCCTTCGAACCGTCCCCCGCGGCCACCACGCCTTCTTGTTCGAGCTGGTCCATTATGCGACCGGCCCGCGCGAAACCGACGCGGAGTTTGCGCTGCAACATCGAGGTCGAACCGGACTGCGTGCGGATGATCAGTTCGCGGGCTTGCGCCAGAACTTCGTCGTCGTCGTCACTCGATCCCCCGCCCATCGAACCGGCCCGGCCGCTTGGAACGTCAAGGGCGATCACGTTCTCACGGCGTCCGCCCTGCGCGCGCCAGGCCTCGACGACGCGCGCCACCTCACTCTCTGAGACCCACGGCGCCTGGAGGCGCCGCGCCACGTTCGACGACGCCGTCACCAACAACATGTCACCCTTGCCGATGAGGCGCTCCGCGCCGGCCTGGTCGAGGATGACGCGACTGTCCGCCAGGGACGAGACCGCGAAGGCGATGCGACTGGGAATGTTGGCCTTGATAACGCCGGTGATCACGTCGACGCTCGGACGTTGCGTCGCGAGCACGAGGTGGATACCGACCGCGCGGGCCATCTGGGCGATGCGCACGACGGACTCTTCCACGTCGCGCGCCGCCACCATCATCAGGTCGTTCAACTCGTCGACCACGATCACGATGTAGGGCAGGTCCTCGGGACCGGGCGGACCTTCGACGTCAGACTCCAGGCCGGCCGTTCGTTCGAAGATCTCGGCCACGCGCTGGTCGTCGCTGGTCTCGGGTTCCAACTCGCCGCGCGCGATCATTTGCTGGTAACTGGTGATGTCGCGCGCGCCGCTCTCGGCGAGGATGTCGTAGCGACGCTCCATCTCCTTAACGGCCCAAGCGAGCATCCCGGCGGCCTTCTTCGGATCGACCACGACCGGCGCGAGGAGGTGGGGCAGGTCGTTGTACTGGCCCATCTCGACGCGCTTGGGGTCGACCAACATGAGTCGGACCCGGTCCGGAGTCGCGCGCATCACGAGCGCCGTCACGATGGAGTTGATCAGTGAACTCTTTCCGGCTCCGGTCGCCCCGGAGATCAGGACGTGGGGCATCTCACCCAGATTGGCGATGAGGGTCTTGCCCGAGATGTCACGGCCGAACGGCACGTCCAAGGGGTGCGTGGAGTTGGCGGCCTCTTCCGAAGCCAGCAGGTCGCCCAACGCCACGAGCGTTCGTTGTCGATTGGGCACCTCGACGCCGATCGCGGAGCGTCCCGGTATCGGGGCGAGAATGCGCACGTCGGGCGAGGCCATGGCGTAGGCGATGTCCTTGTGGAGCGACGTCACGCTCGAAACCTTGACGCCCGGACCGAGTTCGAGTTCGTAGCGCGTGACCGTCGGACCGACCGTGAATCCGACGAGCGTGGTGTCCACGCCGTGGGCCGCGAGCGCTTCGACCAGTTCCCCACCCATGTCCTCAATCGCCGCGCGGTCTTGCTTCACGTCCTTGGTGCGCACCAGCAGCGACGGCGACGGCAACTCCCAGTCGCTCTCCATCTCCGGGACGTCGTACTCCGATTCGTCTTCGTCTTCCTCGTACTCTTCTTCGTCCTCGTCTTCCTCGTACTCTTCCTCGTACTCCTCCGGAGCGACGAAGACGTCGAGAGGTTCCGGCACTGAGCGAACGCGCTTCGGGAAAGGCTCCTCGGTCTGCTCTTCGTCGTCCACGGTCTCGGATCGATCGCGACTCGACCACCACCGCGCGAACCACGATCCCGCCGCGCGAAGGACCGTCGCGGTGCCGCTGTAGAGCGCGCGCAGTCCGATCCCGGTTCCGATCATGATGGCGACGGTCAGTAACGCCAGCAGCACCACCAGCGCCCCGGCGATCCCGAGGGCCTTGTCGAGGCCCCCACCGATCAGTGCGCCGAGCCATCCGCCCGCGTGCGCGAACTCCTTGGTCGTCGCGTGCACCGACGGTCGACCTCCCGCGAGGTCCCCGATGCCGCAGATACTGATCAGCCCCAGCGCGATGGCCCAGGCGACTCGAGTTCGTTCGACTTCGATGCGCCCCACCACTAAAGCCGCGCCCAAGGCGAGCAACATGATGGGCAGGGCGAATCGTCCGACGCCGAACGCGATGGCCAGTCCCTTCGAGATGGCGCGTCCGACCGGTCCGAGCGCCCCGGCCTCGGCCAGGACGCAGAACGCCCCGATCACCACGAGCAGGAGAATCCAGAGGTCGCGGGTGTGACGTTCCCAGACGCTGGCGCTCGCGGAACCTCGAGCCGGCTTCTTTACCGGCTTTTTCTTGTGTCGTGCTTGTACCACAACTAACAAACCTACCGAACATTCTTTCGTATTCGGTGCCAATCCCCGTAGGCTGAACCAGTGCCGACTACTCCCCACGACTCCTCACTCGAGCTCGCGGCGCGCCTCGACTCCAACGCGAGCGTCTGCCACTTCGTCTCTTCGACGCCGCTCAGTTCGTCGATCAATGAGGTCGTTCTCGCAGGTCAGGCGGCCCTCCTGTGCGGAGTGCCCGGCAACGACGTCATGGTGCAACTCACCAATCCCGCCGGCAAACTCGTGCGACGCCGCTACAGCGTGCACGCCGTGGACGAAGAACGAGATCAGTTCACCCTCTGGATCACCACCGCCCACGAGGGGCCGGGCAGCGTGTGGGCGCGCCGTGCCCAACCGGGCGACGAAGTGGACATCGTGGGGCCGCGCGGCAAGATCGTGCTCGAATCCGAGGCAGACTGGCACCTCTTCATGGGTGATATCACGTGTCTCGGTTCGGCCTATCGAATGGCCCATAGCGTCGAAGCGCCCGGCCAAGTGATCTTCATCGTCGAGACCGATCACGCCGATGACGCCCTGACCACCACCTTCGACGAAGGCGTCGCCGTGACCGGCATCTTCGTAGACCGGATGGGTCGCGTCAAGGATGATCCCGCGGGACTCTTCAGCGGACTTTCGGCGTTCTCCTTTCCCCCCGGTCGCGGCCACGCCTATCTCTTCGGAGAGTTTCACGTGATGAAAGCAGTACGCGAGGCACTGCTCGACCGGGGCCTCGACGACGAGTCCATCGACATGAAGGCGTTCTGGCGCGTCGGCCGCAACAACGCCGATCACGGCGAGCCCGAAAAGGGCGACTAGAGAACGACCACGGCCGCGAGCAGGACGGGCTGACGTCGATACTTCTGACCGAGCAGTCGGCCGGCCGCGCGCTGGGCGACCTTACTGAGGGCATCTTCATCGCGCGTACCTTCGCGCAGGGCCACTTCCAGCGCGGAACGCACTTCGTTGGTTACGGCGTCCAGCACCGATTTGTCTTGGTCGCCTTCGAACCAACCACGCGCCGTCAACCGCACCGGCTGGATTATTTTGCCGACCTTTTTGTCGACGCCGGCCGAGATCTGCACCACTCCGAACTCGGCGAGCATGCGGCGCTCTTCGAGCGGTCGTTCGTCTAAATCGCCGGCGCTCCCGTCGATGTAGTGAAACCCGGCCGGCACTTGACCGGCGCGCTTGATGCCGGTCTTGTTGATTTCGATCTGGTCGCCGTCTTCACAGATCAAGACGTGTTTGGGACTTAGTCCCATGGAGTGGGCCAGTTCGGCGTGGTGGACCATGTGTCGATACTCGCCGTGCACCGGGACGAAGTTCTGTGGTCGCAGGAGTTGGTGGAAGGTGCGCAGTTCGCCCTGGCGTGCGTGGCCCGAGGCGTGGACCGGTTCGTGGCCCGAGTGAATCACTTCGGCCGCGGCCCGGTGCAGATCGTCGATGACGCGACCGACCGTCCACTCGTTGCCGGGAATCGGATGGGAACTGAGGATCACCGTGTCGTCGGCGCCGACCTTCAAGAACCGGGCGTCGCCGCGCGAGAGCTTGGACAGGGCGGCGAGCGGCTCGCCCTGGCTGCCGGTGCAGATGACGCAGACCTCGCCGGGCGTGTAACGATCGATGTTCTCGATGTCGATCAGATCGGCGGCGTCCACGTGCAAGAGGTTCAGTTTGCGCGCCAGTTTGGCGTTGGCCTCCATCGAGCGACCCATGAGCACGATCTTGCGGTGCTGTTCCAACGCGACGTCGATGATCTGCTGGATGCGGTGGATGTGGCTAGCGAAACAGGCGACCACCATGCGACGTTCTGGTCGCTCGAGGAAGAGTCGACGCAGCGCTCCCCCGACCGATCGCTCGGAGGCGGTGAAGCCCGGCTCCTCGGCGTTGGTGGAGTCGGCCAGCAAGAGCGCGACGCCTTCGTCACCGAGAGCCGCGAGGCGCGAGATATCGGTGCGTCGTCCGTCGATCGGCGTGAGGTCGAGTTTGAAGTCACCCGAGTGCACGACGATGCCGGCGTTTGTGCGAAAGGCCAGGGC
>Ga0208586_1000091_pt1 | contig 35154 bp, 34 predicted proteins | sample NGESurshal072012_6_FD_184471 | JGI IMG/M metagenome (GOLD analysis project Ga0208586, IMG submission 184471) | Arctic peat soil microbial communities from Barrow, Alaska - NGEE Surface sample 53-3 shallow-072012 (SPAdes) | ecosystem: Environmental > Terrestrial > Soil > Wetlands > Peat ... | reverse complement strand
ACGAAAATGTCGTAGCCGTCGAGCGATGGCGTCACACTCTCTTCGTCCATCATTCGTAAGTCGATCTCATAGCCCCTCGCTTCGAGGGCCTCGCCAATCAGTCCGGAGTGGTCTTCTTTGTGGTGACGAAGCACGAGCGCTCGGGTCATGACGTCATCGACTCTACCCACGCGTCCCAATTCGCCAGGACCATCGCACCGGCGTCCGCATCAATTGCCCGCACCAGGTTGTCCACGTTGAGTTGCAGTCGCTTTCGACTCACTGGCTCAAATGTTTCAGCGCCATCTTCCATCACGAATTTGCTCGGCGCTTCGTGCACCACGTAGTCGAAGCCGACGGGGACGCCCGCGCAGTTTCCCCAAATGCGCTTGATGTCAGCCAGCGCGCGCGCGCCGTACGAAGGGGACTCGGTGGCGACCACCACGTTCATTGGCTTGCCGACGATCGGGTTGCGTGGCAACATCGGACGACAGGCCCAGTCAATGGCATTCTTCACGACGCTCGGCAGTGCGAAGTTGTATTCGGGCGACGTCCAAAAGACGCCATCGGCGTGCGCAATTGCGCCACGTAGGGCGCTGACCGACGCCGGTGTGTGCTCGGCCCTGAGGTCAGCGTTGAAGATCGGTACGTCGATGAGGTCGAATCGCGACGACTCGTAGCCCTCGGGCAACATTCGTTCAGCGATCAAAGAGACCCGTCGATTCATTGACTCGACACGGAGCGACCCCACTAGAAAGAGAATGGTTTTCATACGTCGTGAGCCTACGTGGGCCTGACGAACCGGACCTCAACTCGCGGGCAGCGACCAGCCCATCGACTCGGCGATCTCCTTGCACGTTGGACAGAGTGGGTACTTTTGGGGATCGCGTCCGGGCACCCACACTTTGCCGCACAACGCGCGCACAGGGGTGGCGTTGATCATCGCGCCGACGACCGAATTGTCGAGCGGGACGAACTCTCCGTCTTTGGGCGTGTACCCCTCGAGCACGATGTGCGTGAAGCGCTCGTGATCACCCTCGTCCACTTGCGGCGTCGATGTGACGACGAGCTCGGTCTCCATCTGGCTACTCACGTTTCTAAGAATACCGAGGTGAGTAATCTCAATGAACCATGAAACGCCGCCGCCGAACGCACCCCACGAAGCCGATCGGCCGCGTGGCGTCGCATTTCACTCGAGAAGGACTGCCCAAGAACGCGTACCGAACTCAGAGTGAAGCGCAGAGCGCCGCACAATTGGCGTGGACACTCAACGGCGTCGACCTCGACACCTATCGATGCGACTACTGCTTCCAGTGGCACATGGGAAAGCGTTGGCGCGACGATTAGCGCCCGACGCGCCACATCGGGCAATATGGAGGGACTCGAAACGAAAGGTTCTCCATGGGAGTTCAGGCCTACATCTTGATTCAGTCCGAAATCGGCTCGAGCGAGGCCGTGGTGATCGCCACGCGCGCCGTGCCAGGAGTCCTGGAGTCCTTTGAAGTAACCGGTCCCTACGACGTCATCGTGCGTTGTTCGGCCGAGAGCGTGGACGACTTGGGCAAGTTCATTGTCGGGGCGATCCAAAAGGTGCCGGGGATCACCCGCACCCTGACCTGCCCCGTCGTCAATATCTAACCGAAGGCCCCCTGGGCGCGCAGCGCCTCTTGGCGCACTTCGTCCACACCCCAACTCGCGAGGCCCGTTCGCGTCCCCGAGCCCGGTTTGCCCGGTGCTTGACCGATTGCCCCCGGTGACTTTGAAAATCGCGGTGCCGGGAGCGGCTGCACGACACCCTCAGAGGAGAAGACCTCGCGTGCCGTGTTGTAGTGGTGGTGCGTGGCTTCACGTGAACTGAGCACCGGCGTGACGCACGCGTCAACGTCGGCGAAGATTCCCGTCCACTCGTCACGCGACTTCTGAGCGAAGATCGCGGCGAATCGTTCCTTCATGTCGGGCCACGCGTTGCGATCGAACTGCGCGGGCAACTCCTCGCCGTCGAGACCGAGCCCGTGGAGCAAGGCGTCGTAGAACTTCGTTTCGATCGCGCCGACCGCGACGTACTGCCGATCGTTCGTTTCGTAGACGTCATAGAAGGGAGCGCCCGAGTCGAGCAGATTCGTGCCACGCTCGTCGTGCCAGAAGCCGGCATTCATCATGGCGTGGGTCAGCGTGAGCAGTGACGCCGAGCCGTCGACCATCGCCGCGTCCACCACTTGTCCCTCACCCGTAGCACGTGCCGACAGTACGGCGGCGAGGACACCGAAGACCAGAAACATCGAACCGCCGCCAAAGTCGCCGACCAGATTGAGCGGCGGTACGGGCCGCTCTCCCTTGCGACCCATGGGCCATAGCGCTCCCGACACGGCGATGTAGTTGATGTCGTGCCCAGCGCGATGCGCCAACGGACCTTCCTGTCCGTAACCCGTCATGCGGCCGTAGACCAATTTGGGATTGCGCTTCGCGACGTCGAGCGGTCCGAGTCCGAGTCGCTCGGTGACACCCGGACGAAAGCCCTCAATGAGAACGTCGGCCTGCTCACAGAGTTCGAGGATCAGCGCTCGACCGGCGTCACTCTTGAGATCTACGGCAACCGAAGGACGAGATCGATTGAGCAAATCCCACGTCGGCTCCGCGTCGGCGTCCTCGTCGCCACGTTCAATGCGCAAGATGTCGGCGCCGAGGTCGGCCATCAGCATGCACGCGTAGGGGCTGGGTCCAATGCCGGCTAACTCAACAACCTTGAGTCCGTCAAGTGGTCCACTCACAAGGTCAGTGTAGGTTCGCGACGCAACGAGATTTAGTCCCACCAGAGGTCGTGACCGAGGACGCCCTTCGCAATGAGACCCAACTGGACTTGACTCGTGCCTTCGACGATGGTGAGTTGGCGAGCGTCGCGGTAGTACATCTCGACGGGGTGATCCTCCATGTAGCCCGCCGCACCGAGCAGCTGCACCGCGAGTCCTGACGCCTTCACGGCGACCTCCGAGGCGTAGTACTTACACATTGAAAGGTACGGAACGTACTCCTTCGTGAAGTGGCCCTCGTCAGCGAGGCTGGCCGCGCGATAGGTCAAGAGTCGCGCCGCTTCAATCTCCGTGGCGCACTTGGCGATCTCCCACTGAATCCCCTGGAACTCTGCGATTGTTTTGCCGAAGGCTTGACGGTTCTTCACGTACTCCGTCGCGTACATCAGCGCACCTTCGGCTAGTCCCAGTCCCCGAGCGGCGACGATGGGCCGCATGGCATTGAGCGACTGCATGATCAGTGCGAACCCGCCACCGATGACCTGGTTCGCGGCCACCTTCACGTCGCTGAAAACGATTTCAGTGGTGTCAATGCCCTTGACGCCCATTTTGCGATCAACACGAGGCCGCGTCACGCCAGAGCTGTTGGCGTCAACGATGAAGGCGCCAATGTTCGTATGTAAGCGCGACGAAGGATCGCCGATCTTGGCGAAGACTACGAACCAATCGGCCTGCATCCCTCCCGAGATCCAACACTTGGTGCCATTGAGGACGTAGCCACCTGACACCGACGGGTCTTCAACGACACGGCTCTGCATGCCCGCGACGTCCGAACCCGCACCCGGCTCGGAAAGACAGAACGCCGCGCGCTGCGCGCCCTTGGCAATGCCGGGCAGGTAACGCTGCTTCTGCTCTTCGGTGCCGGCGATCATGATTGGCCCGGTCGGAAGTCTGGTGAGCAAAAGCATGAGACCGAGCACGTTGGAGTACTTCGTGACCTCTTCAATGGTCAAGGTGAGGCCCATAATGCCCGCGCCGGAACCGCCGTACTCCTCGGGAATGCACAGTCCCAGGAGATCGGCCTTTTTGAACTCGTCAAACATGTCCTGGGGGTATGTCCCCGTGGCGTCAATGTCGCGCGCCCGGGGCTTGATCTTGTCCTGGGCGAGTCGGCGCACGCTCTGTTGAAGCCCGAGCAGTTCCTCAGAGAGGTTGAAGTCCATGTCATTCAAGGTACACGCGGGCCTGTGCCAACATTGACCCGTGGCCTCCTTCCAACGCGACCGCGTGCTCGGGGCCCTGACCACTACGACCTACGACCTCGTCGTCGTCGGCGCGGGAATGACGGGCGCCGGCGTCGCCCTCGACGCGGCGTCACGCGGGCTTCGCGTGGCACTTATCGACCGTGGCGACATCGGATCGGGCACGAGTTCAAAATCCTCCAAGATGGTGCACGGCGGGCTTCGCTATCTCCAACAGCGCGAGTTCCGACTCGTCTACGAGAACCTGCGAGAACGTCAACGCCTACTGGACAACGCACCCTTTCTCGTCCGCCCGCTCCCCTTCCTCGTGCCCCTTTTCGGTCGCAACGGTGTTGCGTCGAAGGCCCTCGTGAAGGGCTATTCGACCGCACTTCGCATCTACGACGTGAGTGGCGGATGGCGCATAGGACAACGCCATCGAAGGGTGACGCGCGAACAGGCACTCTCGCACCTACCAACGCTCAACGCCGATCATCTGGTCGCAGGATTCCTCTACTTTGATGCCCGCGGCGACGACGCGCGAGTCGCCCTCGCACTCGCAAAAACCGCCTCGCTCGACTTCGGCGCCGACGTCGCCAATTATGTGCGTGCGCGCGACATCACCCACGACGCATCAGGGAACGCCAACGCCGTAGTCGTCCAGAACGAACTGAGCGATGCCCCGTTCACCATTGCGACGAAGGCGGTTGTCAACGCGACGGGCGTATGGGCCGACGACCTCTTCACCATGGCCGAACACGAAAGTTCACATCGGGTTACGCCCGCGAAGGGCATCCACCTGAGCGTGCCCCGTGACCGGCTGCCCGCCGACGTCGCGGCGGTCTTCAACGTCGCCGGCGATCGGCGAAGCATCTTCGTCGTGCCGTTCGAAGAGGCTCCCTTCACCTACGTGGGAACGACCGACACCGCGTACACCGGTGACTTTGCTGAACCTCACTGCACCCCCGAGGACGTGGCTTACCTCCTCGATGCTGTCAACGCCTCGACTTCTTCGGCGCTGACGACCAACGACGTCACTGGACTGTGGGCCGGACTTCGTCCCTTGCTCGCTCCGGTCGAGGGTAAGGCAGTGAAGGAACGAACCGCCGATCTTTCGCGACGTCATCGCGTGACCGACTCGGGCGACGGCGTCGTCCACATCACCGGTGGAAAGTGGACCACGTATCGAAAGATGGCTGAGGACACGGTCGACGCCTTGCGCCCCTATTCGAAAAACCTCCCTCGGACCAAGACAAAAAGTCTTCGCCTTCACGGAGTCGGCGACTGGCGCCCCTCGACGCCCCTCGAGTCACATCTCTATGAGCGCTTCGGTGAAGACGCGTCGGTGCTACTCGAAATGATCGGGACCGACGAGTCGCTCGCGAAGTGTCCGATCGCGGGCCAGCCCTACGTCGGCGCCGAATTTGTCTTCTCGGTCCGTCACGAGATGGCGACGTCCCTCGTCGATCTCGTGACGCGTCGAACCAGGGCGCACCTCCACGATGCCCGGGCCACGCTGGCGGCCGCACTGTCGATCGCGCAGCTCGTCGCCCCCGAGCTCGGATGGGACGCAACGGACGTGACGTCAGAGGTCGAGGCGTACCGCGCGCTGGTGCATCGCGAGTTCGAAGCCGCGGGCATTGCTCTGTAGGGTGCAACGATGACCCGTCCGTCGATGCCCAACGACTATCCCGCGAGCGGTGTTGCAGGCCCCATTCCAGATGCCCTCAGCGGCGCGCTGCTCGACGACCTCAACGAGTCCGGTATCGACTACGAAACGAACGACGCCACCCGTGCCGAACACGGCCGCGACTGGTGGCCGCTCACCATTGGCGACGTCGCGAAGGGACTGGTGCCGTCGTGGCCGGGAATTGTGGTGCGGCCCAGGTCGACCGAACAGGTGAGCCGCGTACTCGCCAGTGCGTCCTCGCACGGGGTCGCGGTCACGGCGCAGGGTGGACGTTCGAGCGTGGTCGGCGGTGCGCTGGCCGCGACGGGCGCAATCGCGCTCGACATGACCGGACTCGACACGATCGGCGAAATCGACACGGTATCGGGTCTCGTCAATGTCGACGCGGGGGTCTTCGGACCGGAATTGGAACAGGCGGTGGGCGACGTGGGCTGGACCGTCGGTCACTTTCCCCAGTCCTTCGCGCTCGCGACCGTCGGCGGCTGGATTGCCTGTCGTGGTGCCGGGCAGTTCTCCAATCGCTACGGCAAGATCGAAGACATCGTGCGGGGCCTGACCGTCGTGCTCGCGAGCGGCGACGTCATTGAGGTCGGAGGTCGCGCACCGCGCCAGGCCGTGGGACCGGACCTCCTGCAACTCTTCGTCGGCTCCGAGGGCACGCTCGGCATCATCACGCGCGCGACACTCGTGATGCACCCCGTCGCTCCGTCACGACGAATGGCGGCTTACGGCTTCACCTCGTTCGAGGATGGACTCGATTCCTGTCGACGGATACTCCAGCGCGACGCGCGTCCCGCCGTCCTTCGTCTCTACGACGAAGTTGAGTCCAAGCGAAGCTTTGATGAGGATCAGTGCACCCTCATTGTCCTTGACGAGGGTGACGAGCTTCTCATCGACGCGACCATGGCAATCGTCGCGACCGAGTGTGTCGGGGCCTCGGCGCTCGCTCCTTCGTTGGTGGAGACGTGGCTCGCACATCGAAACGACGTCGGCGCGCTCGGACCGCTGTGGGAGCGTGGCTACGTCGTCGACACGGTGGAGGTCGCCGGGTCGTGGTCGACACTCGCGTCGATGCATCGCAACGTCGTCGCCGCGCTTCGCGAACTTTCCGAGGTCAGCGTGGCGTCGGTGCACCAATCACACGCCTACCTCGACGGTGCCTGCCTCTACTTCACTTTCGCCGGGCGTCCCACTTCGGACCCGACCGCCTTTTACCGCGCGGCGTGGGATGCCGCCACCCGCCAAGTGATGGCCAGTGGCGGCGCGATCAGCCACCATCACGGCGTCGGACGCAATAGGGCTCGATTCGTAGCGAGTGCGCTCGGTGACGCGTACCCCGTGCTCACCGCCATCAAGGCCCTGCTCGATCCGCGCAACATTCTCAATCCCGGTGCCCTCGGGATTGGCGGTGCGCCGTGGTGAGGGCCCTCGCCATTGACATTGGTACGACGTCGATCCGAACGGGCATCGTCGATGTCCACGGCGCGGTCACGCACATTCGCCAAGCGCCGCTCACCATCGCGACACCGAATCCGGGCGAAGTCGAACTTGACGGCGTGGAGATTGCCCGTCTCGCTCGAGAGCTCGCGACGTCCACATTGCAGGAGTGCGGTGGTGCGGACGTCGTGGGCATCACGAACCAACGGGCCACGACGATTGTCTTCGATCCAACGACGGGTCTGCCCGTCGGGCCGGCCCTCGGTTGGCAGGACCTTCGCACCGTGATCGACTGTCTCATCCTGCAGGGTGATGGCCTTCGCCTCGCCCCGAATCAGTCGGCGACCAAGGCCCGCTGGCTGGTGGCCCAGTCCGGCCGCGAGTCGCGCGACCTACGTTTCGCCACCATCGAAACGTGGGTGGCGTGGCACCTCAGTGAGGGCGCCGTGCACGTGACCGACCGATCGAACGCGGCAGTCAACGGTCTCGTGGCGTTGGACGTCAACCATTGGGACACGAAGATTCTCTCGACGCTCGGTCTGGACGTCGCGATGATGCCCGCCATTGTGGACACGATGGGCCCCGTGGGCGTGGCGAGCGCACTTCCCGGTGCACCACCGATAACGGCGCTCGTCGGTGACCAACAAGCGTCGCTCTTCGGTCAATCCTGCGTGACCCAGGGCGCGAAGATCACCTTCGGCACCGGCGCAATGCTGGACATGGTTCGCGGTTCGAAGGGGCCGTCCGCGATGACGCGATTCGCGTCGGGCTGTTTCCCCGTCGTGACCCACAGCAGCGATGGCGTCCTCACGTGGGGCATCGAGGGCATCGTGCTCTCCGCGGGCGCATGTATTGAATGGCTCCGCGACGATCTAGGACTCATTGAGGACGCCGCGCACACCGAGTCGCTGGCGATCTCGGTCTCGAGCGCCGACGGTGTCACGTTCGTCCCCGCGCTCTCGGGACTCGGCACACCACAGTGGGACTTCGGCGCGCGCGGGGGCTTCTTTGGCATCACGAGAGGCTCGACGAAGGCCCATCTGGTGCGCGCGGTCTTAGAGGGCATTGCTCATCGCGGCGCGGACCTCGTTGACGCCGCCGAGCGAGAGACCGGCACTCGCCTGGAGGAAATCCGCGTGGACGGTGGAATGAGTGCGAACAAGTTCTTCGTCCAATGTCTCGCTGACTTCACGGGGCTGCGCGTCGCTGTGTCGCCCGAGCGTGAGGCGACGACTCGAGGGGCCGGGCTCATGGCACTCGTCGCAATCGGCGCGCTCTCACTGAAGGACGTGGAAACGCTGTGGACGCCCAAGGACGTCTATTCGCCGTTCACGACCGACGAGGAGCGCCGAAGGGAGCGTGCCCGGTGGGCAGCGGTCGTGCAACGAGTAGAGAAGACAATCCCGGAACTGAGTACCGTCTCGTTCTAATTCGCCCAGGGCGCCTCTTCGAGTGCATGCACCAACGTCGTCGGTCGCTCGAGGAAGTGCCGAGACAGCATCAGTGCGCGTGGTTGTGCGAGTGCGATGATGCCCGTCACCACCCCGCCGCGAGAGTACAACGCGAGCCACTTGCCCTCCTCAGGACTTCCCTCCACGCGCACAACGTCATCGTCGGGTTGGGCGTGACCGAGCATCTGAATCTTCTTGCCGTACTGGTCAGACCAGAAATAGGGAACCATGTAGTCGCCCGCACCCTCGCCCGTCGTCCAGAAGTGTGCGAGATGGTGCGCGTGCATATTGGCAACCTCCCAATGCTCGATGCGCACCAGGTCCTCACCCATGACGTTGGGCCAACCGAAGCGCGCCACGTCACCAATGGCGGCGATTCGCTCGGTGGCCAACAGATTTTCATCAACGACGACGCCATTGTCGATCACGAGCCCCGACCCTTCGAGCCATTCCACATTCACCTCGGCGCCGACACCGAGAATCACCAATGCCGCGTCCAGCGTCTCTCCATCTTGAAAGATGACCGAAAACCCATCGCCATCGCGCACCACATCGGCGATGTCCTGGGAACTTCGAAGCTCGACACCCGCGTCACCCGCGAGTCGTTCCAGCCACGCCGAGGCCTCTGCGCCGACGATGTCGATTAACGGCCGCGCGGCCGCTTCGAGCACCAGCGGTGCGAAGCCGCGCCCTTGCAATTGCGTCGCAACCTCGGCGCCGATAAAGCCGCCACCAATAATGGCGACGACACTACCGGGATCAATGCGTTCGAGTTCGTCACGAAGTCGTACTTCGTCGTCACGATTTCGCAGCGCCAAGATCGACGCGTCGGCGCTGTAGGGCAAACGACGCGCCCGCGTTCCCGTGGCGATGACGATGTGCGTGCCCGTGACACTCGAACCATCGTCAAGGTGCACTGTATACAACTCGATGTCGAGTCCCACCGCACGAACGCCGAGGCGCATATCTACGTTCACTTCGCGAATGCGCTCGGGCGTCGCGAGCGTGGCCTTCTCTACGTCCCACTTGAGCGAAAGCACCTGCTTGGATAGCGGCGGTCGGTCGTAGGGCGCGTGCGTCTCTTCGCCCAGCAGCGTCAGCGCTCCCTCGAAGCCTTCGCGACGAAACGCCTCGACGAGTCGCCAGCCGCCGAAGCCCGCCCCGACAATGACGACGTGATCGGAGCTGTCGAGCATGCTCAACGCGCAAACATTGCGAGCCACTGGTCAGCGCTCGCCGGCACGAGCGCCCGATTGTGCAGTCGCACGTCTCCCATTGCGGCGCTCGGGTCCGCCGAGTAGAGGTGTCCCGGAAAGAGAACCGTCTCGTCCGATATTGCCGAGAGCCGTTGGGTGAGCGTGCGGTACATCTCTTCGGGGTCCGAGCCAGGTAGGTCGGTTCGGCCACAGCCATCGAGAAACAGTGTGTCGCCACTGATGAGTCGCCCGTTCACCAAGATGCACTGACTGCCCGGCGTGTGACCGGGCGTGTGCACCAGAGTGACGTCGAACACACCGACCTTCATCACGTCGCCCGCGACGTGCGCGACCAATGCATCAGTCCCAACGCCGGTGCCCCTCGCGACCCACTCCACTTCGTCGGACTGCACGTGAATAGGGACGTCCGTCGTCTCGAGTAGTTCGACAATACCGTTGATCTGCGCGCGGCCACCCAAACTGCCACCCACGTGGTCGGCGTGATAGTGCGTCGCGAGTGCTCCCGTCACTCGCATCCCATCGCCCTCCACGATGTCCACCAGCTCGTGGGGCGCGTAGGCCGGGTCAACGAGCACGGCGTCGCCCGTCTCACGGTCCCCAAACGCGTAGGCGAAGTTCACCATTTGTTCCGCGACCGGGTCACCGACCGAGAAGTCGAGGCCGCTCAAAAGTTGACGAAAGTAGAAACGATCGGTCACTCCGCCTCAGTCAACTTCGCGAGCCGCGGCGCGAGTTCGTCGACCCTTGCCTTCGTGGCGTCGAGTCGCGACTCCAGCGTCTCGATGATCTGGGTCGCGCGTTCGAGTTTGACGAACAGTTCGTCAACCGAGACTTCGCCTTCGTCAAAGGACGCGACTATCGCGTCGAGCTCACCTGCCGCTTCATTCCAATTCCCGATATCGCTCATGACGAGGCTCCATTCTTTTCACTCACAGTAGAGTCAAACGATCCATCACTGACCAGTACGTGCACGCTTTCACCGAGTGCCACGTCATTGAGCGAACGCACGATCGCGCCGTCGCTCTTCGTCACGATCGACCAACCCTGCGCCAATCGCTTTGACGGGTTATAGGCACCAAGTAACTGACGGGTGCTGGCGAGTGTCTGGCCCGTAGTCGACAACAGATGTCGGGAGTGGACCAGAAGTTGGCTGCGGGTCGCGCCCAGGTGGCGTTGCTCCGAACGCAATCGGTCCCGCACCGCGAAGATCATCGTACGGCGTCGTTCGGCCACGTATTCCGTCGCTTCATCGAGCAACTCATTGGCGGCGTCGAGAACCTTCTGCGCCGGGATGCGCACGTGTCGGCGATGCCACCCGTCGACGAGTGCCGCAATCTCCTCGCCCAACTTGGTCGGCGTAATCGCTCGTGTGTGCGCGACCAGGTCCGCGACTGACTCGTCGCCGGTGTGACCGATGCCGGTGAAGACGGGTGTCGCGCACGCGGCAATGGACCGTGCGACGCGCTCATCATCGAACGCCGCCAGATCGCCCTTCGATCCGCCCCCGCGCACGAGGCAGATGATGTCGACACCGTGAGCGTCGAGCGCTTCAATCGCGGACACGATCTGCGGTGGCGCCGCCTCGCCCTGTACCGCGGTCTTTACGAGCACAATCACAAAGCCGTAGCCCGAGTGCGTGAGTTGTCCGGTGAAGTCGCTGTAGCCCTCGGTCCCGGGACTGGCGACGAGGCCGACGCGTAGGGGCACGGGAGTGAGCGACACCCTTTTATTCGCGTCCATGAGACCCTCGCTGACCAGACGTGCGATCAGTTCCTGACGGCGCCGGGCCACGTCGCCCAGCAGTCCCTGGACATCGATTTGGGTAATGGTGAAGCCAATCTTTCCCTGGGGGGCGTAGACATCGACGTACCCGTAGAAGTTGACGATCACCCCTGGCGTCAACGTGACGCCTTCACTCGCCAGTTTCCTCTTGAGGGGCGCCCACTGGGTCGCCCAGCAGTGAGCGTTAAGGACCGGACGCTTGGTGTCTGACGACGTTGTACCCGCGTCAACCAAATCGACGTACATATGACTTTTCTCGTAGACCTTGGCAATTTCGCCACGAACCCAATGGGGATGACGACGTCCAAAGGCCGATTCGAGCTGCGTGGTCAGTAGCTGGTAGAACTCGCCAACTTCGTGCACGGTCTCGCCTGTCAATCCCTCGTCACTCACGTCGCGAGGCTACCTTTTCATGACGACATCATTACGACTCTTGTAGTGCCTGGTGAGGTGTGCCAGAATTGTTTTTGGATGGTGAGTCGACTGGGTGGCCGCACCTCGTGGTAACGCGGGGTGAGGAAAGTCGGGGCTCCACAGGGCAGGGTGCTCGCGAAATGTGAGTCGCGGTGACGTGCAGGACAGTGCCACAGAGAACAGACCGCCGATGGCTCGGGTAGCCGAGTACAGGTAAGGGTGAAACGGTGCGGTAAGAGCGCACCAGCATGTCGAGCAATCGAGATGGCTAGGTAAACCCCACCCGGAGCAAGATCAAACGTGGGAGCGCGTGGCCCGCATGCCCTGGAAACAAGGCACTCCCGAGGTAGATCGCTGAGATGGATGGCCGCCCATCCTTCCGAAAGGAAGGTGGACAGAACCCCGCTTATAGGTCGACTCATCATCCACCAACCACTACTGAAAGACGAATCGTGTTACACCTGCCCTACCGCGAACTTCCGGTCGCGGACGTCGGCGTACCTGATACGCGTTCGCCCCTTCGTTTCCTGGTGTGGATTGCGCGCCAACAGAAGCTCACCCTCTTTCTCAACGCTCTCTTCGGCATTGGATGGATGGTGAGTCAGGCCCTCATCTGGGCGTGCGTCGGTGCAGCGATCGATAAAGGCGTTATTGGCAAGAACGAGGGTGAGCTCTTCCTCTGGGTCGGCATCGTGATGGCGCTCGGACTGTTCCAGGCGCTTTGCGGGGCCCTGCGCCACCAACTCGCCGTCACCAACTGGATGAATGCCGCGTACAAGACGGTACAGGTCATCGGGCACCACGTCGCCAAGACTGGCACTGCGGTGACCGACGTCATCCCCGCCGGCGACGTCGTCAACACCGTCGCCTCCGACGCCATGCGCATTGGCGGCGCCTACGACGTTTTCGCTCGATTCGCTGGCGCCATCGCCGCGTGGATCGTCGTCTCGGTCATTCTCATTTCGAGTTCCGTCGAACTCGGACTCATCGTGTTGATCGGTGTGCCGGTCCTCGCATCGTTGACGACGCCGCTCATGGGACCGCTCCACACGACCCAGGCCGCACAGCGCGAAGCGGCGGGCCGTCTGGCGGCGCTTGGTTCAGACACCGTGGCCGGACTGCGGATCCTTCGCGGCGTCGGTGGCGAGGATGTCTTCTTGAACAACTATCGCCAACAGAGCAACCTCGTGCGACTGGCCGGCAATCGCATCGCCTCGCCCCAGGCCGGTCTCGAGTCCGGACAGGTCCTTTTGCCCGCGATACTCACGGCCGTTGTCACCTACCTCGGCGCACAGGACGTCATGCACGGCACACTCCAACCGGGTCAACTCGTGGCCTTCTTCGGCTACGCGACATTCCTCACGACACCGCTACGCATCGCCATTGAGTACGTGATCTCTACGACACGTGCCTACGTGGGAGCGGGACGAGTACTTCGCATCTTGAACATTGACCCGCTGGTCAGCGAGCCCGAGACGCCGCTTCCCTGGCCGGCGCACGTGGAGCGCCTGGACGACGACACGAGTGGCATCTCATTAGTTCGAGGACAGCTCGTCGCGGTGGTCACTGAGAGCCCCGAGGAGGCGTCGGCGCTCGCCGATCGTCTTGGACGCTTCGTCGACAACGTGCACGGCGTGAGCGTCAACGGCACTCCACTGGGACTCTTCTCAGTCCGCGACACCCGCGCCAACATCATCGTCAGCGAGATTGAACCGCGACTGTTCTCGGGCGAACTGCGCTACGAACTAGTGCCCCACGGTGACGTGTCGAACGCCACCATCATGCCGGCCCTGGAGGCGACGAGTTCGCTCGATATCCTCGACGCGCTCGAAGACGGGCTCGACACACTGGTCGAAGAGCGCGGCCGCGGTTTCTCCGGTGGACAGCGCCAACGCCTCAGTCTGGTGCGCGCGATTCTGACCGAGGCGGACGTACTCATCCTCGACGAGCCGACGTCCGCCGTCGACACGCACACCGAAGGGCGCATCGCCGCGCGACTGCGCAACGTCCGCGGGGCGCACACGACCTTGGTCGCGACGACGAGCCCGCTGATGCTTGAAATGATGGACCGGGTCTACTTCATGGTCGACGGCAAGGCTGTCCAACAGGGCACGCACCGCGAGCTGATTGCGACCTCGGTGCTCTATCGACAAGTCGTGCTCCGAGAGGATTCCTGATGGCGCAGCTGCCAGTCGCCGATACCACGGTCGTGCGTGCCTACGCCAAAGTACTGATCAAGCAGCACCGCGGCGCGCTCGCGCGCATGCTTTCGCTCTACGGCCTCGCCGCGATCATGGCGTTGATACCGGCGTACGTCATCGGCGCGATTACCAACTACGCCGCCGACCACCGGCTCACGTCGTTTCGGATAACGGTGGACGTTTCGATCCTCTTCGTCTCGTCCATCCTTTACGCCGGCCTCTCCTTCCTCGCGCGACGTCGCAGTTACATCCTCGGCGAGACAGTCTTCGCGCAACTTCGAGAGGAGTTCCTCCAGAGTGTGCTGGCGCTGCCACTCGTGGAAGTCGAACGTGCCGGCACCGGCGATCTCCTCAGTCGAACGACGAACGACATCGAAGCGCTGTCGCGCACGGTGCGCTTCGCCATGCCCGAGTGGCTGGTCGCGATCGTCCAGGCGCTCTTGACACTCGTCGCCATGGTCCTCGTCAGTCCGCTCGCTGCCGTCGCCAGTCTCGTGTCGCTGCCCTTCCTCTACTACTCGACGCGTTTCTACCTGCACTACGCCCTCCCGGGCTATCGACGCGAACGAATGAGTTACGCCACGATGTCCGGCTCGGTCTCAGAGACGGCGGAGGGAGCGCGAACCGTCGACGCCCACCGCCTCGGTCCGCGCCAAGCCACGCGGATTGAAGGCAACATCCGTGAGTCTTTCTACTCCGAGATGTACACACTGCTGATGCGCATGGTGTGGTTCCCCACCGTGGAGAGCGCATTCGCCCTCGCCGTCGCGACGACACTCGCGTGGAGTGGCTGGCTGGCGCTGCACCATTCGATCACCATTGGTGCCGCGACCACCGTGACGCTCTACGTCGTGCAAATCAACGACCCAATCGACCGAATCATCTCGTGGCTCGACGAACTCCAAATTGGCCAAACATCACTGGCGCGCCTCGTGGGTGTGTCGGTGGTCCGCGATGATCGCCCGACCGAGGGCGTCGAGCCAACCAATGACACCATCACGATGACTGATGTCCGCTACGCCTACCGGCCAGGCTTCGACGTCCTGAACGGCGTCTCTCTCACAATCCAGCCCGGCGAACGGCTCGCCATCGTGGGGCCATCGGGCGCGGGAAAGTCCACGATCGGTCGTCTCCTCGCGGGCATCGACGCGCCGCGCAGCGGTTCGGTGATGGTGGGCGACGTCGCGCTCGCCAAAATGCCACTGCCGATGCTGCGTCGCCACGTTGCACTCGTCACGCAAGAGCACCATATTTTCATCGGCACTGTTCGCGAGAACCTCGCGCTGGCCAAACCCGGGGCGAGCGACGACGAAATCACCCGTGCCCTTGACGCAGTCGACGCGCTCGAATGGGTGGAGTCGCTCCCCGAGGGACTCTTGACCGAACTCGGCACGACGGGTTACCAGGTGTCGCCAGCCCAAGCGCAACAGCTCGCGCTCGCACGCCTCGTCCTCTCAGACCCACACACGTTGATACTCGACGAGGCGACGGCACTCCTGGATCCTCGCGCGGCCCGACACCTTGAACGCTCATTGAGCGCAGTCCTCCACGGACGCACCGTGGTCGCAATCGCCCACCGTCTCCACACGGCCCACGACGCCGACCGCGTCTGCGTGGTCGTCGACGGAAAGATCGCCGAACTAGGAACCCACGATGAACTCGTGGCGCTCAACGGTCAGTACGCCTCACTTTGGAGTAGCTGGCGCAACGAGAAGCCTGAGGCATCGTAGGCTTTTGGCCTGTGACTTCACTCTTGCGCGGTGCCGAGATCGACGCCTGCGTTCACCGAATTGCGTTAACGCGCGCTGAGCCGTCGCGCGCACAACGCACCGAGGTAACTCCCGAAATAGAGCGACGCCGCCGTGAAGCGGATACGCACCGCGACGCGGTGCTGGAGCGTTTGATGGCACTGCATCCCCGCGCGGTCGTGGCCACGGGACACGCGCACACCGAGGAACTAATCAACCACGGCGTCGAACTGATCCTGAATGCACGTCTGACGGACGTGAACGCGCGACGCACCGTCGCCGTGCAGGGTTTCATCCGGATTGGTCGAAGCGAGGAACGGTTCATGTACGCGCCACTCGTCGTCAAGAATCACGAGGTCACCGAGGCGGCATCGACGCGTCGACTTTTCGAAGCCTCTCTCGAACGACTACTTCCGAGCGACGCAGTAGAGCGCGAGAATCTGGGACTTCGGCCAACGCCGCCCGTGCGGCGTGACGTCCTCATCCTCGACGGCGCCACGCGGGTGCTTGAAGCCTTTGGAGCCTCTGACCCATCGGCGCGCGGCGCGTTGATCGATCGCAACGCGCGACTGTGGTGGCTCGATCTGAAGAGTCCTACCTATTCGCGAAGCAATCTCGTGGCCTACGACGCTTTCTTTGACGAACGCTTCAATGTCCTTCGCGCACTCGATCACTGGTTCGACGTCGGCGGTGACTTTCCGACGTCGCCCTACTGGCACCGCGAGTGTCTTACCTGTGAGTTCTCCGAACACTGCGAAGGCGAACTTGAATCGGTCGATGACGTCTCGCTGACGAGATTCACCTCGCAGGCGCAACAGGCGATCTTGCGTGAGAACGGCGTTGCGACGCGCGCCACACTCGCGCGTCTCAACCCGCTTCGAGTCCAGCGTGCGCGAGCGGCCCGATTGCCACTCGACGACGCATTCGTACAAGAGGTTCGCCTCAGTCGCAAGATCGAGCGACTCGACGAGCTCATCTATCGGGCGCGGTCCCACGTGCGTCACACGGCGTTGCGAATCCTTGAGCCGTCACTGATGGGCTGTCCCACGGCGGACGTTGAAGTCGATATTGACATGGAGAGCTACGACGACGTCACCTATCTCTGGGGAGCGAGCGTCAGTGTGCATCAAGATGTGCCCGGCATCGCGGCCGGTCACGTCGCCTTCGCCGAATGGGGCGATCTCACAGCCGAGTCTGAGGCCGCGAACTTCTCGGCCTTCTGGTCATGGCTCAGCGGCGTACGACGTCTCTGTGAGGAGCAGGGACGAAGCTTCGCCGCGTACTGCTTTTGGGCGCAGGCCGAAGACGGCGCAATGAATCGGGCCGTCCTCGCACCGCTCGAGGGAGGACCGACCACAGCGGAGCTCGACGCGTTTCGCCAGACCTCGCCTCGTCAGTGGATTGACCTGCACGTTCTGGCCAAGGCACAGATCCAAACTGAAGGTCCCCTCGGACTGAAGCAACTGGCAACGGCCGCGGGCTTTACGTGGCGCGACGCGAACCCGAGCGGCGAAGCCTCGATGCTCTGGTACGAAAAGGCCCTTGGGGAGGGCGTCGAGGCGCAGACGTCGCGCACGCGGATCCTCCACTACAACGAGGATGACTGTCGCGCGACCAGGGCGCTGCGTAACTGGTTGAACGGGGCGGCGAAGTTGTTGTCGCATCGCGACGACCCCCTGGAGGACATTTGACGCTCGTTAGCATTGGTCGGTGATCACCGCATCCCGCGCCGCGTCGCGCGAAGTCACTTTTAAAGCGAGTGCTCGACTGTTCGGCGCTATCAGCTCGCTCGTGTCGTTGACGTGCGCGCTGGTGCTCGCGGTGGGACTCAGCCACCTCGCCCGGCGCCAAGTGACCTCAGGTATCTGGCTCTTGCTCATCGCACTTACGTTTCGCTCGCTGGTGTCCATTGCCGTGGGACAGTGGCACGATTACGCCAGCGCAGCCATTCGCCTTCACTGGCGCACGTTGCTGCCCCAACGCCTGACGCGCCCTCGAAGTGAGCGCGAACGCAGTCGCGGCGACCTCGCGCTCGCCATTGAACAGGCCGCCGACGCGCCGTTACTGATCGAGCTCGAGACGAGTTCTCTCCTCTCGCTCGCGGGCCTGATAGTCCTGGCGTGGGCCGGAGGTTGGTTAGCGCTCACCATTACGGTGGCACTGCTCCTTCTCGCCGCCCCTCTTTACCGGCGCGCCGGCCGTCGGAGCGAGGCCATGGCCGCCGAGTACCGCGAACGCCGCTCTTTGTTGGAGCAGCGACAGCTCGAACTGCTGTATCACACGACCGAACTTCGGGCGCTCGGGGCTGTCGACTACGGCGCGAACGAGATCGCCGCGATCTCGGCTTCGGAACACGCCATCGCGATTCGAGCCATTCGCGTGGCGCTTGGGTCGTCTCTCGTGACCGAGTTTCTAAGTGGCGTCAGCATTGGCCTCGTTGCCATGGTGGTGGGCTTCGCGTTGCTGGGCGGGCGAATCTCCTTGGCACATGCGTTGATTGCGGTTCTCATCACGAGTGAGATCTTCGTGAGCGTGCGCCGATACGGCGTCGAGTTCCATCGTCGAGAGGATGCCGAGCGCTCCCTCGCGGTCCTCGCCGAAACGACGGCGTTGCTTCAATCACACCCGACGACTGACGTTCTCGTCGCGACGAACGTGCAAACCGAGTTCAACGATCACGCGGTGACGTTCGTACTGCGCGCTGGTGAACAGCTGGTCGTCACCGGGCCTTCCGGCTCAGGCAAGACGACACTCCTCCAGACGCTGTTGTCGTGGCGAGTTCCGCGACGCGGTGACGTCGCGCGAACAATCGCGGGCACCGGGCACGTCAGCGTCGAGAGCTCGCTGCTCTCGGGGACGGTGCGCGACAACGTGACACTTGGCGTCGATATTGAGGACCGAGAGGTGACGTCGTGCCTCTCGTCACTCGGATTGATTGGTCCTCGATTCGCCGACCTCGATACGACGTTGCTGGTTGATGGCGGGGGTATCAGCACAGGTGAACGGGTCCGACTGGTCCTGGCTCGATGCCTCTTGACCAGTCCGGCGCTTTTGGTTCTGGACGACATTGCGGGGGTCCTGGATGTGAATGCGCGAGTCCTCGTGCGAGATACGCTCGGTCGCTATCCGCACATGGCCGTCGTCGAAGCGACAGTTGACACGCCACTTTTGACGAGCGCCACCCATCACATCGAGTTGGCGACGTGAGGGCCGACGCCGAGCGGCTGCTGCGCTGGCTGCGACGGTCACGGCCGCCGCGCACCCAACTGGTGCGTGCACTGTTGGCCGGACTGGTGGCGTCCCTCGTCAATGTGCTCCTCCTCGTCGGGGCCGTTGGTCTGTTGGTGACGAGCGCCGGTCGACCGGGACTTCGCAGCGTGCTTGGTGTGCTGATCGTTATAGAACTTTTCGCCTTCCTTCGCTCGCCCCTCCGATTCGCCGAGCGACTGAGCGCCCATCGCCTGGGTTTCGCTGCCGTCGCCCGTTGGCGTCGCTGGCTCTTCGTGGCCATTGGACGACTGACGTTTCGCCAATGGCGGTCCTTCGCAGCCGGCGATCTCCTCGAACGCGCACTGCGTGACACCGACGAACTCCAGGACCTCTGGTTACGCTGCGTCATTCCGCTCAGCACGTCCATGGTCGTGATGGTGCTGAGCGACCTCTTCATTGGACTGCTGCCGCCACGGGGCGAGTGGTGGTCCTACGCGGGCGACCTCTTCGCGGTCCAACTGCTTGGCGTTATCGCGCTCTTCACCAACGTCGGCCCGCTCCTTCGTCGTAACCGAGCGGTGCGCGCTGCGCGCGGCCTGTACCGCGCCGAAGTCGTCGAACTCAGCGCGGTCACGCCTGACCTTGCACTTCTGCAGCGTGTCGCGCTGGCCGAGGAACGCTCTGCGCTCGCCGTCGAACGACTCGCACGCGCGGAACGACGTCAGCAGCGACAACAGCAACTCTCGAACGTGGTGCCGCCCGTGATGACCGTGCTCGCACTGGGCGCCTACGTGGTTCGACCGACGACGTCACCTCTCTGGCTGGTCGTCGTCGCGCTGGTGGCATTATCGACCCACGAGATGCTTTCAACGGTTCGCGATGCGCTGGACACCGTACTGGGCGTGAGTGCGGCGGCCGAGCGCCTCGATGCGCTCGACCTCGGCGTCGCACTCGGCCGCGAAGCGTGGCCGAGTGACTCGACGATTCGCGTGGAACACGTGGTGCTCGAGGAGGACGGTGAGCCGCTCGTCATCAACGCCAACCTCGTCGTGACGCCTGGACGACGGGTGGCCCTTACCGGCCATTCGGGGGTCGGCAAATCGACGTTGCTACGATCGATCGCTGGTCTCGACTCCGTGGCTTCAGGCGACATCACCATTGGCGCAACACGCGTACTCGACATTGATGAACGGATGCTGCGGCGATTCCTCACCTACGTGCCCAGCGAACCGGGGTTAACTCGTGGCTTTGCGATTGACGTGATTGGACTTGGTCGAGAAGCAACGCGCGACTCGTTGGACGACCTCGCCACCCTTGGTCTGAAGACCGAAACGGCGACGCGATGGGAGGAACTTTCGCGAGGCGAACGAGCTCGCGTGGCGATTGTGCGAGCAATGCTGACGAGTCCTTCCATCTACTTGCTGGATGAACCGACCAGCGGTTTGGGCGTCATCGAGACGTCGTCGATGCTGACCCTGCTCGAATCAACTGGTGCGACCATCGTCATCGCATCGCACGACGCCCAGGTCATTGGGTGGTGCGATGAAGTGTTCGAGCTTTCTGACTCGACACTTCGACGCGTTACCCGTTGAGGCTGCCCATCGAGCGCTCCGGGTACCGGTCACCAGCGACCGCGTCACGTGGCACTGCTGCTTCCAGAGCGGCCAGGTCGGCGTCACTCAACTGAACATCGTCGGCCGCGATGTTCTCGTGCAGCCACTTGCGTCGCTTGGTCCCGGGAATTGGCACAATGTCGTCCCCACGCGACAGCACCCAAGCGAGGGCCAATTGGGCGACTGTGGCCCCTTTTTCAGAAGCGATCGCCTCGAGGTTTTGAACGAGGGCCAGGTTGTTCTCACCGGCCTCCCCACTGAATCGCGGGTTGTGGGTGCGAAAGTCCGCCGGATCCTTCCCGACACGGTTGCTCGTTTCGCTCGTCAAGAAACCACGACCGAGTGGGCTGTAGGCGACGAAACCAATCCCCAGACGGCGACAGGTATCGAGCACCCCGTCCTCGGGGTCGCGGGTCCAGAGCGAGTACTCGCTCTGCAGCGCCGTAATCGGGTGGACCGCGTGGGCGCGCTCAATGGTCGCCGACGAGGCCTCTGAGATGCCCAAGTGCAGGACTTTGCCGGCGTCGACGAGTGACTTCATGGCACCCCAGGTTTCCTCAATCTCGACCGTTCGATCGACGCGGTGCTGATAATAAAGGTCGATCACGTCAACGCCGAGTCGTCGAAGTGACGCGTCGCACGCCGCCACCACGTACTCCGGTGTGCCGTTCACCCGGATGTACGTGCCGTCATCGCCGCGCTGGTTTCCGAACTTGGTCGCGAGCACGACCTCGTCACGGCGCCCGGCAATGGCACGTCCAACGAGCTCCTCATTTATGAACGGGCCGTACATGTCAGCGGTGTCAAGAAAGTTGACGCCGAGGTCCAACGCTTCGTGAATCGTGGCCGTTGACTCGTCGTCATTACCGGCGCCGTAGAACTCGCTCATGCCCATGCACCCGAGTCCCTGTGCCGAAACTTCAAGACCTTGACCCAACGTTCGACGTTTCATCGCGTCTCCCTTATGTGAAATTGCTCACAACCCTTTGTTTGCAGGCATCTCGTGACAGAGTAGCGCGAGAGCGCCCACTATATTTTTGTGTCATTGGCTGGGGGGGCCAAACATCGAGGGCCCGCTTGTTCTGGACTACCGGAGCAGGCGGGCTTCGTTGTTTATCCCGACGAAACCAATTGCGTGTGTCGCGCCCGTAGGGTTAGACGGTGAGTGAAGTCGTCGCGCAACCGAACGCCGAGGTGCCCTTCCTACGTCCGTTGCTTCGCGGCTGGCTCCATCTCATCGCGTTCTTCGTTCTTTTCGCGTGCTCCCCCATCCTCTTTGTGCGATGCGCCACGTGGGCGCAGGTCGGCTGGGTCCTCTGTTTCCTCTTCGGGGTCGGCGCAATGTTGATCACGAGTGCCCTCTTGCACCGAGTCAACTGGACGCCGTCAAAACGCCAGGCCTGGCGACGCGCCGACCACTCGACGATCTATCTCGCCATCACCGGGACGTACTTTGCTATCGCGGGCCTGACAATGCACGGGAGGATTCGCCTCGTCGTGTTGATCATCATTGGTGTCAGTACCGTCATTGGCATTGCTGTTCGCCAGTTCGCCATGCACGCACCAAAATGGGCGAACACGCTGCCCTACTTGGCTTTTAGTTGGGCGGCCGCGGCAGTCATGCCCCAGATCTACCGCGGTGGCGGGCCACTGTGCTTCTCGCTGATCGTCGCGGGCGGCGTCGCGTACACCGTCGGCGCCGTCTTTTACGGTACGAAGCGACCGCGACTCTCACCACGAGTCTTTGGGTACCACGAACTGTTCCACGCCTTCACGCTGCTTGGAGCGGGCCTTCACTTCGCGGCCATAAGTGTGGCCCTGCGCTAACTACGCAACTTCGGGAGTCACGTTGTAGTTGAGGAGCGTCGGCGTCGAAAGACGCGTCGTAATCGTGGTGATGGAAGCGTTACGCAGGTTCATCCGCCAGGCCGCCGATCCCGGTACGCCGAGCGCCCAGGTCACCGCCGACTTGATGGGCGACATGTGCGTGACGATTGCCAGGTCCGTCGTCGAACTGTGCAGCAGACTCGTCGGATCCATCAGCAGCAGCTGCAGTTCGGCGTGGACCCGTTGGTCGACCGAGGCCAGCGACTCGCCGTCGCCGAAGGCGGTGTCGTGATCGTGCTCGAACGCGCGCCACTGCTCCTCGCTCACGACGCTCAAGGCTTGACCGTCCATCGAGCCGTAGTCGACCTCAATGAACGACTCCTTGACGACCGCCGCAACAGACGGTATCGCCAACGCCGCGGTGAAACGGGCGCGCTGCAGCGGCGACGTCCACACGTCGCGCACACGTGTGAGCAACGGACGAAGTGCCATCGCCTGGCGTTCGCCGAGTTCAGTAAGCGCGGGATCACTGCGCCCTACGAGGAGGCGCTGCGCATTGGTCGTCGTCTGGCCGTGACGAATGAGGATGATCACGGCAACAAGAGCCGTCCACACTCGGGACAGGGCATGAAGGATCCCTCCGCTTGGCCCTTCCAGCGATCGACGTCAAGGGGCGAGAGCGCGATGCGACAGCCGTCGCATCGTCCCGAGTCCACCTGTGCGGCGCCCGACGTGCCGACGCGCGAGAACGCCGCGTCGTAGCGCGCGAGGAGCTCCGCGCTGAGTGCTGAGGTCCGCTCGGTTCGGCCAGATCGCAGGCTCACGAGTTCATCGTCAAGGCCGGCCTGCAACGCTGCGATGACACCCAGTAACTCTGTGCGCCGTGCAACCTGAGGCTGGGCCCTTGCTTTGACGGCGTTGACCACCTCATCGAGAGGTTCCACCTCGATGAGGTAGTCAAGTTCAAGGTCTTCACTACTCTCGAGCAGCTCTCGCACGTGGACGAGTTCACCCTGCAACGCCGCCAACTCGCGCGCGTTCGCGGTCGATGAACTGAGTGTCGAGTCCAGGCCCTCGGCGCGAGTTCGCAGGCGCCGACTTTCGCGTTGGGAGTCTTCGTAGGCCGATTGAACGGGCGCGAGTACAGCCTGCGCTTCGTTCAGAGCCTTCAAGAGGCCCCGCAACTCCTCTTCGACGGTGACGAGTTCGGCCGTCTCAGGCAGGTGGTTGCGTTGCGCGGTGACCCGGTCGATCCAGCGATCGGCCTCCATCAACGCGCGCAGGTTGTCGGTCTCGTTCACGGCATCATTCTCGCACGTCAAATGTCTCGTAGGCTCGGCCCAACTTCGCCAACGCCGGCGCCAGGCCCGGCTCGCACCGCGCTTGCGCGCTGGCAAAGTCAAACCAGAAGACCTCGGGGCTCTCGCCGGCGGGCGGTGTGGGATCGAGTGGTGGTGCCACGAGGACGTAACGCAAGTCGTAGTGCGTGTGGCCGCGAGGTCCGGGATGCACGTCCACGTGAAAGAGGTTCGTCGGCACCAGGTGTCGCGTGACGAGACCGGTCTCCTCGAGCGTTTCGCGCAGTGCTGCGTCCTCGGGCAGCTCGCCGGGGTCCACGTGGCCACCGGGCTGTAACCAGATTTTCAGGCGACGATGGCGATGCAAGATAACGCCGAGCGACGAGACGACGAACGCCGACGCCGTGACGTGGTGCTCGCTGTCCGTTTCACTAAAGGGGTCACCGGGCCACGTGAGTCGGTCCACTATCGCGTCAATTGAGAGGGACTCCTTTTCGTCGACCGCTTCGATGCGATCAATCTGTTCTCGTAATGCCTCGAAACGAATCACTGAAGGTCCAAGAGCCTCGTGACCGACTCGGGGAGCGCGACGTCACCTTTCGCCATGGCGCCGTTCGCATCGGGCACCGGCGCACCAAAGACGACGCGAGCGGGCACGGTTCCGGACCAGATGGCGAGCTCCCGATCCTCGTCCGGATCGTCCGTCGGCCCCGAGGAGAGTTTTGCTGACGCTTCGTCGATGGCGACCGCGATCACCATTGTCAGTCGCCTCTCCGAATCGGTCATCGGTCGAACCTCGCGAGCGCGACCGGGCAGCACGGCGTCGACGAACATGTCGAGAACCCTCGCCTTCTCATCGTCGTCGGCGACGAGGGTCGCTTTGCCGAACAGTACGACGGATCGATAGGCAATTGACGATTCGAATCCACTGCGCGCGAGTCGAAGCCCGTCGTACAGCGTGATACCGACACACGCTTCACCACGCTCGATAACCGACTTCATCACCTCATTTGAAGGACTCCCGTGCAGGTACAGGGTGCGGCCCTCACGGGCGTGGAGTGTCGGGATGACCATGGCGCTTCCTCGCACGATGGCACTCACGTGGCACAGCCGAGCCTCGTCAATGATGTCGAAAATCACTTCGCTCTCGTACTGCGCCTTCGTGGCGAGTCGACGAACTCTCGTATGCGGGCCCGGCCCGAGTGCGTCACCATTCATCCGCGAAGGTCACCACCGAAGAATGTTCGCGCCATGCCCGCCACCTCGACGGCGTTCTCGAAGAGTCGCGCGAACATCACACCTCCTCGCGCCGATGCCTGGTGTACCGAGACCGTCGGCGATCCGGTGCTTTCGACCCACCACGGTGACACGGCACACATCGCACTGCCAGTGACACTGTCCTCGGCCAGTCCGAGACGCGGAGCGAAGACTCGGATCGCGGCGTCAACGCCGGGTCCACCGACGCAAGCGGCGATGACCATCGAACAGGGCACCAGGAACAGATTCATCGAGTCGACGGCGAGTCCGCACAAGGTGTCGTAGTCCTCGATGATGGCCAACACACTGTGCGGCCCCGCACGAAAGACGTCTCGAACCGGTCCGAGCGTATTGTTCAACATCGATGCGTCGGCCGGTTCCAGAGTCCATCGCGGCAAGTCAATGGCGAGGAGTCCGTCGCTCATTCGCCGCCCCGACAGCAGACCGGCGCGCGTCTGGAAGTAGATCTCGCCGCCGGGGACGCCCAGCTCGTTCAACAACACGTGCAGACTCGCGAGTGTCGCGTGACCGCAGATGTCGACCTCGACGGTGGGCGTAAACCAGCGCAGCGACCATTGATCACCCACTCTTCGGACGAAGGCCGTTTCGGAGACCCCTAGTTCGAACGCGATCTGCTGGAGCTCATCGTCGGGCATCGAACGCTCGAGCAGCACGACGACCGCGGGATTGCCTCGCTCGGCGTCGCCCGTAAACGCATCCACCCACCAGAGCCGGTGACCGAACGCCACATTTACAGAGTCCACGAGTAAAGCCTGCCACACGTCCACGTCGAACGACCTAGGGTTTCGTTGTGCGTGTCGCGACGTTTAACCTTCACGCTGGTGTCGACGGATGGGGTCGGCCGACTCGGGTCCTTGACCACGTCGTGAGTCTCAACGCCGATCTTCTGATCCTTCCTGAGCTGTGGCGCAGTGAACACGGTGAGGATTTCTTCGAATCACTGAAGACCCGACTGGGCATGGACGGTGTCTTCGTGCCGCTCGCCACCGGCCAACGCGTGACCTCGGGCAACGGCGGACGAACCTGGCAGCCGCTCCTCGCCCACTTAAGCGGCGAACGGGGCCTCTTCTTCGACGAGCACCGCACCCTGAGCAAAGCCCAACGGGTTCGCCGTGCGACGTCCGAGGGGGTCGAAGAGGGCGAGTGGGGTCTCGGACTGCTGACGCGCCTCGACATCGTCGACATCCGCGTCGAGTCGCTCGGTCGACTGCCTCGAGAGAAAGTCAAGCGGGCGCTGATCGTTGCGACACTGCGCGAGGGCGATCGAACGTTCTATGCGCTCGCGGTACACGGCGCGCATCTCAGTCACGGTTCGTATCGTCAGTACCGACGCGTCACCGACATCGTCAACGCGCTTGACCCGGCACTGCCGATTCTTCTCGGCGGTGACTTCAACTCCTGGCGACCACTTCTGCGACTCCTCTTGCCCGGCTGGCGCTCACTGGTCAACGCGCGCACCTGGCCCGCGCGCACGCCACATTCACAGATTGACCACCTGCTCGTGCGCGGTCCATGGGAGCGTCTGGGCGGTTTCGCGAGTGACGGCGGCAGCGACCACCGAGCCCTCGTCGCGGACGTGCGTCTCAGTTAGCCCAAGATCACACTCTCGTCGACGACGACGAGTGTCTTTCCGTGATTCCCGCCAGTGAAGAGAAGGTTCAACGCGTCGGGCGCGTGCTCGAGACCCTGCACGAGGTGCTCTTGATGGACAATGCGACCATCGAGCACCATTGTGGCCAGTTCAACCTGCGCCTCGGCGTAGCGATGGGCGAAGTCAAACACGATGAAGCCTTGCATCCGCCCTCGACGCATGATCATCATCGACGTGTTCACGAGCCCCTTCGGTCGCTCCATGGAGTTGTACTGCGAGATCGCGCCACAGAGCACGATGCGCGCGTGCATTGCAATGTTCGCCAACACCGCGTCGAGGATTTCACCGCCCACGTTGTCGAAGTACAGGTCCACACCCTTCGGGCACGCCGCGCGGATCCTCTTGTTGAGGTGGTCCTCGCGATAGTCGAGGCATTCGTCGAAGCCGTAGTTCTCGACCACCTCGGCGCACTTCTCCGGCCCACCCGCAATGCCCACCACTTTGGACGCGCCGCGAGCTTTCGCGATTTGCCCAACGACCGATCCAGTCGCGCCCGCCGCGCCGGACACGACGACGACGTCGCCCTCTTTAAATTGGCCAATGTCGAGCAGTCCGAAATACGCCGTCAATCCCGTCGTCCCGAGCACGTTCATGACGGTCGCGAGATCGAGTCCGAGCCCGGTTGGTACGACGGTGAATCTGTTTGCCTCTGAGGCAACCGCCCACTCCTGCCAGTTCGTCATGCCGTAGACGATGTCGCCGACGTTGTATCGCCCGGTGTTGGACTCGACCACCACGCCAGTGCCACCGGAGCGAATCACGTCGCCGAGCTCAATGGCCGGCAGGTAGCCGGGCGCATCATTCATCCAGGTACGAATCGTTGGATCGATTGAGACGAGGCCAACCTTGACCAACGCCTCGTTGGCCCCGCACACTGGTACTGGACCTTCCACGATTGACGTGGTCGACGAGTCGACCATCCCTACAGGCCGTTGTGCGAGTACTACTTGGCGATTGTTCATTACGCTCCTTGACGCTTTCACGATACGTGGATTGGCGCCATCGACCGTGAGAACAGCGGTACGGACTTCAATCAGCCGAGACGGTTCTCCAGGACCTCCAACCGGCTGAGAATTGCGTCGAGCTTGTCCTCGTCGAGCGGCGACGTTCTCGCTCGGGCGTGCGCGAAGCCCACGACCGCGGAGGACACCACCCGACGAGCGATCGACGCATCGACGCCAAACTGGTGAAGGATCCGACTGGCCCCGCTCTCAGTGACGTCCAAGAGTCCAAGCAAAACGTGCTCACAACCGAGGAACCGGTGGCCGAGTGCAACCGATTCCTCGAGTGCCGACGCGATCGCCAGTCGCGCGGACGTGCTGAGGGTTCGCCACAGGTTCTGCTCGTCCAACGTGGGTGACGAGGATTGTGTCGTGACGTCAGCAACGTCCTGCTCCTCGCTGGCCTGGTCCGACGCGGCGGCGCGTCGTAGTTCGTCGACGTCGACGCCGAGTTCTCGGAGCACGCGCACACCGAGGTTCTCACCCTCGTCGAGGATGCCGGCGAGCAGCTGGACCGTCCGTGTAACGCCATCACTCGCTCCGTACGCCAATCGCAATGCGTCTCTCAGGCGTTCGGTCATGTGACCCCACACGTGTTCACTCGCGACGGACGATCCTTCAACGCCAAAGGGAATTGAACGAAGCCCCGCGACTGTCGACCTGATTGAACCAACCAGGCGCACTTCCTCGACCAACGCGCGCTGGCATACGGGCGAGACCGAGATGCCCGATTCTCGAACAGCCGCCGCGAGGTCATCAGGCAGATACACATTGATCTTTGGCATTCCAAAACGCTTCCTATCTATAACCCGTTCAGGGTTATAGATAGGAGCATAGAACAGCGCACGCAAAGAGATCAAGAGTTTTCTATTTACTTCGGTCGGTGTTATTGCCAATACATGACTAAACCGGTAAGGTTTGTCATCATTAGCCACACGACGATGGGGGAAATTGACGTGACCACCGAGACGAAGCAGGAAACTGCCGTTGAGGAGATCAAGCGCTCCAGCAACTTCCTGCGCGGATCCCTGAGCGAAGAACTCGACAACGACGTCGCCAGTGTGTCGAATGACGCAGAACAGCTGCTCAAATTTCATGGCATCTACTCCCAAGACAACCGAGACGTACGCCGCGAGCGTGCCGTCAAACACGAGGAACTCGATTACATCTTCATGATTCGCGTCGCGATCCCTGGTGGTCGGGTCTCTCCCGAGCAGTGGCTCGCGCTCGACCGCATTGCGAGCGAGGTGGCCGACGGATCGATTCGCCTCACCACCCGTCAGGCCGTGCAGTACCACGGGGTGCTGAAGGATGGGCTACGTCCCCTCGCGCGCTCCCTCGACGCGCAGCTCATGACATCCTTTGGCGCCTGTGGCGACGTCGTGCGCAATGTCGTGTCCTGCCCTGGCCTGCAGTCCGACGGATCCGACGAGCGGCTGCGCGAAATCACCTCGCGGCTCGCACAGACATTTCGCGCAACGACGAACGCACACTGGGAGATCTTCGTCAATGGCGACAAGGCGGCCTCACGTGAGGAGATCGCCGAGCGATCTTTCTACGGCGACACGTATCTGCCGCGCAAATTCAAGATCGCGGTGGCCCACCCACATGACAACTGCGTCGACGTCTTCGCCCAGGACGTGGGACTCATCCCCGGCGTACACCCAATCGCTGGTGACGGTTTCACACTTCTCGTTGGTGGCGGACTCGGACGCTCCTACGCCAACGACGACACGTTTTCTCGACTCGCCGACCCGATGACCTTCGTCACCTACGACGAGCTCGAAGAGGTCATCGCGGCCATTGTGGCCACCTATCGCGACCTCGGTGACCGCACTGATCGCAAGCGCGCTCGCATGAAGTACGTCGTCGCCGACATGGGTATCGGTCAGTTCCGTAAAGAGGTCGAGGTGCGACTCGGCCGCGACGTTCGTGAGCCCCTCGAGCTTCCAACACGATTCGATGCCGACGACCATTTGGGGTGGCGTCAACTCGGCGACGGTACCTGGCAGGTGGGCGTTCGCGTGTCCGCGGGAAGAGTTCGCGACGACGAGAGTGGAACGACACTTCGTAGCGCATTGCGCGAAATTGCCGAACAGTTGCCCGTCACCTTCTTCATCACCGCCCAGCAGGACATCATCGTGAGCACGATTCGCGACAGTGACCGTGCGCTCGTCGAAGCACTTCTTGCACGTCACCGTGTACGACCCGATGGCGCGCTCGGCGTCGTTGAACGCACGGCACTGGCCTGTCCCGCGCTTCCCACTTGCGGTCAGGCGCTGACCGAGGCGGAGCGCCGACTCCCCGAATTGGTTGACACGATCGAAGGCGAGCTCGGACGACGCAAGCTCGGTCGACGGTCGCTCCAACTGCGAATGACCGGATGCCCCAACGGTTGCGCCCGTCCGGCCGTCGCCGAAGTGGGCATCGTGGGACGAACGAAGTCGACCTACGACGTGTACGTCGGCGGAGGACCGCGCGGCGATCGACTGGCGACCCTCTACCGAGAAAAGGTTCCCTTCGCCGAGATTTCAACGGTGCTCGGCCCGCTCTTCGATCGTTGGGAATCCGAGAGTGACGTGGATGAGTCCTTCGGCGACTTCGTAACCCGAGTAGGCGTCTCGTGACGGTCTTTCTCGTCGGCGCCGGCCCCGGCGACGCCGATCTTTTGACGGTTCGCGCCGCGCGCCTGCTGGCAAGGGCCGATGTCGTCGTGCACGATCGATTGATCGAGCGTTCCGTCTTGGAACTTGCCAACAGCAACGCCGATCTGATCGACGTCGGTAAGGCGCCCGGCGCCTTCACCTCGCAGTCGATCATCAATGACCTACTCATATCGCTCGGTCAAAACTACGACTGCGTCGTACGCCTTAAGGGCGGTGACCCTTTCGTGTTCGGTCGCGGCGGCGAAGAGATGATCGCGCTTCGTGAAGCGGGCGTTGCCTGCGACGTCGTGCCGGGCGTCACCTCGGCGTTCTCGGGTCCCTTGGCCGCGGGCATACCCGTCACCCATCGCAGCCTTTCGCGTGGCGTCACCGTCGTTACCGGTCATCTGGCCAACGACGATGACGGATATTTTCGACGACTCGCGAACCCCGACATCACGCTGGTGATCTTGATGGGTGTCGTTCGTCGCGACTCGATCGCGAGTCAACTGGTCGAAGGCGGACTCTCTCCGGCAACGTCCGTCGCGGTGATTGAGAACGCCTGGACGGAGCGTCAGCGCGAGACTCGAGCGACGCTGACCGAGCTCGGCGGCCTTGACGTTGCATCGCCGGCGATCATCGTGATCGGGCCGTGCGCCGCCCTCTCGCTGCGCGACCTCCTTGTTAACACGGGCGCAATAGCGTGAGCATGTTGCCCCTGGCAATGAAGTTGTCCAACAAGCCGGTCTTGGTCGTCGGGGCTGGCCGCATTGGCGCAGGGAAGGCAACGCTGCTCGTCGAAGCCGGCGCGCGAGTGACCATGATTTCGCGTGAGCAGTTGGCACCACTCCCTCTCAGCCTCGCCTCCTACGAAGCGCGCGCGTATCGCCGAGGTGACCTGAAGGGGTACGCCCTCGTGGTCTCGGCGACCGGTGACCCCGCCATCAATGATCTGATCGTCGACGAAGCTCGGGTCGAAGGCATATGGCTGAACGTGGTCGACGATCCTGCGCGCTCGGACTTTTACTTCACGGCCGTGCATCGTGACGGCGAAGTACTCGTCTCGGTCTCCACCGAAGGCGCATCGCCAGCGCTCGCGCAGGTAATCCGGACTCTCATCCGTGAACGACTGCCCCGTCACCTAGGTTCCGTTGCGCGTCAACTTCGTGCCGAGCGCGCAGCACTGCACACGAACGGCGACAGTACCGAAGGCGTCGACTGGAAGCCACGTATCCACGAACTTCTCGAGGACGCCGATCCAATCAGTGGCGACAACGACCTTCAGTAAAGTGACGGGTGATTGTCCCAACTGATACGAATATCATCGCCCCGCTGACAAAGGAGTGCCGTGACTGACCGAGTGCTCGTCACCGGCGCGACCGGTTTCATTGCGCAGCACTGCATTCTGCAACTCCTCGAGGCTGGCTACCTCGTGCGAGGAACCGCACGCTCCTCTGGCCGCAGCCAAGAGATCGTGGACATTCTTGAGCCGCACCTCAGCGAAGCCGGCAAAGTTCGTTTACCCGACTTTGACGTGGTTGCCGTGGACCTCACGAGTGATCTGGGGTGGAAAGAAGCGGTGACGGGCTGTCGCTACGTACTGCACGTCGCGAGCCCCCTCCCCCGCTCGGCCGCGAAGGACGACGAAGAACTTGTCGTACCGGCGCGCGACGGCACACTTCGTGTGCTTCGTGCGGCGAACGAGGCCGGTGTAGAGCGCGTAGTGCTGACGTCATCGATAAGCGCAATCGTCTACGGCAACGACCGTTCGAGAACCTTCGATGAGTCGGACTGGACGAACCTGCACGGCAAACGAATCGGCGCCTACGACAAGTCAAAGACGATTGCCGAGCGAGCAGCGTGGAACTTCATCGACACTCTCGGTGCCGACGCCGCTATGCAGCTCGTCGTCATCAATCCTGGTCTGGTGCTCGGTCCCTTGTTGTCGGCGGACTGGGGGACGTCGGGCGAACTCGTCAAACGCATCGTTGACCACGACGTTCCCGCGATCCCCGACATCTCGCTCGCCATGGTTGATGTCCGTGACGTGGCGAGCGCTCACGTGAGCGCGCTGACGACGCCCGGGACGGCTGGGCAACGGTTCATCTGCGTCGAAGGCAACCACTCGATGATGGAGGTCGCGGTCATCCTTCAACGGCATTTAGGCCCGCAGGGCTACAAGATTCCAACGAAACGACTTCCCTCGATCGCTATTCGCATCATGGCTCTCTTCGATTCGACCATTCGTCTGGCGATGAACGATCTTGGCACGACCCAGACCGTGAAGAACGAACGCATCCGCACGGTGTTGCGATGGTCACCTAGGAATCTCGACGAGATGACCACCTCGATGGCCGATTCAATGATTCACTACGGAGTGGTCAAGGCAATCAAAAAATAAATCCTTTGCGACTTCGAAAAGTAGGGTGCTTGGACATCACCAACGTGATGGATCTTCCACTCTTGAGTCGTAGACGACCGGTCGAAAACCCCCGCTCCTCACCAACAGGTAACGTCGAGGACTATGTCGCCGGGCACCGCACTGCCGCTCCTCGCCCTTGAACACGTCTCCGTCCACTTCGAAGGACTCCGGGCGCTCAACGACGTCTCCTTTGACGTCTCGTCGGGAGAGATCGTTGGGCTCATTGGACCCAACGGCGCCGGCAAGACCACGGCGTTCAACGTGGCGTGCGGCTTCGTAAAGCCCAATGAGGGTCACGTGCACTACCCCACCGCGAAGAAATCAAATCTTCGACCGAACCAGCTTGTGCACGCCGGCGTGGCACGCACCCTCCAGGGCGTCGGCCTCTTCCCGCACTGCAGCGTGCTGGAGAACGTGATGGCGGGAGGGCATCTTCGCCCGAGCGGTGGCTTCTTTGCCAGCTTCTTGTCGTTGCCCACTGAGGTCCGATCAGAACGGGCACTTCGCAGCGACGCCCTTGCCATGCTCGAACGCCTCGGCATCGCCGATATGGCGACCCGCCTCCCCTCGGCGATCCCGTACGGCATTGCAAAGAAGGTCTCGGTCGCCCGCGCTCTTATGAGCGATCCGACGTTGCTGATGCTGGACGAACCGGCGTCGGGGCTCGACGAGTCTGAACTCGATGACTTTGCGCGGCTCATCGTGGAGCTGCGCGCGACCATGGGAGTGCTACTCGTCGAGCACGACATGGAGTTCGTCATGCCACTGGTGAATCGACTCGTGGTGCTCAACTTCGGCGAAGTCATCGCCAGCGGATCACCGTCGGAGGTTCGCGAAAACGAAGCGGTCATCGAGGCGTACCTCGGGGTTGACGAATGATCGCCATCGACAATCTGTCGGTCTCCTTTGGCGCGGTCCAGGCACTTCGTGACGTGACCTTCCGCGCCGAAACGGGACAGATCACCGCGGTCCTCGGCGCCAACGGCGCCGGAAAGACCACGCTGCTCCGCACCATCAGCGGACTAAAGGAACCCACGTCGGGCACGATTCTCATGGATAATCAGGCGCTCGTTCACAAGAAGACCGAGGACATCGCGCGCATGGGTGTCGGCCACGTCCCCGAAGGTCGAGGAGTCATCGGCGAGTTCACGGTCGAAGAGAACCTTCGACTGGGCGCGATGATGGCCAAGGTCAATCTGCAAGAGGGTCTGGAGGAGCAATACGAACAGTTCCCGGTGCTGGGCGAACGACGCAAGCAGCACGCGGCGAAACTGTCCGGTGGCGAACGACAGATGCTCGCGATGGCCCGAGCACTGATCGCCAAACCTTCCGTGCTCTTGTTAGACGAACCTTCGCTCGGATTGGCACCGCTCGTGACCGCTCAGCTAATGCACACGATCCACTCCCTGTGCGAGTCCAGCGACCTCACGGTGATCCTCGTCGAACAGAACGCCTCGTCGGCACTTCGAATCGCACATCACGCCGTGGTCTTGCACGTCGGCAACGTGGTCGCGAACGACGCCGCGTCGATCGTGGCGGCGGACGAGAATCTCCGTCAGTACTACCTCGGACTGGTGGAGTGATGGACCCGTTCCTCACCTCTCGCGTCGTGACGGACGTCCTGGGCGGTTTGACCAATGGCGTCACCTACGGACTGGTGGCTCTCAGCCTCGTGCTCATCTGGCGTTCCACCGGCGTGCTGAACTTCGCTCAGGGCGCGATGCCGATGTTCGCCACTTACGTCGGCTTCGCACTGTTGTCGTATCACTTCGGGTACTGGGCTTGCGTCGTGGTGTGCATCATCGCCGGACTCCTCCTCGGGGGTCTGACCGAGCGGATCCTCGTGCGAAGGCTCTACGGCAAACCGGAAATTAATCCAATTGTGGTTATGGTCGGATTCCTCATCGTGCTTGAAGCGGTCGCGGCCGCGATCTGGTCGTCGACGCCGCGCAGTCTGCCGAGCCCCTTCTCGTCGATCCACTGGCAGCTGGCTGGTAAGCCCTTCGCGCTGTCACCCTTCACGATCTACGAGATCGCCACGGCGCTCGTGGTCATGGCCCTGGTGGCCGCGTTATTCCGATTCACGAATCTGGGGCTGCAACTACGCGCTTCAGCGTTGGCCCCGGAGGTGTCGCGATTGCTGGGCGTGCGCGTGGGGCGGCTCCTCACGTTGGGATGGATGCTCTCGACCGCCGTGGGCGTCATCACGGCAATTCTGGTCTCGGCGAATTTCTTCTCGGGACTGACGCCCACGGTGATGGACGGGATCTTCGCCTACGGCTTCATCGCTGCCGCCATTGGC
>Ga0208586_1000090_pt1 | contig 35327 bp, 38 predicted proteins | sample NGESurshal072012_6_FD_184471 | JGI IMG/M metagenome (GOLD analysis project Ga0208586, IMG submission 184471) | Arctic peat soil microbial communities from Barrow, Alaska - NGEE Surface sample 53-3 shallow-072012 (SPAdes) | ecosystem: Environmental > Terrestrial > Soil > Wetlands > Peat ... | reverse complement strand
CTTTCGGGTGTCGAGCGGACCTGACGGGATTTGAACCCGCGACCTCCGCCTTGACAGGGCGGCGTGCACTCCGAGCTGCACCACAGGTCCTCGGTGTTCTCGAAGTCGAGACTCCGAGACGCGAATCGTAAGTCTATACGGTGACGGATGCGCACTCCGAGGCCAGCTTCACGGGTGAACGACAGCGACCATCTTAGGATTCTCTTTGTGCGAATGGAAGACGAAACGACTTTGTCGTGAGTCTTACCATCGTCCTTCTGGTTCTCCTCGCGGGACTTATTCACGCCGTGTGGAATGCCCTCGCCAAGGGGATAACGAGCCAGACCACCAGTTTCGCGCTGATGAATCTCGCCATCGCCGTGGCGAGTTGGAGTGCGCTGCCCTTCATTGGCCTACCCCGGGCGCAGGCGTGGCCCTTCGTTTCGGCGTCAGTCGCCTGCCACATTGGCTATGAACTCTTTCTTATGGGTTCGTATCAGCGTGCGAACTTCTCACGGGCTTATCCGATTGCGCGCGGGGTCGCGCCACTGTTGGTGTCACTTGGCGGACTCGTGCTCGCCAGTGAACGCGTTGGGCTTAAAGGACTTGCGGGCATCGTCTTCATTGTCATCGGCGTCATCAGCCTTTCCTACGTCCGCAACTCGACGAAGCTCGACAGAGTTGGTGTGTACTGGGCTCTCGCGACGGGCGTGGCGATCGCCGTGTACACCGTGGTCGACGGTCTCGGCGTACGGCGAAGCCACGACACCCTGCGCTACGCCGTGGCACTCTTCGCACTCCAATCGACAATCTGGGTCGTCGCGGTTGTTGTTCGTCGCGGTTGGAAATGGAATGCCAAGCCTTCAACCATCAGCATTGGCATCGCGGCGGGACTCATGTCGCTCGTTGCGTACACGATGGTGCTCTACGCGCAGACGAGGGCGCCGCTCGGCGTCGTCAGCGCGCTGCGCGAAACCGGCGTCGTATGGGCCGCGGCGATTGGCGTCGTCATCTTCAAAGAGGGCAAAGCGCGAGCCATCATGGTTCCGGCACTGGCCGTCGTCATTGGCATTGCGCTACTCAGTCTTCGCTGAGGTGGCACTAAATCGCCAGAGTGCGTACCTTGTCCAACAATTACTATCGATCACGTCGGGCGTTGCGTTGAAGAATCGATGAATTCATGGACGGATCTCACTCGAGAGGAGACAGCGTGGCAGAACGAGTCGTAATGGAAACCGTCGTCGTCGGTCGCGGAGGTGATCGTGAACTCCTCGCTGATCTCTATCGACCGCCGACGCCTAATGGTTGCGGCGTTCTCCTCATCTTCGGTGGGGCATTCGTGCAGGGCGAACGCACGCAGCTTCGCGGCTACGCCATTGCGTTGGGTCGCGCCGGGTACACCTCGCTGGCCTGTGATTACCGACTCGCGGGAGAGTCGAAATGGCCAGCGCAAATTGATGACGTACTCACGGCGTTCGCGTACTTTCACGAGAACGCCAAGTCGCTCGGTCTCTCAGCGACGAAGTTGGCGGTGTCGGGTAACTCGGCGGGCGGTTGTCTCTCATTGCTCATCGCCGGCCAAGAATCACTTGGGGTGGCTGCGGCTATTGCCTTCTATCCACCAGTGGACTTTCAAAGCGACATGACGAAGGCAACGAGGACACCTTCGGAGATGGGTTATCTCCTCGGTGACGACGTGTCGCAGGAGCGACTGAGGGCAATGAGTCCCATCACCCACGTCCGGCCAGACTTTCCCGCCACGCTTTTGTTGACTGGTAACCGCGACGAACGTGTGGACAGCACTGAGAGCGTCCACATGTACGAATCAATCATTGCCTCTGGTGGGCGCGCCGAGCTGCACGTCTTCGATGGACTCGAACACGCCTTCGACATGCATCCGGACTACGGACGGTTGAGCGCGTCGATCATGCTTCAATTCCTCAATAGTCACGTGCTCAACGCACAGCACGCAGGCTTGATGAGTTAGTGCCGGCGCGTGCGCCTCCGGACGTCAGTCGTCTCCCGTGACGAGGCAGAAGGGATGTCCCACCGGATCGAGGTACACCCTGAAGGTCGACGCCGGCTGCACATGATGCTTGGTGGCGCCGATCGAGAGCACGTGTTGCTCGCCGGCGTCAAGGTCATCGACGATGAAGTCCAAGTGGAGCTGTTGGGGGACTGGTCCCTCGGGCCAGGTGGGTGCGACGTAATTGTCGATCTTTTGAAACGCGATGCAGGGGTGATCACCGTTGTCCAGTTCAATCCACTCCACGTCGTCGGGAGCGAAGTCACCCAGGGGTTCGACGGGAAGGCCGGTGAGTTCTGAGTAGAACTTCGCGAGTGCCAGTGGATCGGGGCAGTCGAGTGCGACCAACTGGTACCTCGGGAGTGCGTGCGCCATGAATCCTCCTGTTTAGTGGGTGATGAAACGTTACGTCCTCGCTGTACGAACATCGACGAAGCACGACGTCAATCTACCGTCTGATCAAGAGCGCGCACCGTGGCGATTCGGTGAACTATTCGTTCGAGGTAGTGAAGTTCTTCGTCGCCTCGGCGTACCACTGCGCCGAAGGTTTGGGCGTTCGAGCGAACGTCGTGCGGTCGACCGCGACGATCCCGAACTTCGGGCGGTAGCCGAACGTCCACTCGAAGTTGTCGAGTAGCGACCACTGGAAATAACCGCGAACGTCAATGTCATCATCGAGCACGTTTCGCAGTCCCGCGAAGGCACCGGTGAGGTAGCGAATCCGCTGTTCGTCATCATCGGTGCCAATGCCGTTCTCCGTCATGATGATGGGGATACTCACCATCGACGCGGCGCGACGCAGTGTGTACTCGACACTCTGGGGCCAAAAGAGGTAACCCATTTCGGTCAGTTCGCCGTCGGGGTGGGTGATCCTTCCGTCAGGTCCAATGACAATCTTCGTGTAGCACTGCACGCCGAGGTAATCGTCATCACCGACCGATCGCAAGTATTCGTCCTCCATCTCGTGGCGAATCGACTCAACGAGTTCCTCACCGCCAGGGAGCGCTTCGTATTCGTTCATTGAGAGCGGCATGCCGATGGGATAGTCCCCGGGCGTGGCGCGAAGTGCGTCGCGCATGGCTACGTGACACGCGCGCATCGCGGTGTTGACGTTGGAGAAACGTTGCCAGTCGCTTTGCGCCGGTGGGAATGCTCCGATGAAATAGCCCATTAACGCCACGATGTTGGGTTCATTCACAGTGCACGCGATGCCAATGAGGCTCCCGAGCGACTCGCCGACGACCTTCGCGTACGCACCCATCCACGGAGCGATGTCGGGATTCTCAAAGCCACCGAGGTCAGCGACCCACAAAGGCAGTGTGAAGTGGTGCAACGTGACCACGGGCAGAATCGACCTCGCGTGGCACGCTTCGAGGACGGCGCGGTAGTGCGCAATCGCCTCCGGATCGATCAGCCCCTGCTGGGGTTCGATTCGCGACCACTCGACCGAAAGACGAAATGAGTTCAGTCCGAGTTCGACAATCAAGTCGAGGTCTTCTTCGTAGCGATTCCACGAATCGCACGCGGGGCCGCAGGGCTCCACGCAGTGGGTGCCTTCGGCTACTTCGTAGCGAGACCAATCGGTGTTGGTGCCGCCACCTTCGATTTGGTACGCCGACGTCGACGTACCCCAGAGGAATTCGTCCGGGAACCGGACTTCGCGTTGTGTCATGGTAGAAAACTAGAACGTCGAGCGAGTCCAGGGGGGTGTTGATGTCCGATTTGTCGCCGGATCGCAAAACGGCCAGTTCGGCGACCGAGGCCCATCAACGGCTCGTCGGGCAATCAATTGCTACGGCCAGCACGACCGACTTCGACGACGCATCGCGTGGCCTGATTGCCGACGGTCCTCGCCAGGTGGAAGGCCGTTACGGGCAAGTCCTCTGGGATCGGGACGCCTACGCGTTCTTCGACGACCCGACGTTCGACCAAAGCCCACCGAGTACGGTGAATCCAAGTTTGTGGCGTCAGGGACGCTTGAACAACATCGCGGGACTTTTCGAGGTGGCGCCGTCAATCTTCCAGGTTCGCGGTATGGACATTTCCAACATCACGTTCATCGCGGGTGCGACAGGGTGGATCGTCATTGACCCGTTGACCTCCCAGGAGACCGCGAGTGCGGCCCTCGCCCTGGTGAACGATCATCTCGGCCAGCGGCCGGTGCACGCGGTCATCTACACCCACAGCCACACGGACCACTTCGGCGGCGTCTACGGCATCATCAGCGAGGACGATGTGACGAGCGGTCGCGTGGCGGTAATTGCGCCGGCCGGCTTCCTCGACGCGGCGATTAGCGAGAACGTATTGGCGGGCACGGTGATGATCCGACGTGCCATGTATATGTACGGCGTACTGCTTCCCAGAGACCCCCAAGGTCACGTTGACACCGGACTCGGCAAAGGTATGCCCGGGCTCCCCACGGTGGGACTGTGCCCGCCGACCAAAGAGATCATCGACAGCGGTGAAGAGATGACAATCGACTTCGTTCGATTGGTGTTCCAACTGACGCCGGGCACCGAGGCGCCCGCGGAGATGAACGTCTTCCTGCCCGACATGCGCGCGCTGTGCATGGCGGAGAACTGCACCGCGACCCAACACAACCTGTACACGCTGCGCGGAGCACAGGTTCGTGACGCGCTGCTCTGGAGTAAGTACATTGACGACTCGCTTCGTTACTTCGCCAGTCAATCCGACGTACTCTTCGCGAGCCACCATTGGCCCAGGTGGGGGACGCAGCGACTGTGCTCGTATCTCGAGAGTCAGCGTGACGCGTATCGCTACGTGCACGATCAGACCCTTCGCTTAGCCAACCTTGGGTCGACGATGAACGAGATCGCGGAACAGCTGTCGTTGCCGTCTGGTCTCGGCGATGAGTTTTTCAATCGCGGCTATTACGGCACCGTGTCCCACAACTCAAAGGCCGTGTACCAGCGCTACGTCGGTTGGTTCGACGGCAACCCAGCCCATTTGCATCCCCTTCCTCCCGTAGACGCCGCCGCGAGGTACGTGGACCTCATGGGTGGCGCCGAGGAGGTAGTGGAGAAAGCGCGAGTCTCATTCGCGCAGGGGGACTATCGGTGGGTGGTTGAGGTCGTCAATCACGTGGTCTTCGCGGACCCCGACAACGACGCGGCGAGGAACCTGCAAGCGGACGCTCTTGAGCAACTGGGCTATCAGAGCGAGTCGGGACCCTGGCGCGACTTCTATCTCACGGGAGCGATGGAACTTCGATCGAACGGCACCGTATTGAAGGGACTGCGCGGCAATGCGCTCGGCTCGGGGATTCTTCGTTCCATGACGTGTGAACTTCTCCTTGACCTCGTTGGTGTGCGCTTAAACGGACCGAGGGCGGCGGACTTTCGCATCGAGGTGAATCTGAACATCGTTGATCGAAGTGGCGAAGAGTGGACGTTCGGCGTTCGACACGGCGTGTTGCACGCGCGAAATGAGGAATCGCACCCACGTCCGGACGCGGTCATCGACTCCTCGCTCGGCGCGTTTGCCGCGCTGGCGTCAGGATCGCAGACTCTCGATGAGTTAGTCGCACAGGCGGACTTTTCTCTGCACGGTGATCGAGCACTGCTTGAAGAGTTCGTCAGCCTGCTCGACGTCTTCGAATTCGGATTCGAGATCGTTCTTCCGTAGCCGGACTTTTCGGTCCTGATGGCGACCGGTATTCATGAATAAATCCACTGTCGAATCGGTGAATCGGTCAGTACACTTGGAGAAAATTCTTCAAGAAAGCGACGTGACGTGACCTTTGACATTCGTGCAGAAACGATTCATTTCAATGCGTTCAACGGTGACTCGGTCGAGGCGTACTTGGCCCAAAGCGTGACCGAAGGCAAAGTCGGCGGCGTGGTGGTGATTCACCACCTGCCGGGGTATGACGAGGCGACCAAGGAGATTGTCCGAAAATTCGCCGCCAACGGCTACAACTCAGTTTGCGTCAACCTCTACAGCCGAGAGGCACCGGGCGCCAGTTCCGACGACGCCGCGGCCAGCGTTCGCGCGATGGGTGGCGTGCCCGACGAGCGACTCGTTGGCGACGTTGGTGCCGCCGCCGCATACTTGCGCGCGTTGCCCAACGCGAACAAGAAAGTGGGGATCATTGGCTACTGTTCGGGGGGCCGACAGTCCCTGCTGGCGGCGTGCAGCCTGGATGTTGACGCGGCCGTTGACTGCTACGGCGCCTTCGTGGTCGTCAACGCTCCAGAAGGTAGTGGCATGAAGGCCACCTCGATCGTCGACAAGTTGGTCGACCTTTCGTGCCCGCTACTCGGACTCTTCGGTGCGGAAGACCAGTACCCCTCGCCGGAACAGACGCAGACGCTGCGCGAACTTCTGAGTAGTCATGACAAAGACTTCACGTTTCACACCTACGACGGCGCCGGCCACGCCTTTTTCGCCGTTGATCGGCCGTCGTACCGGCCCGAGGTGGCGACCGAGGCGTGGGGCGAAATCTGGAAGTTCTACGGCCAGCACCTGGCGACGACGAAGTAAGGAGTCAGTATGTGCACTTACGACACGCACCGCGTCACCATTACGGGCAGCGCCAAGGGCGCGCAAGGTTGGTTTCGTGCGACCGATGCGACCGTGTACTACGACCACCCCGTGCACTTTGGTGCGGGACACGCGTTAATGGTCGACGTCATCAATCCAACGTTAGGCCCGAGCTCACGGGTGGGCTTAGAGCTCGACGCCGAGTCGGCGAGAGCGCTCGCGAACGCCATCCTGGCTTCGCTCGACGGCGTTCCGGCGGACCTACTTGAGAGCTAGGAGTACGCACGTCTGATCCGCCTGTCCTGATTCGAGCGACACGAGACCCGAGCGACCGCTACAAGTGGGTTGTGCTGTCGAACACCACACTCGGCATGCTGATGGCGACGATCGATATCTCGATCATGCTCATTGCACTCCCCGATATCTTTCGCGGAATTCACCTCGACCCGCTCAAGCCCGGGAACAGTTTCTACCTGCTCTGGATGATCCTTGGCTTCATGGTCGTCACCAGCGTGTTGGTAGTGAGTTTCGGGCGCCTGGGCGACATGTTCGGCCGCGTGCGGATGTACAACATGGGCTTCGTGGTGTACACCTTCTTCTCGTTGCTGCTGAGTGTGACCTGGATGTCGGGGACGGCCGCGGCCTTGTACCTCGTCATCATGAGGATCTTCCAAGGCGTGGGCGCCGCGATTCTGATTGCCAACTCCTCGGCCATCTTGACCGACGCCTTCCCCGAACACCAGAGAGGTATGGCGCTCGGTATCAATCAGATCGCGGGCATCAGCGGCTCGTTCATTGGACTCGTGCTCGGCGGCATCCTCGCGCCGATCCAGTGGCGACTCATCTTCGTCGTTTCGGTCCCGATAGGAATCTTTGGCACTGTCTGGGCCTACGCCAAGCTGAAGGAGATTCCTCGAAAGGCTCACACCAAGATTGACTGGCCCGGCAACGTGACGTTCGCGCTCGGCCTCATCGCAATCATGGTGGGCATCACCTACGGTATCCAGCCCTACGGGGGCGCCACGATGGGATGGCTCAGTCCCACAGTGCTCACCGCACTCATCGGCGGCGTGGTCCTCCTCTTCGTCTTCACACAGATCGAACGCAAATCCCCCGACCCGATGTTTCGTCTTCAGCTCTTTCGAATACGGGCATTTAGCGCGGGGAGCATTTCCAGTTTCCTCGCGTCGGTGGGCCGAGGTGGCCTGATGTTCATGCTCGTAATTTGGTTGCAAGGAATCTGGCTGCCGTTGCACGGCTACAACTTCGAGCGGACGCCGCTCTGGGCCGGCATTGCGATGTTGCCGCTGACGCTCGGATTCTTGATCGCCGGCCCGATCTCGGGCGCTCTCTCGGACCGTTTCGGATCGCGTCCGTTCGCGACCGCGGGCATGTCGGTCGCCGCGCTTTCGTTCTTCCTCCTGGAGTTTCTGCCCGTCAACTTCAACTATCTGGAGTTCGGTGGGCTTCTGCTGTTGAACGGACTGGCGATGGGAGCCTTCGCCGCACCGAACCGTGCCGGGGTGATGAATAGTCTTCCCCGACAACATCGAGGCGTCGGTTCAGGCATGAATTCGACGTTCCAGAATTCGGGGCAGGTGCTCTCGATCGGCATCTTCTTCACGTTGATGATCATTGGACTGTCGTCAACCTTGCCGTCCTCGGTATTGCACGGGCTCACTTCGGTCGGTGTGCCGCTCGTCGATGCACGACGCGTTGCCGCGTTGCCGCCCGTCTCAACGCTCTTCGCCTCGTTCCTCGGCTACAACCCACTCGTACATCTATTGAGTCCGCACGTGTTGGCGAGTCTGCCCGCGCACACGCAGCACGCGCTCGCTCAGCGCCGCTTCTTTCCTTCGATCATCACGCGTCCCTTCCGCAACGGGCTCCACGCGGCCTGTGACTCTGCAGTCCTGGCCTGCCTTCTCGCAGCGGGTTGCTCGTGGCTACGAGGTGGGAAGTACGTTTACGTGGAAGAGGCGCCCGTTCGCGAAGAATTGATTGCGATGGCGGACTAGTACCTTCAGGAGGTGGCGATGACCCCCGAAGAACGTCATGCACGAAGTGCGCGACGGCGCCGACTCATGGAGCGCTGGACGACACCGGCTGTACAGTGGCGCGCCAACGTCCAGCGATGGGTGGACGCCGGTATCGTCACCCAGGCCCAAGGCGACGAGATTCTTTCCATGCAGCGCAGTGACGCGCCGGTCGATCCGTCGCCCCCAGATGACCTCTCACGTTCGAAGGAGCTTCTCTCCTACTGCGTCCTACTGGTCCTCGCGATGAGCGCCATTCTTTTTCTCCGTCACTACTGGGCGAGTATTGGACGTAGCGGACACCTGAGTGTCGCATTGCTGGTGGCCGCTGACGCTCTCATCGTCGGCTCCACGATCGTCGCACTCGGCGGTGGCAGTGCTCGCCGACTCGGCGGGCTCCTCTGGCTCATTGCCACGGTGGGAGTGGCGACTTCGTTTTCGGATGTGATGGGGATGAGCGCACGACACCACCACGGGCTGGGTCTGCTCGTCGTGGGAATTACCTTGTTGCTCACGAGCGTGCTCCTCTGGCGAAATCAGTACCGGCCTCTACAATTTCTGAGCGCAGTCGCTGGCTTCATCCTCACCTTGAGTGGCGTCGCGACGATCGGTCGAGTGCACGCCACGCCCACGCAGTTGGCCCTCGTCGTCTGGCTCTGCGCACTCGCCCTTGGACTCGCGAGCCTGAAGATACTTCGACCGGCCCTCACGGCACTGGTCGTTGCCGAAGTCGGTGGCTGTGTGGGTGCCTTCTCACTTTCGTTTCCTCATCACCTTGGAGGCGTCGCCCTGGGTATCGTGACGACTGTCCTTGCGGTGGCACTGGGCGTCGTGCTCGAACGACCTCTCGTCATCGTGATTGGCGGACTGGGATTCTTCATGTTCGACATTCGCGCCTTCTCGATCTATCTGAAGAGTTCGAACGCAGCGATCGGCGCGGGTGTCCTCGGATTGATCATCGTGTGCGTCGGGCTCTGGCACGCGGCGCACACAGAGGTACTGGCGCGTCGCGTCGCGCGCGTTCGTGTGCCGACAACCATTGACAACGAACTGCTCGCGTCATCGTCAATCATGTCGCCCGACGTCCGAGGGGCTACTTCGACGTCCTTTTGAAGAGACCGATGCCATCGTCGTGGGCGATGAGCGTGAACTGATTCTTGATCGGAGCGAATATGTTTTCGTCTTCGGAGGCGGTGACGGGGATTGAGAGTACGAGGTACTGCACTTTGCTGGCAATGGGGAGCACGGTCCCGTTGTTATTGAAGAGTCCATAGTTCTGCGTATCAAAGGGCGTCGGCCAGAGATAGATCTGCGTTCGATGATCGAGGTGAGGGACGAAGAGGTACCACGCCGAGACAATCGCTTTGGGTGGAATCCTTCGTTCGAGTGACGAGAAGGCGCGCACGGCTGCGCTGTTGGGGGCCCATTCACCCGAGACCGAATTGCTCGAGAAGGGCGCCAATCCCCACAGCACGCACGACCACATCGCGCATCCGACGGTCAAGGCCGTCAGCACGTATCGACGCCGCGTGGTCTTCTGTCTGGCGACCGCCCACACGGTGCCGAGCACCAAGATCGGGACGATGGGCATGGAAAATTGGTAAGGAATCTGGTGCATGTAGGGCAGCGTGCTAATCACGTTCTCCAGGAGGACGAGCACACCGATGGCCGCAATTTCTGGTGACAGAAGGAATCCCCAGCCGGTCGTGAACCCCATTTGCCACACGTAGTACGGGCGGCCGTCATCCTTTAAATACGTCAGCATCGTGATCGGAAGGGTGAAGAGCGTGCGGAAGAAGCCGCTCACGCCGCCAAAGGGTATGTCACCGCTGTACAGACTGGATTGGCCGAGCAGACTCGGAATAATCCACTCGAGCACGGCGGCACTCCACGCAACGGCACCGGCGATAATCCAAAGTCCCCACTTTCGATCACGTCGCCAGAGGACCCAGAGCCCGAGGGGGACGACGAGTAGCGCCGCGTCCTCCTTGACCATGAGCGACAGCACGACCATCACGAAGAGCAGCGCACCGCGTGACTCGATGGCGGCGTAGATGGCAACGGCGATGATCAGAACCTGCAGCGCCTCGGGGTGGAACTGTTGCATGTTGCCCTGCTCGAGCGCGGGGTTGAGAAGGAAGGTGGCCGCGAGGGCCGTCGCAATGTAGGTGTTTCGGGTGAACTTCTGCGCGAGCACGTAGATCGGAATGGCCGCGCCAGCAAGGGCCAACGTCTGCAACATCAAGAGACCCTGCGGCTCTGGAAAGAGTCGATAGAAGGGAGCGAAGAGCAAGAGGATGAATGACGTGTGGTCCCCGAAGAGGTTGCGACCCATGACCGTCACAAAGGGAATGTGGAAGTGCGTGAGGAGCCACATTCCCTGATCGAAGATTGCCAGGTCGAACGGCGGGTAGCCGTAGCCGTAGTACAACTTCCAACTGAGGTAACTGAACCAACCGACGTAGGCCGCGATGAGTGCGATCACTGCCCAATGCTTTTTGCGCGTCGCTCCCTTCAGGGATTGGCGCAGCGACGGGCGTGGCGGCCTCGTGTCGTCCAATGGAAGTGTCGATGCAGCGACCGACTGATCGACGTCACGAGAGGCTTGATCGGGACCAGTTGCGACGGCGACGGCACCGAAGTCGGTGCCGGACGCCGCCTCTGCCTCTGCCATGCGGGTCCTCTTCTCCACGAATCAAAAAAATTACTCAACAATGGTTATGCCTGTTGGGTCGACAACCTTTCGACCCGGTCCATACAGCAAATTCAACAACTAATGAACACCGCCGCAATTGCGCTGATTCGTTGCCTCGGTCACCGAATGTTACGAGACCATGACGTTGTGAGTTACCGGTTCATGGTGGTCTCTTTCAATCATTGTTGTCAGAACGCACAGTGGCCTCACAGAAGATGGTTTACGTGGCTGTGCCTGACGCCGTTGTGGCGAAGTGACGCGGCGAACAGTTGGTGCTGATGTTGTCGTCGACGCACGTGCTGCAGAGCAAGATCAGTTTGCGGCACGCGAGATTTGCGCAGTTGTGATACTGACTCGTAGGAGCGTCGCATCGTTCGCAACGACCAATGATCGACGTGTGGTCACTGAATTCGTGATGCATACGGGCGTCAAAGAGGTAGAGCGAGCCCTCCCAAAGGCCATCGTCGCCGAACGTCTCGCCGTAACGAACGATGCCGCCGTCAAGTTGATAGACCTCTGCGAACCCGCGCCGCTTCATGAGTGACGAGAGGACTTCGCAGCGGACGCCACCGGTGCAGTACGTGACGACGGCTTTCTCCTTCAAGTGATCGAATACCCCTGCGTCGAGTTCGCGTGCAAAGTCCCGTGTCGTTGCCGTGTTGGGTACGACCGCGTCTTTGAATCTCCCGATAGTTGCCTCAAAGGCGTTTCTCGCGTCAAAGAACACGACGTCGTCACCACGCTGTCCGACGAGTTCGTGCACCTGCTCCGGCTTGAGATGGACGCCACCACCGACCACTCCGTCGTCATTGACGTGGAGTTCTTCGGGCGCACCGAAGGAGACAATCTCCTCTCGAACGCGGACACGTAGTCGAGGGAAGTCCTCTCGCGATCCTTCGGACCACTTGAAGTCAATGCCTTTGAACGCGGCGTACTCCCTGGTTGCACGTATGTAGGCCGTTAGGGATTCGATCTCGCCACCGAGCGTTCCGTTGATGCCGTGGGGTGAGATGAGAATTCGACCACGAAGTTCGAGTTGCTCGCAGAGCGTTCGCTGCCAGAGAAGGATGGCGTGAGGGTCGTTCAACGCTGTGAACCCGTAGTAAAGAATAATTTTCTCGGGTTTCACGTATGAATCGTACCGGGATGAGCGTTGATCGCTCTCCGCGAGCGGGCCCGACACCTTTGATGTGACGTCCTAAAGTCGGTCGCCCACTTGCACCGTAACGACGCCACGACGGGTGCGCCACGGCACGACCGGCGACGTCGTTTGCTGGTACAGCGCGTACTCAGGGTAGTGCGAGAGCGAGATCTTCTCAGTGAATCTCGTAGAGCCGATGAAGAGCAAAGTGAGGAGGAACGGGCCGAGAACGGTCCATTCGATGACGGATCGTGCCGCAATCGCGCCGAAGAAGAAGACCAACCACCACTGTGCAATTTCGAAGAAGTAGTTCGGGTGACGCGAGAAGCGAAAGAGCCCCGTTTGGACGAACCTTGGTTTTGGGACCTGACCGGCCGCGACTTGCGCGCTCTTGCGCGCCTGAAACTCCCACTGTTGTTGGTCGGCCACGGTCTCTGCGAACGTGCACGCGAGGAACGCCAGCGTCACAATGACATCAAGCACCCCGAAGGACGTGCCGCGGTGCTGGTAGGCCGTCCACGCTGGAAGCGAAATCAGCACCAGCAATGCGTTTTGGTACAGCACGATGAAGAAGAGATTGAAGAGTTGAAACTGCCAGCGCGTCATTGACGCCCGTAAGACCGCCCAGCGATAGTCCTCGACACCGGAGTAGCCGCCCTTGCGGGCAAAGTTATAGGTGAGTCGCACACCCCATACGGTGACCACAATGGCCATGACGTCGAGTCGTGCATTGTGCAGATGGGCGGTGACCGCGAAGACCCAGACGTAGATCAAGGGCACGATCGACCAGAGGCGGTCAACCCACGACGTGTCACCAGTGACGAGCGACGCAGTCCACGCACACGCGCACGCAATGCCCGCAATGATCCCAACGACGGCGAGTGGTGACATGACGCGACCCTACCGTCCCGGACCCGGCCAGCATTGCATCGACGATGTGTCGCATGCGACGAAGAGCATCAGCTACAACCGCGTCCGCCCACTGCAGAACTCAGGTGTCGCCGTAGAGTGTGGAGTCGAAGTGGGGGATTCCATGACCGTTGACGAAATCGATGAACTGCGCATGTTGGAGATTGGCACGCCCGGAGCGATGCGGCAGCGTCTCAACGGACTGATCCTCGACCAGCGCAAGCGCGCCACCGCCGGCCTCTTACTCGACTACGTACGCGAGGATGAGGAACTGGAATTCGTGGGCGAGCGCCTCGCGCTCGTCGACGACGACCAGCGAAGGATCGCCGTGGTCGAGGTGGTGCAGATTGAGACGGTGCCCTTTGGCGAAGTGAGTTGGAAGTTTGCCCAGGCTGAAGGCGAGGGAGACGAATCACTCGAGGAGTGGCGCGAAGGACATCTTCGATTCTGGACCTCCTTTGGCGACGTCGTCGACGACCTCACACCCGTCGTTCTCATTTGGTTCGAACTCGTGACAACGTCGAACTCGCGGTGACCCACGTTCTTGGACCGACTGGATGCGCGACACTTACACTTTGGGGATGACTTCCATTGATGACAAGGCTCTCGCGTCGCAACTCTTTGATCGATGTTGGGAGTTGTTGGAGCAGGATGGACGTTCCGAGGAAGACAACGTCGAACTGTTGACGTCGGCACTGACGTCACGATTCCATTGGCTGAACGCGGGCGGACCGGAACAGTGGATCATCAGTGACTGGATGGTGGCGCGCGCTGCCGGTGCCACGGGATCTTCTGACACCGCCGTCCGATTCGCGCTGCGCGCGTATGAGGCCGCTCGCGCAAATGAGTCGCCAGACTGGCTCGTCGCGTCGAGTGCGGAAGGAGTTGCGCGTGCCTACGCCGTGTCCGGCAACACTGAGGAGTTCACGAACTGGGCGGCACTCGCCGGACGTCTTGTTGAGGTCATCGTCGACCCGGAAAACAAGAACCTCATCGAGAGCCAACTGGCCGACATTCCAACTCCGTGAGCTGGGCGTTAATCCGCGACCACGGCGAAGGCGCGTCGTGCGGCCACTCGCACCCGGGCGTTGTCGTCGTCCAACAGCGCCACGACAGCATCGATGGCCGCTCGGACATTGTGTGCCGCAATGACCTTGGCAGACATCTCGCGCACCCGCCATTGTTCATGCGACGTCGCGGCGATAATCGCAGTGGTGGCGCTGTCGTCCCATATGTGGAGGAGCCCGCGCGCGGCCCACACTCGCGGCCAGTAGCCCTCGATGCCCCCGGCGCCACCTTCGAGGATGACCTCGGCCGGAGGCCCACCAAGCACGCGGACGAAATCTGGATCGACACGCTTCGAGTCGAGAAGCAAAATGCAGTCGTGAATGACGGCCGTCCGACTCCGGCGCTGGCACTCGGCCTCAATCGACGCTTTGGGCGTGACTCCCCAGATGCTCGCCACTATGAATCGCGATCAAGAACCATTCGACGTCGGCGTCACGCCGAGCCGCACGGCAAAGAAATTCAGGAGATTGTCGAGGGCGACCCGGGTTGGCGACCCGTCGACGTCGGAGTAGTTCTCGGTGAGTACTGAATGCGCGCTCTTGGGATAGCCCCAAGGATTCGACGGTGACGAGTCGATTTCCACCCCAATGAAGTTCTCTCCCAGATCCTCTCGGAGCCGCACGAATCGGTCGACGGGTGATTTTGAGTCACCGCTGAATCGAAGTCCCATGACGCACAGGTTGTCGGCCGCGCGGCGCTTCACCTTGTCGTAATCGTCGTCGGAGAGCCCGAGCGAGCGACGCCGAAGCGCATTGGTGGGAAGAGGCAGTGAAGGTTGACTCAGCGCTGGGGCGACGACCGTTGGATCGACGCTCATGGCGAGTGCGAAGCCGCCCGTGAGACACATCCCCACGGCCCCGACACCTGGTCCGCCGTGTGCCTCACGTTCGTGTGCCGCCAACTCGCGCAGATAAGTGACGATGGGGCTGGTCTTGTTGAGTGCCAGCAAAGTGAACTCTTTGCTCACGCACACTCGAGCAAATGAGGTAAGTGCGTAGTTGATCGTCATTGGCCGACCGGCCGTGCCGAAAAGTTCCGGCAGTACTGCCGTCATGCTTCGGGCAGCAATCTTGCGACCAAAGGCGGCAACTAGTGGCGTGATCCCGGGTATCTCATGAATCACGATGACGGTCGGTCCAGTCCCGGTGCGGTACACGTCACGCGTACGGCCACTTGAAGAGGTGAAGGGTGTCATTTCGAAACCCTCGAGTGTGAATGGCACGACACCCATGAATGTTCCTAACTTTCGAAGTAACCATCCTTTCAGTAAAAGACGCCTAGGAAGATTCGGATTCGCAGATAATCCCAAGAAGCGTTGACATTCGCAGGTCGGGATGAACATCTCGTTACTCGCCTCGTAGCACCCGTGCGGTCGACGTGTGGGCCGCGCTTCGTCCGGGAAGGGCAGCCACGACGTTTGCGAGCACCATGGTCACGATGGCCACGACGACGATTGAGAGTACGGGCACAGTCGGCTCGGGCACTGCATCGATGTGGCGCGCGAACAGTGTCCAAAGCCAGCGTCCCAACAAGATGCCAATCGGCAGCCCCGCCACCACCCCCACGAGACCGTTCACCGATGCCTGCCACACCACGACCGACCGGAGCTGGCGACTGGTGAAACCCAGCGCGCGCAGCATGGCCAGATCGCGACGCCTCCGTCGCACCGACGTGCTGAGCGTAAAGCCGAGCGCGACCATAGCGCCGGCGGCGAGAGCGAGAGCGAGCACCGCTGGAGTTAGGCCGATGGAACGGTAGTTCTCGATTTCGGCGGGGTATTGGACGCCGAGCAACATGACGTTGTCACCTCCTCCGAGGCCGTTGGGCAACGCCGCGAGGGTCCTGTTGCCGGCCGCCGTGATCCTTTTGAGCGACGCTTCACCGTCGGCCGCCGAGACACCCGGGCGAAAGCGAACGAAGACGGTCTTTGGACCTTGCAGCGTGGCGGAAGGTTCTTGGAGGAAGAAGAACTTCTTCATCGCCGCCGGTTGGATGCCCTTCGAAATGATGGCACCGACGCCCATCGAGGTGTGCAGTGACAAAGCGGGACCAATAGTCGGGAACGTGACCGTGCCGACGATCACTAACGGTAGTGGAGCAATGTAGACCGGCGTGTCCTGGGGTGCTCCGTAACTAGCCATAACCGTGTCGCCGAGATGCTTGTGTAACTGAGCCATGGTCTGGGCGCCGAGCACGATCTGATTCGACGCGTCAACTTCATGTCCGGAGAGCAGTGGCGGGGCGACCGCCGCATGAGGTGTCGCAATCAGGGCGGGCACCGTCAAGCCGTCTATCTGCACATTGGCGTAACTGACGCCCGACCACGACGCCACGAGCGGATCGTGACTCAAGAGCGCGGTCGACTGGGGAGGCACGTCTTGATTACCGGTTAACGCCATGTTCCAATTCCAACCGTAGAGCGAAGGGTGCGAAATCAGCGTGGACAGTCCGCTGCCGAAGGTCAATGTCGCGACGACAATCGTTACCGCGAGAGCCGCGCCGACAAGGGACGAGCGAATTGGCACGGCGTCGCGGTCTTTCCCGGGTTGGAGCGCGAAGCGCACGCCGGTGACCCCGGTCAACGCGAGTCCGGCTCTCGCGAGGACGTTGGCCAACCGAGAACCAACGGGCGCCGAAAACGTCTGCTTCCGTGCTGCGGAGCGCCGCGAATGGCGCTGGGCCAAGAAGGTGGCGCCGCCGCCGAGCGCGATCACGAAGAAGGCGAACGCGGCGCCCAGCACGGTCCAGTCGAAGCCGATTCCCCCGCGTGGGTAGACCGGCCGGACGGGTCCAATGGGACCGATGGGCGATAAGGCCACCCCGACGACGAGCGCGAGGACGCTCCCCGCGAGCACCGCGCTCATCACGCCGAGCACACCCGCGACGGCAACGGTCCGGGGACCGGCGCCGAGCGCGCGCAACACCTCGAAATCACCGTCGTCATTCGACAGTGTGCGTGCGAGAAGGCCCGCGGTGATCACCAACGCGGCGAGAGCGGCGATCAGACCGAACACGCTGAGCGCGATGCCGACCGGTTCGATTGAGAGGTTCACCTGGTTGACGACGTCGGAGGTGACGTGGAAGGTATACGTGGATCCCTTCGGGAGCGCCTTTACGATCTCGAGTTCGACCTTTGACACCGATCGGGCCCCGTGGACAAGTTGGAGGTCGTAGTCGATGTAATTGCCGTTCGCCACGACGAATGGTTTCGCGAGTGCCGGAGTGAAGATCATGGGCGCCGGGTACAGGTCGACCTCGTCGAGCACGACCTGACTGTTGAGCACTACCGTGCCCACCAAATGTTCGTTGATACGCAGCGCTGGCTTGACTTTGGCCGTGCCCCAACCGGGCAGAAAGGTTTGAGGAATGCTGTAGAAGTACATCGTCACCGTGTGACCGACATGCCAGCCCATGAGTCGCTCGGCTTCCGGGGTCATGACGAATTCGTTCGCCTTGCGAGGATTGGCCATCCGACCTTGAATCACGGCGAGCTTGTCCAGTCGGAAATACTCCGCCCCGAGGCTGCCGACGGGGGACACATCACCGTCTCCGATAGCACCAGTAACGTTCGGCGCTCCGTGGGATCCGGCCGTGAACCCGGCGAGGAAAAACTGGGCGCCCGCCACGTGGCGGACTAGAGGAAGGCGCGCAAAGTGCGACGTGAGGTTCGGCCCAGGTACCAGAACGCTCAGATCGGATGGGTTCGTACTTTTTAGGAAGACGTTGAACGACGCTTCGGTCCGTCTCGCCGCGGCGATCGATCCGATGGATAGCCCACCCACCAACCCGATGAGCAGCGTGATCACTAAGTAGCTCGACCAGCGGCGCGCGAAGTTGGTGCGCAGAAAGTACCACGCAATGAGAAGCGATTTGCTCTTCATCGTTGAGTGCCCTTCGACTCGAGTTGCGTCATGCGATGGCGACCCCTCATCGACTCACGTTCGTCTTTGCGCCAGTATTCCCGACGAGGTCGGACGCACAAAGGAGGACAGCACCCGAGAAATCGTGGTATCAGCACCACGCATCTCTTCGAGGATCGGCGCCTAAGAATGCCGACTAATACGCCGGCGGGCGTTGGCCTGTGCGGTCTCTCTCGTTGGACCAGTATCTCAGCGAATGCGAATGACGACTGTCCAATGACGCTCAATGGCACTGCACGCGACGCCCGTGCCGCACGAGGATCGACTTGCGGAGAGGCGCATCTGACCGACTCGAAGCGCAACGTAGTGCGCAACCTCGGAGCCACAGGCGCCGGGCGCGCAAGGGCCGGACACGCCGCCAATGACGATGGGTTTGTTCTCCTTCACGACTGACGTACCGCTGAGCGTCGCAATCTTGTTGAGTCCCGCTGAGTTGAAGGTCCAGTCGTTGCTCGTCAACGTGACGTAAATGTTCGTTCCCGCCTTCACGGTGATGACGTGCCCATTGCTCGCATCTGTCAACATGACGCTCTTTGTGGTGGTGGCGCTCGCTGCGCTCGCGCCTACGGCGCCGACGACTACCAAGAACAGAGCGACCGCTCCACGCCCCAGTCGCGCGAATTTTTCGTAGTTCGCAGATTTCCACTGACGCGCACCGACTTCGCGTTGTCGCATGGTGGCCCTCATTTCTCCGAGCGTGTCGTCACAGAACTGTCCACACCGAGGTTTTCCGTCGATCCGGGCCTTCGTTGACGGCGCAACTCCGTCTTGGAATCAGACTACGCACTGAGCTGGCGCGAGGAATCTAGGAGTGGAATCTCCCTGATTCGCTGGAGCGAATTGCTCTCCTGGATGGCGAGGGGACGACGGCTGGGGACCAAGAGTGCGGCGAAGAACCCGAGCACCACAATGCCGGCGCCGACGAAGATTGCTGGTCGCAGCCCGTTCACATAGTCCTGCGCCGTTGCGTAACCGCCGCTCGATGAGAAGACTGCGCCCAGAATCGCGATGCCGAGCACGCCGCCTAATTCACGGAATGCCGCGTTCGTGCCTGAGGCGACACCTTCGAGTTCCTTGTTCACCGATCCGAGAACGAGCGACGCGATGGGGACGAAGAACATCGTCATGCCAAGTCCGGCGACGAAGAACGCCGGAACCATCTGCGTGTACGCGGTGGTCGGTGTGAGAATCAACGCGAGCCAAAAGAGACCAATAGCCTGCAGCACGAGTCCAACCACGACGAGGGGCTTGCCGCCCCAACGCTGCGCGAGGATTCCGACAACTGGCGCGAGCAACATCGGCAGACCGGTCCACGGAAGAATTCGAAGGCCGGCACCGAGCGGCGAGTAGCCCTGCACGGTCTGGAGGAACTGCGAGAGGAAGAAAACGGAACCGAAGAGACCGAAGCTCAACAACATGGCGGTCAAGTTGACCGCGGCGAAGCCACGGTTGGAGAACAGTCGCAGGTTCAACATCGGCGCGTCACTACGAAGTTCCCAACGTGCGAACATCGTGAGCAGCACGACGCCCAGAACGAACGACGCGACCACACTCGTGCTCGTCCATCCGTGGGCGTTACCGCGAACCAGACCGAGCACGACGCCGAGCAGGCCGCCACTCACCAAAAAGGCGCCGGTGAGGTCAAGGCGAGTTTGACTGCCACGTGATTCGGCCAACTTCCACCACGCGAGGGGTACCAGGATGATGCCGATGGGGACGTTCAACCAGAAGATGTAGTGCCAGGACCAGCCGGTCGTCACCGCGCCACCAACGAGTGGCCCAAGTGCGATGGCCGCGCCACCGATGGCGCCCCAGATCCCGAGCGCGGCGTTGCGTCGCTCGGGTTTCACCGCAGCGCTCAGCAGTGTCAACGAGAGCGGCATGATCATGGCGCCGCCCGCGCCCTGGACGGCTCGCGCCACGATGAGCAGGTCGATGTTCGGCGCAAGGGCCGCGGCGGCTGACGCGATCGTGAAGATCGTGATGCCCAACATGAAGGTGCGGCGACGTCCGAAGCGCTCACCGAAGCTGGCGGCAGTGAGGAGCAGTACGGCGAACGTCAAGGTGTAGGCGTTGACCGTCCATTCGAGTCCGGAGAGTCCGGCGTGCAGGTGCACTCGAATGACCGGGATGGCCGTGGTGACCACCAAATTGTCGAGTGAGGCCATGAAGAGGGCGAGACCGGTGATGAGGACGGCCCACGCTCCGCGGTGTCGCACCGAGCGCCTCTCGGCGAGTTTCGGCGGCGAATCTACGGTGCTGGGCCGGGTCAGGGTGGTGGTCATTGAAGTGCTCCTTGCAGTGGGGTCGCCGCCAGTGAGTTACTGGTCAGGGACGTTGTTAGATGTGAGTGGTCACTAAGTTGAAATGGGAAAAAAAATAATGGTGTCGTCATAACGCAGTCGCTCCGCTTGACGTCGTGACATGCGGTGCGCCTTTGGACGCCGCCAACATGGCCGCCAACTTTTCTTCGCTGGGGCATATCGACTGCGCCCAGGTCTCATCGACCGACAGGAGATCGATGGCCGACATCACGGACATCAACATGCCGTTGGCGAAGAACTCCTGGATCATTTCGGGAGCGAAACCGAACTCGTCGTGGACTTTGAACCAAAGGACTTCAAAAACCCTGCGACACGCGGCCGCAATGTCGGGGTCGCTGGTTGCCGCGGCGTAGCCGTGCATCTGCACTTGGAGCAGCTCTCGATCTTGCATCAGTTGGACGTACGCCATGCCCATTGCGTGCATTGCGTCGTCGCGGTCGAGTCCTTTCGACGCCGCGGTCAATTCCTTCACGATGCGGTCGCCGACTTGGGCATGGGTCGCAATGAAGAGTTCCTTCTTCGTCCCGAAAAGGCGAAAAAGATAGGGCTGCGAGATTCCCGCGCGAGCCGCAATGGCCTCAGTCGAAGTGCCGGCGTAGCCCGACTTGGCGAACTCAGTAATGGCGGCCGCGAGCACGGCGACCCTACGTTCGGCTGCTGTCTGTCGGGTGGAAACCATCATCCACTCATTGTAAGTGGGTACTCACTACCTTGTCAAGTCAATCTCCGTAGAAGGGGTATCCATGTCACTACCAGTAGATAGCCTCACGATTGATGGCCATTCTCGGGGTTCACTATCCTCCCCGCGGATGCCCTCACCAGCTGAGCCAGCAGTTCCTGGCGAGTCGATATTGGCTAGAGATTGCGTTTCTTGCCACCGGAGGAGACCAGATGACCACGTACGAGAAGGCTTCCACCCCCAACGACATCACCCGACTCTTTGTTGAGTTCGCCAACGCCAAGGACGCGCCAGCACTGGCGTCGTTGTACGAGGTTGATGCAGTCATCGCGTACCCACCGGGGTCCGTCACGGAGGGCCGTGCTGCCATCCTTGAGTTGTGGATGCACGCGTTGCCCCACATGCCCCACATGGAAAGCGAGGACTCATTCACCACGCTGATTAGTGACGGCATTGCGTTAACGGGCACCCCCGCTAAGGACGACGCCGGGGTACGGGTCCAAGTTGCGCGTCGCCAGAGTGACGGCTCATGGCTGCGACTACTCGACAACCCCGAACTGGCCTGACCCTCAGCACTAAGCGTCCTCTCACAAGGGCGCAGCCTCAGAGCTCGAAGCGCCACCAGATCGACGCGGGTTCTTTGGAGAATTGAGCGAAACCACATTTCTCAAGGACCCGCTGACTCGCAATGTTTGCTGCGTCCGTTTCGGCGATGACGGTGAGTGCACCCTCGACTCGGGCCAGTTCGCACAGTCGGGCCGCCGCCTCGGTGATGAAACCTTGACGTTGACGCGAGGTGCAGATGCCGTAGCCGATCTCTACCGCGCCCGCGGAGTCGGGAAGTCCTTTGAAGCCGATGCCACCGATGCAAAGTCCTGTGAGCTTCTCAATCAATGTGTAGGACCCCCACACATTGACGGAGCTCACGGCGCGCTCTGGGTTGTTCGCCAATATATGGGCTTGGCGAAGATCGCCGTCAGTCGGGAAGTCGGGCGCCCAAGACTGCGCGTCTCGGTCGCCGCGTGAAAATGCGTTGCCCTGCTCGAGCGTCAGCGGTTCGAGAAGGAGACGTGTTGACTCAATCCTTTCGCTCTTAGTCACTCGACAGAGCTGTCTCGACGGCGTTTGACGCGTCGTTGTTTGGAGTAGTCAACGGGTCTTCTTCTTGGTTTTGGGCAGCGCCAGAGCGTCAGTGGTGATCTCAATGAGTTCAAGTAACCACGCGTGATCGCTCAATTTCGCTTTCGTGATCCGAAAGGAGGGTTTTGCGCCGGGGTACGGCGAACCCTTGGCAATTTTTCCCGCGAGTTGCGTGCCCGGTTCGGTCACTTTGATGAACAACGTGGTGTCGCACACGAGAGCAAAGTTCTTGCCCTTGAAGTACAGGCCGTACTCGCCAAACATGGGCTTCGCTACGACCTCGAGCGGGCGCATCTTCTCCAGGAGCTTTTCGGTGAACGCTTTGTCCGTTGCCACGAACGGAAATGTAGCAACAATCAACGTCCACGTTCCTGCGCAACGTCCGACTACTCTCTACGGTTCGCGACGCGGCGCCGCTTCGTGCGCCAGGAGCCACGTCTTTCGACCGAGTCCGCCGCCGTAGCCAGTGAGTGAGCCGTCGGCGCCGATGACCCGGTGACACGGGACGATGATCGACACCGGATTCTTTCCGTTCGCCAAGCCGACGGCACGACTGGCGTGTGCGTTGCCCACCCGAGCGGCCAGTTCGCCATAGGAAATCGTCTCTCCGTAGGGGATGGCCTGAAGTTGCGCCCACACCCGGCGCTGGAAGTCGGTGCCGACGAGGTTCAACGTGATGTCGAACTCCCGCAGTTCGCCGGAGAAGTACGAGTCCAACTGCGCCACGATGTCAGCGAACCAAGCGTCATCGTGCACGGCGCCATCTGGGAGTTCGCGGAAGTGACGCTGATTCTGCATTTGCACGCCGGTGAGCGCCCCTTGGGAGGCGCTCAGCAACAGAGGGCCGATTGGGCTTTCAATCGTCGTGGTGAGGGTTGGCATCATGGGCTCATCTCCTGTTTTCTGTAGTTGGGTAGTGGTCATGGCCGAGGGGGCCAGTGGTTGATGCGGTGGTCGTCGACCGACCAGAGGTACTGCACCGCGTACGAGCGCCAGGGGCGCCACGGTTGCGATCGTTCGACGAGCGCCGCCGGCGTCGCGGGAAGTCCGAGGCGCTCCGCGGCGCGCCGCACACCAAGGTCAGACTCGGGGAAGGCGTCAGGGTCACCCAGGGCCCGCATCGCAATGACGTGCTTCGTCCAAGGGCCAATCCCCGTCAACGACGTGAGCACGTCAAGTGCCTCGACTCGGTCACTGCCCGGTCCGAGAACCAGACGGCCGCTGGCGAGCGCGGTGACCAGTCCGTTGAACGAAAGGCGTCGCTTCAGCGGCATCGCGAGTTCCACATTGTGCAACGCTTCTGGCTGAGGAAAGAGTCGGTTCAGTTCGCCGCCGGCGTCGTTGACGATCTCGCCGTGTTGGGCAGCGAGACGACCGGCGTGCGTACGCGCCGCCGCCGTGGAGATGTGCTGGCCGAGAATCGCCCGCAGTGCCATCTCGGGTCCGTCCACGCAGCGCGGGACGCGACGGCCCGGCGACTTGGTGATCAGCGGCGCCAGCGCGTCATCGAGACTCAACTGGCGATCAATGGCGACTGGATCCGCGTCGAGGTCGAGGAGCCAGCGACTCCGAGCAATCGTGGCCGTTAGGTCGCGCATGTCGCTGAGCACGGCTCGACAGTTGATGTAGTCGGGCATCGGGGTGAGTTCGACAATGCCGGGACCGTGCGCCAGTCGAAGCGTGCGGCGATACGTCTGGTTTCTCACTTCTTCGACACCGGGCACGGCGGTGGCCGCGAGGTGACCAAAAAGATTGTCGGGGCACAGTGGTTGGCGAAACGGCAGACGTAAGTCAATGGCGGTGGATGTCGTAATTGCACGGACCGGCCCGCGGACTCGCGATCGCAGCGCCGTGGGTGACGTGGCGAAGACCGATTGCACCGTGTCGTTGAACTGCCGAACGCTCGAGAACCCGGCGGCGAACGCGACGTCGGTCATGGGCAGCGGCGTGGTTTCGATGAGTATCCGTGCCGTCTGAGCGCGCTGTGCTCGCGCGATGGCGATCGGTCCGGCGCCAATCTCGCTCTGTAATGTCCGCTCGAGTTGACGGACGCTGTAGCCGAGTTGCGCGGCCAATCCCGGAACACCTTCTCGGTCGACCACTCCGTCGGCGATCAAACGCATGGCTCGCGACGCGACGTCTGCTCGCGAGTTCCACTCCGGCGATCCCGGCGACGCGTCGGGTCGACAACGCTTGCATGCGCGAAAGCCGGCCAATTGCGCGGCCGCAGCGGAACGATAGAAACGCACGTTCTTGCGCATGGGTGTGTGGGCGGGGCAGCTCGGTCGACAGTAAATGTGTGTCGAGGTCACCGCGGTATAGAACCACCCATCGAAGCGCGGGTCTCGCGACTGGACTGCCACGTAGCAACGTTCAAAATCTTCGATCACCGGTTCAACCTACCCGCGAAGTTCGTGCGTCACTAGCGGAAATACGACATCGCCGTGGGCCGTCGCAAAGTACCGATTGCTATGTCGCAAAACCGCTCGACACCCACCTATCGTTCGCGCCAGCACGCGTGTAGATTCACCCCTAGCAATGCAGAGCGCGTCAAACTCGCGCGAGACGGAGGTCATCTTCAATGGCAAAGGCGTATGAGATTTCGATATGGGATCCCCACGTGGGAAAGTTCGATGAGTTTCTGGAGCTCATCAAAAGTTTGCGAGTGGCGTTCCTCGAAGCCGGCGTGTCCCAGGTGGACTTGCTCTCGGGTGCGGCGGGAAAAGACGTCGGAAAGGTTGTCGTCATTCAGACCTTCAAGGGACTCGCCGATAACGGCGCGTTGAACGAGTCGATAGGGAAAAGTGACTCCATGGTGAAGTGGCGTGAGGCGCACCCGGGTGACTTTCCGGCGACACTTATCTCCCACGACCTGTACGAAGCGTTCGACGATGAGTGATTTCGTCGGGTGCACGCACGACAACGACGTGTGATCAAGCATTCTGCGTGATGAGTCTCGAAGAGCTCTCAGAGTTCGCGTCGCAACTGCCCGGGGCCGTGGAAGAACAACCCTTTGGCCCCGACGTCGATGTGATGAAAGTCGGTGGGAAGATTTTTGCCATCCTCGCGCCGGGCGCTGTGCCTGAGGCGATTTCGCTGAAGTGCGAACCCGGTCTCGCGCTGGAACTGAGGGCGCGCTACGACGCGGTCATTCCCGGCTACCACTTGAATAAACGACTGTGGAACACGGTGATGCTTGATGGTTCGATCCCCGATGACGAAGTCATGGAGATGGTCAACCACTCCTACGAACAGGTCGTGACGGGACTACCTAAGTCAGCGAGAAGCTCGTTGGGGTGACCCGAAGTTGGTCGTACGACAGTCCGTTATCGAATCCGAGCAACCAGGTTCGTGGGCGCCGCCCCAACGCCGTGCAAGATCGACGCGAGCGCCTCCACGCCGTCGACGAGACGGGGCCCCGGCCGGACCATGACGGCGTCGGCGTCAATCGCCCATACCCGGGCACGCTCGGGCAGCTTGGCGAGGATCGACCGCGCCTGCTCGCTCGACGCTTCGAGTCCGTAACCACACGGCGCCACGATGACGACATCGGGATCGACGTCGACAATGGCCTCATACGTCGTTGCGACCGAACGTTCGCCGGGACGGGCCAGGACCGGCGAACCACCGGCGGCGAGGACCAGGTCGGGGACCCAATGACCCGCGCCAAAGGGTGGATCAATCCACTCGAGGACGAAGACGCTCGGGCGAGTTCGACCGAGCACAGCTGCACGAACGTCACCTAAGCGACGTTGCAGCGCATTGACGTACTCACGTCCTCGAGCCGCAACGCCAGCCGCAAGCGCAATCGTAGTGATCGACTCCAAGACATCGTCAAGCGTCTGTGGGTCGATCTGCAAGACCTGCGCGTCACTGTTCAGTCGGGCGCTCGCCGCGGCGACGTCGCCGCTCGCGACGGCGCAGACGCGACAGAGATCCTGACTCAGGATGAGATCCGGATTACAGCGCCGGAGAGCGTCGTCATCGAGACTGTAGAGATCGAGCCCCAGCTCGAGTCGTTGACGGACAATCTCATCGATCTCGCCGGGTGTCATTGACGCATCGGCAAAGGTCCGCACGACGATCTCGCGGCCGCGCTGCACTTCGCTCGGCCAATTGCATTCGATCGTGACGCCGAGCAGTTCATGTTGTAGACCGAGGTCGCAGATGATTTCGGTGGTGGAAGGAAGGAGCGACACGATGCGCACGCCGACATCCTATTGAAAGGTTTGGCCCCGCTAGGAAGCCGTCGCGACGAAGGCCGACGCCTGGGTGCACGTGGGCAAGCTCGTAATCCTCGACGTGTCGCTCACTTGACCGGCGGCCACGCCTCCGGAGAAAGTTCCGTCGATGCGCACGGTGTCCGAGACTGTCGGTCCGAAGGTTTCGCTGGTGGTGCCGGTGAACTCGCCCGAGGTGATGACGAGCGCTTTGAATCGGAACGTCGGAGCGACGACGCTCGGCGAACCGTTGCAGGTCTCGTCGAAGGCGACCACGAGATCGTCGACCGTCGTCGCGCGTGGGGAGACGTCAAACGTGATGAGGTAGCCCGGTCCAATTGTGCCCGAGTAGGCAGTATCGCCCGGAGGCGCGCTGCCCGACTGCGTGACGAATGTGACGACGCCCGAATTACACAGCCCCGTGCCGGCAACGTTCCCGGCGGCGAAACACGATAAACGTGCCAGTGACCGATGCCCTCGACACGTGGCCGTGCACGACGACGGTGTCGCCCAGGCCATCCTTCAACTTGCCCGCAATTCGGTGGTTCGCAATCGCGAGCGTTCCCGTGGTGAAGGCGAACGACGAGCCGTCTTGACTGTTCAGCGTGCACGCAGATGGGCCTTTCAAGACCAGCGCTCCAAACTCGAGATTGCTCACACTTGTTGCGTGGACGTTCATCGTTATATGAAATGAGCTCGTCGCCGTCGAGTGGCTGGTTGTGCCGGCGAACTGTTTCATTGATAGAGCGCCAAACGCTGCACTTGGCATCGTGACGAGAGAGAGTGCGTAGAGCGCGACGACGAGGCGAGTCGGCGTTGACACTCGAGAGTGGGCACTGAGAATCCCGTTGCGGCGCGCCGTGGTTAGGGATGTTAATTCCAGCCCGATGCCGGAGCGCGACGGTTCCTTTAGCCGGGCTCACCTATTACATTTCAGCTCGAGCGACGACGCGAACGAACTGCGCCTACGACAACATCCGCTCTCGAAGTCGTGCACCCAACGAGTACCGACCCGTGCCCAGAAGAATGACGGCCGCGCAGAGTGCCCCAAGGGCGACGTTGAGTCCATAGCCAACACCCGAGGAGTTGCCAATCAATCCGTTTTGAAAGGTGACGGTCACCATTGCAATCACCATGTCAAAGAACAGTCCGACCGCCGCGAGGCGGCCGAGGAAGCCAATGGCGAGTGCAATGCCGCCCCCAAATTCGGTGACACCACTCAGGACAGCGAAGAGCTTCCCAGGATGGAGATGCGCAGTCGTGGCCATGAACGTCGCCGTGCCATTGAGGCCACCTCCGTGGAACCAGCCGAAGAGTTTCCCGGTCCCGTAGTAAATGAAGATCCACGCCAGCGCAAGACGCACGATCACCATCGCCAGGTCGAGGCTCTTTTGGCGGAACTCGGGAGAGTCGGCGGTCTTGATCCAATCATTGAGGCGACTGTGCTGGCTCGTTATCACTGAGGGGCCAATGCTTCATCGGATACGTCATAGCGATTGGTCATGTTCTCTCGATTCAATGGGCGAAATGGAGCGGCGAGTTGCGCCGCGAACACCTTTAGGTGATGCGGCCGTACGGTCCCGTGTTCGACAATCAGGGGACGACCTCGCAGACCAGTCGCGATGCCCACGGTCTCCTTCGTTGGGTTCACGGCGGTCTTAAACATGTGGTCCCAAATTGACAGCGCGAATCCGAGGTTGACGTCCTGACGGCCCTCGAGACGGTGGTGGATTCGGTGGAAATTTGGGCTCACGAAAATTCGACCGAGCGGGCCGAAGCCCAGTCGGATATTTGAATGCGCGAGACCGACTGCTCCCGCGTACGCAATCAAAAGTGCCGTAGAAATGCCGCCATTGGCGATCAGGACGATGCCGGGAATCAACGCGACGAGGTACACGAAGTGGACGAAAGGGTGCGTGCGAAAAACTGTGAGCACACTCATGTCCTCTTGGGAGTGATGCAACTCGTGAAAGCGCCAGAGCGCTCGGACTCGGTGGTTGGCCAAGTGGGCCGCCCAGTTGCAGCCGTCCATCGCGACGAAGATGATCGCAATCACCAACCCGTGGGGTAGCGCTCCGAATCGCGGGAATGTGAGCCAGGGCATTCGCGCGCGCACGACCGCGGCGAATGAGAGCGAGAGCGCCGCCACGAACGGCAGTGTCAATGTTGCGTTGAGGACGGTGAACAACACGTCCTGGCGGTGGCCTCGGGCGAAGAGTGAACGGCCCTGCTGGGCTGGCCACACTCGCTCGGCAATCATGAAGAGTCCGACGATGATGAGTGATGCGGGACCGATGGCAACAATACGAAGGCTCGTCAACGTGCCCGCGAAGTTGGCACCGCCCCACTTGCTGATCCAACCAATGGCGATGAGGACAGTTCCCGCCGCCGTGATCACCAGGGCCGGGAGGTAGACCCGCGACACCAACCAGTGCCGTGTAGCCGTTATCCCCTTGACGCGCGCATTCGACGCCGTGATCTTGAAGCGTGGCTCAAGAGTGAGCGACATATCAGGACCTCCTGGACACGTGGGTTAGAACGAGACGCCGCCGCCGCTTGGTGCCGTGGTCGTCGTCGAGCCTCCGCCGCTGGCCTTGGGCTTCGCGGTCACAACAATTGACCATACGCCCCACTGATCCTTCAGCTTGTTGCCAGTCACTTTTCCAGGACCCTTGTCCTTCGAGAACCAGTACAGCGGCTTGCCGCCGTAGGTGACCTGCAGTCCAGCGGCCACCTTCTTGGTGCCGAGCATCGATGCGTTCACTCCGGAACCGGCGACTGGCTGCGTTGCTCCCTTCGGGAGCAGAAGTGCTGGCCAGATGGTGAGGCACTTGCCCGTGCAGGCGGGCTTCGAGAGTGTGTACAACGTCGTACCGCTTACCAAATAGGTGCCGAGCTTTGCGCTCTTGGCGGTAGCGACCTTGGCGGAACCTGCTGCGAAGGCGCTCACCGTCAAGGCGGAGGACGCAAGGACGCCCGCGGCGCACGCGACGGCCGCGATGCGACCAATTCGAACTCGGTGCGGCGATTCCTCATGGCGCAATGAATCTTTGGACATGTTCTTCTCCTCGTTAATCTCTTGTCGGTAGTACGGGACAACCGGTTACAGAGATTGAAAGATCGCCCAATACTTGAAGTGGAGGTGTTCAACGCGTCAGAAACCCTCTCTCATGAAGAGTTCAGCGCGCGAGCCGTCTCTTCGTTCGCGACCTCGCAACTACGCCGTCGCAGGATCGGGAACATTGGTGGTCAGGCAAAACGGGTGTCCCGCCGGATCGAGGTAGACGCGCCAGGAGCCGTCGGTACTCGACTGATGTTCCGTCTTGCGCGCACCGCACTCGAGCACGAACGCTTCGGCTTCGTCCAGGTCCGTTGCGGAAATCTCAAAGTGGAACTGTTTCGGTGTGGTTGACTCGGGCCACGTGGGAGCGACGTAAGGGTCAACTTTTTGGGTGGTGAGCCAATAGGTCGTCATGTTCAAACAGGCGAACTCGTCCGATTGATAAAAAACGCACGTGCCAGTGATTCGAGCGTAAAAGTTGATGAGTTCGTCGACGTCGCCACAGTCAAGCGCGATGCCGGTGATTATCAAAGTGAGACCCATAGCGCACTACTCCTACTCCGGTGTTCTGCTGCGAATGGGCCAAACAGTAGTTGGGCGGTGTGACCCGACGCCGACGAAGTGAGTAAAGGATTTCTGTCGATAACTGCACCACTTGCGCGGAAGCCACGGAGCAGATAACATACAACCATATGGTTGTAGATACACTTTCGGATCGAGACGTTGACCGCATCTTCCGCGCGCTGGCTGACCGGACCCGTCGCGATATTTTCGAGCGGGTCTTGGTGACGGGTCTGTCGGTGTCAACGCTCGCAGATGACTACGACATGAGTTTCGCCGCGGTGCAGAAGCACGTAGGAGTCCTCGAACGCGCGTCATTGGTGACCAAGCAACGCCACGGTCGAGAGCAGATCGTGCACGGGAACATGCCGACGCTCCAAAGCGCATTAGCGCTCCTCGACGTGTACGAACAGATCTGGATTCAAAGAGACCAACGCATCGCCGAAATTCTCGGCGAGGAAGAAAGCAGCAAATGACCGTTATCAGTTCCAATAAGGATCCTGTCGCCATGACGCTCGTTGTGGTGTCACAGTTTGACGCGACGCCAGAACAAGTGTGGGACGTGTGGGAAGACGCTCGCAAGCTCGAACGCTGGTGGGGGCCGCCGACCTTCCCCGCGACATTCGATCGCCACGAGTTCGTCGTCGACGGCGAGTGCCGTTATTACATGACAGGACCGAACGGCGAGCAGCCACACGGCTGGTGGCGGATACGAACCATTGACAAGCCGCACCGAATTGAATTCGACAACGGCCTCGCGGGTGACGACGGCGAGCCAGTGCCCGGCGTTGATCCGATGCCGAGCAGTGTCAGTTTCGAGGCGGTCGACGGAGGTACTCGGATGACGTCGATGACGAACTTCACCGACGTCGAGCAAATGGACAAGATGATTTCCATGGGTATGCAAGAGGGGACCGAACAAGCGGTCGGGCAAATTGACGACCTTCTCTCGTCGAACTGACCACTTCTATGTCGCGCTCGAGACGGGGCCATCTTCACGCCGAAAATCCACGACGACCCTAATGTCCGCGATTCTCGATTTCGGCGAGCCGAGATTGTAGAAGCAACGACACCAGCTCATTGGAGAGCGGCGACGCGGCGGTGAAATGCAGTGCGCTCTTTGTACGTGAGTGTCCTTCAAGCGAGGCGTGGAGTGCGGGCAGCACTGAGCCACTGAAAGGGAGATAACTCATGTGATTCTTGAAGGCCGCGAAGCCGGCAACGACGTGCCCGTCGACTCGAAACGCCGGAATCTTGTACGAAATGCACTCCTCGGCGTCGGGCACCAGCGACCCGATTGTCGCGCGCAGAGCTGTCAATACCGAACGCTGAGGCTCAGCTACGTTCGCCAAATAGGCGTCAATCTCAGATGACGACATGGCGAAAGCATAGAGATTCGCGAGCCGTCAAGGCAGGTCGATGTTTCAATTCAGTCACGACTTCAACTTGAAGCGCTCCAACACTGTCCACGAATTTGGTTCCATGCCACCGGCCATGAGCCACAGTTCTTTCGCAGTCGCCACCATTGGGAGTGATGGACGAAGTGCCTCTTCGGCCCGTAGCAACTCATCTGGTGGCGCGCCGTCGCCAATCGTGAGATGGGGTGTTGGTTCGTCGTACTTTCCTTCGTATGGCCGATACTGCGAAAATGCCGACTCGAGCAGTCGGGTGACGTTGCGGAACCCGTCATCGGGTGCGGGCGCTAAGTAGAGCACGCGATCGTCGAACCACGCGGTCGAGAAGAACGTGAAGTCGAACTGATCAACAGTCGACAGCAATCGGGCGAGTGACTCGGTCGTTCGCGGATCGAGTGAATCGGGAGGGACGAAGGGGAAGAGGGCGGTGACGTGAGCGGGAATGCCTCGTCGTGCGGCCGGGTCGAGTTGCTCGCGCCATGCAGCGACGTACGGTTCAACCTCTGGCACGGGGAAGAGGAGCGCACTCTTGGTATCCGTGCCATTCACATGGCAATCGTAGCGAAACAGCGCCAGTTCAATCGCGAGAGACCAACATCACGCTGAAGGTTTGCACCGCATAAAGCTTCGTAGCTGCGCGTGTACGCTCACGGCGAACCGCAATGGCATTTCGAGCGCGAGGGGTGGTCGTAGGTGAGCAGCGACGTGAACACCTCGCGATGGAACGGCGCACACTGGACTGTTCGATTGGTTGTCGTATCGCTCGTCGGGCTCGCAATTGGCGCACTCACTTCATTCCTGCAGACGCACCTGAACTCTCCTTGGAACAGCCTCGTGAATTCCGTGACCCCTTGGTTGCTCGCAGCTTTCGTTGTTGGCGCACTCTCGAACGGACTTGGTCGCGCTGTCGAATATGGCTTTCTCGTCACCTTCTTGGAGCTCGTCGGCTACACCGTCGCGGCATCCTTTCGCAGCTATTCCTCGGGACTTGCGATCACACTTTTCTGGGCTCTTAGTGCCGTTGTGGGCGGCCCGGTGTTCGGATGGGCCGGCATGCTCTCGGCCAGAGGGTCCTCGGGCCGAAACGCGTTGGGCGTCGCAATACTCGCGGGGGCGTTCCTCGCGGAAGGAACCGAGGTCTACGCGATTCGTTTGGGAGATGCGCAATCAGCGGTTCTGTTTTGGTCGCTCGGCGTCGCGACAGTTCTGATTCTCGGACTGGCGAAGAAGAATCTCAAGTCCATCACCGTGTGGCTCGCGGTCACACTTCCCGCAGGCATAGTGGCGGAAGTCCTCTTGGGTTTGGTGTACAACCAAAAGTACTGATGTCGAAACGCGTCAGAAAATTGAAACTGCGCGGAGCCGACGTATGTGCGGGCGAAGGGTGAGCAACGACGTCTTCGGGAAACGATCGCAACCCGCTGGCGTTCGCGATTGGTCGGCCAATCAGTTACTTGCTAACCGGCCAAACTGAAGCCCATGACGGAAAGTGCAACGAGGGACTTCTCGTTGAAGTTATCGCCACAGCCACCGGAAGCATTCGCCGTTGGAGTTGATGTAGTTGACGAAGATAGTCGTCGGTCCACACAATCTTGAATGCCACAGCGGTACCGCTGCCCTCGACATCGCTCAAGTCGTGTCGAACGGTATTGACTAATTCTTGAGTAGAGACCTTGAAGTCCATCGGCGCAACGGGCACCCCTTGTGAATCGACTAACACACTGGAGAGCTCTGCGAACCAATTCGCAACGGACTCGGTGCCCTGAGAAAGCGCTTCGCGAACGACTTGTCGGTCGTTGGAACTCTTCACGTCATGCGAGCTCCACAAACCATGAATACTGTCAGCGGTCGTTCGCACTGCGGTAACACCGGCAATCAACGTACCGACGTCAGCGAGCGAGACGGACTTGGCACCTCGCTCCGAGAGGAACTCACGGAACGCGTCATCGAGGCGCCGCGCCGCCGCCTGCGCTGAACGTCGAGCGATCGCAGGATCTTCTGTTGGCTGCGTGCCGGCATCGCAACGAGCTAAACCGTACGCGACTGAGGAACGAAGATAGTGAACACTCTCATCAATGGCGTCAGCGATTGAATACCGGAGCGCCGCGCTCGCACCTCGGGGCCACAGCAAGAGTCCGACCACGAGACTCACCGCGCAACCAAGTGCGACATCCTCGATTCGAATTACGCCGATTGTCCAACCGATGGGCTCGACAATGTTGAACAAGATCAACACGGTCATCGTAAAACCGGCCTGCCCGGCGGCGAAGGATATTGCCGACGGTGCAAATCCCGTGAAACAAATGGCGAAGGGAAGAAGTATCCAGAAAACGACGTGGTCCGTTCCCAGCAGTCCAATGATCAAGGATCCGATGACGATGCCGACGACGGTCCCCATCAGAGCTTTCACGACACTCTGTCCAGTACTGAGAGCGTTGGAGCGAAGAACCGCAAGAGTGCCGAAGACCACCCAAAATGCGTGCTGTACGCCGAACGCGTACGCAACCCACACGCTGAGACCCAGACCGATTGCCCCGCGCGCGCTGTTGTGCAACCAGACGGATTGCCGCGAAAGATGCGATGTGAGCCTTCTTCGAGCGGCATCCGCGCGAGAGTCGGTGCCCTTTGCTTCGAGTCCGAGTGACTGCTGCCACCACGTTCGCTGCCGTGAGGCGACGAGGTCGAGCACTTCTGTCGCTAGTTTTTCAATCGTATTCGCCGCGTTGTCCACACGAAAGCTCTCGTTGAGCACGCGCAGCAATGCGACGTCGTGAGGATCGGATGACGAGGGATCCCCAGACGTCTCGTGACGATGGAGTGAGCGAAGCGCGGAGCCTTCCACTTGGCCACGCGTGAGTTGTACGTCGAGCAACGCGTGCGTCAATATCACTGTGTCACTCTTGACTGAAGTGACGGCGACCGCACTTTCCTCGAGCACCGTCGCGCAGTGCGAGATCAGCGCGCGCATCTCCTCGTTGCCAGCCATGCGTATGTGCGAGTGGTCACCATTCAGTTGCAGTTCGAGTTCCAACGTCCACTCAATTACTTTGACGAGTTGTCGAGCACTGGCGCTTAGACCCGCTGGTCGGAAAGGGGCCGAAAAGAATGCGTTGCGCAACTGTTCCGATGCGCGCTCGACTTCTGAAAAGGCAGAGGGCGTTGAGCCGTCCGGCGGCTCCGTGCCAGTTGCAACTGCCACCATCCGAAGGTAGATGGAGAGTTTGGCGATCGCGTTGGCCGTGACGTCCACGAGAGGATCCGTTGACGGGGCCGACAAGATGAAAGCGACGGCGAGAAGTGACACTCCGCTGGCGATGGCCCATCCGAAAAGACGATCGGGAATGCTGGACAGTGGTCCTTGAAAGGCAACGGGCAAAAGAAAGCTGATCAGCATCGCGGACGTTGCGCTGGCGAGAGAAGAGCTGACTGCTCCGGACATCAAGAGACAAAAGCAAACGACGACCGCCGACGTCACGGCGAGCCAAAGAACCTGTGAACAGAGCGTCCCCAAAACAACAAAAATGGAGGTCATCACGATCAAGCCAATGTGCTGCTCGAAGCGTTGACGCTTAGGCCCACCAAACTCCACGTAGACGAGAAGCACCACGGAGCCGAATGCCGCAAAGAAGGCGGCAATGGGATCGTGCATC
>Ga0208586_1000089_pt1 | contig 35379 bp, 38 predicted proteins | sample NGESurshal072012_6_FD_184471 | JGI IMG/M metagenome (GOLD analysis project Ga0208586, IMG submission 184471) | Arctic peat soil microbial communities from Barrow, Alaska - NGEE Surface sample 53-3 shallow-072012 (SPAdes) | ecosystem: Environmental > Terrestrial > Soil > Wetlands > Peat ... | reverse complement strand
CGCCCATGAGACTTTGCTTCATTTCTCCCCCTTGTGTACTGCGCTGATGGCTCAGACTAGTTCGCTCTCTAGATCGAAGGCGTCCTCGGGTCGCCACGCCACGACGACCGAATCCCCGACATTTACCGTCTGCGACTCGTCGGCGAGCGCGTCGTTCGTCCGCACGGCAACGAGGTCGTCACCACTCGCTAAGTGGACGTAGACCCGCGTTACGGGACCGAGGTACACAACGTCAACGACCGAGCCCGACTCGGCGAGTGTCCCCTCGGGAGCTGGCGAGGCGGCCGGAAGGAGCCGCAGCCGCTCCGGGCGCAGTGATTGCGTTCGGCCACTGCGAACAATCACGTTGGAGGTGCCGATGAAGCTCGCCACGAAAGCCGAGGCCGGCAGTTCGTAGATCTCTTTGGGCGAACCGACCTGTTCGATAACGCCCCTGTTCATGATCGCGATGCGGTCGCTCATCGCCATGGCCTCTTCCTGGTCGTGCGTCACGTACAAGAACGTGATGCCAATCCTTCGTTGAATGGCCTTCAACTCGGTCTGCATTTCCTGGCGCAGTTTCAAATCGAGCGCGCCGAGCGGTTCGTCGAGAAGGAGCACGCTCGGCTCATTTACGATTGCTCTGGCGAGTGCCACCCGTTGACGCTGCCCACCTGACAACTGCGCCGGACGACGCTCCGCGAAACCTTCGAGTTGAACCATCGCGAGTGCGTCACTGGCTCGCCGACGGCGATCCTCTTTCTTGACCCCGGCGACGCGCAGACCGTATTCGACGTTGGTGACGACGTCCATGTGGGGAAAGAGCGCGTAGTCCTGAAAGACCGTGTTGACCGGCCGAACGTGCGCGGGGCGCTGCGTGACGTCGTCACCGTGCAGTTTGATTGTGCCAACATCGGGGGTTTCGAAGCCGGCGACCATTCGCAACAGTGTCGTCTTGCCCGATCCGGACGGACCGAGCATCGTGAAGAACTCACCGTCGCGAATCTCGAGGTTGATGTCGTGCAGCACGGTCGTGCCCGCGAACGACTTTGCAACGCCGCGAATATCAATCGCCGAGTCGTTGCTCATTCATTCCCCATCCCTCTCGCGTTATCCGGTACTCACGGTACTCGCGCTGCGCCGCGAGTTGATCGACGAACTCGACCTCGCTGGCCCGATTAGTCCATGTAGGCGCCACCGTTGACCGAAATCGCTTCGCCGGTAATGAAGGCAGCGTCCTCGCTCGCGAGAAAGGCCACCACCCTCGCCACGTCCTCGGGTGTCTCCAGGCGGGCCAGTGGCGTGTCGTTGATCCACAGTTCGCGCACGGCGTCGGGTTCGATGCCGCGAAGTTCGGCCTCCCAAGCCAGTTCGCGGCTCTGCATCGGCGTCGCAACGAAGCCCGGGCATACGCAGTTGACACGAATGCCGTAGGGGGCAAGTTCGAATGCCATCGCCTGGGTGAGACCGAGCACGGCGAACTTGCTCGCCACGTAGTCCGCGAGGTACGGCACGCGACCTTGCTTCGCCGCCATGGAGGCGGTGTTAATTATCCGCCCCGGTGTGGCGAGCGTGATCATCGCCCTCGCCGCCGCCTGACCGCAGTAGAAGACGCCGTACGTGTTGACCTCGAAGTTGCGAGCGAGGTCAGTGGGTGAAATGTCGACGAATCGTTGCATCTTGGAGATACCGGCGTTGGAGACCCACACGTCGAGGCGACCGTGTTGGGCGACGACGGTATTCACCGTGGCATCGCAGCCGGCCGGGTCGGTCACGTCGAGGCGAAGTGCTTGCGCACTTTCAATATTCGTCGCCGACGCCTCGGCGCTCGCCAGATCGACATCGGTCACGACGACGTGGTAGCCGCGCTCGCCGAGCGTGGTGGCAATGGCCGCACCGATTCCGGAACCTCCTCCGGTCACGCACGCGATTGGTCTCGTCATTGTGGACTCCTTGCAAGTGAATGGGACAGCGGCTTGGTCTTCTCGTAGAGCTCGTGGTATTGCCGATAGCGCTCACCGTAAATTTCGACGTTCGACGACGTCGGCGAAATCGTTTCGCCCTTTTCGAGGAAACCGGCGACGTACGACCAGTCGCCAATGACGCCCACGCCCACGCCGGCGATCACTGCGGCACCGAATGACGCGCCGGGGTGATTGACCAGGGAGACGAGCTCGAGTTCCAAGACGTCGGCGAGGATTTGACGCCACAGCCGAGACTTCGATCCCCCGTTCGTGACGCGGGGACTGGCCAGTTCGAGTCCACCTTGCGCGAAGACGTCGAAGTTCGACTTGAAGCCGTACGCAATGCCTTCGAGGATTGACCGGTGGATGTCACCCCTCGTCGTGCCCAAGTGCATGCCGAGCATGACCCCACGAAGGTCCGGGTCGTGCAAGGGTGACTTCTCACCAAGAAAGAACGGCAACGTCAGCAGCGCACCGGGCGCACTGAGCTCGGCGGCGGCATCGAGTTCAACGAGCGGCACGTGGTCGAAGAGTGCCTGTTCCCAACGAAGGAGCGATCCGCTGGTCGCCATGCAGCCGTTCGGTAACCACTTTCCGGGAATGGGGTGACTATCCAAGTAGAGACGGGCGTCGAGGAAGATGTCGTCACTCACCGCCAAGAGGTCGCCCGAACCGCCCAGCTTCACCAGACAGTCACCCCGGTCGACCAGGCCGGCGCCGTAGGCCGAGAGCACGTGGTCGGCACCCCCCACCACGATGGGTGTGCCGGCGAGTAGCCCCGTTTCCTGCGCGGCGCCCGCACTGACGCCACCAATGACAGTGCCGGGCGTCGCGACGTTGAGCAGCGTGGGCCACGTAATTCGGGCTGCCGCCTGCACTTCAGCGAGCTCGCGTCCGTCAAAGCCGTAGAGGCCACTTTCGAGAGCCCAGTTGTGCTCGACAACTGCGTCGGCCCCGAGTGCCCGAGCCATCCAGTCGTAGGAACCCTGAATTGACTTCGTGGCCGCCCACACATTCGGTTCATGTCGGGAGAGCCAGAGAGCCGTCGGTGCAATCGACTGCTGGTTGAGGACCGAACCGGTCAGGGAGAGAAGGTCGAAGTCGCCGAGGGCAGCCTGCACTTCCCTGATCTCGTCGGTCGCTCGCGCGTCGTTCTGCATGATGGCCCGCCGAAGCGGTCGGCCATCGTCGTCGAGCACGAGTATTGCCGGCACCATGCCGCTGACGCCGACGGCCGCAATGTTGGCATTGGTGGCGTTGATCTGGTTCAACAGCAGAGGAACGAGCGCGCACACGGCGTCCCACCACTGTCCGTGCTCGGCCTCGGCCCATCCGGGATAATCGCTGTAGAGCGCGACGTCGTACGAGGACGACGCGACGACCCCGCGATCGGGGTCGAGCAGGACGGCCTTTACTCCCGACGATCCAATATCAATCCCGAGGAGTACGCGCGTTTCGTCAGGCACTACGCGCCGCGTCCACGAATCGCTTCACGCGCTCGGGATCGACCTCGTTCCACGTGTAACCGTCGCGCTTCAGTGAACTCCCGACAATGCAACCATCGGCGTAGTGGAAGAACTCCTTGATGGTGTCAGCTCTCGCACCGGTGTTGAGAAGGACCGGTATGGACTTATCGAGGGCCTCACGCACGTTGGCGACGGTCTTCACGTCCGGCTCGGAACCGGCCATGGGTCCCGACACCAGAATCACGTCGGCCAGACTCGACACCACGGTCGACGTCGCTAACTGCGCCGGGGTTCGACTTCCCGTGCTCGAGGCGAACTCTGGCGTTATGTTGGCGAACACGGCGAGGTCGTCACGACCGAAGTTCCGCCGATTGCGCAGCAGTTGCGCCGCGTCGGGGTTCCAGGCGCCCATGTCGGACTCCCACGATCCGGTGACGACTTCGCGCATGAACGACGCGCCGCTCGCGACGCCAATGGCGAGCGCGCACTGCGCGTCCCAGAGGAAATCCACGCCGAAGGGCCGGTCGGTCGGCTTACATTCAGTCACCACGCGCGTCATCACTGCCGAGGCCTCAAGGCCGGCGTGCAATTGATACGGACGGTCACCCTCATTACAGAACAAGAGTGCGTCAAAGCCGCCGGCGAGGAGCAGTTCGACGTCACGTTTCACCTGGTCAATAAGTCCTTCCACGCCGGCTGTTTGGTCGTAGAGCGGAGTGCCCGGCAGCGGCGGCACGTGGGCCATGGCAATGAGCGGCTTGGCGACACCGGGAAAAATGGTTTCGAAACGGGTCACGGGGAGGTCTCCTTGGTAAACGGTTCGACGTGCAACACCTCGACGCCTAACTCCTTGATTGAACGAATCGTGGGCCCGTCCGGCGCGGCGTCGGTGATCAAGAGATCAACGGACGTGAGCGGACAGACGGACACGAACGCGACTCGACCGATCTTCGTCGCGTCAGCAAGGACGACGACTCGACGACCAGTGACCAAGGCGGCCTGCTTCACCATGGCGTCGTCAAGGTTGTATTCGGTGAGCCCTTTCAGATAACTCACGCCCGCGACGCCGAGAAAGACGGTGTCACAGTTGAGATCGGCGAAGGACGCTTCGGCGCGCGAGCCGACCAGACTCATCTCACCTCGGCGAAGGACGCCGCCGGTCACGATCGTGCGAACATTTTGCTTCTCGTCGAGTGCAGTCGCAATGAGCAGCGAACCGGTGATCACCGTCACGGCGCACTGCGACCCGATGGCTTTCGCCATCTCGAGGGTCGTCGTGCCGACGTCCAGTACCACGGTCTCGTCATCCTTCAAGAGCGCGGCGGCTGCTGCTCCAATACGTCGTTTCGCGTCCGCGCGATAGGTCGAACGCTGGAGAATGGGCGGCTCATAGGAACGACTTTGGGTGGAAATCGCGCCACCGCGAATGCGCCGTGCGAGTCCTTCAATTTCCAAGAGTTCAAGGTCGCGGCGAATCGTCATTTCGGATGTGCCGAACCGTGCCGCCAAATCAGCGATCGACGCCTCTCCTTCGGCCTTTAGGCGTTCGGCAATGATGACACGACGATCCTTGGAACTCACAAGTTGAGACTATGTGATTAATTAACATCGGTCAATTTGTGAGTGTTCGATTCTCACACTTTTTCCGATTTGACTCCAATCAATTACTGTCGTTGCCGATCCCGGTGTGTGAGATGTGCGTGCGGATTTGGTTCTCGTGACGCGGGAAATATAGAAGCAGCGACGACGAATCTCGGGCACCACATGCGGACGATTGCACCTCGTTTCCCCGAATGTCCACGCCCCTCGTTTAAGGGGAACGCTCCTTCCTCGACGAGGGTCTCAGAAGTCGGCGAAGCATCTTCTTCGACGGACTCCTGCAGACCTCTTTTCTGAGCGGCTACTTATACTTTGACAAGTCAGGGTCGAGTCAGTGGAGAACTGCACATGAAGTTCAAACGCCTCGCCTTCATATTGAGTGCCCTCTTGCCGCTCACCTTGGCCGTACCCGCGGGCGCCGCGACGCCGCCGCGGTGGCAAGTAGCCAAGATCGCGGTGCTCCCTGCGGGCGCGACTGGACTCCCTTCAGGATTCCTTCCGGCACTCTCGTGTCCGTCGGCCGGCAACTGCGGCGCCGGTGGCGCATTCGAGGACAACTCGGCGAACACCGAGGGACTCGTGCTCAATGAAGTGAACGGGACGTGGAAGAAAGCTGTAAAGCTCCTCGCGCCGACGGGTGCATCGGGCGATCCTCTCTTGACGGTCGATTCGATCTCTTGTGGATCCAACAACAACTGCGTTGCGGCGGGCAACTACGCCGACAAAGCTGGCGACAGCCTCAGTTTCGTTGCCGTCGAGGTGCGCGGCGTGTGGTCAAGGAGTCGCGAAATCAAACTCCCCTCGAACGCGCTCGGCGCGGGACAGGTAAGTCAAATTCACTCAATTTCTTGCACGTCGGCCGGTAACTGTGGCGCCATTGGCGTGTACAAGGACAGCACCACACCGATTGGACGCACCGAAGGTTTCGTGGTGAGCGAAGTACGCGGCGCCTGGACCAAGACGTCCGAGGTCGTCCTCCCGAGCGACGCCAACGTCGACCCGTTCACCACCCTTAACCAGGTCACGTGTGCGAGTGCGGGCGCGTGCGTCGCCGCCGGCTCGTACGTCGACACGCAAAACGCCACGCACGGACTCGTGGTGAGTGAAGTGCACGGCACCTGGTTAACCGGTCAGTCAATAACCTTGCCCGGTGACGCCAATGCATTTCCCGTGGCCTCGCTGAGCGAGGTCACGTGCGCCGCCGTCAACAACTGCACGGGCCTCGGCACGTACGTCAACAACAGTGGCGACGTCCTCGGTCTTACGGTCACCGAACTTCGTGGTGTGTGGCAACGCGCCGTCTCTATCACGATGCCGGCCGGCGCGGCGACCAACCCCTCCACCTTCTTCTACGGCTACGGCGGACTCTCATGTCCGTCGATCGGTAACTGCAGCGCCGGCGGACAGTTCCTCAGTGCATCGTCCGCCACTGCGTACGAAGGGTTCTTCGTGGACGAGGTGAACGGCACGTGGGAGCCGGCCGTGCAATTGGGACTTCCCAACGGCGCCCAGGCCGCCGGCAAGAACGGCGGCGTCGTCGCGGTCTCGTGTCGTTCCGCGGGCAACTGCAGCGCCGGAGCGGCGTACGTGGACGCGGCGGGCGACTATCAAGCACTCGTCGTCAATGAAGTCTCGTCGCATTGGTTGACCGGGACCAAGATCGCGCTACCAACCGGCGGCACCCAGGTCGGCATCGACGGCGGCGTGTACGGACTGGTCTGTCACGCCAAGGGGCCCTGCACCGCCACCGGCAGTTACTTAAGGGGCTTCTCCACCTACGAGGGCTTCACCGTTACGACGAAGTAGTTCCCTCAGTCGCGAAACGGCTTGGGGTTCGACGCCAATTTTGGTATTCGCATTCGGGCGATCACGCTACCCGGACAGGGGTGACAGAACTGTGCGATACCGAGGTCGCCGGCCACCGACAAGAAGATGAACGCGTCCTCGCGCGAGAATCCCCACTCGTCGACGAGCAGCTTGGACGCCTCCTCAATTGCCGACTGCAGCGCGTCGTCGAGACTGTCCTCTGACGTGCCGTGCGTGTAGAACGAGTCGGCTGTTTCCGTGATGGGCCAGCCGCCGGCCTTGCCTTTGATCACGTCGACCTTGATGATGCCGATGCCGCCGATCTCGACACCAGTACCAGAGATTTCACCGTCGCCCATGGAGGCGTGCATGTCACCGATCGCCAACTGCGCACCTGACTGAAAAACGGGGAGGTGGACTGTCGCACCGATGCCGTTGATGTGATCGTCCATGTTGCCGCCGTGGCGACCGGCGAGGAACGTTGTGATGTCACCCGAGGCCGGGGACACGCCGAGAACGCCAAACATCGGGCGAGCCGGAAATGACACGCGCTCGTTCATCGTGACGACACCATTTTCAACTTCGAAGATTCGCGTCGTCGGCGAGTGCACCGTGTCGATCAGTTGACCCCATTCAGGTATGCACATCGCCGCGCCCTTCGAATTAGGTCGGATGTCGAGCAACGTGACCGACAAGGTGTCCCCCGGCTCGGCGCCGCGTACACAAATGGGACCGGTCGCACTGTTCACACGGTTGAGGTCGATCTTCTCGACCGTGTCCTCCTCACTCTGGACCTGACCGGTGAAGCAGTCCCACGTCTCGATCTCGATTACGGTGCCGGGATCGACGGCGATGACTGGCTCACGTTGCGCGTCAAAGGACCAGACGTGCTCGTCGCGACTTAACTTCACCGTTGGTTCATTCATGGGATCTCCGTCTCAATAGTCGTTTTCCAGAGTTAATCAGGCCGGCGGTGGTCGTAGCCCCCACCGAGCCACGCGGCGGCGTAAAGGTTTAATCCTCTGAACACCTCGTGATAGCACTGGCTTCACCTTGCGGTAACCCTGCCTCCTTACGTTGACGTCGTGGCACGTACGCAATCTCAATCCTCCCCTGATGAATTGGTCCGTGCCGCCACTCGCATCCAGTCGTCCTCCGCGGTACGTCGAACCTCGTGAACGAGGACTCGCGCAGCGTGATTCTCGTCGTCGAAGACGAGGAGAGTTACCAGGACGCCCTCAACATCGGACTCACCGTCGAAGGGTTCGTCGTCGTCGGCGCGACCAACATCGCCCAAGCGCGCCAACTCATGACGTCCGCCAAGCCCGACCTCGTACTGCTCGACGTCATGCTGCCCGACGGTTCGGGTATTGACTACTGCCGCGAGCTCTACGACTCCACGCGCACGCCCGTCATCATGGTGACCGCACGTACCAGCGAAGTCGACGTTGTCCTCGGCCTCGAGATTGGCGCAGCCGACTACGTCACCAAGCCGTTTCGACTTCGCGAACTCATTGCGCGCATTCGCGCGGTCCTTCGTCGCCCGCTATCCAATACCGACGAAGAGGTCGTCACCTTCGGCGACCTCCGCATTGATTTCGTTCGCCGCACGGTCACCCGTCTCGGTGCGGAGATTGAACTGAGCCGCAAAGAGTTCGACCTCCTGGCACTCTTCGCCTCCCGACTCGGTCAGGTGGTCACCCGTGAGGTCTGCCTCGACACGTTGTGGTGGGGTCTCGAACTCTCCGACACCCGCACGCTCGACACCCACGTGAAGCGACTACGTCAAAAGATTGAGAGTGATCCGGCGAACCCGCGACACCTCATCACGATTCGCGGTGTCGGCTTTCGACTCGACCCCTAGTCTGCACCTATGCAAATAGGTGACCTCGCTCCAGACTTCACACTGTTGGACCAAGAGGGCAACATGCGAACCCTCTCAACCATGCTGCTGAACGGTCCGGTCGTCCTGTTCTTCTACCCCGCCGCCATGACCGAGGGCTGCACGAAGGAGTCCTGTCACTTTCGCGACCTCGCATCGGAGTTCGCGACTCTCGGCGGCCAGCGCCTCGGCATCTCCATGGACAGTGTTGACAAGCAGGCCGAGTTCACGACCAAGAACAACTTGGACTACCCACTACTGGCCGACGTCGACGGCAACGTCGCCAAAGAGTACGGCGTGAAGCGAGGACTCGACGTGTTGAAGGTCAAGCGATCGACGTTCGTCATCCGTCCAGACCGTCACGTGGCCGACGTCATTACGAGCGAGGTCAACATGAACGCGCACGCCGACCGCGCCCTGGAAGCCCTTCGGGCGCTGAAGTCCTAACCGGCGATTATCGCGGCGGCGGGGTCGTGCAGGAATCGCCCAATGTGAGCGAGGACCGCTGACGCCATGGCGCCGTCGACTTGGCGGTGATCAAACGCCATCGCCAGTTCCACAACCTGACGCACGACGACTTGGTCATCCACGACCCACGGCGCCTTGGCGATCTGACCGACCGCGAGAATCGCACCGGTGCCCGGCGGAAGGATGGGAATTGCCGCGTCGACACCGAAGGGTCCGACGTTCGTAATGCTGAGCGTCGTACCAATCATTTCGTTCGGCGTCGTCGTACCTTGTCGCGCTTTGTCGACGAGGACGGTGAGGGCGGCGGCCATGCCAACCAAATCCAATTGGTCAGCACCTTTAATGTTCGGAACGATCAGCCCGCGCGGGGTGTCGGCGGCGATACCGAGATTTACGGTGCGACGAACGATCACCTCATTCGCGGCGGCGTCGAAACTCGAGTTGATGCCGGGGAAGTGACGCGCGGCGTCACACAGCGCGAGTGCCACGATCGTCAACGGTGAGAGACGAACGCCCGCGAGCGTGGGCTGCTGTTTCAGCGACGCCAGCAGTTCCATGGTCCTCGTTGCGTCGACACGTACCCACACGGCAGCGCGCGGCTGCGTGAACGCACTCTGCACCATGGCCTCGGACATTGAACGAAGCACGCCCTTCACCGGAATGCGCTCTTCCTTGGGTCCGGTCGCCCATGACTCGAGCTCGCGTCCGACGAATCGTGATGTCGTGTTCGGCCCGGTAATCGGCGCCGACGTGCGGGCGGGGGCCGAGGGCGTTCCACTGAGGGCCTGGTCCACATCACTTCGAGTGATGAGGCCGTCGCGTCCCGTGCCCGTCAGCCCGCCAATGTCGAGGCCGTTCTGTTTCGCGTAGAGACGCACCGGAGGCGTCGAACGAGGCGCGACACCGTTGGTTGAAACGGGTGAGGCGACAGGTGCGGGTGGCGTTGGGGCGGCGATGGGCGCGGGCGCGGGCGTTGCCGATGCCCCGGCGTCATTCCGGCGATGTTTGCGTGTTACCACGGCGTCCTCATTCGCGACGCCGTAGCCGATGAGGACGGCCTCTCGACCTTCGCCCACCGAGCCCTCTTGCTTGTCCGACGCGGGAACCGCCGCTTCGACGGGCGCGGTCGCCGCGGAGGGGGCGGCCGGACCGTCGCCACCGACGTCAAACGTGATGAGTGGTTTGTGGACCTCGAGAACGTCACCGACATTCCCGTGCAGCGTCACGACGGTGCCGGCGTAGGGACTGGGCAGTTCGACGGTGGCCTTCGCGGTTTCGATGTCGACGAGCGGTTGGTTGAGGACCACGACGTCGCCCACCTTGACCTTCCACGTGACGATCTCGGCCTCGGTCAATCCTTCGCCGACGTCGGGCAGTAAGAAGATTTCCTCGCTCAACTGTCAAATCCCATCACTCGGTCGACGGCGTCGAGAATGCGGTCGACCGATGGACGGTAGTCCTCCTCGATGCGCGTCGGTGGATACGGCACGTGATACCCGCTCACCCGCATGCCCGGTGCGCGAAGTGAGTAGAAGCATCGCTGCGTCAACTCCGCCACCATTTCGGATCCGAGCGATGCAGTGTGGGGCGACTCTTGCACGACCACCAGCCGACCGGTCTTCTCGACCGACTTGGCCATGAGGCCGAGGTCGAGCGGCGCAATTGAACGTGCGTCAATCACTTCGATGGACAGGCCCTCGGCCTGCGCGGTCTCGGCGGCGCGAAGGGCCGTCTTCACCGACGCGCCGTACCCGATGAGCGTCACGTCGGTGCCTTCACGACGAACGGCGGCGTCGAACAGTCCGCTGGGCGGACCGTCGAGGTCAACCTCGCCCTTCTCCCAGTAGCGACTCTTCGGCTCACAGAAGATGATGGGGTCGTCGTGTTCGACCGACTGCTGAATCATCCAGTAGGCGTCGTTCGGTGTCGAGCACGACACCACGCGCAGTCCGGCCGTTTGTGCGAAGTACGGTTCGGGACTTTCCGAGTGGTGTTCGATCGCGCCAATGCCGCCCTGGAACGGAATTCGAATCACCATGCCCATCGTGTAGGCGCCATCGGATCGTTTGTGCAGTTTGGCGACCTGGGAGACGATCTGGTCGAAGGCGGGATAGACGAAGCCGTCGAACTGAATTTCGCAGACCGCGCGGTAACCGCGGATAGCCAGGCCCACGGCCGTACCGACGATTGCCGATTCCGCGAGGGGCGAGTCAATGACCCGGTCCTCGCCGAAGTCCTTCTGTAATCCGTCGGTGATGCGAAAGACGCCTCCGAGGCGACCAATGTCCTCGCCCATGAGGAGGACCTTGGGGTTGGCCTCCATCGCCTTTCGAAGGCCCTCGTTGAGGGCCTTCGCCATTGTCATCGTGGTCGTCGCCATCAGAGTGTTCCCTCGCTAATGCCCAAATCGATCATCTCGCGGCGGCCCTCTTCGATGAGGGGGTGGTCGGCGGCGTAGGCGTTGTCGAACATGCTGATCGGATCGGGGCGACTCATGGCGAGTACGTCCTCGCGCAGCTTGAGCGCCATGGTGTCGGCCTCGGCGTTGACGTCGTCAAAGTCGCTGTTCTTCACCTTGTACTCACGAACGAGCAATGACTTCACTCGTTCAATCGGGTCGCGATGTTTCCAGACCTCGACTTCGGCGTCAATGCGATAGCGCGTCGGGTCGTCGGAGGTCGTATGGGCCCCGATTCGGTAGGTGTAGGCCTCGATGAGCGTCGGTCCGCCACCGACGCGCGCACTGTCGAGGGCCTTTTTGGAGACTTCGTAGACGGCGAGCACGTCGTTGCCGTCGACGCGCACCCCAGGAAAACCGAAGCCGTGCGCTCGGTGGTACAGCGGAATCTTCGACTGGACCGACGAGGGCGTCGAGATTCCCCACTGGTTGTTCTGACAGAAGAAGACCACGGGTGCATTGAAGGAGGCGGCCCACACGAAGGCTTCGAGCACGTCGCCCTGGCTGGACGCTCCGTCGCCAAAGAAGGCCATGGCGGCCTCTTCGGCTCCGTCGCGCTGGATGCCCATGGCGTAGCCGACAGCGTGCAGTGTCTGGCTGCCCAGTACCACCGTCGGAACCGAATGACGGTATTTCTGAGGGTCCCATCCACCGTTGCTGACCGCACGAAAGAGGCGCAGCATGTTCTCGGGCGGTACGCCGCGACACCACGCGATGCCGTGCTCGCGGTAGGTCGGAAACGTGAAGTCCATGGGGGCGAGAGCCCGTCCGGCCCCTATTTGCGCGGCCTCTTGACCCTGAATCGGAGCCCACAGCGCCAACTGGCCCTGTCGTTGGAGGGAGGTCGATTCGTTGCAGAGGCGACGGATGATCACCATGTCGCGATAGAGGCCAAATATCTCGTCACCGTTGAGGGTCGACTCGTATTCAGCGTTCTCCACGCGTTCGCCCTCGGGCGTCAGCAACTGAACAAGTTCTTCGTCGATCATCGACACTCCTTAAGCCACGACCCCCAGAATCAGACTATCCCCGTACGATGATTGGGTGCCCAGGCTCCTCGTTGACGTGAGTCCGCTGCGCCAGAACCGAGATTTCCGATTGCTCTATAGCGGGCAGGTCATTTCGCTACTCGGCAGTAATCTCACCGTCGTCGCCGTTCCCTTCCAGGTGTACAGCCAGACGCATTCCAGTCTCTGGGTCGGTCTAGCGAGTCTCATCCAGTTGCCGTTCCTCATCACCGGCGCACTCTGGGGCGGCGCGATGGGTGACCGGCTCGACAAACGTCCACTGATGATCGCGAGTGCAGTCGTGCTCGGTCTAACGAGCGCCGGGCTCGCCTTCAACGCCGGTCTCCACGACCACCGTCTCGTGTTCCTGCTGTTGCTCGCTGCACTCTCGGCCGGATTCGCCGGATTCTCGTCGCCGCTCCGTACGGCCGCCATCCCGAAATTGGTGAAACCGGACGAATTGGTCGCGGCGTACTCGCTCAATCAGGTGTCCGTGAACTCCGCCGCGGTCATTGGTCCCGCGCTGGCCGGCGTCCTCATTGCGAGCGTGGGACTGTTCTCGTGCTACACGGTTGACGCCATTTCCTTTACCGTGCTGGCAGTACTCACCACCTTCATGTCACCGATGCCGTCGTCGGGCGAACATTCCGGCACTCGCATGTTGCGCGCCATTGGCGACGGCTTCAGTTACGTCCGGTCCCACGCCGTGGTGCAGGCGGTCTACCTCGTCGATCTCAACGCCATGGTCTTCGGACTTCCGCGCGCCCTCTTCCCCGCTGTGGCGTTGACGCTGTACCACGGGGGACCTCGAACGCTCGGACTGCTCTACGCCGCCCCGGGGGCGGGTGCTCTCTTGATGGCGATTATGACCGGCTGGATCGCGCACGTTAAGCGCCAGGGGCGCCTCGTTTCGATCGTCGTCATGGCGTGGGGCGCCGCAATGGCTCTCTTCGGACTCGTCCACATCGTGTGGATTGGACTTAGTTGTCTCGCCATCGCGGGCGCCATGGACGTCATTTCCACAGTGCTACGGAATACGCTTTTGCAGAGGGCCACCACCGATGAGTTTCGCAGTCGCATCTCGTCGATTCAGATGGCGGTCGTCACGGGCGGCCCACGACTGGGCGACGTTGAATCGGGCGTGGTCGCGGGCATCTCCTCGACCGAGTTCTCAATCGTCTCGGGTGGCATTGTCTGCATCGTGGGCGTCTTGTTGTTACTGAAATGGCGTCCGATCTTTTGGGAACGACGGGTCCTGGCTTCGGCCGAGGGCGTGAACGAATGAAGTACTGGCCGACGTTCTGGCACCGCGGGAGGCTCTAACCAGACCGCACCGGAATTGATTTGTGGTGAGCGTTCGTGACGGCGGCCAACTGTCCGCAGGCCGCGTCGATCGATCGCCCCCTCGTGTTTCGTACCGTGGCATTCACGCCCAACTCAATGAGTCCCTCGCGAAAGTCGTGGACCCGCTGGCCCGAGGATCCGCGTACGAGAAAGCCCGGCGTTGGATTGAGCGGAATCAAGTTGACGTGCGCGTGGAGTGACAACGCGTAGCGCGCCAGTTCGTCGATGTCGCGGTCGCGGTCGTTCACGCCGTCGATAAGCGCCCATTCAAAACTGAGTCGTCGCCCCGTGGTGGCCATCCAGAACTCGCAGGCCTCGTGCAGTCGCTCAAGTGGGTACCGGCGATTGAGGGGAATCAGTTCGCTGCGGTCGTCGTTGTTCGCCGAATGCAGGCTCACGGCCAGCGTGAGAGGAAGTCCGGTCTTGGCCATTCGCTCGATGGCCGGCGCGACGCCAACGGTCGACACGGTGAGGTGACGGGCCGACAGACCGCGGAACTCGTGCAGGCGCTTGACGACGTCGATCGTGACGAGGTAGTTGGCGAGCGGCTCACCCATACCCATGAAGACCACGTTGGAAAGTCGGCGAGGTGCCGCGGCGCGCGCGGCGAACATCACCTGTTCAAGCACTTCGCCCGAGGTGAGGTGTCGCGTGAAGCCGGCCTGACCGGTGGCGCAGAACGTGCAGCCCATGGCGCAGCCGGCCTGACTCGAGACGCAGACCGTCACGCGGTCCTCGTAACCCATGAGGACCGTCTCGATCGTGGCACCCCCGGCCAGGCGAAAGACCCACTTTCTCGTGGCGCCGAGGTCACTCGAGACGTCGTTCACCACTTCGAGGAGGGGCGGGAACTGCTCGCCCAGCGATGCACGCAGGGTTTTGGGAATCGTCGTGATCTCACTCATTGCTTGACCTTCGGTCCACAGACCGTGCCAGACCTGATCAACGCGGTACCGCGGTTCTCCCACCAGTAACGCCGCGAACTCGTCCTTGGAGTAGTCGTACGGCGAACGCATGCTCTTCACGCTACGCGTGTCGACGCGCACCCTCACCACGGCACCACCACCACAATCTCTGCTTGACTCTGTAACGGTTCAGCCACCAGCTTTCCCCAACATCAGGAGCAACTATGGAACTCAAGAACACATCGGCCGTCGTGACCGGCGGCGCGTCGGGACTCGGCGAGGCCACGGCTCGCGAACTGAGCACTCGCGGCGTCAAAGTGGTCCTCGCCGACCTCAACGACGAGGTGGGCGCCAAGGTCGCCGCCGAGATTGGCGGCGCCTACGTGCACTGCGACGTCACCGACACCGATCAGGTCATCGCGGCGATTGAAGCGGCAAAGGCGATGGCGCCGCTCTGGAGTGCCGTCAACTGTGCCGGCATCGGATGGGCGACGCGCACCATAGGTAAGGACGGGGAGTACTCGTCAGCTCACGACCTCGACCTCTATCGCAAAGTCATCGAGATCAACTTGATCGGCACGTTCAACGTCTGTCGCCTGGCCGCCACGGCGATGGGTCAGAACGCCCCCGACGTCGACAACATGCGCGGCGCCATTGTCAACACGGCGTCGGTCGCCGCCGAGGACGGACAGATTGGCCAAGTGGCCTATTCTTCGTCCAAGGGCGGCGTCGTCGGACTGACGTTGCCGCTTGCGCGCGACCTCGCGGTCGTTGGCGTTCGCGCGAATTGCATCCTGCCCGGACTCATCGACACCCCCATCTACGGCACCGGTCCCCAGTCCGACGAGTTCAAGGCTCGCCTCGGCGCCGGCGTGCTCTTTCCTAAGCGTCTTGGCTTCTCGTCCGAGTTCGCCACCCTCGCCGCGGAGTTGCTCGCCAACAGCTATATGAACGCCGAGTCGATTCGGCTCGACGCCGGCATCCGGATGCAGCCGAAATAGTTCGCAGTTCGCACCGGCAGGGTCTGGCGCCACGCGCCTTCGGCATTACGAGATGTAGCGCGGTTCGAGAAAGTTAGATCTCTCGAGCTTCAGCGACGTTGTCGAAGCGTGCGAACTCTCCTCGCCACGTCAAGTGCGCGTTGCGAGTCGGACCGTTTCGGTTCTTCCCCACAATGATCTCGGCCTCGGCCTTCTTGTCATTGGCGACCTCGCCGTACTGCTCCGGTCGGAAGATGAACAACACGACGTCGGCGTCCTGTTCCAGTGATCCCGATTCACGAAGGTCCGACATCATTGGTCGCTTATCGGCGCGGTCCTCGAGTTTTCGTGACAGTTGCGAAAGGGCGATGACCGGGCACTGGAGTTCACGGGCCAGGATCTTCAGCGATCGGCTCATGTCCGAGACTTCGACCTGACGGTTCTCCGAGCGGCCACGCGAACTCATAAGTTGGAGGTAGTCAATAATGACGACCCCCAGGTCGCCGTTCTGCTGACGAATTCGTCGCGCGCGGGCACGAACGTCCATCACCGTGAGCGCCGGGTTGTCATCGATGAAGACCTTCGCCGACTGCAGGTAGCCGAACGCTTCGTGGGCCCGGTTCCAGTCGGCGTCGCTCAGGTCACCGGTGCGCAATTTCGACGAGTCGATGCGCGCCGTCGACGCGAGGATCCGCTCGGCCAGTTCCTGACGGCTCATCTCCAAGGAGAAGAACAACGCCGGTCGCTTGACGACAGCACCCACGTGTATGAGGATGCCCAACGCGAAGGCCGTCTTGCCGGTACCCGGTCGCGCACCGACGATGGTCATGCTGCTTGGCTGAAGACCTTGCAGGATGAGGTCCAGTGATTTGTAGCCGGTCTCGAGTCCGTTGATTCGCCCACGCGTCTCGCCGCGCTCTTCGAGGATGTCCGCTTCGCTCAACAGCAGTCGCTGCAACGGCGAGACGGAGTCGGTTCGTCCGGCGTCGCCAATGGCGTTGATCTTGCGCTCGGCCTCGTCAATGAGTCCGACGACGTCCTCGGTTGCGACGTAGGCGTCGTCGACAATCTCGCCGGCGACCGATATCAATCGACGCTGTTGCGCCTTCTCACGAACGAGTTCGGCGTAGTGCTGCGCGTTCGCGGCCGACGGTGTATTCATTTGGAGCGACGAGAGCAGCGCCAGCTCGACGGCGATTGCTCCGCGCTCTTGCAACTTGGCCTGGACCGTGACGTAGTCCACTGGCTCGCCGGCGTTGGCCAGCGCAATAATCGAACTGAAAATCTGTCCGTGTAGCGGTCGGTAGAAGTCTTCGGCCTGCACGGTTTCGTAGGCAATACTGACCGCTTCCGCGGAAAGGAGCATCGCGCCGATCAAACTCTCTTCGGCTTCGATTGCACTCGGAGGGATGCGACCGCCGCCCGGCGCTTGTCGCGTTCGTTCCGATTCAATCTGCGTCATAAGACCTCAATGGTCGTCGGGTTCGTCTGTTTGCAACAAGAACAACAACATGGGGAAATACCTGTGTACAAAGAACGTCAGTGAAATGCTGACGTTGCCCTGTGACATCCCACTGAACATGACGAACGCCGGGACCAAAGTCCCGGCGTTCGTCACTACAGAACTTGTGATTTATTTCGCGACGATCTCCACGTTGAGTGTCGCTTCGACACCATCGAAGAGTGTCGCGGTCGCCGTCGAGGTACCGACGTCCTTCAAGTGTTCGGCCATGTGAACGGCGTGACGATCGAGCGAGATGCCCGTCGCGGTTCGAAGCGCGTTCACGAGATCGGATTCGGTGACCGAACCGAACAGTCGACCAGTTGCGCTGGCCCGTGCGGCGATGGTGAGCGTCTGTTGCTCGATGACGCTTCGCTGCGTCTCGGCCGCCTCGCGGCTGGCGGCGTCACGAAGGTCGCGGGCGCGTCGCATTGACGTCGCCTGCGTCTCCGTGGTGTCGCTCGCGACGAGCGCCGAACCCGACGGGAGCAGGAAATTCCGCGCGTAACCGGCCTTCACGTCAACAATGTCACCGCGACGGCCCACGCCCTTGACGTCACTTCGCAGGAGGACCTTCATTCGGCCACCTCCTCGACCAGTTCGACCTCAGCAACTTCCGGGCTCACTTCGGCGTACTCGAGAATCTCTTCGACGTCCGCCGAGGGAGCACTGGCGGTGGCGGGCGCCTCGGCCCCGTCGCGGTCGGGACGGGGTGCGCGAGGACCACGGTCGTCACGGTTACCGCGGCCACCACGTCGCTCGGTCACGGTGCGCTGCGTGTAGGGCAGCAGCGCCAACTCGCGAGCAGTCTTGATGGCGTCCGTGACGTCACGCTGGTGCTGCTGGCAGTTGCCCGAGACCTTGCGGCCACGAATCTTGCCGCGATCCGAGATGTACTTGCGCAATTGAGCGAGGTCCTTGTAGTCAACCGTGTCGACACCGTGCTGACAGAAAGAGCACGGCTTCTTCTTCGCTCCGCGTCGCGTGTCAATCTTCGGCGCGCGCTTCGGCGGTTTCGGGTTATTGATACGTGGCATTAGAAGGGCTCCTCATCAAATGCGTAGCTGCTTGGTTCGTTGGATCGTGGTGCGGCGGCCGGTCGGTCGCTCGTTTGGAAGTTGCTGCCCTCGGCGCGCGGCGTGCGCGTCACGACGGCGGTCGCCCACTTCAGACTCGGTCCGATTTCGTCGGCGTTGATCTCGACGATCGATCGCTTGTCGCCGTTCTCGGTCTCCCAACTGCGCTGCTCGAGGCGTCCGCTCACAATGACGCGCGAACCCTTCTGCAACGAGTTGGCTGCGTTCTCGGCCATGGAGCCGTAACCCACGACCTCGAAGTACGAGACGCGCTCTTCCCACTCCTGGGTCTGACGGTTCTGCCAACGGCGGTTCACGGCGATCGAAAGTTTGAGCGCCGCCTGTCCACTGTTGAGGAACTTCAGTTCGGGGTCACGCGTTACGTTCCCCACGACGGTGATGGTGTTGTCAGCCATTTCTCTCTCCTTGGATTCTCAAGCGTCCGAACTTACGCCTGGGCCGTAACACGGCTGGCGCTCGGTCGTACGTGGCGACGAAGAATTTTAAAGCGAAGGACTTCATCCGAAAGGATCAGGATGCGGTCGAGTTCAACAACGGTCGACGATTCACCACTGAACTCCACCAGGACGTAGTAACCCTCTTTGCGCTTGTTGATCTCGTACGCCAAGGGACGCTTGCCCCAACGGTCGATGGCTCCGGGAGTTCCGCCATTGGCGCGGATGGTTTCCAATGCTCGATCGAGCGCAATCTGGATGGTCTGTGCGTCGACGGCCGTGTCGAACACGATCATGGTTTCATAGGGCCTCATGGCCGGTTTCCTTTCCCTCTGGTCCGGCTAGGCCGGGCTCTGCGGAAAACAGAGCAGGGTGTGTGGCACTTCCCCACGCTTGTGGGACTAACAATCTTACCAGAACAGCGAAGTTGGTCAGTCGAAGAGACCGTCGGGGTTGGGGTAGGCCTCGTCGACGTTTGGAAAATCGCCGCTTCGAACGTCGGCGGCAAACTGACCGATTGCCTTCGTGATCACGGTTCCGAGGTCTGCGTACTGACGGACGAATTTGGCGGGCGCCCGGTTGGTGAGCCCCAACAGATCATGAAAGACCAGCACTTGGCCGTCGGTATCGGGGCCGGCCCCGATACCGATTGTTGGGATATCGAGCGCTTCGGTGACGTTTTTCCCGACGACGCTGGGCACGCCCTCAATAACGATGGCGAACACACCTTCTTCTTGGAGGAGCTGCGCGTCCTCGATTAACAGCTTCGCACTCTCCAGCGTCTTCGCCTGCACCTTGAATCCGCCGAAGGCCAACACGCTCTGGGGCGTCAACCCGAGGTGTCCCATGACCGGGATCTGTGCGTCGAGCAGAGCGCGCACCACGTCGCGACGGACCCGGCCGCCTTCGAGCTTCACACTGTTGGCGCCACTTCTGATCAACACCGCGGCGTTACGCACGCTCTCGGCGACGTCAATGTGGTAGCTGAGCCACGGCATATCGGCGACGACGTGCACGTCGGCGTGCGCGGCCGCGACCGCGCGCACGTGGTGACTCATCTGGTCGACCGTGAGGTGCAGCGTCGTCTCTTGTCCGAGCATGACGTTGGCGACCGAGTCGCCCACGAGGATCAGGTCGACGCCTGCGGCGGCAACCAGGCGAGCACCGGGCTCGTCGTAGGCGGTCACCATTACCAGTGGATCAGCACCGTTTCGCCGTTTTCGCAGGCGAATTGCCGGGGCACTCAGAGTCATTCGCCCACCTCTTTTCGTTCGACACCATTGACCCTACGGGCCCGGCGGCCCCCGGCCGTCCACTTTCGAACGAGGTGGTGAAACGAACATCCGACGCAGACTTCGACGGCGTAACACTGGACCGGCTCTTCTCGGCGCTCGAGTTTCAACAACTCGGCACGCGACGTGGGACAGGTTCCACCCGAGGGCAGTCGCGATCCGAACACGTAGGTGACCTCGACCAACTCGACGTCGCTGCACCCCGGACAGGTCTCGCCAGTGCGACGTCCAAGATTCTTCGCGGCGCGCAACAACTCCGGGTGCGCATCGCAGATGTCTTCGTAACGAATCAGTCCGGCGGCGACTTTGGCGAGTAGCGCATGCCGCACGAGGCCGAACTCGACCACTGCCCCGTCGGCGGTACTCGAGCGGAATCGCTTATCCATTGAGGGTGACTCTACAGGTCAATGAATCACTAGGAAATGACACCACTGCACGGTCGATATATCGAAGTGATACTATGTTTCGAATGTTAGACATTGCCATCCTGGGACTACTTATGGACCGTGATCACCACGGTTACGAGATTCGTACCCAATTGCGCGACCGCCTCGGCGTGTGGGCGAATGTTTCCTTCGGATCGATTTATCCGGCCCTCGCCCGTCTCGAGCGCCAGGGTTGCGTCGAAGCGGTGACCTCGAGCGAGAACCGCGTGAACGCACTCTCGACCGGATCACTGGCTGGCGAGCGCGCGTCGCTGCGATCACTTCGGGCCACCCCCGGTCTCGGTCGACGCGGTCGCAAGGTCTACCGCATCACCGAGCGCGGCCGTCACGACTTTCTGGCACTCCTCGCTGACCCCGCCACCATTGACGACAGCAAGAACTTCTGGCTCCGCATGGCCCTCGCCAAGTACCTCACCCCCACCCTGCGCGTCGGACTCTTAGAGCGCCGTCGCGCCGACCTCGTGGCCCGCCTGGCCGAGGTTCGAACCGGTGCCAATAACGATCAACTCGACTCATTCGCCCGCGACGTCATGAACCACGCGGCGCAGAGTGTCGAGCTGGACCTCGCGTGGCTTGACAGTTCATTGTCCGCCGAACGAAGTAACCAAGATTCCTTCGCGCACGACGCGAAGTAGGAAAGGAGCGCCATGGAGAAGATTCGCGTGGCCATTGCGGGCGTGGGGAACTGCGCCAGCTCACTCATCCAGGGCGTCACGTATTACCGTGACGCCAAGGCCGGGGATAACGTTCCCGGACTCATGCACGTCGTGCTCGGGGGCTATCACGTCAGTGACCTCGAATTCGTCGCCGCGTTTGATGTCGACGCCACCAAGGTCGGCAGCGACCTCGGCAAGGCCATCGAGGGCGGTCAGAACAACACGATCAAGTTCGCGGACGTGCCCGCTCTGGGCGTCACCGTGCAGCGCGGTCCGACCATGGACGGCCTCAACAAGTACTACCGCGCCATGATTGACGAGTCACCGGCCGAGGCCGTCGATGTCACCCAGGTCCTGCGGGACTCGCGCGCCGAAGTACTGGTCTCGTACCTGCCGGTCGGATCAGAAGACGCGCAGCGCTTCTACGCCCAGGCCGCGTTGGACGCGGGCGTCGCCTTCGTGAACGCCATTCCCGTCTTCATTGCGTCGGACCCGGTGTGGGCGAAGAAGTTCGCCGACGCAAAGGTGCCCATCATTGGTGACGACATCAAGAGTCAGGTCGGTGCCACCATCGTCCACCGCGTGCTCGCGCGCCTCTTCGAAGACCGCGGACTTTCTCTCGACCACACGTACCAGTTGAACGTTGGCGGCAACATGGACTTCAAGAACATGCTCGAACGCGAGCGTCTCGAGTCGAAGAAGATCTCCAAGACCCAGGCCGTCACGTCGCAACTGGAGACGAGCAACATGGACCCCGACGACGTGCACATCGGACCGAGCGACCACGTGCCGTGGTTGAAGGACCGCAAGTGGGCCTACATCCGCATGGAGGGCCGCAACTTCGGTGACGTGCCACTGAACGTGGAACTGAAGCTCGAGGTCTGGGACTCGCCGAACTCGGCCGGTGTCATCATCGATGCCGTGCGGTGCGCCAAGGTCGCCCTCGATCGCGGCATCGGCGGGCCGATCATCGGACCGTCGGCGTACTTCATGAAGTCGCCGCCCATCCAGTACCACGACGACATCGCGCACACCATGGTCGAGGCCTTTGCCGACCAGGGCGCGGAAAACCAGGTCTGGCCTTAGTTTCCGTCGCGTCGTTGGCATTGACTAACGACTCACAGGTGCGTAGTCGTAGGCTCGAATCGCGAGAAGGAAAACGTCTCGCGGGGAAAACGAGCATCCGTTCGCAGTTCGCAATTCTGTAAAGAATCGCGTGCCTATTGACGACCTCAACCTCGAAGGTCACGAGCGTCAAGAAAGTGGGCACTGCCAATGTCAGTTCCAGGAATGCCACCGGGGCCACTGCCCGGCACCCCCGGCAGCCCCGAGTGGGCCGCGCAACAAATGGCGCAGCAGGCCGCTCAGCGTTCCCTCTTTCGTCGACGCGGCATCACCATGAGTGCGGCCGCTGCGGGCGCCGAGGATGGCGCACAGGACGTCAATATTCATATCGTGCCGACCAAGGGTCAGGCCCCAGCCCGCATGATCATTGGCGTCGCGATGGCCGTCATGTTCGTCGCTTTTCTTGTCGTCTTCGTCATCGTGGCCATCCACATCTTCCACGGTTCGTCGAATCCCGGTTTCGGAAACTGAGAACGACCAAGTCAAAGTCCGTTTCTCACGGGCGACCGACGCCGGCTGGTCTCCTACTCCAGGAGTTCTGAATCGTAGAGCTTGTACACCTCGGCGTGGTCGTTGGGATCGGCGTCGTGTAGTCGCGCGATCAACTCATCGAGTTTCGTCGACAGGATGACTAAGTAGCGCGACTGCTCGGGACCGGCGTTGCCGAACGTATGGGGAACGCCAGCGGGCACCAACACCGTGGATCCGGCCTCGACCACGAGTACGCGCTCCTCAAAGCGAAATCGCAGTGCACCCGAAATGACGTGCCACGCCTCATCGTCCTCGTGATGTACGTGGAGCGGAGCGACTTCCGACTCGACGCCGTCGGCCGTCCAGTCACCGATTACCAGTGAGGATCCGCTGGCCGCCGTACCAACACTCCCCTCGTCAGAGGTGATGATGATCGGTTCAGGAGTCATTGCTCGACAGTACTGGCGCCGGCAACTCCGCAGGCGTGCCCGCGCGTCGTCAGTTCGGCTCGGACCACCACTCGCGGAGTCGAACTTTCGCCTCGTCCGGTGTGATTTCACCCTCGTCGAGGCGGATCTCCATCAGGAAGTCAAGCGCCTGGCCGACGGCCCGGCTCGGTGCAATGTTCAGTAGTTCCATGACCGCGACACCGTCGAGCGCCGGACGTAGACGACTGAGGTCTTCGAGTTCGCGCAGTTCGGCGATGCGGATCTCCAGTTCGTCCATGCGCTGGGCCAGTGACGCCGCCTTGCGGGCATTGCGCGTCGTGCAGTCGCACCGCGTGAGTTCGTTGAGCTCATCGAGGAGCGGTCCGGCGTCTCGTACGTAGCGGCGCACCGCCTTGTCGGACCATCCCATCTTGTAGGTGTGAAAGCGTAAGTGAAGTTCGACGAGCATGCTGACGTCGTCGATCACGTCTTGGGAGTACTTCAGCGCCGTCATGCGCTTTCGCGTCATCTTCGCGCCCACGACCTCGTGGAATCGAAACGTCACGCCATCGTCGGTGATGGCGCGGGTATTCGGTTTGCCAATGTCGTGAAAGAGTGCGGCGAGGCGAAGCACGAGGTTGGGCGACGCCTTGTCGACGACGGCCCAGGTATGGCGAAGTACGTCCTTGTGACGGTGAATGGGGTCCTGCTCGAGTTGCAACCTCGGCAGTTCCGGAAAGAAGTGCTCAGCGAGTCCGGTTCGAACGATGAAGTCCAACCCGACCGACGGCACATCGGTCACCATCAACAGGTCCAGTTCGCCGCGAATGCGCTCGGGCGACACCTTGGTGAGTTGCTCGGCCATCTTCGTGGCCGCCGCCTCGACGGCGGGGTCGATACGCAAATGGAATCGCGCCGCGAAGCGAGCGGCGCGAAGCATTCGCAGGGGATCGTCACTGAACAGGACCTCGGGGTCAATGGGCGTGCGAAGCACGCGCTCATGGAGGTCGCTGAAGCCGTTGTAATAATCGAAGAGCGTTTGGACGTCCGGCGTACCGGCGTCGAGGGCCACGACGTCCAGGGCCAGTGCGTTGATCGTGAAATCACGTCGACCGAGATCGGCCATCAATGAATCGCCCCACACCACGGCCGGCTTGCGCGAGTGATCAACGTACTCTTCGGACCGAAAGGTCGTGATCTCCACCTTGAAGTTGCCTTCTCGCAGCATGCCGCCAATCGTGCCAAAGGCGCGACCCTGCTCCCATAGTGAGGTACAGAGGGGCTTCATGAGCCGTTCGATGTCGTCAGGCCGCGCATTCGTCGTGAAGTCAATTTCGAAATCGCCCTCGCGCGATTCACCCAGTATCGCGTCGCGTACGGAGCCACCAACGGCGTACAGGGAGAAGCCCGCGTCGGCGAAGGCGCGAGCCAGCGGACCCGATAGGTAAGCCAGTTCGCTCAGTCGGTCGTGCACGTAATCCATTGAAGTCACTGCGAACGAGGGTAGTTGGCGTCCGACTTCTCGTCCGCACGCAGGTAGCCTGTGAAAGCATGTTCCACCGATTTTCATCCTGGTGGCGGGCGCTCAGCGTCGTACTCCTTTGCCTCGCAACGGTGACGTGGCCCACGGCCGCGCACGCTGGGACGACGCCCTCATTCTCACTGGTGCATCAAGAGGTCGTCGCGACGCTGTCGGCCGAAGGAACGTCCCACTTCACGGTCGTGCTGGGCGTGCATCCACTGGGATCGACGTCCCAGGCCCGCGCGACGCTCTACCCCCGGATCGTCGAGCGGTCCCAGCTCACCCCAATCGTGAGTGGCGTCGGCACGACTGACCGAGAACTGGTCACGACCAGCCGTTTTACCCTGACTTGCGCCTCCCACGGTAGTTACACGTTCACGGTTGACCTCTTCACCCATCGAACCGGGTCGCTGCGTCGGACCTGTTACCCGACGGCCCCGCACATGCGCCTCCCCTGCAACGGGGCGGGGTGTGACGGTGTCTACCCCCTGCGTTTGGAGGTGACGACCAACGGTGTCACGACGATCAAATGGTCACTCCTCGCAATTCAGTCCTCGCGAATCGTCCAGCCACTGCACGTCGACGTCGTGGAAACAATGGACCCCTCGGCCATTGAGCACGCCGGACGCTCCATTGCGGTGCTGAACGCAATCGCGCACCACAACACGTCGGCGCTGACACTCACGGCCGACTACCGCACGCTCGAGACCGTGAAGCAACCGGGCGCCCAGCAGGCTGGCTTTCGCGCGGCACTGAAGAACGCCCTCACCAGTCCGCTTCATCAAGTCGTCAACGCGCCGCCCTCCAATATTGATTTCGGAGGTCTCCTCCAGCACGGGTTCGGCGCTGAAGTGGGCACCCAACTGACGCTTTCGTCAAATCTCCTCAACTCGCTCACCGGACGCTACGTCGACAGCCCACTCCTCTTGAACGGCACTCCGTCACTCGCAACGCTGAAGGCGCTCAAGCACAACGGCGACACCGACGTCGTGCTGCCCGAAACCGATCTCACGGTCGCGCCCTCGACCACGCTCAATTGGGGCGCACCGTTTCACGTCAGCGGGGCCGGGTCCCTCGTCGCGCTCGCCACAGACGGCCCCCTGTCCGCACTGGTCGCCGACCCGGCTATTGGTTCGGGACGTCGTGCCGCGCTGACCCTGGGTACCTTGGCGTTCCTACACTTCGAAGCGCCCAACGCCGCGTCGTCGCGCACGGTGGTCATCGAGACGCCCATTTCCAAGACACCGGTTGCGTTCGTGAACGACCTGCTGAGCGGTCTGGCCGCTAATCCCTACGTCACCCTGGCGACGCTCGCGCCCTCCTTCGACAGTGCGTTGATCGCGACCAACGGCGCGCCCGCCACTCGCTTCCTCACGTCGCCCCCGGTGTCGCAGTGGTCGGGCCACAACGTCAGTTCGCTGGTGAAACTGGTGAAAGGAGTGAACTCCTTCGCGCTCGCCGTATCGAAGACCAACATCGGCGACGAACTACGAGTCGCCGCCGAGGCGGCGGAGATCACCGGCGGACCGAGTACGCGTCAAGGCGCAATTAATAGGGCGACGACGACGTTACGCGGTCAGCTGAGCGATTTCTCCGTCGACCCGAGCACCATCACGTTGGCCGGTTCGGGCACGTCGATACCAATCACGTTGATCAGTCGCGCCGACTACACGGTCACGGCCGACATCCATCTCGTCACCGATCGCCTCACGTTCCCCAAGGGTAACAACGTGGCGATCACGATGGACTCGCCAACAAAATCGGTACGCGTTCCGACGTCGGGTCAGAACGGCACCAGCATGACCCTCCAGGTCGTCGTCACCACGCCGAACGGCCAAGTCATCCTGGCGCGCGCCGCAATCCAGGTGCGCATTGCCGGCACCTCGATCGTCGGCTACGTCTTAAGCATCGCCTCCCTCTTGGTACTCGCCTACTGGTGGTTGCGCACCTATCGCAAGCGACCGAAGGGCCGACACGCCCGATGAGTTCCACCTCGACGCATAGTTCGCGCGTCGCTTCGATGGCCAGTGGCACGTTGGTGTCGCGTCTCACTGGGCTACTTCGGGTCCTGGTCTTGGCGTGGGTCCTCGGTTTCACGCCAATCGCCGACAGCTTCAACCTGGCGAACACGGTGCCCAACATGCTGTTCGATCTGGTGCTGGGCGGCATCGCCGGCGCGACGTTCATCCCGGTCTTCGTCGAGCGATTGACCCTCGACGGCGAACGAAAAGCGTGGAAGTCAATTTCGAGTGTGGTCACGTGGGCCTTCATCCTCCTCGTCGCCGCTACCGTGCTCGCCTGGTTCTGCGCGCCCTGGATTGTTGACGGATTCACCGCGTTCCGTCACTCGAGCACGAAGGAGACAGCGGCGTTGCTCCTTCAACAGCGTGCCGTGGCGACCCAGCTGTTGCGCTGGTTCGTGCCGCAGATCTTCTTCTACGGCGCCATCGGCATCGCCACGTCACTGCTCAATATCCGCCACCGATTCGGCGTCGCGGCGTGGGTTCCCGTTGCCAACAACATCGTCTGCATCATCGTCCTCATCTGGTTCCACCTCGTCGACCCGACCCCGAGCATCGGAGCGCTCAACGGTTCTCGCGATCTGATGTGGTTGGGACTCGGGACCACTCTCGGTGTCGCCATTCAGTTCATCTGTCTCTTCCCGTCGCTCTTTCGGAGTGATCTGTGGCGCCTCACCTTTCGAACGAACGTGCGCGACCCTGCCGTCAGGGCCGTTGGCCACCTCGGGAGTTGGACTCTTCTCGTCGTGTTGCTCAATCAGCTCTCGCTCTACATCGTGCTGGCCTTCGCCTTTGGCATCGGCGGCAACGGTCCCGTGAGCGCCTACACGTACGGATGGTCGTTTATGCAGATGCCCTACGCCGTCGTCGTGGTCTCCGTGCTCGGTGTACTGACACCACAACTCGCGGGACTCTCGACGGCGAAGGACTACGCGGGACTCACGACGCGGTTGCGTTTCGGACTTCGACAATCGCTGGTCATCATCATCCCCTGCACGCTGGTGCTGCTCGTGCTCGCCCAGCCCATCGCGGCGATTCTCTTGAACCACGTGAACGCCCGTCACACGATCGCGGCCGGCACGGTACTCGCGGTCCTCGCGGCCGGGTTGCCCGGATTCACAATCTTCCAGCTCTGCGTGCGCGGGTTGCAGTCCATGCAGCACGCCCGCGAGGTCTTCTACCTCTACTTCTTGCAGAACGGTCTCACGGTCGTGCTCTGTTTCGCCCTCGGGCGTCACTCCATCGCGGGACTAACGGCGAGCGTCTCGATTGCCTACAGTGCGGCCGCGATTTTTGCGCTCTACGCACTGCGACGCCACGATGTCTTCATCAACGCCGAGATCTGGTCGCGACACGTTCGCCGCAGTCTCTACGCCTCGTTGGCGGCGGCACTCGTCATGGCGTTCGCCTACGCCGCACCGACGTGGGACCACGGATTGGGATTAATTGCGCGATTTCTCTTCGCCGCGGTACTCGGCCTCGTCGCCTACACCGTCGTGGTCATGCTGCAACAACGTCGCGTGAGGCGCGTTGGTCAAAATGATGTCAGGCTTAACTAGTTCAAGGGGGGCCATGGCTCGGATTCGCGTCGTAACCGACAGTGCGTGTGACATTCCAGAAGAGATCGCGCGTCGTCTCAACATCGACATTGTGTCACTCAGCATCCGCTTCGGTGACGAGGAGTTCACCGACCGCGTCGACTTGACGCCCGAAGCGTTCTGGGCCAAGTGCAAAGCGAGCAAGACCCTTCCCGAGACGGCCGCTCCGTCACCCGGTGCCTTCCAAGCGGCGTACGAACGCGCGAAAGCTGACGGGTACGACGGGGTCATCGTCATTACGTTGTCGGCACTGTTGTCGGCCACGCACCAGTCAGCGACCCTCGGCGCCGAAGCGGTCGCCGGTGCGATCGAGGTGCGCGTGGTGGACTCGAAGGCCGTCTCGATGGCCCAGGGCCTGATGGTGATTGACGTCGCCGAAGTCGCCGCGACCGGCGTCAGCCTCGATTTGCTCGTCCTTCACGCCGAGTCACTCGTCACCAAGGTCGGCGTCGTCGCAATGCTCGACACGCTCGAACACCTCATCAAGGGCGGACGGGTCGGGGGCGCCCGAGCCCTTCTGGGTCAAGTGCTTTCGATCAAACCGATCCTCGAACTGAAAGATGGCGTCGTCGCCGAGGCCGGACGACAGCGAACCCGGGCCAAGGCCCTCGTCACCATCGCCACCGTCACCAAGGGTCACGCGCCCCTTCGGCGCCTCGCACTCGTCCACGGCGCCTCGAGCGAAGTGAAAGCACTGGAGGCCCTCGTCGCCGACGTCGTGACCGACAATCCGATCATCGTGACCGACATGGGACCGGTCGTGGGCACCCACGGCGGGCCGGGGATCATCGGACTCTGTTGGATCGAGGCGTAGGCGTCGCTCGGACCGGTAAGTTCTTTATATGGCTGACGCGAGTAGACCACACGACGGCGACTTCGTCGACAAGGTACTTCGTCAGTTCGACCACGCACTGGACGTCGTCCACGACAAGGTTCTGCGCCCACTATTCCTCGCCGGACGGGTCATCGCCTACGGTTTCATCATCGTGATGGCGGCCCTCGTGCTGGTTACGGTCTTGCTCATCGGCGTGATCCGTTTCGCCAACGTCTATCTCTTCGCCGGGCATGAGTACATCACGTATCTCTCGGTCGGGGCGATCGCAATCCTCGCGGGTATGTTTATCTGGCGCCGTCGACGCCCAGTCAACCTGAGGAAGTAATGCCGGAACATACTCGTGTCTTGATCGTGGGCTCCGGTCCGGCCGGGCTCACCGCCGCGATCTACACCGCTCGCGCCCAGTTGAACCCAATCGTCATCGAGGGCGAGCCCTCGTCGACGACCGATCAGCCCGGTGGCCAACTCATGCTCACGACGGACGTCGAGAACTATCCCGGCTTTCCCGAAGCGATATCGGGTCCCGAACTGATGGCCAACATGCGCGCGCAGGCGTTACGTTTCGGCGCCGATCTGCGCGTCAACAAGGTGCAGATTCTCGACACCGCGAGTCGGCCGTTTCGCGCGTGGTTGACCGACGACGACGAGCCGAGCATCACGGCCGACACCGTCATCCTGGCGACGGGCGCGCGCTCGCTGATGATGAACGTGCCTGGCGAGCAACGTCTCCTCAGTCACGGTCTCTCGACGTGCGCGACCTGTGACGGTTTCTTCTTTCGCGGCCAGGACATCGCGGTCGTTGGCGGTGGCGACTCGGCCATGGAAGAGGCGCTCTTCCTCACGCGCTTCGCCTCGAGTGTCACCGTCGTACATCGTCGTGACGCGCTCCGAGCGTCGAAGATCATGCAGGAGCGCGCCCTCGCCCACGAGAAGATCTCGTTCGCGTGGAACACGCAGGTGGCCGAAGTCCTCGGCGAAGAAAAAGTGAGCGGACTGGCCGTGCGCGACACGGTGAGTGGCGAGGCGCGCGTGCTCGACGTGACCGGTGTCTTCGTCGCAATTGGCCACGTGCCCAACACCACCCTCGTGGCCGGTCAGGTCGATCTTGAGGAGAACGAGTACGTGCGAACCGGACCGGGATCGTTCACCAACGTCGACGGTCTCTTCGCCGCCGGCGACGTCCAAGACCACGTGTATCGCCAAGCCGTCACGTCGGCCGGTTCGGGCTGTATTGCTGCGATTGACGCCGAACGTTGGCTCGAAGCACAAGGTCACTAGACACGTACCAACCGATAAAGTGGTCTCTCTGGCGCACGCCGCGTCACCTTTGGAGGTAGTTATGAGCGAGCAGATCACGACCCTGACTGACGCAACGTTTGACGAAGTCGTTGGCGCATCGGAAAAGCCGATTCTCGTTGACTTCTGGGCCGAATGGTGTGGGCCGTGCAAGATGATCGCGCCGATCCTCGAGGAGTTGGCCGTCGAGCAATCTGACAAGTTCACCATTGGCAAACTTGACGTGGACCTCAACGTCGCGACCGCGACCAAGTTCTCCGTGATGAGTATCCCGACGCTGCTGCTCTTCAAGGACGGCGAAGTCGTGGCCCGTTTGGTCGGTGCCAAGCCCAAGGGCGCAATGCTCCAAGAGATCTCCGCGAACCTGTAGTTCGAAACACTGAACTTCATTTCGCTCCACCTCGGCGACACGGGACCTCGTGTACGCGAACTCCACGAGCGCCTCGCCTCACTCGGTCTCGTCACCTCGAGCGACGAACGTGAAACGTTCGGCGACGCAACGGCCGTAATAGTCGAAGCGTTTCAACGGAACCGTGGACTCCCCCTCAGCGGTGACGTTGATGCCACCACCTGGGAGAGAATCATCGAGGCCGGGTGGCGACTCGGCGATCGTTTACTGTTCTCGACGAACCCTGCGCAACGCGGTGACGACGTCGCCGACTTACAGGTGCGCCTCGCGCAGTTCGGCTTCAATCCCGGGCGAATCGATGGCATTTTCGGTCCGCTCACTGAAGCGGCCCTGTCCGATTTTCAACGCAACTGCGCAATGGACGTCAGTGGCACACTCACGCGGTCCACGCTCTCGGAACTCGTGCGCCTCACGTCACCTCGACACTCGAAGCGCAGTCTCGTCACCGAAGCTCGCGACCTCGCAGGTTTTCACGAGACTCCGACCGGACCCCTCGTCCTCTGTGGCACGAGTCCCTTGGTACATCTACTCGCGCGGGCGTGCGCCGACGCAATGAGTGTGACCGTGCTCGACGACGACACGCCCGACATCGTCGCTACGTACGCGAACGATCACGCGGCATCATTCGTACTCTCACTGCAAACCCTCAAGCACATCGACGGGGTGCATCTCCACTATTGGGCGAGTTACCGATCTCACTCTCGACGGGGTGAGGAGTTGGCCAGCCAGATCGCCTCGGCCTCCGCCAGATCTCAACATCTACCAAGGGTTGAGGTAACGGGCATGGCGTTGCCAATTCTCAGAGAAACCAAGATGCTGACGTTGCACGTGGAACACGAACAGACCTCCGAGGAGACGCTCGAGGAGCTTGCGCGTGTCATTTCGGGCATTTTGGTCGAAGTTATCCACAGGCAGGGCTGAAATCACACTCGAAACATAGTGATTTGACCGGCGAAACCCCTTTGTTTAACGCAAAACCTGAATAACCCACAACTTCATCCACAAGTTGGGGATAACTTCAACATGAGGTTTAAGTTGAGAGTTGAGACCTACTTCGGATTCGAGATAGCGATGTAGATCCGTTCGAGGTCGTCAAGGTCCGCAAAGTCAATGATTATCCGGCCATTGCGCCCTTTGAGATCGACGTGAACACGGGTATCCAGGTAATCCTCGAGCAAATGCTCGAGTTCCGCCACGCTGGCGTCGGGAACGGGACGAAGCCGTGGAGCGGTAAGACCGGGACGGCTGATCGGCTCGGCTTCAACCGCACTCTTGGGTTCGAGGAACGTCTTTACGGCCTCTTCCGTCGCTCGCACTGACATCTCGTTCTTGATGACTCGCGCCACCATGGTCGTTTGCGCGTTGGCGTCGGTGATCGCCAGTAGGGAACGAGCGTGACCGGCCGTTATCTGCGACGTCGCTAGCGCCGATTGGGCAGTTTCGCCCAACTGTAAAAGTCGTAATGTATTCGTAATATTTGCTCGACTCTTCCCCACCCGTTGTGCAACCTGTTCGTGCGTGAGATCGAACTCATCGATTAACTGTTGATACGCGGCGGCCTCTTCAAGAGGATGAAGGTCAACACGATGCAAGTTCTCGACCACGGCCTGCTCCAACGACAATCGGTCGTTCACATCGACCTGGACGAGCACTGGCATGAACTCCAATTCGGCCATGATCGCCGCACGCCAACGGCGCTCACCCGCGATCAACTCGTAATGGCCCTCTTCGCCTTCAACTGGTCGAACAATGATCGGTTGAAGAATGCCGAGCTCTCGAACTGACGACGCGAGGGCCTTCAGACTGTCATCATTGATTGCCTTGCGGGGCTGGAACGGGTTTGGTCGAATGGAGGCGACCGGCACGGTACGAAGCGGGCCCTCCGCGGCCTTTGGTGCAGCGTCGCTCGCCCCCCCTTCGTTCTCCGGGATGAGGGCTCCAAGGCCCTTTCCTAAACCTGGTTTTCTAGCCATTCAAGATCTCCTCTGCTAGTGCGCGGTATGCCTGTGCGCCTTTGGATGTTGGGTCGAATACGGTGATCGGTTGTCCGAAGGACGGCGCCTCCGCCAAGCGAACTGTTCGTGGAATCACGGTACGGCAGAGCTCGTGCTCAAAGTGACGCTTCACTTCTTTCGCTACATCGCCGGAAAGCGTTATCCGCGAGTCGTACATGGTGAGTACCACCTTGGTGATGCGTAGCGTGGGATTGAGATTCTTCTGGACCAGATCGACAATCCTTTGAAGTTGGGTCAATCCCTCCAACGCGTAGAACTCAGTCTGCACCGGCACCATGATGTCGGTGGCCGCGGCAAACGCGTTGATGGTGATAAGTCCAAGGGATGGGGGACAGTCAATGAAGATATAGTCAAAATCCCCCTCGACGGACATGAGGGCCCGCTTAAGGCGAAGTTCTCGAGAGATCACGGACGTGAGTTCTTGTTCCACGCCCGCCAAGTCCAAAGTGGCCGGCGCCACGAAGAGGTTGTTGTACCCCGTCGGTTCAACGATGTCGACCATCGGGACATCGTTGAGCAGAACGTCGTAGACGGAACGCTCGAATTGGCGTCCGTCGACGCCAAGCCCCGTTGTGGCGTTTCCTTGAGGATCCAAGTCCACAATGAGTACTCGCTTGTCCCGCTCCGCGAGGGCCGCGCCCAATGAGGTGGTAGTCGTTGTCTTGCCTACGCCACCTTTTTGGTTAGCTACAGCGAAAATCTTCATTGTGTTGGCGTCCGCCATGAGCCTCTTCCCGACTTAAGGAGTATCCCGACACCGCGTCGAACACTTGCTATTCAACTCGCTTTTCGCCATTTCGTCAAGTACCGATGTTTCACGTGAAACATCTAATCCCCACTGCGTCGATATGTTTCACGTGAAACAAATCTCAATTTGAAAAGGCGAATTACACTAGTGTATTACCTATTTTACTCGAACGGAGATGATCCAACGCCTGGCGATGTTTCACGTGAAACATCAAAACAGTGGTCTCTTTCGGGGAGTTCCAATTGAGCGGGGATACTCCGCCGGCGTCGGCTGAACCTTTGTGAGAACTTGATATGCCGCTCCGTGGCGGCGCCGGCCCTCCGCTTTCAGGCCCAATACGGCCAGCCCGGAGGTACTCCAGCGATCTTCAACGGAATCATCGGGGGGTTCAGAGACTATGAGGACTCCCCCAATCTTAAGAAATTGTGCCCCGCACTCGGCGGTCACGGCTGGTGGCCCGAATGACCGGGCAGTGACCAAGTCAAATGCCCCCACCAACTCGGGAAATCTCGCGATCTCCTCCACGCGACCCGTAAGGACTTCACCATTGATGGGTGCACTCTCCCACGCCAAGACTTCCTCGAGGAATGCCGCTCTTTTGATCATGGAATCAGTGAAGACAGCGCGGCACCGCCAGCGGTCCAAGAGATAGAGACCGGGCAGACCGCCGCCACTGCCCAGATCCAAGAATGCGTCCGGGGGAGTGGGGCTCAATTCCTCCCAGCAGAGTGCGAAACCCAGTGAGTGAATGAAGTGGGGTTCAATGGCATTGGGGCCCAAAAAACCCCGCGCCCTCGATTCCTCGAGGACGCGGGGTAACCAGTCGTTGTTCACTTGTCAATTATGACGGAGCGACCACCACAAATCGGCGAGGGTCGTCCCCTTCTGAACGAGTGACAACATCAGCGTTCTCCGTAAGGGCGTCGTGCACGGCCTTGCGATCAGCAGCCGACATTGGTTCTAGAGCGCGCTCTTCACCCGTTTCGACGACTTCGCCCGCCACCTGCTGGGCGAATCGGCCGAGAGCAGCGACGCGTCGTTCACGGTACTGCGCAACATCGACCAAAATTCGGTCAGTGCGAGCCGGACTCTTCGACTGCACCACTGTACGAGTGACTTCTTGCAATGCCTGAAGGGTCGTACCGCGTGGTCCAACGAGAACGCCGAGCTCTGTCGGGGGATTCGCGTTAACGGAAAGTTCAACGGTCTCCTCGTCGAGTTCCTTGACCGAGATCTCCGCTTGAATGTTCATCGACGCCAGGAGACCTACGAGGAACTCCTTAGCGATCGACCCTTGTTCGGCTAATGAAATTCCTTCAGCCATGGTGTCCTCCTTTAATGGACTCTTTTCAGATCGGGGGGCAGTTTTGACCGCCCCTTCTTGTGGCCGGCGATTCCCGCCCGCACTCTTCTCTCGTTCCTTGCGAGGGCTTTCGGCCTCTGCACGAGGGGCGCGAGGCTTGTCGGTGCGCCCAGCGCCCGCGCGAGGACGGTCTTCTCGACCGCCCGAACGACGTGAGCGCTTCGGTCGCGGTCCGCTTGGTCGCACTCGGGCACGAACTCGAGCCTCGCCACGTACGCGGCCAAAGAGGCCGGCCTTCGGCTCTTCGAGCACTTCGACCTCGGC
>Ga0208586_1000087_pt1 | contig 35949 bp, 33 predicted proteins | sample NGESurshal072012_6_FD_184471 | JGI IMG/M metagenome (GOLD analysis project Ga0208586, IMG submission 184471) | Arctic peat soil microbial communities from Barrow, Alaska - NGEE Surface sample 53-3 shallow-072012 (SPAdes) | ecosystem: Environmental > Terrestrial > Soil > Wetlands > Peat ... | reverse complement strand
GCTTCCCACCCCAAGTGCGACGTCAAATGGGCATCGAAGGGCGAATTCGCGCCGCACTGCCATGTTCGCCCCCACCCCGCAGTTGCCAATGGCGGCGTAAAGCGACTGTGCGGGTGAGTGGTCTGACGATCCCGATTCAGTTACGAGAAAGGTTGATCGCTTGAGAAAGTTGCGATTGGGTGATTCGCGACTCGGCATGATCCACGAGCGAGGTACGAATCCCCGATCAAATCCACTACAGAAGATCTCGAAGAGCTCTTGGGCTTCGGTTTCCAACTCTGCGGGAATGACGAGACCCGTTACGCACTGGACCTTTGTGGACGAGTTGAAGGCGTCAACGATACTGCTGAGCCAGTTCGTATCCACTTCCACATCGTCATCGGTGAAGGCAACTATTTCGCCGTGTGCCGCGGCCACTCCGGTGTTGCGCGCGTACGATAATCCGGGTCGCCGTTCTCGGACAATCGTTACCTTCCTCGCTGACTCACTTTCCTCAATCCAGGACTCCGACCAGATCTCGGTACCTTCATCGAACATTGATGGGGACCTATTGTCGACTACGACAATTTCATACGCTGGATAACTCAGCGCTATTAAGGATTTGATACAGCGCTTCAGCAGGTCCGGTCGCAGTCCGGCAGTTGATACGACGATAGTGACGAGCGGAAACTCCGGCATCGCCTCCAGTAAAGGTTCCCCACTGGCTATAGTTCGTCGTGACTCGGGCCGAACTTCAGGGAACAGTTCGTGAGGGTAGCCCTCATCGTCGAGATTCAGACTCAACTTGGCGTAAGGCATTCCTCTGTAGCGAAGATAAACCTGAGCGCGTTGATATCCCATTATGGGAAACCCGGGCACGTCCCGCCACGAAAGGCTTGCGCCTTCGTCGACATCTGGAACATCAATAAGTAGAACCGCGACGTGTCCGGATGTTGGATTCGTATTCACATTCCATTTCCAGACTTCTGGCAAGGAGTCAGCGTTTTCCAAGGAAGCCGGGCTTCCTCAATGATTGGAGTGCCACGGGCATTCTATCTGTTTCCTACTGAGCGTTTCGATAGGGAGGTTGGGTGCGGCCACTGCGGTGATCGTCGCTGTCGCATAATTAATATGTCCGGTAACTGGCGAGAAGTTAATCGTGACCGTTGTCGGTTTCATTGACCGGATGAGTAAAACTGGAACAATGAGGTTGTCTTCATATGCGCGCGGCGGGTATCGACGTTATTTGTCGTGGGTCGCAAACTTCATTGGCTACCTATCGTTTCGGATTCATCACGCGAAAGGTGAATTACTCGTACTGATTTCGTCGTTTCAACATCCGTACGTACGCAATCTCCGCTTTTCCTTGAAGGGTCGCGTCTTCTTTTCCCAACTACCCCAGTGGCACCTGCGCGCCGTACCCATTCCACTACGCACGGTCGACATCTTCCATCTCCACTTCATCAATGAGATGGCTCTTGATGTCGAGGGAACTCGTTCGTTCATCCGCCGACTCCAGATCGCCGGCACCAAGATTGTGTGGACGGCGCACGATCTCATTCCCCACAACAAGGACTACACGCAGTACGAACCAATCTTTGCTCTTTGGGCGCAGGCGACCGATGGGATGATCCACCACTCTCGAAGCGGCGAGGAGATGATCCGCGCTCGTTACAACTTTCGCCCTGACTGCGAGCACGTGATCATTATGGAGGCGTTCAGCCGGAACCACGCCAACCTCGCGATCCGCGAGCAGCGTTCCGCCATCGAACGGTCCTACGGTCTCGAACCTGCACCGATTCGAATTGCTCTCATCGGCAATCCCCGCGTTGAGCGTAAAGTGATTGATTTCCTCGAAGGGGTGCACCAAAGTTCGAATCAAAACATTCAGGTGGTCTGCTGGTCACTGCGCCCAACTGAAGACTCTCCGAAGGATCCTCGCATCGCAATCGCCGAATCATGGAAATTTGTTGAAGACGAGGAGATCACCGAGCGACTGGCGATGTCCGATCTTCTTGCTATGCCCATCACACCGGATGGAGAGATGTTGACGACGGGTTTGGTTGGCGACGCCTTCGGCATGGGACTAGGAATGTTGAATAGTTCGTGGAACTTTTTGACGGAGACCACGGCAGACGCGGGAATATTCTGCGGTGACACGGTTGACGAAATTGCCCAATCACTCAACCGCCTCACGGAACCGGACGTCCTGCAAGCCAAACGAGCGAGCCTACGAATTCGAGAGGATCGGAACTGGTCGAATACGGGCTCGCAACACCTTGCGTTGTATGAGCGCATGCGGGCGAAGTAACAGTTGCAACGACGGGCGAATCAGACGTAGGCAGACTTCGTACACGTGAGTGAGGAGCTTTCAACGCACTGTCGTGGTGGTGGTTCGCCGGTATTCTCGCCGTACTCGCTTCACGATCCATTCCTTCCACAAAACTTCATCTCAGAATGCAAAAGTTTCACTTACTCGGCCACGAGATGGGCAAAATTGTTGCGCTATCGGGATAGCCTGAATACGCCGGATGAGATGGCACGTCTCTTCCCTAATCAATAGTCCTGAACTGTGAACAAGATGACCAGACCAACGTCGAAGAAAATGCAGTGGGAACGCCCGCGACCCGGACGTCTCGTGCAAAACGCGATCGCGCTCATCATCTCGTCGGCCGGTTCATCAACGATTGGCATCTTTTTCTGGGGGTTCGCGGCGCACCTGGCGACGCAAGCAGCCGTCGGTCGAACGACCGCCGAAATCGCGGCAATGATTCTCCTGACGAATCTGGCACAACTGAGTTTCGGTTCAATCTTTGAGCGGTTTCTACCGATTGCTGGACACCTCACGGGAGGATTCGTACGTCGCGCGTACACGACGTGTCTCATCTTCGCGTTCATTCTCGCCACTGCCTACGTCGTCATCGGCATCGGACACAGTTTCTTGCCGTCGGCATTTATTTGGCGCCTGTTGTTCATCGTCTCCGTCGTTCTCTGGACGATCTTTGCTCTGCAGGACTCAGTCTTGATTGGGCTTCGGGCCTCAAGGTGGGTGGCGGTTGAGAACATTGCGTACTCAATAGCGAAGTTGGCCCTCCTGCCGGCCTGCGTCTTCCTGTCCGCTAATAACGGGATCTTCGTTGCGTGGGTCGCGCCGTTGATTTTCACCAATCTCGCCGTGACGTGGTACCTGTTCTCGCGACGAATCCCGGAGCAAATGTTGACCCCCGCGGTCGCCGACCTGCCCTCGACGCGCGAGCTCATTGTCCTCGCCGGTGCACAGTACGCCTCATTGCTTTCAAGCGTGTTCGTACCGTCGGTCGTCACACTGATTGTCATCGATCGCCTTGGGGCGGTGGCCAATGCGAACTACTTCTTGCCAGCGATGTTCTACAGCAGTCTCGCTCTATTCACGTGGGGCATCATTCGCTCGTTTTTGGTAGAAGCATCCAGTGAGCCCCATGCGCTTCGCGCACACGCGAACTCGGCGCTGCGCGTACTCGTACTACTGATCGTCCCGAGCGTTGTCCTTGGCTGCATCTTTGCGCCGGAGTTCCTCGGCATCTTCGGACACTCCTACGAAGCGAATGGTACGACGCTGATGCGGATGCTGCTCTTGTCGTTCCCCGGCGTCTCGGTCATGATCTTCTACAGCACGTTCGCGTGGCTTGACAAGCGTGTGTGGAGCATGACGGTGCGCAACCTCGCCACGAACGCCCTGTATCTCGTCGTGGTCATTTGGCTCATTGGCCGCCACGGCATCGACGCGATTGGGATTGCCGCCCTCGTCAACTCGGCGTTCACGGTGATTCTCTTCCTACCGGCGTCAATTAAGAGGTACCGGCAGACTGCGACCCTTTCGACGGAGCCAATTATCTAGATTGGCGTCAGACCGCAGTCGTCGACGGTCCTACTTCGTGTATTCGGCCACCCAGTCGACGTACATGTTCTGGGGCGCGGTCGGGCAATCACGATTCGACGAACAGTGGGTCACCTGCTCGAAGTCGAGCGTCATACGAACCGTAGGAATATCCTTTTGCACGGCGAGCACGCCCCAGACTCGACCGTCGAGGGTATAGGTGATCGACGACGGCGTCCAGATCACGCCCCAGGTGTGCCAAAGCTTCATATTGGCGGTCACGGATCGGTGCACGATGGTGTTCTTCGCGCTGAAGTGGACCGATGCAGTGGTCCCAGTCACCTTGTCGCCGGTTTCACTGAAGTCGATCTCCGGCGGCCATTGATTGGTGAGTGGCCATAAAAGCGCTACCTCATTGGGACCGGGGCCAGTAATTCGCGATCGCACGAAATAGGCGCCGTACACCTGAGACGCACCACACTGGCAGATGCCCCCCGTCACATAGCGATCGCCCCACAATGGGTCGCGGTAGGTCAGGAGTTCCATCAGGCCGCTGCGAAACACGACGTGCGCGAAGCCGAAGTGGCTCCCAGGGGCTGGAACACCGGTGAAGATGTCCCATTGGGCTGGCAACGTCGCACCCAGGAAGTCCTCCACGTAGGTCTGTGTATAGCCCGGCAGGGCGTCGGCGCCGGGCGGCGCGTCACCTGACGGTTCGGTCGCGCTCGGTATGCCAATGGGATAGCGCGCGTCTGCGTGCGACGATGACGCGGGCGTCGTTGTTGGCGTAGTCGCGGCGCCCGTCGGGCCGGTGTGCGTTCCAACGACCATCGCCGCAATGAGCGCGACGCCCGCCATAATTTCAACGAACCGCGACCGCCCGCTCCGACGCGAGTCCGTACGTCGATGGATCACGAAATGTGAGCCGTCACACGGCAGTTGAGCACACGACCAGCCGCGGTGTGGTTCGACGCCACCGGCGTTGCACTCCCGCTACCGATAGTCGTGATGACGACGTCCGGGTCGCCCAGGGCCTTTAGCGCAGCGCCCAAATAGTTCTTTACCGCCAGAGCGCGTCGAGCGCTCATCGTCACCGCGCTCGAGTTACTCGCCATCGAGGCGCTATAACCAATCAAGGTGACGCGAAGATCGCCTTGCGCCTGAACGCGCTCCGCCAAACTCGCCACCTGCACGCGCAGCGCTGAAGTGAGAGAGGTTGCGTTCGGAGCGAATGATCCGACGGTCACGGGGTCCCTCGGAATGGCGCGGTATTCGCTGACCCAGTCGACCAGCGTGGACTGCGGCGAGGTCGGACAGGCAAAGTTCGACGAGCACCACGTCTGCTGTTGAATATTGAGCGTCATTGACACGTGTGGAACCCTTGACGGAACTTGAAACCGTCCCCAGACGTGGCCGTCGACCGTGTACAAAACTGACGTCCGCGTCCAGATCACGCCCCACGTGTGCCACTGGGACATGTCAATAGTGCGCTGGACTTGACTCTGCTGGCCGCCCGGGCCGTAACGCAGGGTCGCCGACGTTCCGCTCACGACGCCACTCGTTTCGTTGAAGTCAATCTCTGGCGGCCACGCCACGACCGGCCACAGCAGCTCCACGATCGTCGGCCCGGGTCCGGTCTCGCGCGAACGTACGAAGTACGCGCCGTAGGTACTCGGCGCACCGCACATGCACAGGCCCCCCGAGACCCACTGATTGTTATAGGCCGGGTCCCGGAACGTATTGAGTGACAACAGGCCCCCGCCAACGACGACGTGCGCACTCCCCCACTGCGAACCCGATCCACCGTTCGCTTTCCCCGTGAAGACATCCCACTTCGGGGGCAACGACGTGCCATTAAAGTCCTGGACGTACTTCTGGACGTAGCCGGGGAACGATGTCGGCCCCGGAGGCGCTTGGCCCGACGGTTCGGCCAGGTCAGCGACTCCCGAGGGAAACTCCCCAGTCGCCGGGCTAGGTAGGACGAATCGAGGTTTCACCCCTCCGGCGGACGCCACGGATGAACTCATCACCCACGACAGTGGAAGCAACAGTGCCACGGCGACGAACGCGAGTGTGACTCGTCGAGTTGGCTGGTGGGCCCTCAGGCCCTTCGCGGCGGGGCGCGTTACGGTACATCGATTGCTCGGCACGGTAAATACTCCTGGAATGGTCTAGTGCAGCGTCAAGTGGTATTCGCGGTATCGACTCTTCGATCGTGTAACAAATCGACGAATCAGCGTTACATAAATTGTACTTGGCGAGGTCGTGAAACGCCATGGGCGGAGGGCGCGCGACGCAACTGTCGAATGCCCAATGATCTAATACATTCTTTGGGACGCCCGCCCAATGTTGTGGCAATCTTGATACGCCGAAAAATCATGAATCGAGGACTTGACACGCCCTGGCCACACCGGATTCAGCGCAACGACGTCACTTACTTTCGAACGATTCCTCGAGACCATCGGGGAAGGGTCGAAACGCCAAGCCGAGCGACGCAGCCAAATCCTGTCCCGGTACTTCGCGCGCGGGTCGTACCAGACCCAAGAGCGAATCGGACCGTACCGGCAACGGGACGCCCACTTTCTCGAGCGTCTGCAAGAGCAGCAGCAGTGGGCGCCACGGAATGTCCATGGTCCTCGCTGAGGATCCGACGGCATCGCCAACAGCTCGCATGATCGCTTTGAACGGAACCGGTGCCGCGTTGGCGAGTCCAACGACGCCGCTCGCGGCATCACGACCAACGGCCAAGGTTGCTAGCGCGCCCACAACATCGTCGACGTGCGCCGTGAAGAGGTTGGCGCCTCGAAAGACTGGGATCACCGGAAGTTGCGCTAGGCGCGACAAGGTCAAGGTCATTCCCCCCGGTGTACCTCCGTACACGAGTCCCGGTCGAACAACAATCTGGTCCGCTTCAAGGACCGCACGCTCCACCGCCAGCTTCATTAAGCCGTAGTTCTGGTGGGTGCCGTAGTACGCGGACATGGACGACACGAAGACGATCCGTGACACACCCGCAGCACGCGCCGCGGCCACGATCCGCTTCGACCCCTCAACGTTTCGTTCCCAACTCTTGGCACTATTTGTCTCAGTTAGGTCCCACGCCGCCAGCACGAGACTGCGTACGCCGTCAAAGACATGCGGTTCGATTGGAGCACCGAGTTCCAGTTTGCGAACGGGCAAGCCCATTTCATCTTCGCCAGCGCTGCGTCGGTACTCGACCACGTCGTATCCCTTTTCGCGCAGCAGCGACGAAACCGCACCGCCGAGATACCCTCCAGCGCCGGTGACACCCACTGTCGTTCGCTTCTGTCTAGCCATGACGGTCCTCGAGCAGGCTGCGAGCAATTCGATGCGCGTTGGCCATGATGGTCAGGGTGAACGTAGTCGCCGACACCGTGGGAAATACTGACGCATCGACGAGGTGAATGGAACGCCATGGATCCACTCGACCGAGGACGTCCGATTCGCGTCCAGACGGGTTCGTGGCGTGAGGAAAACTTCCGCCGAAGTGGTAACTCTTGCCCGGAGCCGAGAGGCTCACCATTGGCAGCACCGGCGCCACGCCGAGGAACGGCGCAACACGGAGAAGGCGGGCGTTGACCTGTCGCAGTCGCTTGGACGACTGGCCGGTATCGAGCGCCGACGGACCTACGCGCACGGGTGCGAGGTCCCCACTCGATGCGGGACGCTCGAGGGTCACGTCGAAACCGGGCGACCACCACGACGGAAGGTAGCCGAGGCCTACCGTCAGGCGCTTGAGCAGCGTCGCTCGGATCGTTCGCATGGCCGGCGTTTTGAGAATCTGGGGAACCGCGTCGTCCATTGCGTCGTTGTAGGGATAGCCGTGAATCTGTACGAGGTCTTTTCCCGCTTCGTCAAAGGGCAGGAGCATGTTGAACTGGTTGAGCGTGAACGAGTTGTCCTGGGTGACCGCTGAGTGTGCGCGAATCGACGCGAACGGCATGACAAACTGTGCCGACTCCTGAAAGTGAATTGGCTGAGCGAACACGTCGAGTGAACTTCCCACCAGGCGCGTCGTGCCAATTGCTCCACACGCTACGAGGATCTTGTCGGCGCGCATTGTTTCGATTTCCCCGGTTGCCACGTTGCGCGTATCAACGAACGGTCCGTCATCGTTCTCGCCGAGGCGAAGTGCGACATAACCACCTTCGTAGGTGATCTTCTTGTCCGCGATCAACTGGTCGAACGTCTGCGACGCCGAATAGACGTACGAGTAGGGGCAGCCCGTCATGCAAAGCCCACACGAGACGCACGCTGCACCGCGAAGGGCGAGACGGGCCTTGCCGATAATGACGCCGTGGCGGCGGACCTGGACCCGGTGACGCCGGTAGGCATCGAGGATCATCTGCGAATTCTCACTCAACGAAGGGAGATTATCGGCGTCGCCCCACAGAGGGTGATATTCAGCCAAATCGTCCTGTTCGGCGGCATAAGGGATCTGCGAGAGGATGGCGCGATAGTCAGCTTCAAGCTCCGATCGAGGAAAGGGCCAGTCATTAAAACTGGCGGCGCTGTACACCATTGTTTGCGCGCCCCACGTGTTGGAGAACCCTCCATACGCACCCGAGACGACGTGGGTATTGACCGTTCCTTCACCCGAGACGCCCGCGAGTTGTCCAAAGTCGTGGAAGGGAAAGTCCGAGCCAAAGTTGCGCTTCTCGGGCAGCGGACTCTCTTCGGTCCTCTGCGCCACCTGACTCACGATTCGCACGTCGCTCGGCGACCACTGCGCGGGTTCAGTCGCCGCCATGCGCAACCGCGCGGCGTCGTTGTCGGGTTCCAGTCGTCCGCCCACGTCAATGACTCGGACCACGACGTCCGGGTCGGCGCTCAGTGCGAGGGCCGCGCCGGCCGCGGCCGGGCCGGCACCGATGATCAAGACCTTCATTTCAGTCGACCGGCCATTGCGCCGGCACCGCCCAAGCCAATCGCGGCGACAAGTGCCGCGTAGCGCACCGGGGCGTACGCGTCGCCACTCAAAAGTTCGCGACCTTCCAGTACGAATGCTCGGGTGAGGGAGCGTCCGGCGAACCTGAGTTCCGCGTTCAAGTTTGACGCTTGCCCCATGGTCCGAAATGCCGCGACCTTTCCTTTGTTCACGAAGAAACATCGACGCCAGAAGTACGTCCACGTGAGCCGCGCCGAGGGAACGAAGTGGTACACGATGGCGTTCGGATCGAACAGCACCGACGAGGCCCCGTGTGCGTGAATAGCGCGATGACTCAGATCCATGTCATCGTGATTGTCGGACTGGAACCCTCCCCACGACATCAACACTTCACGTCGAACCGACATGTTCGCGCCAATCATGTGATCGATGGGCTCAACGCTTTCGGGCAGTCCGCGGTACGAACATCCAAAAATCCAGTTGCACTCGAAGGGCAACCATCGCGGTCGCGCCGTTTCGTACCTGGCGACCGGTGCGCCGCCGACCGCGACAATGTTGGCGTCGCAGTAGTGACGCGTCAGCGTGGCGAGCCATAACGGTGTCGCCGCCGCGTCGTCGTCAAGGAACGCCAGGATGTCGCCCGTCGCGATCTCGGCGGCCGTCGTGCGCGCGCCGCCCAGACGAGTGTCGAACCGGTTCTGAATAATGTTGAGCGTCCACGGCGATTCCCCAGCCATCGCCGGGAGTTCCCGGACGCAGCGCTCGTACAACGCTTCATTGTGATCAATGCAGAGAAACACTTCAACGGGCGCGAGCTCTTGTCTGACGACCGAGGCCAACGCCTCGTTCATCAGTTCCCATCGCTCAAGCGTGTAGGCGCAGATGATCACGCTCACCGTCAAGGTAGTCGCGGACTCACCGGGCATCTCACTGGGGGTCATGAAGGCGTCCTTTTGAAGCTCGATATGGCTGTCTGCACTGCACTGGAGTCACCGAAGCGCCGCAATTACCTTCCATTCTAGTGCTCACGTCATTGGAATCGACTGTTCATGGTGGCTATGGCGTAGTCCGATTCTTGTGTTCAACACCGAATTCCCACACCGAAAACGACGCGCGATACGAACTACGTCAGGGTGCCCACCGGCGATCGTTTTTGGTTCAACTTGATCACCGACGCTGTTGGCCACCGCGCGACGACCTTGTAGCCGCTGCCGAGCAGCATGTGTTCCAATGATCGCTGCCAACCCGGCGGATAGCCCGCGACTTCCACGCCATAGTTCTCTTCGGACTGCGAGAAGATGATGTACTGCGGTCGAGTTCTAAGAAGCCGGCCGCTTATCTTTCTGTAATTTGCGGGCGTCGAAAGTTCCGTAGCGACGAACTCATTGACCACTCCGAGTCGGGCCTGCCCGACGGGCAAGAAGTAATTGGCCACGCCAAAGACCTCGCCCGGCTGAATGTGGTCATACATGTAGTTGACCGCGGAAAGTTCACCTTGTGAGAACGAGACGTAGGAGTCGTTGCCACCGCGAACGATTGTCGTCGCAAGTGCGCTGATCAGAATCGCGAGCGCGATGATGAAGGGCAGCGCGCGATGAAAGATCCGCTCGTAGCGACCCTTCGCGATTTGCGGCACGAGACTTCTGATCTCGCCGCTCGCGCTCGGCAAGAACGCTGACGCCGCGAGGAGTGAGGTGAAGGGGAGTCCGAAGAGCACCACGCGCAGCAGTCCCTCGCCGCCGTAGTCCTGCGCGAAGAGCAGAACGAAGGGCGCTCCTACCATGATTTCTAGTGCGCGCGAGTTGGCCGCTCGCCGGAAGAATCCGATGCCCGCCAGGAAGAGGAATCCGCCAGTCAGCAAGATGCGCAACTCCACGATGAACACGTGCGCCTGACCGCCGACCACTCGATTCGTGACGTTGTCCTGCAACTTATTGCTGAACTGACCGAACGAACCAAAGATGTCATTGAGGTGACCAACCCAGTAGTTGCTCGCCCCCAGACTCAGCCACCCCGCCGCCATCACGATGAGAAGAAACACCAGTTCGGGACGTCCGAGACGACGTGTAATCAAGAGCCCAAGTAGTCCAACGATGAGCGCGTACGGAGTGAGTTGGTGACTCATCGCAACGGCGACGAAGATGAGAGTACAGATCAGGATGAGTCCCAATTTCTGACCCCTCGTCCACGTCGACTCAGTATGGCGACCCACGAGACGATCGCGCGTCACAATATGTCGACTTTGCGTGACCCGATCGCGGAATGTCCCAGAGACGACACTCGATAGTGCTACTTTGGCCGGCCGCCAGCACGCAAACACTCCGGCCACGACCACGAGGTAGAAGAGATAGTCCAACGCTTGAGGGGAAAAATAGTCCTGAAAAATCCAGTTGGCCGAGTAGTAGAAGACAATGGCCAACCACCCCGCCCGTCGACCCACGCCGCTGTTGCGAACGATCACAAACAATGGCGCGAGATAGATGAATTCGATGACCAAGGGAAACCATCGAATGAATCCGAGTGCGTTGGCCTGTCCCGCAAACTTCACAATTATCGCTCCCATGGAGAACGCGCCGGGCCACGAGAAGCGGGCGTCGTACCCTTCGAGCGGATGTCCGTGGAGCAAGATGTACTGAATGAAGCCCGCGTGAATCCACGCGTCCGTGAGTTCCGCAACGGGCTCCACGGCGGGAGCCGTGCCGTAAAGGAAGAGCACAAAGATTGCGACGAGTGCGAAGAGCCGCAACGAACGAGGATTCCTTCTAGTCAGTTCGAGTACGAAGCCGGCAATGACGAACGCGAGTCCCAGAAAATACGGCCATCCCAAAATCGATATGAGGCCGTCACTCCCCATGTGCGAATAGTGGGCGGAGTGAAGTGCGAGGATCCACAGTAGAACACCGGCAGCACCGAGAGGCAGCCCCAGCCGCCCTCTCAGTTGCTCCGGCTCCTGCACCGCCAGGGTGGGCGCATAGTCCATGGTGGCCGTACTCATCCGACAATCCGGAAGCGAAGCACGACAAAAATCACGAAAAGTAAGAAAACGATGACGACGGACGCATCGAGCAGGCGAGCAACGAGCCGGTCGAGGACGACGTCGAGCGCACCGAGAGACGCGCGAACGCCCAGCAAGACGACACTGCCAATGAGCAACAGCAGCACGACGGGCGACGTGAGCGCGGCGGTGTCGGCCACGAAGAAGGTGGTCACTGCTCTTGTCGATTCATCCACGCCTGCGTTGATTGGCGCAACAGTGGGATCAAGCACGCAATGCTCAAGATCTCTTCGAAGGCCACGAGATGCCAAAGGTCCAACGTGATCATTATCTGGGCACAGACCATGATCAGGGCGAGGCTCGTCGCGACGCTGAGCCCGATTTCGAGCGCGGCGTTCTTCAGTTTGAGGAAGCCAACGAATGACCAACCCGGCACGAGCACTCCAAAGAGAAGTCCGAGAAAAAATCTGATCGGTCCGTGCGTATTCGCGAAAGCCATGACGAGATTGGCGATGTCAACGGCGACGAGAAACTGCGTGAACCTGCGCCGCACCTGCGGAGCAATCTCGTACTGATCGACGTTCCACCGATCACCGGTTGAACCAGAAATGAACCAGCCATCGTCGGGCACTTCGCTCGCGTCAGCGGACGTTCGCGTTGTCGCTCTTGATTGATCCGACCCCGTGGAATACAACTTGTCGATGCCAGGCTGCAACGGCCTCGGGTGCGTCAGTTCGAGAGCACAGGCTTCATAGAAGATGCGAGCATCATCTTCGCTCACGATGGCCGGTTGGCAGTACAACCCGCGAGGCGCGTTTTGCACCTCTTCGCGTGCGGGGAATGTCGTCTTTCCGCCGAGACGAAACACCTGTGATCCGAGGGCCTCGAGATCGATGACAATGTACGCGTCGCTCAACGCGTATCGAGATGCCAGAAGGTCGAGCGCGAAGTAGACGTAGCCCGCTCCGGTTTCACTCTTGCGCAGGCGATCGAGGTCATCGGCGAGAGTTTCAGTACTAGCGGCCCCTTCATTTCGCCGCGCATTCCGCAATCGCTCAGTGAAGTTGCGCCTCGTCATGGCAGGGCGCTGGTTCTCAAGGTAGGTCCTTTCGCACGGATTCGAACTGGGGAAGTCCTATGCCTCCACTCGTACGTGAACTCCAGAAATTCTAGCCCTTGCAAAACGCGCCCACGGTACGTGCGGCGTTGTTAGCGGCTGCCGCGATATCTGGCGATACTTCGCACATACGCGACCGGGCCATAGGCCATGCCTAGAAAGTGATAGGCGTACGTTTTACGCGGATACGTCGCGTACGCGCTCGGAGAACGCTTGTCGCGAGGTTTGAGCAAGACTCGTAGACCGCGTGGGAAGCGTCGAGCCATCTTGAACAGATGTCGAGGATCGTGGAAGATCAGCTTCGTGAACATCGCCGTGAGGCCCGTCCCATACCCAAAGACTTGTGTGAAGAATGCCTCTTCCGAATCTCGGTGTTGGTGTCGCACCTTCGCGCGTGGTTCGAAGGCGAACGTGCCGTTGGCGAGCACGAGTTTCATCGACATGTCAATGTCCTCGCCGCCGTGTGTCGGCGTACCTACGCCAAGTCGAACGTCAAAGTCACCGATCCTCTGCAAGGTCGAACTGCGGATTGCCATATTGCAGCTCGCTCCGAAACGTCCAGTGGAATAGGGAAAGAGTGGATCATCGGCGAGTACGTCCACACTGAGGAGTTCGCCGTCGAGCGACTGATTGAATCCACCGAAGTATTCCTCGAACCAGAGTTGTGGCTCCGTTCGCAGTTCCAACGGCAATACCAGTCCACTGACGGCGTCGACTTCCGGTGATAGGACGAACCGGGTACCGAGTTCGCGGAGCCACTGGGCGTCGACGGAGACATCATCGTCAGTAAACGCGATAATTTCGCCGGCGGCCTGAGCGATGCCGAAGTTGCGCGCTGCGGACACGCCGCGCAGTGGCTCCCAGAACGAGCGAACCCGGTCGCCACCGGCGAAAGGTGGCAGCGGCGGGCGATTGGGGTCCGGTCGATTGTCGACGATGATGATTTCGTAGTCGGGATAGTCGAGGTTCACCAGGCAGTCGATCGCCTTTTGCAAACGAGCGGGGATACCACAAATCGTGGGGACGACGACTGAGAAGAATGGCAGTGCGCTGTCGTCGAGGAGTTCGTAGGGGAGTGAAGAGACTGGGGTGAGGTCGGCGATACATTCGCGCAGGGACGCTTCAGACACTCCCCCGTCTTCGGCCGTGACTTCGCACACCCCGACGACCCGACCACCTCGAGTGAGCTCGAGCCAGACTCGCTGACCGCTGACGACGCCCTCCAGGGCGACGCGCGCGGGCGCGTCAACATCTATACCCACGATTGGGATCGGCGTCGAAATCATCGGTACCACTTCAGAGCGGACCTTTCTACGGTTGCTGCGTCACAAAGCACTCTCGAGTGAGACGTGTCTAGGAGTGTAGGCAACGGAGAGGACTTAGGACGTCATCCAGCGTGTGCGGTGGGCGTGAGTTGAGAGGTCGGGACCGCCTCTTCGCGCGTCGCCTCCTTCAGCGTGGCTGCCGGTGCGACGGTGATGACAGCCTCACGACGAGCCGCGTCAAGCAGCCGATTCACCAGGTCATTCCATGCGTCAGGTCGTGGGAAGTGCAGTTCCGCAAGTCGCAGCGCGTGAGTCAATGCGACGTGCACCGAAACGGGGCGGTTCATGTCGGCAAGCAGTGCACCCACGTAACCTCGGCCAACGTCGGGCAACTGGCTTGACGCCAGAACCACGACCGCGACGCCGCAGTCGACCGCGATTGAGAAGGCGCGCGAGTCAAAAGCAGGGTCGGCGATAATCAACGCCGACGACGATGAGCACAGGCGTTCAAGTTCGGCTGACGATAGGTCTTCCCCAACGAGTCGAACAAATTCTCCGTGGTAACTCTCGCGCAACATCTGATTCGCGATCTCTTCGTTGCTGCGCATCACGACCTTGAGGTGATAGCTGTCGATCCACGCCTCCGGGATGGCGTCGTAGGCCGTGAGCAACGTCGCCAACGCGTCGTAGTTCTCTTTGGGCAAGAACGCCGTGATTTGGTGAATCGACGTTCGCTCTGCTCGGCCCTGGAGTGACAACGCCTGGTGCATCTCGACCACCGGACCTGATCGCGAGAAGATCTTCTTCAACGCGTCGGCCTCTGCCGTGTTGCCGACCAAGACGAGATCGGCGCCAATCATGACGTCGGCGAGAGCGACCACTTTGTCGTGGTTTGAACGCGGCAAACTGACACACACGACCATTGTCGGCGTCTTGTTGGCGTGCGCAGCGTTCAGGAATTGGCTAATCCACCCATTGTCGAGTCCCGGCCACGCAAAGGCAATCGCCGCACGGGCACCCGGCGGAATCCAGCCCTTGAAGGCCTGGGCGCGCAGACGCGGGTGCGTCGGCGCCACATAGCTCACGACGTTCCCCGACACTTCAGTTCGGTGCGCGGCCGCCAACGAAGGAGTGCGGTGCAGTCCGGCGTCAAAGTCGCTCGACGAGTCAACTTCGATGTTCATGACGGAGTGGTTTTCGGAAATGGCGTGCACGATCTGCGAGACGATGATGCCGGGAATCGTCAGCGACGAACTTGGTCCCGCCACGACGATCGACGGGTCCGATGCCGACATGTTCGTCGCAATCTCATTGAATTCGTTACGATCACGCACGACGACGCCGAAACCTTTCCTTAATTATCGTTCCAAGAATCCGGAATCCATCTCGTAAGGCGTGAAGGTTGCTGTCGCCGTGGATTCGCGTCGCCTCGAAACAAGGCACCTCCGCAGTTCGAAGTCCCGCTCGGTGCGCGCGAATGCCAATCAATGTCTCGACTTCAAATCCGTCGGAGTCAATGCCCAGCTTCTCAACACAATCCTTTCGTACGCCAATGTACCCGTAGGTCGCGTCCGTGTAGCGAGCACCAAAGAAAATCTTTATTAACAAGCAGATGCCGCCATCGCCGAAACGTCGGAACTTCGTAATGTCGGCCGATCCGGCACCTGGACCGAACCGAGTGCCCTTCACGTATTGGGCGCCGTTGGCCAATGCATCACGGAATCGGCCAATTTCGGCGCCGTCCATTGACCCATCGGCATCGAGGGCAATGATGAAATCGCCCTTGGCCGCTTCGAGTCCGGCTCGCATCGCGGCGCCCTTGCCAGGTCGCAGCTCTTTGATAATCCGAATCTCGGGGTGCAGGAGTTTGGCGACACGCAAGGTGTCGTCCTGGGAGCGCCCATCGACCAGCACAATTTCGTCAACCCAGTGAGGAATCGTGTTGAGGACGTAGGGCAGGTTGCCAGCTTCGTTGAGGGTAGGAATCATTACCGACACAGTTGGCGCAGTTCGATTGGAGGTCAAGTCCGAGAAGTCGTCGGCGTCTGAAGACGCGGGCGAAGGGTTGACGGCCACCACTTTAATTCTCCTCATCAGCCCTTGCACCTCAAATTCTTGCAGTAAACAAAGGCCTTGTCAATAAGGCGATCCCTGATTGAAACAGCAGTATACCCATGGTCTATCGCCAAACCGGTCCCAGAAACATGTCTGGATTGTGACTTATTTCGTAACATTCGATGGTCTTCCTCAGGTACGCAGGTTGTGTCCCATGTGACGAGGAAGTATGGTCTCGTGCACAGGTTGCGAGTCGATTCGCGGTGTCCAGCGACAGTTGGCTGCGGCCCAAATGCGATACCACGAGTTTGAGATTTCGCGTTCGTTGACCGCATGCACGTTCGTTCATCTGAATGCACAATTGTTCGCAGTGCTGGCGCGGTGCCCGAAGCAGACACGTGCGCCACTGGGGCTCTCATCTTGTCCTGTCGCGAATCGACGACTGCACCGGCGTGCGCGCCTCGGAACACCGAGTGAGCGCAGCGGCGCGTTGGCGCTACTTCACGATCTAGAGATATCTCAACTGTCATTGCCCTTGCCTTGCCCTTGCCCGTCTTTCGACGACTAGTTAGATGTGTACTCCGTGACCCAGTCGACTTGCATCGACGTTGGAGCGGTGGGGCACGCGAAGTTCGTGCTGCACCACGTCTGCTGTTGAAGGTCCAATGTCATTGGCACTGACGGAATCCCCGAAGGGTTCGTCACGGTGCCCCAGACACGTCCGTCAACGGTGTACTTCAGCGAGGTGGGAGTCCAAATGACACCCCACGTGTGCCACTGCGTCATGTCGATGTTGATCGTCGACTGAATCTGGCTGCGGTTCGAGCCGTTGATAGCCCAAATCGTGGTAGCCGACGAACCAGAGGTAACGCCACTGGTCTCGTTGAAGTCAATTTCTGGCGGCCAGCCACTGGTCGGCCAGAGCAACTCGACGTTGGTCGGGCCAGAGCCGGTCACCCGTGAGCGAACGAAGTACGCGCCGTAGGTGCGAGCAACGCCGCACTGGCACAGTCCGCCCGTGACCCACTCGTTGTTGTACGCGGGGTCCTGCCAGGTATTGAGCGATAAGAGGCCACCGCTCACCGTCACGTGACTGAGGCCCCACTGCGCGCCGGGGTCGCCACCGGGAAGTCCCGAGTAGACGTCCCAGCCGTTGGGTACCGAACTGCCGGTGAAGTCCTGGACGTAGCTCTCGGTGTAGCCCGAGAAATCGTTCGTGCCCGGAGGGGCCATGCCCGAAGGCTCAGAGTTGTCAGCCGTGCCGACCGGGAAGGCCGTCGTGGGCGCATTCGTGGTCGTGGTGGTGACCGGTGCCTGCGTCGTCGTCGTTACGGTCGGCTGCGTGGTCGTCGTGGTCGGCGCGTTGGTCGTCGTGGTCGTAGGACGCGTCGTGGTCGTGACGGGTGCCTGCGTCGTTACGGGCGGCGGCGTGGTGGTCGTGGTGGTGAAGATCGGAATGGTCGTCGTCGTTGAGAAGAACGGCACCGTCGTCGTGGTGGTCGGCGATGTCGGCTTCTTCGGGCGGTGACCCACCCGGAACGCCGGCGAGGTTGTGGATTTGGATGACGCGTCCTTGGTGGCGAAGGGCAGGTTGGTGACCTTCGAAGTGTTGAGCGTGCCGTTCAGGAAGGGCGACGGGGTGGACGGACGTGGTGAACTCTTTACCGAAGTCGTCGACGAGACCGACGCCGAAGTAGAGTTCGCCAACGTCGAGGCAGCGTACGTACTCGAGGCCGGCTGCGACAGTTGCGTTGTGCCGGGCGTCACCACCTTTTCCGCAGCGGAAGCGTCAAACGCCACCACACCGAGTAGTACAGATGATGCGACGAGGAGTGTCAACAACTGAGAAATACGACTCGACGACGTGCCCTTAGATGATCTGAAATTAGATAATTTGCCCATGCAGCAAATATTGCAATTCAGAAGCAAAACCGAACCTATTAAAAATCAATTGCAACCCAATTTGCTTCTCCTAAACCGAGCCATTTTCGGGGATGAACGCTCGGCACTACCTCGCTCTCGCGCGCCGTATGGCGAACGATGAAACGACGAGAACCCATGGGGAGGCGCGAATGCGACAAGTCGGCGCGTCACCGTGACGTCGTATCAGCGACGTGAAGAAATGTGAAAAACGACCTCGCGAGCGAGCACCCAATCCGTTGTGAATGCACGGAGTTGTTGTTAAATCTGGCTACAGCAGTTGGTGCGCCGCCCACGCGTCGACGACGATGTTCTCCAGATCCGATCGATACGGCTCCCAATGGAGCGCCGCGCGGGCACGCCCGTTACTCGCGACGGCCGCCGCGGGATCGCCGTCGCGGCGATCGACGAATCGCACCTCGAAGTCGATACCGGTCACCTTCTTCACCATGTCAATGACCTGGCGATTGGAAGAGCCGACGCCGGTGCCGAGATTCAAGACCAGTGCGGGCTGCGACTCGAGCGCGGTGATGGCCGACACGTGGGCCTCGGCGAGGTCACTGACGTGTATGTAGTCACGAATGCAAGTGCCGTCAGGGGTCGGATAGTCACTCCCGAATACGTCTAAGTGGCCCCGCTTGCCGTTCGCCGCGTCAAAGGCAATGGGAATGAGGTGGATCTCTGGCGTGTGTCGTTCTGGATGGGCGGTCGTGCCTCCGGCCGCGTTGAAGTATCGAAGCGTCGCGGCCTTCAACCGACCCTGGCGAACGAGCCACTCAAGTCCCTCTTCGACCATTCGCTTCGACTGGCCGTAGGGACTGTGCGGCTTCGTCGCGCGTTCTTCGTCGATCGGCATCTCCACCTGATCGCCGTAGACAGCGCACGACGAGGAGAAGACGAAGCGCTCGACGCCCGTTTCAATCAGCGCGTCGAGCAGTCGAAACGTCGAGGCGACGTTGTTGGAGAAGAAGGTCTCGGGAAACGCCATTGAGTCTGCTGGCTCAATTCGCGCCGCGAAGTGCACGCAAGCATCGAACGTACCGAGGGACTTCACGAGCTCGACGTCACCGCAGTCCCCCTCGATGAAGGTGGCGCGAGGTGGAACGTTCTCCTTACGTCCGCGTACGAGGCTGTCGAGCGCGATGACCTCATGACCCTCATCGAGCAAGAGCTCAGCGGTAGTCGATCCAATAAATCCGGCGGCGCCGGTGACCAGTACTCTCACGTTTTCGACCGTTCGTTCATCAGTTGAGGGCCACTCCTGCGAGCAACGTCCAAAGGATAGGTGACGTTCGTGAGCAATGACTTAACTCGGTACTTGACCTTTGCCTTGGGTGACACCCGCGTCCGACGAACGAAGCGGTTCTTGTTCTCAGTGCCTCGCCTCACGTGAGGAAATCGGCGTCGTCGTACGCTCGAACAGGCCTCGGGACCCAGTTGCAGTGCTGAATCTATGCTCAGGTAGGAAGAAGGAGAGCGGTGCCTGCAACAAGTCCCTTTGAGCGGTGGCGTGTGGCCTACGACGCGTCGACCACACGCGACGCCACCTTTACGACGATGTCGGGCATTACCCTCGAACCGGTCTACGGCCCCGACGACGCCGAGTTCCCGGGTCAGTATCCCTACACCCGCGGCGTGCACGCTTCGATGTATCGCTCGCGACTCTGGACGATGCGCATGTTCGCGGGCTTTGGCACGGCCGTCGACACCAACAAACGCTTTAAGGACATCATCGCCGCGGGCGGCCAGGGACTTTCGACGGCCTTTGACATGCCCACCCTGCTCGGACTGGACTCCGACGATCCCATGGCGCTGGGTGAAGTGGGACGCTGCGGCGTCGCCATTGACTCGCTCTCGGACATGCGCGACCTCTTCGCCGACATCGACCTGGCGAGCATCACGACGAGCATGACCATCAACTCCCCCGCCGCTGTGATGCTCGCGCTCTTCGTCGCCCAGGCCGAAGAGTCCGGCGTTCCCCGCGACCAACTCGGCGGCACGTTGCAAAACGACATCTTGAAGGAGTACCAGGCGCAGAAGGAGTTCGTCTTTCCTCCACGGGCCTCCATGCGACTGGTGCGCGACACCATTGCGTTCACCGCCACCGAGATGCCCAAGTGGAACTCGATCTCGGTGTCGGGCTATCACATTCGTGAGGCCGGTTCGACGGCCGCCGAAGAACTGGCCTTCACGCTCGCCAACGGCTTCGCCTACGTTGAACTGGCGCGTTCCGCCGGACTGAGCGTCGACGAAGTCGCACCACGACTCTCTTTCTTCTTCAACGCCCACATTGACTTCTTCGAGGAGATCGCCAAGTACCGCGCCGCGCGCAGACTCTGGGCGACGTGGATGAAGGACCACTACGCAGCCACCAACGAACTGAGCTGGAAGCTCCGCTTTCACACCCAGACGGCCGGCGTGTCGCTGACGGCCCAGCAGCCCGAGGTCAATATCGCGCGCACTGCCATCGAAGCCCTCGCCGGGGTGCTCGGCGGCACGCAGTCGTTGCACACCAACTCCATGGACGAGGCACTGGCGCTGCCCAGTGAAAAGGCCGCGCGCATTGCGCTGCGCACCCAGCAGATCATCGCCTACGAAACCAATGTCGTGCACGTGGCCGATCCACTCGGCGGCTCGTGGTACGTCGAAGAGTTGACCGATGAACTAGAGCGTCAGGCCGAGCAGATCTTCGCGGAGATCGCGAACTTTGGCGACGGTTCGATGCTGGAGGGCTGCATCAAGGGCATTGAAGAGAACTGGTTCCAGGGACGAATTGCCGACTCGGCCTACCAACTCGAGCGTTCCTTTAACGAGGGCCGACGAACTGTCGTCGGTGTGAACGACTTTACCGAGGGCAACAACGACGCCGACCTCGAGATCCTTCGCATCACCAATGAGGACGAGCGCAAGCAGGTACAGCGGCTCAACGAAGTGAAGCGCGACCGTGATGACGGGCGTGTAGCGCTCGCGATAGAAGAACTGACCCGTGACGCCACTGACCCCGAGGTCAATCTCATGCCCGCGCTGATAAACGCCGCTCGCGCCAACGTGACCGTCGGCGAGATGATGGGCGCACTGGAGAAGGTCTTTGGCCGCCACATTGAGGTCCCGACACTGTGACCGTACGCGTACTCGTCGCCAAGGTCGGACTCGACGGACACGACCGCGGCATCAAAGTCGTGGCACGTCTACTGCGTGACGCCGGCATGGAAGTTGTCTACACCGGCCTCTTCCAAACACCCGAGACCGTGGCGATCGCGGCCATTCAAGAAGACGTCGACGTCGTCGGCCTTTCCATGCTCTCGGGCGCACATCTCACGCTCGCACCGTTGGTGGTTGCGGCACTGCGCTCAAAGGGATCTGACATTCCGGTCGTCGTTGGAGGCATCGTGCCGAACAACGATCTCGACGACATGAAGGCCGCGGGTATCGCGGCGGTCTTTGGTCCGGGTGCGAGCGCTCTTGAAATGGTCGAGTCGATTAACGCGGTCGTGCGGGCTCGAGCCTGAAGTCCAGCGGCGGGCCCGCCAGTGACTACGAAGCACCCGTGATGAGATTGAGTTTCGTCGGCCACTTGTTGAGGACCGAACCGGGGTCAGTCTTGAGCACGTCGCTGAGCATCGCGGCGTAGATGTCGCGGAAGTCGACCGAGACGGCGAGGTCGCCATCAACGAGCTGGGTCAGTGACGGCTGCTCTCCGTAGAAGCCACCGGCCACCATGTTGCCCGCAACGAAGACGGGCGCCGACGTGCCGTGGTCCGTTCCCTCACCCCCATTGGCCATGACGCGCCGACCGAACTCGGAGTAGACCATCACGACGACGTCGTTGGCTCGCGGCGTTGCGCCAACCTGCGCGAGGAACGCGGTGATCGCATCAGAGACTTGACCGACCAGCGTGCCCTGAGGACCGAGCTCATCGGCGTGCGTGTCGAAACCGCTCAGCGACACTGAGTACACGCGCGTGGGCACGTTGGCGGTAATGAGGTTGCCGACCACGTCGAGCTGTTGGGCGAGTGGCGACGCCGAACTCGGCGGTGCCTTCTGCAACACCGGCGACACGGTGGCCGAGAGCTGGAACAGGTCGCCAATGGAGTCGGCGGCGTCGGCGACCAATGCGGTGTCCTGACGTGACGAGTTCGCCATGAGTTGCATTTGCGACGCGAGCGAGCCGGTGGGGACCTGTAGCCCGCTGATCGGGAGCATCGAACCGACACGGTGATCACCGGCGAGCAGGGGCGTCAACGTCGAGTCGATGCCAATAGCCCGGAACGGGTCGTGAGGAAGGCTGTCGAGGTAGCGGCCAATCCAGCCACTCGAAATCTCCTCGACTGGCGAGCCGGTCTGCCAGATGGCCATCGAGGTGAAGTGCGAAAGGTTGGGCTGGGGGTAACTGACACCGAGGACGATTGCGAGCTTATTCGCCTCCCACAGCGATGCGAAGCCCGTCATGGTGCCATTAAGTGCCAGACCGTCACTGAGGGGGATCACCTTGGACTCGTCGAGGGACATGCCGGGCCGATTGGAGAGATAGGCCGGGTCGAGATAGGGCACGACCGTATTGAGTCCGTCGTTCCCGCCGTACAGCGTGACGATGACGAGGATCGGCGTGCCGACCGGCATCGGCGCGACGGACGCCGCTTGGGCAACGTCGTCCATCGTCAAGTTCGCCGCAATGGTCGCGACGCCCGCGGCGCCGGTGTACTTAAGGAACTGGCGCCGATTGAAGTCGCAGGTGTGCACCGTCATGCGCTCACCAAGTATTCGGGGGAACAGAGCGCCAGCGTGGCGAAACGGTTCGGGTCGGTCAACGCCTGATTGAGTGCGCGTTCGGTACGGGTGCTCCACTGGGGGATGCCCAGCCAGTCTGCCGCCGCCTCAACCACCTTGGACTTCGCAACCTTGGTCAGCGGATCGAGGTTGCCGTGCTGGAGAAGGTAATAGGTCATGTCGATGCGGTACTGCGTCGAGGCGGCCGTCAGCCACGCCTCGTCGTTGGGCCAGCCGCCGACGCTCGGGGGGTTGAAGGGGAACTGACCCATCGAGCCGAGCATCCACGCCACGTCACCCGGCGACGGTAGTTTCGACGGCGTGATGCGCAGCGCGCGACAGGACGACACGAACCACTCGACCGGCGACTTCGCTTGACTGACACCGGGACGGCGCATCATGGGGTTCTTCGCAATCGTGGTAATGAGTTCGGCGATGTCACGATTCTCAAAGACCTTCGCGAGCGAGGCGGGAGGCGCTATCGACGTCGACACGAAGCGAAACCAGAGTCGGCGCGCGATGAACGTGGCGTTCTCGGGTCGCGACACAATGTAGTCACTCAACGTCCGGGCATTGAAGTTCTCTTGTTTGCCCAACACACTCTGCGGCTTGGTGTCGTGGGACTTCGCGACGAACGTCACCGCCCCGCTGGTCTGATTGACCTGGTAACCCGTAAAACCGAGCGCCGCCTGGTGGACGTCATTCTGTGAATAGTTGCCAACGCCGAGCGTGAAGAGCTCCATGAACTCTCGGCCGAGGTTCTCATTGGGCGACCACGAGACGTTCTCTTCGCCGTCGAGCCAAAAAATCAGCGCACCGTCTTGGACCATGGCGCGCGACATGTCGGTGAAGTTGCCGAGGGCGTGCGTGCGCAAGGTCTCGTTCTGCGTCTTCATGGGCAGCGCGTACGAGACCTTCGAGATCGAGGTCGCCCAGTGTCCGTGCCAGAACCAGGTCATGCGCTCGAGGAAGGGGTAGTCCGCGAGGACCATACGGTCCATCCACCACATGGCGACGCTGATGGATTGCTCGTAGACCGCCTGCCAGTAGGCGTGACTCGCCGTGGGGTCGGACGGAGCCTGACCCATGTCGGGGAAGGCGGGCGTGACGAGTGCGTCGAGTCCGTGGTCGTAACGGCGAGCGAGAATCGTCGCGCGGGCCTGGGGGATGCCCGCGCGAAGCAGATTGACGTACTCACCGGGCTTTGGTCCGAAGCCGAATCGATGGACGAGGCGTGAGAGCTCCAGTCGATCGGAGGCGGTCGTCATGCAGCGAGACTAGAACGACGAGTTCAAAATCATGAAGGTGTTGTTTTGATTTGTGCGCGATTTGATGAACCGATGCCGGCCCCTAGAAACAGGCCGCCAGATCGAACAGGAAATGCTGGAGTGTCTGTACGTAGATAAGGACCTCGGCGCTCGTGGCGGCCAACTGCTCGTCGGTGAGAAGTCCCTTACTCTGCGCGGTAGAACGAAGCGCAACCTGGAGCGTCGTGAGCCACGCCCACGCTTCGGTGTCATTCAAAAACTGTTCGTCAACGCTGAGACCAGCGAGTTCCGCGTTCGTGGACGTCTCGTTCTGGCGCGCGAGCATCGACAGCGGATCATCCTGATCGACACTGGGATCAATTGGACCCGAAAGCGCGACGTGCCACTCGTGCTCAGGGTCGCGCTCGGCCGCCAGCACGTTCGAGAAGGCACTGCGCACGATGTCGCGCGCGTAGTCGTTCATTCGTACTTCAACCCTCCCATCACGGCGGCGGGTAAATAGTTTTGAACCGGCCACTAGTTGTCCTGTTCAATCGTGCTCTGCAGTCCAGCAACTTGGAGCTTGACGCAGTACGACTCGGCCCGTTCACGGTTCCCGGACCACACGAGTGCTCGGCCTTCGTTGTGGACGGCGAGCATCAACTGCGTGCACTTGTTGTGCGAGTAGCCAAAGATCTTGCGAAAGATGACCACGACGACGGTCATCGGCGTCACCGGGTCGTTCCAGACAATGACGTTCCAGGGCTTCTGGGTCTGCACCGCATCACCGGTCTGGGTCTCGCCCTCGGTCGTTGTTCGACGAAGCGGTTGGGTGGAAGGCATTACTCCAGTGTCGCAGACGACGTCCGTGAATGAAAGGAGTCACCATAGGGTGGCACCGAACGAAGCGGGAGGACACGGTGTCGACCAGATGGGCCACTAAGGCGCCGACGCGACTTCGTCAACGAGTCAATCGCAACATCCGAAGCGCCGTAGGGCTCACGGAGAGCCCTCCCCCACGATGCAACGACCCCGACGAGTCCTACTTCGCCATCGACGGCGTTGCGCGCATCGTGCACGGCGATCTTCCACCGATGCTCGTCGGTGGTCTCGGTTCGCTCTTCGTCCAAATGCTGCATCCGCACACAATGGCCGGTGTCGCCCAGCACTCGCGCTACCAAGACGATCCACTGGGCCGACTACTCCAAACTGCAAATTTCATCGGCTTCACGACCTACGGCACGAAACAGGAGGCCTACGCGTCGATCGAACGGGTCCTCTCCGTACATCAAGTCGTGCGAGGTCTGGCCGACGACGGTGTGCCGTACGACGCGAACGATCCCCACTTACTGGCCTGGGTGCACGCTGCGGAAACGTCGATGTTCCTGAGCGCGTATCGACGATTCGGTCAGTTGAAACTGACCGACGCGCAGGCCGACTTCTACGTCCACGAGATGGCAACGCTCGCGCGCGACCTGGGCATGATCGACCCACCCGAATCGGTCGCGCAACTCAATGCCGCGATACTGCGATTTCGCCCTGAACTTCGACTGAGCGCTGCCGGCGCCACGGCACGTGATTTCGTCGCGCGAGGCGTCGTGCGAGGACCCACACAGCGACTCGTCTATTGGCTGCTCGTTCGAAGTTCCTTCGCACTCTTGGACCCGTGGGAGTTGGAACTCCTCGGCGTACGCAGTCGACCGATCCGCAACCGGCTCTTCATCCAACCGGCGACGTGGGTGCTGTGTCGCGTGATACGTCTCTTCGTCCCGCCGCCGCCGCGTACTACGTAGTCAGTGACAGTCCTCCGTCAACGACTACGACTTGTCCGGTGACGTAGGGCGACAACGCGAGCGACACAATCACGTCGGCGATGTCGTCGGGCGTGCCACTGCGCTTGAGCGGCGCGACCGTCGAAACGAAGCCGCGCACGGTGTCCCAGTCCTTCGTCCACGGCGTGTCGACGAGGCCCGGCGCGACGGCGTTCACGCGCACTTCGGGCCCCACGACCTTCGCGAGCAGCGTCGTCATGTGATTAACCGCAGCCTTGGATGCCGCGTAGGGAATTGAAGAGCCGACCGGTCGTACCCCCGCAAGCGACGAGACGTTGACGATCGAACCTTTCGCGACGCGCAACGCGTCCATCGCGTGCACACTGAGATTCCACGTCCCAAAAACGTTGACTTCAAAGATCTCGCGCCAGACGTCGAGCGACGCCGCCTCGAGGTCTTGATGAGGAATGACTTTCGTGGTCCCGGCGTTGTTGATCAGTACGTCGAGGTGTCCGTGACGTTCGAGGACCTCTCGTACAAGTCGTGCGCAGTCAGCGTCGACGGCGACGTCGCCTTGTATATAGGACGAGCCGGGCGTGGCACTGGCGAGTCGCTCCCCCTCTGCGACGCTGCGCACGGAGTTAAAGACCACGGTGTCGCCGAGGCCGGCAAATCGTAACGCCGTGGCTTCGCCAATGCCGCTCGTCGAGCCCGTAACGAGCACCACGCGATTGGTCATGACTATCTCCTTCGCAGACGCCACGAACCGGCCCAGTGCTGTCCCGGCTCAAGGACGACGACGTCCTTGCCGCTTCGCAGCGCATCGGGCGGACAGGTCATTGGTTCCACGGCGACCGCGGTACGTCGTCGACCCTTTTCTAAGTGATCGCCCGTAAAGACTTGGAGATAGGGGAAGTTGCGGTCGACGCTCAGTTCGATCTCCCCGCCCGAGGCGTCCGCCAACACGACGGTCGCAAGACCGGAGTCGTCGCGCACCAGTTCCGTGTACGTCGTGTCGAGGGAGTGGCCATTGACGGACTTGCGGACCGTGAAGTCAAAGGCGTGGCCCTTGACGGGAAGAATCTGACCCGTGGGTAGTTGGCGTTCGTTGACGGCAACGTACGCCGTCGCGGGAATTTCGAGCTCGGCCCCTTCGATGGTTGTCGTGGTCACGGCCAAGTACGGGTGGAACCCGACGCCAAAGGGAATCGGCACGTCATCACGATTCGTCACGGTGGTGGTGACCGTGAGACCCATCTTTCCGAGGTGGTACGTCACGTTGATCTCACTCAGGAACGGGTACTCGGGCGTGGGGTGCAGCAGCAACGTGAGCGAGCAGCGGTTCTGATTTACCGAATCGATTCGAAACGGTCGCCAGCGCACCAAGCCATGAATGGCGGTGGCGTGGGCGGCGTCGTCGATGGCGGGATGGGCCGTGCGATCCGAGAACGTCCATTGCCCGTCACCCATTCGATTAGGCCAGGGATAGAGCACTTGGCCTCGCGCGCCGGTCGGTACCTCTTCGCCGGCGAAGCCCTCAATAACGGCGAGTCCGCCCTTCACGAAGGTTCGCAGTGTCGCGCCCACTTCGGTGATCACGGCACGTTCGTCGCCGTGCGCAATCGCGATCTGTTCTCCCGATGGAAGCATCAGCTGCTTTTCCTTCTAATCACTGGTCTGTAACCTTCGCCCGTTATCGTACGCCGTATGCGAATTCTGATCACGAACGATGACGGGGTGCAAGCGCCCGGTCTGGCCATCCTCGCCCAACACGTCGCGAAGTGGGTCGACGAAGCACCGGACGGCGAAATCCGTGACGTCATCGTCGTGGCACCCCACATGAACTACTCGGGCATGTCGTCGGCGGTCGGCGACGTCTTCTCAAGCCCTACGGTCAAATATCAGCGCTACCGGATCGTCGGGGCCGAAACAATGACCGCCTACTCCTTGGAAGCTCCCCCGGCACTGTGCGCGATCCTCGGGGCCGTCGGCAGCTTCAACTATCAACCGGACCTCATCCTTTCGGGTATCAACGCCGGCGCCAATGTGGGTCGAAGCGTCCTGCACTCCGGCACCGTCGGAGCGATACTTACCGGCGCTCAACTCGGTCTCTCGGGCCTCGCCGTCTCGGTCCAGTGGGGCGAGGACGTCCACTACGACACCGCCGCCGAGGTGGCGATTGAGGTCTTGAATGAACTGTCCAGCGCGCCATCGCGCACGCTGTTGAATCTCAACGTGCCCAACCTTCCCGCCGGTGAGCTGAAGGGCGTTCGCCGGGGACGCATTTCGGGCGCCGGCATCGTGAAATCGGCCTCGCCGCGAAATGGCGGCGAGGCCCTCGGTGACGAAGGTGAGTTGACGCTCCGTCTCGGCGCAGCGACGCCCGAACTCGGCGACGTCAGTGACGAAGACGCCGATGAAGATGGCGCACTGTTGGTGGCCGGGTACGCCTCGCTCACGCCGCTTCGTGGACCACACGAAGACGACGACCCCGGACTTCACGGACTCATGCATTCCGCCCTCGCCGCGATTGCCCGACACCTCGAGTTGGTGCGCTAGACACAATGTGTCTTCCGCAGGAACGGTGGACAACCCCGGCACGTTGCAGCGGTCTGGGGCTCGTATTGAGTTACGGCAACTAGTCCTCGACGGGCGTTCGGCGCTGTTGTTTCACTCGGCCACGCGCCTTTTTCTCATCAACTCGACGTACCTTTGATCCCTTTGTTGGCTTCGTTGCGCGTCGCGGCGGCATTCGAGTCAATGCCGTGGCGATCTTCTGCGCCAACTGCTCCAGCGCCGCGCTGCGATTTTGACCCTGCGACCTGAAACGACTCGCGCTGGAGCGAACGACCGTGCCAGCTTTCTCAAGGAGAAGTTCGCGATCTGCGTGACTGAGCGCCAGTGAGCTTTCGACGTCGAATGATGCGACGACGCGTGTCAGGGATCGATTGGCGTGTTGGCCACCGGGACCACCGGACGTGGTGACCCGCAAGGCGACCTCGTCACTGGGAATCGTGAGACGTGCGCGGATGAAGAGGGACCCATCATCGAGAACTCGTGGCCCGGTGGTCATCGCTCTATGGAGGGGAAGCGAACCAGTGCCAGTTGACTCGATGATGCCACGAGGACGTCGGTCGAATCGAACAGCTCAGCGTGCTCCTCGACGCGGCCGTCGCTGATAATGGTGCACCATTGACGCGCCTTCAACCACTCCCCTGCCGGAATCGCGTGGACGTACGAGGTCAACTGCAGCGTCGGTACCCAGCCCGATGATCCGAGTGGAAACGTAGCCGGCGGCATCCCATCGCTCGCGAAGAGCAGGCTCCACGCGTCCCACTGGGACGCACCGTCGTCGAGGCGCAGCCATCCCCGGACCTCGCCCTGCTCCGAGACGCCGCCTTCCAGCCACGCCGTGCTCGATGGATCGAGGCGAAAGTCGAGGACCCGCATCAACTTGATCTCTTCGACCACCGTTCGACGAATGCATTGGTCGAGTGGTGCGAGTACCGGTATTGGTGCGTCGAGGTAGCGCGCGGTGACGCTGTCTCGAATCGAGCCGAGCGTGATGAGTGCTTCGCACATCACCGCGTCGTCTTGGACGAGCATGACGTGCACGAAGGAGACGCTGCGACCAACTCGACGCACCTCAGTGTGTAGTTCGGCCCTGCCGACCGATGGCGCGCCACTGAAATTAGTGGTGATTGCCGTAACGTGTACGTGGTTCGATCCCTCGTCACTCGCCGCCGCCAGCGCGGCATTCGCGAGTACGCACTGGAGGTAGCCACCGTTGGGCTTGCCGAGGATTGTGTAATCGTCAGAAATCTCGACAGCGTATCGTCCCGGACCAACCGGTTCGATGGCTGCGGCGTCGCGCAATGAGCGATTCGTTTCGTGGGCGCTCATGTCCAAACCTTAACGGGGTAACGGGTTTCAACCGTAGGATTGGCGCATGAGAAAGAGGTTCCAATGAGGACAGTGCCCTATTTCATCAACGACGAACGAGTGGATGGAGAGGGCGACCTGCTCGTCTACAACCCCGCGACTGGTGAAGTGAATGCGCACGTACCCGTTGCCGACGCGCAGCTCGTCGACGACGTCGTTGCCATTGCTCGTAACGCGGCCACCACCTGGCGCAACTCGTCACTGTCGCAGCGCACCAACGTGCTCTTTACGTTGCGCCAACTGCTCGTGGAACACGCAGACGAGTTGGCCGCCATCATCACCCAGGAGCACGGCAAGACCATCGCCGACGCCAAGGGTGAGTTGGCGCGCGGACTCGAGAACGTCGAGTACGCCTGCGGTCTCATCGAGCACCTCAAAGGCGACTTTTCGAGTCAAGTGGCCGACGGCGTCGACGTGCACTCGGTGCGCGAACCCGTGGGTGTCGTCGCGGCGATCACCCCCTTCAACTTTCCGATCATGGTGCCACTTTGGATGACCGCCAACGCCATTGCGAGTGGTAACGCCGTGATCTTGAAACCCTCGGAACGTGACCCGTCCGCAGCGGTGCGACTCGCAGAACTCTTGAAGGAGGCCGGTCTGCCAGCCGGCGTCTTCAACGTCCTGCACGGCAACGCCGACACCGTGACCCAACTCCTCGAGCACCCCGGCATCGACGCGATCAGTTTCGTCGGCTCCACCCCCGTGGCGCGTCACGTTTATCTCACCGGCACCGCGCACGGCAAGCGAGTGCAGGCACTCGGCGGCGCAAAGAATCACATGGTCGTGCTGCCTGACGCCGATCTCGACATCGCTGCGGACGCTGCAATCAATGCGGGCTTCGGATCGGCGGGCGAACGGTGCATGGCGATCAGCGTCGTCGTGGCCGTCGGCGACGTTGGCGACAGATTGGTCGACAAGATTACGCAACGGATGGACCGGCTCACCGTTGGTCCCGGTGACGACGCAACCAGCGACTTTGGTCCGGTGATCACGAAAGAACACCGTGACCGCATCGTCAACTACGTGGCGTCGGCGCCGAGCGACGGCATCACCGTCGTGCGCGACGGCACCTCGTGGGCGTCCAAGCCTGGGTTCTTCGTCGGTCCATGTCTCCTCGACGGCGTCAAGCCGGGCATGAAGGCCTACGACGACGAGATCTTCGGTCCCGTCCTCAGCGTCGCGCGCGTCGCGACCTACGCCGACGCGCTCGCAATGGTGAACGCCAACCAGTACGGGAACGGGGTCGCGATCTTCACCCGTGATGGCAACGCCGCACGACTGTTCTCGCGCGAAGTGACGGTCGGGATGATTGGGGTCAACGTGCCAATTCCGGTGCCCGTCGCCTCGTACTCCTTCGGAGGTTGGAAGAATTCGCTATTCGGTCACAGTCACATCTACGGCCCGGAAGGGTTTGCCTTTTACACGAGGGCCAAGGTCGTAACGACACGTTGGCCACTGCCATCGGAGTCCCAGATCGACCTCGGCTTCCCGAGGACTCGTTGATCGAGACGTAGCGCCACGTCGCCAACGTCGCTGCTCTACATCGTTGGATCGCTGCGAGCGGAACCGTTGTCGTCGAGGAACCGTGCCGGCTCTGCGGAAAAACGCTCACGACATCGATCCGAACAGAAGTAGTACGTCGTGTTGCCCACTCGCGCGGTGGCCGGTGCATCAGCTGTTCGGACTTGCATTGCGCAGACCGGGTCGATCGCGTAGCCCTCACCACCGCCGTGCTGGGTCTTCGTGTGTGCGAGCCACCACACGACGACGGCAACGCCGAGAAAGAAACAGTCCAAGTACGTCGTGTAGTTCCAAGCAAAGTGATCGACGCCGACGGTGATCGTTCGACGTGTGGGAACAACATGCAGCGCGGAGAAAATGCCCTGGGTGATCAGACCAGCAATGGCCATCGCCGCGTAAAACAGGCCGACGATTCGCAGCGTCAGGCGGGTGCCGTAGAACTTGCGGTAAATCAGAAGCAGCGGCATCGCGATCAGATCGGCGAAGATGAACGAGATCACGCCGCCGAAGCTGATGCCGCCCGACCAGAGTGCGGCCGCGAGGGGCACGTTGCCGATGGAACAGACCCAACTGATGACCGCAATGAGCGGTCCGACCAGGGCATTCTCGACGATGGTCCAGATACCGTGACCATGGAGGAAGAGGTCATTCCACAGGTGTCCGGGCACGATAACCGCCAAGAATCCGGCGACCAGGTAGCCGATTCCCAGCTCCTTGCGGATCATCGTCACGTCCGCCACGGCGTAACTCGATGCGTCGGACCAGGCCGCACGCGAGCGAAACTTCGAGCGCGTGGAGACGTGAGTAATAGAACCATCTTCGTGCCCGTCCATCGCCACGTGATGCTCGTGCGTGTTCGTCGAGTGTTCCAGGCGGTCACGCGCGCGAGTGGTCAACGCTCGCGAAAAGACAAGGCCACCGGCCAAAGCAATGATCACAATCATTATCGGGCCGCCAACGAACTCAGCGACCATGAACTGCCATCCGAGCAAGATCAGCATCACGAGGCCAAGTTCAACGACGAGATTCGTCGATGCGATCATGAAGACGAGTGACGTGGTGAAATCCGCACCCTTCGCGAACAGTGACTTGGCCATTGCCGACGCCGCATACGAGCAACTCGACGACGCCATGCCGTACCCCGAAGCTCGGGCAATCGCGACCGGTCGGTGCGTGCCGAGTTTCGCCTGCATGGTCTCCTTCGAGACAAACGCCTGGACTGCCCCGGACAAAGTGAAGCCGAGCACTAACGCCCAGAGCGTCTCCCAGAACATAAAGAGGCCCTCGCGAACTCCACGTCCGATGTCGGTAATCACATCGACGTGTGCGAGCACCATGCTCATGACTTGACGAGTCTCGCGATAGCGGCCGTGGCCTCGGCGATTTTGGCGTCCTTCTCCGGGCCACCCTGCTGCACCGCGTTTGCCACACAGTGCGAGATGTGATCACCCACCATCTCGAGCGCGACCGACTGGAGCGCGCGTGTCGTGGCCGAGATTTGGTCGAGGACGTCGATACAGTAACGGTCGTCGTCGATCATGCTCTGCAGTCCCCGGACTTGACCCTCGATGCGTCGAAGGCGACGTTGAAGCCGCTGCTTATCGTCCATGTAGCCCGGTGCCGCCATTAGCTCTCCTTGGGTTTCTCTATACCCCTAGAGGGTATCGGATTCGTCCAGCCGCCGTGCACAGTGACGAGCGCGGACGCCCATATTTTCAGTCGAATATCGGGGCCGCACACCTTCGTGCGCTCAGGACATCGATGATGCGTCGCCTACAATCTCATCAGCCGGGCGTGATGCACCTTCTCCAATCAGGGTTCGCGTGCATCGACACCACCGAACGAGGACACCCCATCCCATGAGCAAGCAACACACGAGCGTCCGTTCCTACGGAATCTTGATTGACCACGACCGCGTTGCACTCGTGCGCTCATCCAATCCCCGCCACGTCCCACCCCTGTGGTGGTTACCCGGTGGCGGGATTGACTTTGGCGAAGCGCCCGAAGACACCTTGATCCGAGAGTTCCGCGAAGAGACGGGCTTGGAGGTCAACAACCCCAAACTGATTGATGTCACGAGTGACGTTCGTCGACGGGACAATGGCGACAAGATTCACACGGTTCGCATCATTTTCTCGGTCGACCTCGCTGGTGGCGAACTGCACCACGAGGTGCACGGGACGACCGACCACGCGGCTTGGTTCAACCTCAGTGACCTCGAGACAATGAACATCGCCGATTACGCGCGCGCGGCAATATCTTCAGCTCAAGGGAAGTAGCGCTCGGGCATCTCACGCTTGAGGAACTTGCCGGCCGCATTGCGCGGCAGCGGTTCGTCCGTGAAGTCCACTTTGGATGGAATCTTGAAGCCGGCGAGACGTGACTTCAGGTGATCGCGCAGTTCGTCGCTCGTGAGCGTCGCACCCGGCTTTAACATCACGACGCACGCCACCTCTTCACCTAAGCGTTCGTCGGGGAGACCAAAGACTGCCGCCTCGTGCACCGCGGCGTTTTCGTAGATCGCGGCTTCAATCTCGGCCGAGTACACGTTTTCGCCGGCGCGAATGATCATGTCCTTCACGCGGTCTTCAATGTAGAGAAATCCACTGTCGTCGATGTAGCCAAGGTCGCCGGTGCGCAGCCATCCATTCACGATCGTGTCAGCCGTCGCCTCAGGCTTGCGCCAGTAGCCGCGAATCAACGTGGGCGACTTCATCCAGATTTCGCCACTCGTGTTCGCGGGGACGCTGCGTTGTTCCTCATCGCGAACTTCGACGTCCATGACCAGCGTGGGTACCGGTCCGGTAGAGCGGGGGTTCGCGACGTAGTCGTCACCTTCGGTGCGCGGGCCGTACGCGTTGGTCTCGGTCATACCGTAACCCAACGAGGGCCGTCCCTGGTCGAAGGAGCTCTCGACCTTCGCGACGAGCGCCGGCGGTGCCGGAGCGCCGCCTCCGCCGACCGAGACGAGGGTCGACGTGTCGTACTGAGCGAAGTGCGGGCTTCCCACAAGGTCCCAGGACTGCGTCGGGACACCGACGAAGGTTGTCACTTTTTGACGTTCGATAAGTTGGAGCGCGCGTTCTGGCTCCCAGCGATACATCATCACCAACTTGAAGTGCCAACAGAAGCACGACATCATCACTGGGATACATCCCGTCACGTGAAAGAGCGGCACGATCAGAATGAAACACGGTGCGAGGCCGCTACCTGTTTCGCCGGGTCCGCGACGCGCCGCCTGCACCGCCGCGCCCGCGGTGAAGGCAAAGACGGTTTGACAGACCGCACCGTGGGTCGACACTGCACCCTTGGGAAGTCCCGTCGTCCCCGACGTGTAGAGGATGGTGGCGTCCATGTCCGGCGTGATCTCCACCTCGGGCATCGCCACACCACGAGTGACGACGTCGTGCCAGTGCTCGACGTGCGGCGCCAGCGGTGCGAGTTCGTCGAGTCGCACGCCGAGCATCGCGACGTTCGCGCGGGCGCAAGGTCCCGACCCCCGCTCGATGCGCTCGGTATCGGCGATCAAGACCGAGAGTTCCGAGTCGTTGATCGCGTACTCGAGCTCATCCTCGGTCCACCAGGCGTTGAGCGACACCGAAATCGCACCAATCGAGAGGATGGCGGCGAAGGAGATGATCCATTCGGGGTAGTTGCGCATGGCAATCCCCACCCGGTCGCCGGGCTTCACTCCGAATTTGTGAACCAGCGCGAAACCGATGGCGTCAGCCTCTTCCATCACTTCGGCGAACGTCCACTCCTCGTCCTCGTAGACGATGAACGTCTGGTCCAGCCCTCGCGAGAGGTCAAAGAACTGACGAAGGTTCTTGAGTGCATTCTTGAACTCTCGCTCGCTGTAGCCGTCGTACTTGACTTCGATGACTTCGAAAGGCTGACCTGGAGCGCCCACGGCCGCGTTGGCCTCTTGAATACTCAAACCCACACAACCCTCCTAATCGTTAACGAATACTAGGAGGCGCCAGGTGCCAACTTGGTTCACTGGTAGAAGTGAGCATGACCCCAATCGCTCTTCCTCAGCCGGTCCGTCCAAGCTGATGAAGCTCGACGTCCACGTGCATCCCGGCTCTCGGAGTGCCTCCATTGGTGGGAACTACGACGGCGCACTCGTGGTACGAGTGCGCGCACGGGCGGTTGACGGGGCCGCCACGAAGGAGGTGCTGGACGTCGTGGCCGACGCTTTCAATGTTCGCAGCGCCGCGGTGCACCTCGTACGTGGCGCCACATCGCGTCGAAAGGTCCTTGTGATCGACGGAGAGGACGAGAAACTAGAGCGCCAACTTTTTCTGCTCCTCGGTCCCGCAATTAAATAGACTGCCGTAGGCGTCGACGAAGTAGCACTGCACGACGGAAGGGCCCAACATGATCGCAGCAACGTATCCATTGTTGTACGTCTTCGCGACCTCGCTGTTCTTCATGCCCTTGATCTTCTGGGTCATTCTCGTCGCCTACGTCTTCCGTGACATCTTTAGAAATACCGAGATGAGTGGTGTGAAGAAGGCGTGGTGGGCGCTCGCTCAGTTCGTGCTGCCTCTGATTGGCTGTCTGCTCTATTTCCTGGTGAATGGCAGCTCGATCAATCAGCA